>Ga0137381_10003983_pt1 | contig 10633 bp, 10 predicted proteins | sample SagtaG_16_FD_104808 | JGI IMG/M metagenome (GOLD analysis project Ga0137381, IMG submission 104808) | Vadose zone soil microbial communities from Sagehorn Ranch, Mendocino, California, USA - Sage2_L_115_16 metaG | ecosystem: Environmental > Terrestrial > Soil > Vadose zone | place: USA... | reverse complement strand
TCACGCCGCACCCCCTGAGACGGAAATCGCCTGTTCCGGGCACGAGCGGACGGCCTCGGCCACCTGGGCCTCCTGGTCGGCCGGGACGTCTTCGCTGATGGGCGAGGAATGGCCGTCGACCTCATCGAGCTCGAATACCTTCGGGGCGATCATGGCGCAGAGCGTGTGACCCTGGCAGCGCTCCGGGTCGACCTTGACCTTCACGGATGGATCCTCCTTGTCGCTCAGAGGTGGAAGTCGTACCACTTGAGGTAGCCGCCGGCGTCCACGCGCAGCTGCATGCCGGTGATGTAGCGGGCCTCGTCGGAGGCCAGGAACAGCACGGCGTTGCTGATGTCCGCCGGCTCGACGTACGGAATCGGCATGGCCTGCTGCACCGGGAAGGCCAGCTCGGCGTCCTGCCGGGTCGGGTTCTCCAGGTCGGGCCGGAACGACTGGTACATCGGCTCGCTGTGCAGCATGTCGGTGCTGACATTAGTGGGGTGCACCGCGTTGGCGCGGATCATCCGCGGAGCCAGCTCGCGGGCCAGCGCGTGCACGTACTCGGACAGCATCCGCTTGGCGACCATGTAGCCCACGCCGCCCGGGTCGGTGCCCACCTGCTGCATGGGCACGGCATTCATGAACGCCGCGGTCGACCCGGTGGCGATGATCGAGGCGCCCTCGGACAGGTGCGGCAGCGCCGCATGGATCGCGTTGATCGTCCCGAGCAGGTTGGTATCGATCACGTCGGTCCAGGCCTGCAGCGGCGGCTCTCCTTTCATCGCCGCGATCCCCGCCTGCGCGACCACGATGTCCAGCCGGCCCAGCTCGCCGATGCCCTGTTCCAGCGCCGCGGCCAGCTGCGCGCGCTCGCGCACGTCGGCCTGCACGGCCACGATGCGGCGGTCGTGCGCTTCCACCAGCCGGACCGTCTCCTTCAGGTCATCCGGCCCGGCCAGGTGGTACTTCAGCGACTCGATGTCGTGGCACAGGTCCACGGCGATGATGTCGGCGCCCTCGGCGGCCAGCCGTACCGCGTGACTGCGGCCCTGGCCGCGTGCCGCGCCCGTGATGAAGGCGACCTTGCCTTGAACACGTCCCATGAGTGCTTTCCTTTCTCAGATCCGGCCTTGCTCAGATCCGGGGTTCGACGACGAGATCCAGGTAGGCGGCGCCGCTGTCGGGGACTCGTGGCTGCTTCCACACTTCGACCGGGAACGACACCATGATCAGCGACTGCATCAGGTGCAGCAGGGTGCGCTCGGCCTCGGGCAGCTCGTCGAGACCGAACTTGTCGAGGTGGGTGAGAACGGGTTCGAGCAGGGGGAAAGCGGTGTCGTAGAAGGCCTGCATCTCGGCCATCGTGCTGGCCAGGCGCCTGGCGTAACGTTCGGGTTCGGTCGGCAGCGCCCAGGCCAGGTAGGGCTCGAGCGCCCCGAACTCAGCAGGCAGAGTCTCAGCGGGCAGCATCGGCGTGCTCCTTGACCCGGTCGCGGGTGACCTTGTGCAGGTGACGGAGAAGGATCTCCTGGTCGTTGAGGGGGAACTCGGTGACGGCCCGGGACGCGAGCATGGTCTGGGTCGCCTCCAGGGTATTGCCGTCCTGCAGGGCGTATTCCTTGAACGTCACCCCGGCCAGCTCCTGGGCCAGCCGCTCGCGGGCGGTCTTCGGCGGGACGAAGTACAGGCTCGCCTCGAACAGGTGCCGGTTCACCGCCGTCGGCCAGTAGTGATAGGTGAGGTACCAGCCGGGCGCCCAGATCAGCAGCATGAAGTTGGGGTAGATGACGAACGAGTCGATGCCCCACGCGGGGTGCCGGGCCGGGTTGAGGCCGGGCGGCAGCGAGTCCAGGCCGTCGACGGCGGGCCGGTCCCAGGGGCCGAACAGCCCGCTGCGCAGGGCCCGTTCGATTGGCTTGACCATGTTCGGGTCCTTGGGCGGGGCCATCCCGCCCCAGGAGGAGATCATCGAGTGCGGGCCGAACAGCTCGTAGTGCAGCCCCTCGAACCCGTAGCCGAGCAGCTTGTCGGCCTCTTCCCTGACGGCCTGCTTGGCGTGCAGGACCGGGGCGTGGTAGAACTCGGCGAACGCGTCGATGAACAGCTTCCAGTTGCTGCCGACCTCGGCCCGGTACGTGTAGACCTCGGTCATCTCGCCGAACGGGTAGCCGGCGATGCCCTCGGCCATCTCGCCGAGGTACTCCGCCAGCGTCTCCTGCGGGTCCAGGTTGGCGAAGATGAAGCCTTCCCAGACGTCGCAGGCGACCTCCTTCAGGCCGTAATCGGCCTTGTCGAGGTCGAAGAACTCGCCTTCCTGCTGGACGAAGGTGAGCTTGCCGGTGAGGTCGTACCGCCAGGCGTGGTACTTGCAGGTGAACTGGCGGCAGGTCCCGGCCGTCTCCTCATTGGGGTAGTCATTCCAGACGAGCTTGTTGCCGCGGTGCCGGCAGATGTTGTGGAAGGCGCGGATCTGGCCGTCCCGGCCCCGGACTAGGATCAGCGACGTGCCCGCGGCCGCGAGTTCCCTGGTGAAGTAGCTGCCGGCCCGGGAGAGGCGCTCGACCCGGCCCACGTTGAGCCAGGTCCGTTTGAAGATGGCCGCCCGTTCGGCCTCGTAGTAGGCGGGGTCGATGGAGTCGCTGTAGTTGACCGGGGCGGTGCCGAGCTCGGGATAGTGCTCGGTCCAGCTGCCCTCGGCGGGCTTCGTGAAATGGGGCACGGGTCTATCTCTCCTCTTCGGGCTCGACGCCGAAGGCGTTGAGCGCCATGGCCAGCATGCTGTAGGCGCCGATCGTGAAGACCAGGTCCATCAGCTGGCGCTCGTCGAGATGCTCGCCGAGCGCGGCCCAGGTCCGGTCGGACACGTTGCAGGTGTCGCCGAGCTCGTCGACGGCGCTGAGCACGGCGCTGGCGAGTCCTGGGCTGGCGAGTCCTGGGCTGGCGAGTCCTGGGCTGGCAAATCCGCCGTCCGCCTTGCCCTGCCCGGCCGCCTCGATCTCCGCCTCGGACAGGCCCGCCCTCGCGGCGATCTTCACGTGGTGGGCCCACTCGTACGCGCACGCGCAGCGCCGCGCGACGCGCAGGATCGCGAGCTCGCGTACGCGGGGCGGCAGCGTGGAGTGCAGCAGCAGGCGGGTGTTGAAGGGCAGGAACGTCTCGGTCAGCTCGGGGTGCCGCGCGAGCGTGGCCATCGCATGGCCGGCGCCCCGCGGATTGCGCCGGTCCGGAGGCAGCAGGGCCGCGAGCGCGGCGCGTGTCCGGTCGTCCCACTGGTCCTCAGGTAGCGGGGGCAGGCGCATCAGCCGCTCCGATCACAGACGCTCCGGACCACGAACCCTCCGACCGCAGACGCTCCGAACCGCGAACCCTCCGACCGCAGACGCTCCGGACCACGAACCCTCCGACCACAGACGCTCCCGGCCTCCCGTTTGAGAACTATGTTCTCATTGGTGAATATCAGATTTTCACAGATCCGGTCGTGGCGTCAACGGGCGGCGGGCGGGGCTGGGTGATGCCCCGGCCTGCGGCATGGCCCGCGCACAAGTGCTGGCTGCTGCCGGCGTATCGCGTCATCACGCATCCACGCAACGTAGTGAGAATATCTCTCTCACATATGAGAGTATAGTTCTCATATCATGAACCGTGGTGCGCTGCCGACCGAACGCAGAGGTGACCGTGCGGGCTGAGGACCAGTTCCACGTCGGCGTCGTCGTGGAGAACTTCGAGGCGGCGCTGGCCGACCTTTCTGCCCTGTTCGGCTACCAGTGGTGTGACGAACTCGGCGGGCCCGGGCTGGAGCGGTCCTGGGCCGGGCCCACCGGAGGAAGAGCTGATGACAGAGCTGGCTCGCGAGGGGACGGCCCCCCGCACCCCCCGGGTACGTCCTATGGTGGGCATCGCGACCGGCGCCGGCCGCGGGATGGGACTGGCCTGCGCGCGACGGCTGACCGGCATGGTGGACTCGCTGCTGCTTGTGGACCGCGACGAGGCGGCGGTCGCTGCCGCCGCCAAGGACCTGGCCGACTCCGGCCGCGGCGCCGTCGTCGAGCCGTTCGCGCTGGATATCACCGATCGCCAGGGCCTGGCCCGGCTGGCCGCTCGCGTCCAGGAGCTCGGTGCCCTGCGGGCCGTCGCCCACGCCGCCGGCATCTCGCCCACCATGGCCGACTGGCGCCGCATCCTGGCCGTCGATCTCGTCGGGACCGCGATGCTCGCCGAGGCGCTGCGCCCGCTCGCCACCGCCGGGACGGCGATGGTGTGCTTTGCCTCGATGGCGCCGCTGCTCGGCGACCTCCAGCCCGAGCCGGCCCTTGCCGCGATCCTGGACGACCCGCTCGACGAGCGGTTCCTCGACCGGATCCGCGACGCCCTCGGGCCGGCCGTCGAGAACACCGGGGCGGCCTACATGTGGGCCAAGCACGGCGTGCACCGCTTCGTCCAGCGGGAGGCGGTGCGGCTCGGCCCGGCGGGGGCCCGGGTCTGCTCCGTCTCTCCCGGCATCATCGACACGCCCCAGGGCCAGCAGGAAGCGGCGAGCCACCCGTCGATGGACAAGCTCGTGCGGCAGACGCCGCTCGGCCGCGCGGGCCAGCCCGACGAGGTCGCCGCCGTCGTCGCCTTCCTGCTGTCCGCCGAAGCCAGCTTCCTCACCGGCACCGACATCCTGATCGACGGCGGCGTCTGCGCCGCCGTCCGCGGCCAGCCCGGTAGGTACCACGGTTGAGCCGCGTTCAGGTGTCCCCAAGCCCGGATCGCCCTCGCTTGCCCCGCCAGGCTCTGGCCCCCGGACTTGCCCGGCGGGTTCCGCGCCTGCGGCGTCTCGCGCCTGCAGCGTCCCGCGCCTGCAGCGTCCCGCGCCTGCGGAGCGCACGACACCGGCGGTTGCCCGATTTGCGGTGATTTCTTCCCTGCTGCAGACGCTCCGTGCTCCCGCCGACCTCGTCCAGGGGAACTGCCGTCCGCATATGTTTACAGTTTCGGGTGCTATAACCCCCGAAACTGCAGACATATCGCCGGCCTCGGGCCGGTAACCGGCATTCCGGGCGCGCCCGGCCGGCCCGCCCGGCAGCGGAACCGCGCTAGACCACATCCGAGACCCGCGACACGCCGGAAACTCATCCGATTTTGGAATGATTACCTGAGGTGGCTAAAGAACCGCGCAAAGCGGAACCTGGCACCGGGCCCCGGCAGGTGCCGGGCGCAGCGGGCGCCGTTGCGCCATGCTCCTGTGGCCGTTCTCGTGCCGAGATTGCCCTCCTTCGACGTAGCCGGCGGTCAGCTCACCGTGATCGCGTGCTCGGGGCAGTTGCGGGCCGCGGCCCGGACGGCCTCCTCGGATCCGGCCGGGACCTCGGGTGTCTGCGCCACGGTGTAGCCGTCGTCGGTCAGGGTGAACACCTCCGGGCAGAGCGTGCAGCAGACCGCGTGGCCCCGGCAGCGGTCGTCGTCGACCGTGACCTTCACCCGGCCTGCCCCCCGGCGCGGGTGAATTCCAGGTTCAGCCTGGTCACGCCGCGGAGGATGAACGTCGGCAGGTACCGGTAGCGGCGGGCCCCGGCGGGGCCGTGCACGCGCTCGGAGATCCTGATGTCGGCCGTGCGGTCCAGGATCCGCTCGATGGCCACCCGGGCCTCGGCCCGGGCCAGCGGCGCGCCGGGGCAGGTGTGGATGCCGCGGCCGAACGCGAGGTGATGCCGGGCGTTCGCCCGGGCGGGGTCGAACGTCGCGGGGTCGTCGAAGCGGCGGGGGTCGCGGTTCGCGGCGCCGTTCAGCACCATCACGGTGGTGCCGGCCGGGATGTCGACCTCGCCCACCGTGACCGGGACGCGGGCCAGCCGGAAGTCGCCCTTGACCGGGCTCTCCATCCGCAGCGCCTCCTCGATGAAGTTCGGGATGAGGTCACGCTGGTCCCGTAGCTGCCGCTGGATCCCGGGCCGTTCGGCTATCACCATGAGCGCGGAGCTGAGCAGGCGGACGGTGGTCTCCTGGCCCGCGGAGAAGAGGTTGGCGGCGATGCGCACGACGTCGGCGACGTCGGGCGTCGAGCCGTCGGGGAACGTCGCGGTGGCCAGGCCGGTGAGCACGTCACCGCGCGGTTCACGGCGGCGGTCCTCGATGTACGCCGTGAACTTCCCGTACAGGAACTCCAGCGGGCTGTGCGTCAGCGTGTCCTCGCTGGTGCTCCCAAGAGCGTCCTGCCGCGGCCGCTGCTCGAGGGCCTGCGCGAACTCCTGCTGATCTTCTTCGGGCACGCCGAGGAGGTCGGCGATGACGAGCAGGGTGAAGGGGCCCGCGAACCCGCTGACGAACTCGCCCTCACCGCGGGCGAGGAACGTCTCGAGCAGGCCGTCGGCGAGCCGCCACATGGACGCCTCGTTCTCCTTCAGGCGCTTCGGCGTGATCAGCCGCATCAGCAGCGCGCGATGATCCGTGTGCACCGGCGGGTCGAGCGTCGGAAGCTGGTCGCACATCGGCAGCTCATCACGGTGCCGCTCGATCAGCTCGGACACGTCGTCGCCCTCGAGCGGGACCGGGAACCCGGGGAAGGGGCCCGTCACCGAGACGCATGAGGAGAACGTCTTGGCGTCGTGGAATACCTGGACCGCCTCGTCGTATCCCGTCACCATCATCACGCCGTGATGGGGTTCGCGCCGCACGGGACACTGCTCGCGCAGGGCCTCGAAATACGGGTACGGGTCCGCGACGAGACCGTCGTCCCGGAAGAAGTCCATCGCGTCCACGTCGTTCAACGTCTGTCGGCCCCCTTCGGCCTGGTGCTGCAGGTGGCGGTGGACCCAGCGGTGGACCCAGCGGTGGACCCAGCGGTGGACCCAGCGGCGCCGGCCTCACCCGGCGAGCAGTGAGAATGTTATTCTCTAAAATAGAAAATATCAATTCTATGTAGCCAAGGCCGCGGGGATGCGGCTACGTGTTCCGTCCGCCGTTCACGCCCAGGAGCTGCCCGGTGATGTACCCCGCCTCCTCCGAGATCAGGAACGCGCACGCGGCGGCGATGTCCTCCGGCCGCCCGGCCCGCCGGACCGGCGTCCGCTGGATATGCTCTTCGAGCGTCCCGCCGAGCAGCCCGCGCGCCTCGGCCCGGCGCAGCATCGGGGTGTCGATGAAGCCGGGCGGCACGGCGTTGACAGTGATGCCGGCCGGGCCGAACTCCAGGGCCAGCGCCTTGGTCAGCCCGTTGACCGCCGACTTGGCCGCCACGTAGTGCGCCATGAACTGCTGGCCGGACTGTGCGCTGGAGGAGGAGATGTTGACGATCCGCCCCCAGCCCGCCTCGAGCATGTCGGGAAGCACCGCCTGGATGCAGTGGAAGACGCCGTTCAGGTTGACGTCGATCACCCGCTGCCAGGCCGCGAAGTCCAGGTTGACGAAGCGCTTGAACCCGTCCATCCCCGCCGCGTTGACCAGGATGGTGACCGGGCCAAGCCGCTCCCTGACCGCGGCCAGCGCCCGGTCGACCTGGGCTCGGTCGGTCACGTCGGCTTCCTGGGCGAACGCCGGGCCGGCCGGGCTGAGATCGAGCGTGGCGACGTGATAGCCATCGGCCATCAGCCGCTCCGCGATGGCCCGGCCGATGCCGGAGCCGCCGCCGGTCACGACGGCGGTCTTCACGAGACGGCCTCACCGGGCAGCTGGCCGGCGCCGGTGACCCGCACGCCCAGGAATGAGCTCGGCGCCGCCGTGTCCGTCATGGAAATCTCCCTTCCGAATACGAGAATAATACTCTCACCATCGGAGATTCCGGAAGGTCTAAGCGGCCGGCCGCAGCCTGGAGAAGGCCTAAGCGGCTGGCCGCAGCCCGGAGAAGGCCTAAGCGGCCGGCCGCAGCCCGGAGAAGGCCTAAGCGGCCGGCCGCAGCCCGGACGAGAGCCGGGCGCATGGGCTGACGGCGAGCGCGGGACCGCCGTCAGACTGACGTTCTCTCTGATGGATGGTTGATTTGCCTGTCTTGAGAATGTAATTTTCACCCATAACAAGGAGGCAGGATGAACCTTCAGGGCAACGCGGCAACTGGAGTCCGCCCTGGTCAGGAAACCGGTGGCGATGTCAGGCCGCCCGCGGTCGCGCGGCGCCTGCTCATCGACGGGCAGCTTACCGAGAACGGGCGGACGTTCCCCTCGCTCAACCCCGCGACCGGCGAGGTGCTCGGCTATGCGCCCGATGCCACCGCCGCCGACGCCGACGCCAGCGTCGCGGCGGCCCGCCGCGCGTTCGACACCACGAGCTGGCCGACCGACGTCGCCCTGCGGGTCCGGTGCCTCAACCAGCTGTACCAGGCGCTGACCGAGCACAAGGAAGAGCTGCGCGAGCTGACGATCGCCGAGGTCGGCGCTCCCCTCCAGCTCACCCTGGCCAACCAGCTTGACGTGCCCATCGAGATCGTCCGCTTCTACGCCGACCTGCTCGAGGGCTATCCCATGACCGAGGACCTCAGCGACGTCGAGGTCCGCGGGCAGACGCATCGCCGCTGGGTGGAGAAGGAGGCCGCCGGGGTCGTCGCCGCGATCATCCCGTACAACTACCCGAACCAGATCGGGCTGGCCAAGCTGGCCCCGGCGCTCGCGGCCGGCTGCACGGTCGTGCTCAAGGGAGCCCCGGACACGCCGCTGATCACGCTGGCGCTGGGCGAGCTGATCGCCCGCCACACCGACATCCCGCCCGGCGTGGTCAACGTGCTGTCCTCGTCCGAGACCGCGGTCGGCGAGGTACTCACCACCCATCCCGGCGTGGACCTGGTTACCTTCACCGGCTCCACCGCCACCGGCCGCCGGATCATGGAAGCAGCCAGCCGCACGGTCAAGCGGGTCTTCCTTGAACTCGGCGGCAAGTCCGCCATGGTCCTCCTCGACGACGCCGACGTCGGCACCGCCGCCATGATGGCGGCCTTCATGATCTGCTCGCACGCGGGCCAGGGCTGCGCGATCACCACCCGGCTGCTGGTGCCCAGGGAGCAGCACGACGCCATCGTCGAGCAGGTCGCGGCCATGATGGGCCACGTGACGTACGGCGATCCCACCGACCCCAAGACCTACATGGGGCCGCTCATCAGCGAGCGGCAGCGCGACAAGGTGGACGCCATGGTCCAGCGGGCCATCGCGGCGGGCGCCACCCTGGTCACCGGCGGCCAGAAGGTGGATCCTGGCTTCTTCTACACGCCCACGCTCCTCACCAACGTCGATCCGGACAGCGAGATCGCGCAGGACGAGGTCTTCGGCCCGGTGCTCGCGGTCATCCCCTACGACGGGGACGACGACGCGGTGCGCATCGCCAACAACTCCATCTTCGGCCTGTCCGGCGGGGTGTTCAGCCGCGACGAGGAGCGGGCCATCGCGGTGGCGCGCCGGATCCGCAGCGGCACCTTCAGCATCAACGGCGGCAACTACTTCGGCCCCGACGCGCCCTTCGGCGGCTACAAGCAGTCGGGCATCGGCCGGGAGATGGGAGTCGCCGGCCTGGAGGAGTTCCAGGAGCGCAAGACCTTCGCGGCGGTAGCTTCATGAGCGCAGGGCCCATGGCGGGCATCCGCGTCCTTGAGGTCGCGATGTACGGCTTCGTTCCTTCGGCCGGGGCCGTGCTGGCCGACTGGGGCGCGGACGTCATCAAGGTGGAGCACGCCGTGACCGGCGACCCGCAGCGCGGCCTGCGCCAGGTCGGCTCCTACCGCGTCGAGGGCGACCCGAACCCGAACATCGAGCACGCCAACCGCGGCAAGCGCAGCCTCGGCCTGGACATGGCCCGCCCGGAAGGCCGGGAGGTACTCCATGACCTGGCCCGCCGCTCTGACGTGTTCCTGACCAGTTTCCTGCCCTCCGCCCGGCGCAAGTTCGGCATCGACGTGGACGACATCCGCGCGGTGAACCCGCGGATCATCTACGCCCGGGGGAGCGCCCTCGGCCCTCGCGGCGTAGAAGCCGACCGGGGCGGCTACGACATGACCGCCTTCTGGTGCCGTGGCACCAGCGCGGCCAGCCTCACCCCGCCCAACATGGACGGCCTGATCAGTCCGCCGCCCGCCTACGGCGACACGATCTCGGGCACGAACCTCGCCGGCGGCATCGCCGCGGCCCTGCTCAAGCGCGAGCGGACCGGCGAGCCCTCGGTCGTGGACGTCTCCCTGCTCGGCAGCGGCCTGTGGACCATGGGGCACGCGCTCGCCGTGTCCCTGCACCTGAACCGCTCCTGGGTGGCGCCGCCCGCCGGCGCGCACAGCGCGCCCGCGAACCCGCTGTCCGGCCTGTACCGCACGGCCGACGACCGCTACCTGTCCTTCGTCATGCTCCAGCCAGGCAAGTTCTGGGCCGACGTCTGCCGCCACGTCGACCACCCGGAATGGGCCGACGACCCGCGCTTCGCCACGGTCGAGCAACTCGCCGCCAACACCGGTGAAGCCGTCAAGCTCCTGCAGGAAGTGATCGCCACCCGCACCCTGCCCGAGTGGGCCGAGCGCTTCGCCACCCTGGCCGGGCCCTGGGCGCCGGTGCAGGACACCCTGCAGGCGGGTCAGGACGCGCAGGTCCGGGCGAACGAGTACATCCTGGCGACCGGGCAGCTTGAGCTGGTCTCGAACCCCGTCCAGTTCGACGTCACCGCCCCCCAGCTCCGCCCGGCCCCCGAGTTCGCCGCCCAGACCGAG
>Ga0137381_10003982_pt1 | contig 10633 bp, 12 predicted proteins | sample SagtaG_16_FD_104808 | JGI IMG/M metagenome (GOLD analysis project Ga0137381, IMG submission 104808) | Vadose zone soil microbial communities from Sagehorn Ranch, Mendocino, California, USA - Sage2_L_115_16 metaG | ecosystem: Environmental > Terrestrial > Soil > Vadose zone | place: USA... | reverse complement strand
GGTCTGCGGCCGCCCCGAGCGCTCATCGAGCGTCCCTGCAGACTGCGCGCTGGGCGTTACGTCACTCCACCAACCGCCTTGCTTCTGCACGGTGTCCCAGACTGCAGGCAAGGCTTCAAAGGCCGAGCGAAGCATTTCCTGAAAATTCTGCCAGGGCAGTGCGGGGTTGAGCGGCCGCTTCAGCCGGCGTCCGGCTTCGAGGAGGACGTCGGGCACGGCTCGCGTTTCGTGGAGCGGCCGCATCACTGGCGGCGCAACGCTTCCCACTGCGGATCGAGATCCTGCTTCGGGCATTCCTTCCATCCACGATTCCAGGAAGGAGTGATCCGGAAGAATCCAGTCCGCAAGCACACTCGTCTCGTCCAGGAAATTTCCGAAACTGACGATGAACGGAACCTTCATTAAGGCTTCCCGAACTTTCCACGCACGCGGAGTTGCAAAAACGGGATTCGCGCCGTCCAGCAGGAGCATTTGGATGGGCGAGCGATCAGCCGAAAGAATGTCTGCTGCAATCTTTTCGAATGGCCGCGGCTGCTCGTCTCGCCTGGTTCCCGCTCGAACCGGCGTGAGGTTCAGTTGAGGCGTGAAAAACATCCCGCCCGGGCTATTCACGCTCCCCGCGAGAGCGTTCAGTGCATTTACTGCGAGTGCACTAAATAGACCATTGGTTTGCGCAAGGGGAGATCCACCGATCAGAGCTACAGACGGCGTCTGTTCGGCAAACTCGCGCGCCAGGCGTTCAATCCGCGCTACGGGGACGCCGGTCTGTTTTGCAACTTCTTCAGGTGCGTAACCAGCGAGCCCATTCGACCATCCTTCGATGAGACTTCCTGCGCGGCCCGCGGCTTCGGGCCGCCGCAGTCCTGCTTTCATCATGACGTGGGCCAGGCCAGCGCCAGCATTCCGTCAAAGCCTGGTTTTATGGCCACCCATTCATCGGCGTTTGCCCCGGTCTGCGACATCCGCGATTCGACTTGCACGAACTTTCCACGCACGCCGGGCCGTGCCTGCCGCATATGTCCGTACGCGATACTCTGCGAGACCGGTGAATTCCATGTGCCCGAGCGTGAGACTGCTGCCGGTGAGCGCTGTAGCTTTTATGAATTGACGGCGATCCATATTAATAGTGACAGGCCAGACAGTCGATCGACGCCTGTTTCGACTTATGACAATCGATGCAAAAGCCCATCGTGTGATCCACAACCCGCTCGGCTACCGTCATGGACGCCACATCACCGTGGCAGGTCGAGCACTCGACTCCGGCCCGGATATGCGGGGCGTGATTAAAGCGAACGTGGGATTCTTCGAGGAAACCGTAAACCCGCTGCCAAGGTAAGTCCTGGCCCTTTTTGGCATAGTCGGCAAGCTGAGTGATCCGAGGATCGCCTGTGACGACCTGCTCGTGACATCCCATGCAGACATTAATGCTTGGAATGCCGGCCACGGCGCCTTTGTTCACGCCGGAGTGACAATAATCGCAGTAAACGCCCACATCGGGGGTGTGGATCATGTGCGGGAATTCAAGTGGCTGTTGTGGCTTTGGCCGGATGCTCAGAAAATGCCTGGCAGCGTCTCCGAATGAATCGTGGGCCGGAGTAAATACCGGTGAACTCCAACGGCGTGCAGAATACGGATCGGATGTGCTCTTTTGAACATCCGTGACATTGGGCTGGCTGCAACCCAACACCATGGCAGCGATTGCCAGCAGCGAACCTATTGCCGAATCGCGAGCGTATTTACCGTTACGAATTGTTCCCACCTGGACTAGCCGAAAATGGGTCGGATCGGTTCTACTACCCGTTAAATTGTATTGCTTTCACTATCGACGGCGTGCAGCCGCCGAAGGCCTTCCCGCTCGGTTTGAAAATTTGCGGGTTCGCCCTCAACGATAACGGGGACCCGGCACCAGACGCCCCAGAGATCTTCCGCCTCAATCATGGCGCTGGGTCGGGAAGTTACCATACCCTATCCAAACGATGCAACGTCCGCACACCGTAATGTTGTTCCGCCTGCTGCCGCAGCAGACTCCGCGGCTCTCGTGTTAAGATAGTCGGGTTTTCTCATCGGGGCGTGGCTCAGCCTGGTAGAGCACCTGGTTCGGGACCAGGGGGTCGGAGGTTCAAATCCTCTCGCCCCGATTTTCTATTCATCAAGATCCGTTTCCCAACGCCGTCCCGTCTTGACTTGGCGTTCGCGCCACACAACGGCTATATAGCCGCGCGCCTCGAGGCTCTCGGCGTACTCCCGAGCTTCCTGCTCCGTTTGGAATGCCTTGCTCTCTCGGGCCGGCCCGAATTCCCCTTTGAATGTATAGTTGCAGCGGTAGATTGTGCGCATGGGTGTCATATAGGTGGCGGCGTTGCCTTCGCCATTCATCGTAACAATTACGGGACCGCCGTCAAGAAGCACCGGTGGCGGGATTGCGACCACAGCTTCCTATCCCTATGGTCGCAATAACAACAGCGGTGGAATCGAATTCGCCTTGGAAAGAGCCATTGTTAAGCGGTTTGTAGTTCAGCCACGAGCCTCTAATGGGCAATATTGCCGCGCAGCTTGACTACGCTGGAGCTTTTCCGCTCCAGATGCCGCATGTAGACCCTTGGCCATTTCCGAACCAATCCGCAGTCACGACGGCTTCGAACTTCTGCCAAACGTCATCTGACAAAACGTCGTCCGGATTGATTATTCCGATTTCCGCAATGTGCAGGGCGCTGCGTTTCCCTTCACGTGGATCATCCCGCTGCCGCCTCGGTTATCAGACGGTCAAAGTGGATTCGGTTCAACAGAACGTTTCGGTGGAAAACACCCGGTTTGCAAGGCCCTCTGTTCCGTCAGCCAGAAAGTAGCGGCGCAGATCATTGATTGAAAAAAATGACAAATGGCAATTGGCCGCTCTAGAGAAATGGCATATGTCATTAGTCACTGGCCAATTGCCATTTGTCATTAGAAGTGGAACTGAGCGCCGAAACTCAATAACCGCCCTTGAAGCACTCGTAACGGCTGATCAAGTGCGGGACCATACGTCTGGCCTTGATCGAGCACCACATGCGAGTTCAAGCTGTTGAACAGATCCGCCTGCACCTGCCAGTAGCCGCTATCACGGAATCTGAACTTCTTCGCCAACCGCAAGTCGAGTTGGTTCCAGCGGTCCAGGTATTTGCTGCCCGGTGGGATCAACGGAATGGTTTCCTGGGTCTGTGTGAGACCAGGCGCAATCTTGCTGTTGACGATGTAGTTCACGGTGAGCCACGGCATGAATGTAGGTCCGCTTCCGTAGTCAAACGTGCCCGGGTAGCTTTGGAACGTTCCGCTGACTTGAAGCCCGAGCGGCAACGGATAGTTACCGGCCACTTTGAATTGCGAGCGGAAGGGGATGTGGTATTTGTTTTGGTCGCAATAGAGCAAAGTATTCGGATTCGAGGCGGAAGTGATGAGCTGTGTGACACCGTTGACATTGGGTCCTACAAAGAACTGACAAAAATTGGAGACTGTCCGGCCAGAATTGAAGCCGCCGAAAAGCGTCGCTCCGTGTATGCGCGCGTTGAATGTGGCCTCGATGCCATTGTAGACGCGTGAATTGGTCGAGGAGTTCTTATCGACAATGTCAATCGCGCCCAGTTTTGCGGGACTAAGGCTATAAACGGTGAGTGGCGTACCGTCGAGTGGATTCGCAATGACTATCGGAGTAAAGTCCTGCGGTCCAATCGCGCGATTTTCCGAATAGAACAGGCGATGATAGTCGCGGCGGAAGTAGCCGAACGTCACAGACACGCCGCGCGCCACCTCGCGCTGCACGCTGGCGCTGTACTCTATCGTATAGGGCCGCTTGATGTTGGGATCGGGCCTGCGCGTTACCGCGATGCCGAATTGAGAGTTTTGTGAAGGCCCGATCTCGTTGTCTTGTGCAATATCGTCGCCGTCCGGGTCTTTCCAAGTGCGGATGTCCGTAGCTTCGAACATTGGATTGTAGATCTGCGCGAACCCTACGGTCGAAAACGCCTGCATGTACTTGCCGACGCTGGCCCGGAGAGCCGTCTTCGAATTTCCGAAAAGATCGTACGCAATACCAAAGCGCGGCGCGATGTTGTTCCAGTTGGGCAGATTCGCCACCGCAGGGAATGTCCGAGCGGGTACGAATCGCCCTGCGCCGACGCTCTCAAGCGAAATCGACGCATTGAAATGTTCGATGCGGATCCCGGGTGTGAGCGTGAAGCGGTTGAGTGTCCAACTGTCCTGCAGATAGATGCCAACATCGGCATTGAGGTTCTCTTGTCCATGCACAGGATCGTTGTACACCTGGACGGAATCGGGAACGCCATTACGGTAACGCTGAACGAGATCGACGCCGAATCCCGGGTCTGGGCCCTGCTGCGTGAATCGCTTTTGAGAACGGTTCCAACCATATCCCCATTGCATGCCCGCTTTGAATGCATGCGAACCCGTAACGTAAGACAGTGATGTCGTCCATGTCCGCCGGATCGGTACGTGTAGGAAGTAAGATGCCGGAGGCGCACCCCACGCGGTTAGGAGAATGATGTCCTGCCGCGGAATGGGACCGCCCGCAGCGAGAGACGACGGTTCCAGCTCCTGGGTTGTGTACGTCTCGTTGTTCGTCGACCAGCCACCATCCACAAGCAGCTTGTTGGACAATGTCGCCGTGAGTTTCATCTGGGCTGTGTAATAGATCTTAGGATTGCGCACGCCAAACGCTTCCTCCGTCCGCAGCGCCGCGCCTTCATGACCTCGAAACTTGAAGATTCGATCAAGGTACGCGCTGGCCTTCAATTTCGGCGTAGCTTGCCAGGTGAGGCGGAGGATACCGCTGTTGATCCGATTGTTATCGACGACCTGACGTGAGAAGTCCGGCTTGTAGGTTCTGTAGGTTGGATCCAAATTGTAAAACGCGTTTGCTACGGGTTGGTTCACAGCCCAATTGCGAAAGGAGCCGAAAAACCACAAGCGGTTGGCTTTGATTGGACCGCCCACCGCAGCATTGACGTCATGCATGCTGTCCATCGAGTCCGCGGACTTGAGGCCTCGCTTCACCAGTTCGGGGGTCAAGGAATTCGCCTGGAAGGAACTATTTGTTGCGGAGAAGAACAGGTCGCCCTTGAAACTGTTACCGCCGTCTTTTGGAATCATGTTCAGCCGGACGCCGCCGCCTGATGTTTCAGCCGAGGTGGCACCGGTTTGATAACTCATTTCCGAGAACGTCAGCGGATTGAAGTACTGCTGGATTGCGCCGTCACCTTCGATCCCGTTAAGGCTCATGCCATCAACCTGGATGCTGTTGTCGCGTGGATCGGTGCCATGCGTCGCCATATAGGTTTGTTGCATCCCTTGAGCGCCACCCACGTCGGGCCGCGATTGCGTGATGCCTGTGAGAACGGCGCCGATCGATTGGATGTTCCGCCCACCCATTGGGACCGCGTCAACCAGAGTCAGCGGCAGCACCTGCTGGCTGGTAGCGCTCTGCGTGTCCACAAGGGGCGTTTCTCCGGTAACAGTCACCGTCTCCGCCACACCGCCGACCTCGAGCTCCACATTGAGAGGCGCCGTGAAGTTCGCCGCCAACTCGATCGCATCACGCTTAAGTGTGCTGAATCCCGGCAATGTAAACGTCACCGTATATGTACCCGGGCGCAGGTCAACAATCTTGTACTGGCCCTTTTCATCGGAGACGGCGGAACGGCGGCCCTCAATCAGCACCGGACTCGAAGCCTCCACTGTCACTCCAGGTAAGACTGCACCCGTGGTGTCCCTGACGATTCCTGCGAAACCGCTTTGTGCAGATGCGATGCTCGGCATCAGTGTCACATACGCCGTGATGACGGCGACTGATCCTAGAAAGCTACGCAAACGAGTCATAGCAAATCCTCCTTCTGACTTACACCCTGCCTTCAAGAACGCGTGAGGGGGAACACACATCTCGGAATAATAGTTTTATCTGAACATTTCGCAGACGCTACTCCAACTGTTTCACCGGAGTCAATACGCCTGACGGCATCATAGGAACATTCACCAGTGCTGCATTGGAGAAAATCGCGGCACGATCTCTAGGCGGCCTCAGCCGATCACCTCGAAACCTGTAACCGGATGAACCTCCCACGATGTGGCACGCCAATTCTTAGGCCCGCCGGGATTGGTGTTCTCCGCCTCGGTATTATGATCGGAGTCGAAGAACATCCAGCCAGTGACACGAACCTTCTTCATACGAGTCTAGAGTCCTTACTCAAGAGATTGTAATTGAGTCAAGTTTTAGGGACGAGTTTTTGGTCCTCGCAACAGTGGTCGATTTCGGCCTGCAGACGATCAAACGCCGCCCGGCGCGGCGAGCCGGCCGGCGGCCCCTCGATCTCTTCCGGCTCTGGCAACCTTGACGAAATCAGCCATAGTGCACCTCTTGATCATTTTCATAGCTGTGTTCACGGCGGGCGGTCTGCGGTGTTTGAAACAAGGGCGCTTCGAATGTGGCTTAGCACGTGACGTGCAGGATGGCGTTGGTTCCGTCGGGCTTTTGCTTCAGCTCCTTGATCGCCTGCTTCGTCGGCAGGATCAATAGTTTGATTTTGCGGCGCTTGGCCTCGCGCTTCACTTCGTTCATGACCGGTAATGCTCCGGTGCCGGTGCCGATCACGAGGCGGCGGCACTTCCAGGGTATCTTCTCTTCCATCGAGAGCGGCGTGTGTCCGAATTCGCCGCGAAACTTTTTGGATGGCTTCTTTTTGCGCTTGCGGACATCGCCGCGATCGATCACCACGTCGTGTTCGTACATGGTCCCGTCGATGCGGATTGAACCGAAGGAAAGCTTCTCAAAGCGCATAGGAGCCTCCGCTTGGTATTGTATCCAGCCCCAACGGCAATAAGAACGATTGTTGCGAGTTAAGAACCGAGTGCACCCGAAAAGAAGTCCAGCTCGCACTGCAGAGCGTACCCACCAAACGGATTCGCGCCGGATAATCTCGTCGAGCAGCGCAAGCGCTGCATTCTTCCGCTCAGCGCACTGTAGCGCGCGTGGAGCTTGCGGCCGGCCCAATTCTCTCGTCGCTTGAACGAACGCGTGCTGGCAACTCGCGAGCCGGCGAATCGCGAATCTCGGCAATGAGCAGTTGAACGAGCATTGTTCATAAAGATCAGGCTTTCAGTTTGGAACTGGTGGGATGGAGTTTGGAGTAACAGCGCGCGTGATAGGTTTTGCCATTAAGCACAGTTCGTTCTTCGTTCCGCGCAATGCGAATGCAACACTGTGCACACCACACTTTGAGTTCAGCATTGGGGACATCGCTTTTGGCTTTCATGGCTACCTCGTGACTTCGGCCCCGCCTCAGCTCTCTGAAATCGTGAAACTTTGGCCCTGCTGTAATCGGCCCGGTGAAGCAGGGCGCTGGTTCCAGTCCAGTACGACTCATCGTTTCCCGTTCACCATCGACCACGACCGCCAGGACGATAGCCGCCTTTGCGCTCCACCTGCGGGCGAGCTTCGTTGACCGTTAGGCTCCGACCATGCAGTGAATATTGGTTAAACATTGAAACCGCGTTTTGAGCGTCTCGTTCACTGGCCATTTCGACGAACGCAAAACCGCGCCCTCGCCCTGTGTCCATGTCTCTCATGATGCGAACACTCTCTACTTTCCCGGCTTTGCCGAAAAGCTCTTGAAGTTCTGCATCACTGGTTTCAGAAGAAAGGTTTCCCACGTACAACTTTTTGTTCATTTGAACGTCCTGATGGTCCTCCGCTGGTTACGGTCTTCAGCAGTCGATTGACTGCGACCCTCGCCGGCTGCCCCGATTTGATAGGCCTTCACTGCTCACCGGCTCGTCTCTTCTAATGTCTGACTTTGAAGTGGCCTTTGGGTAGACATCTGTGCCGAGTCACATCGTCAAGAGAGATCCGAACTCGATCTGGGTTCCCGCCTGTTTGCTCGTCGGTGAGCAATTGTTTAAGCTTCTCATAACAAATGCCCGGGCCTTCTTGGAACGAGATTCGGTCTGCTCCGACGAAGAACAATGCAGGGACTTCGACGGAAACGACGTTCGTTACGTGACCGAGGGCCGTGATTGAAAAATCGAATTCTCGGCCGCCGTCGTTGTTTCACTCGAAGCCGAGATACCGCAGATCTTGTTTGTTAGCTTTCACCTGAACGCCTCACTTCCGTCAGAGGAAGGAACATCCAGGCGGTGCGGCATGAAGTTGCGGATGCCACCGTTATCCGGGGTTCTACAAAAGGATGTTCCTCACAGTTCTGAAATCGTTATCGGTTCAGAATCAAGATGGCGAGCGTAACTCGGCAGCCTTAGAAATCCAGGATGACGCTGAAAGGATGCTTCAGTGTACGCCACACGGATAGCTTGTAAGAAGAAAAACCGGAATCATTGTCTCCTGCGCGCAATAGATAGCGGTTGGTCGGAAAAGGCTAAACGGCATTCAAATGATTTTCGAATGATGCTGAGCGTTCGTACTAACGGTTGTGCAGGGGGGCTACTATGCCGCCCTGGTTCATCGAATTGCCTGCAGGTGTTGACTCTTCCATGCAATGAGGAGTACAACCTAACCAAATTGCCAAACGATCACATTGAGCGTGTTGAGCCACTTGAAAATGGACGCACGCTGGAAGGAAGCGATATGTTGCAGGTCTTTTGCATCGCCACAACGGAGGCGGAGGCAGAAGGCGTGGTTTTCAAAATCCTTCAGACGGGCATCACCCGTGAGAGCATTTTCGTCGTCACGGGGTGTTCCGAGATGGATCACGTCGCCTTGCCTATCCGAGAGCTTCGGCGGCATGTGCGGATCGGCCTCGGGATTGGGGCATCCGTAGGCTGGTTCGTTGGCACCGCTATGATTGTCCTCCTCGCTTCGGTAGCCCCGCCTTCGACTGGAGAGGCGCTTTTGATTCCGCTCAATACCGCCCTGGCCGGCATGGTACTCGGCACCGTTGCGGGCGCCAGCGGCGGTTTTTGCAGGCCACGAATCTCGCCGAATCTGGCCCGCCACTACGAAGAAGAAGTCAGACGGGGAAGAGTTCTGATTTCAGTCGAGCTGCACGATGCCCGTAATCGCGACAACGTGGCGGCGGCGTTTGTCAGGTCAGGCGGAATGGATGTTCATTATTCCGACGAAATAGCAGCCTGAAGGCCGTCCATATCGGTCTGGCTTGGGGACAGGATTCTGCCGGAAAGGTGTGACGTTTTTCAGACTTCGATTTCGATGTCATCGCCCACCACACGGACGTTGTAACGGGAAACCCCGATAGGCGCCGGTGGGCCCACGACTTCACCGGTCATGACATCGAAGGTTGAGCCGTGCCAGGGGCAGGTTACTTTGCCACCCTTGACCTCGCCCTCCGATAGTGGGCCACCTTTGTGAGTGCAGGTATCATCGATCGCATAGTAGGTCCCCTCGACGTTAAAGAGTGCGATGTGCTTGCCGCCCACCCCCACCATTTTCCCCTGTCCCGCGGGGACGTCCTCGGTCCTTGTTACCTTCAGGAATCCTGCCATGGCACACCTCCTTAATTAACATTAACCGAACTGCGCTCGTTTCTCCCTTAGCAGAACTTTGGCTTTTTCAGCCGTCTCAAAGACGAGTTGGCCCATCTTCGGGTGAATAGGTTCCATATCAGTTGCAATTCGATACGCCCGGAGGTCTTCGGTTGAGATCGGCCCCACCGACACGACCAGAGTGTGCTGAAGTCCGCGGCGGACCGCTTCCTCCAAACCGCTCTGAGTAGCCACCTCCATCAGGTTGTGGACTTGGTTGGCGCTGGTGATCAACAGCACATCGATCTTGCCATCGACAATCGCCTGGATGGCGCGCTGGAATCCGATATCCTCAGGAAGAGCCCACTGGTAGACGGGCACTGGAGTCACCAAAGCGCCGCGCGCCTCCAAGCCATGAATCAATTCGCGGTTGGAAACCCCGTATTCTTGCAAGGCGATGCGCTTTCCCGGCAGAGGCACCCGTGGCTGGTGCTCATCAAGGGCTCTGAGAATGTCCCGCCACGTGTTGGGTTCCGGAACGATCACGGCGATCGGGACAGCAAACTCCCGCAGCGCCGCCACCGGTTTAGGGCCGCGCGCAACCACCGGCAGGCGAGACAACGCCTCCACCAGCTTTTCACGCGGATGTTTCGTTTCCACGGCACCGAAAAGGATGCGGGTGCCCACTCCCGTCAGGAAGATCACCGCATCAAACTTTCCTGCGAAAAGGTCTTCGGCGAAGGATAGAGCGGCCGAGTTGTCCCTCAGAGGGATCTCGCGCATGGATGGAGCCACCAGACCCACGCCCCCGTGATTCTCGATCAATCTCGCCATCTGGTCCGCACGACGGCTCTCCAAGGAGAGTAGCCGCAGTCCTGCCAGTCCGCGGTTTACATTCTCCGGAGACATAGCAATCCTTCCCTTGCCCATGACACATTCGGCACCAGAATCGCCGGGGGGAGCACTGGCGCTGTTTCTCCCCGTCGATGGAGAGCGTCACAAGCTATCGATCGCCAGCTTCTCCCCCGGACTAAGGTTCAGCGGCCGAATCCGCGCTGGATCAAGCGTGGGATCTCCAGCCCGCCGAATGAACCTTCTCCCGAACACCGGCCTTTTCGGACGAGAGCGCCAGGACTTCGACGCTCTGGCCTTCTTC
>Ga0137381_10003980_pt1 | contig 10635 bp, 5 predicted proteins | sample SagtaG_16_FD_104808 | JGI IMG/M metagenome (GOLD analysis project Ga0137381, IMG submission 104808) | Vadose zone soil microbial communities from Sagehorn Ranch, Mendocino, California, USA - Sage2_L_115_16 metaG | ecosystem: Environmental > Terrestrial > Soil > Vadose zone | place: USA... | reverse complement strand
TGCTTTTCCATCGACGAGAAAGGCCGCTTCTACGTGGCCGAGACCTTCCGCCTCCACGACGGCGTCACCGATATCCGCGGCCACATGAATTGGCTGGACGACGACCTCGCCTGCAAATCGGTGGAAGACCGCGTGGCCATGCTGAAGAAATTCGAGGGCAAGAACATCACCAACTATGCCCGGTTTTCCGACCGGGTGCGCCTGCTCGAAGACACCGACGGCGATGGCAAGGCCGACAAAGCCACGGTCTTTGCCGATGGCTTCAACAACCTCCCCGACGGCATCGGCGCCGGGCTTCTGGCGCGGAAGGGCAGTGTTTATTACTCCGACATTCCCAACCTCTGGTTGCTGCGGGACACCACGGGCCGGGGCGTGGCCGACGTGAAAAAATCGCTCAGCTACGGCTACGGCGTGCGCGTCGGCTTTATCGGCCACGATTTGCACGGCCTGCGTTTCGGGCCGGACGGCAAACTTTATTTCAGCATCGGCGATCGCGGCGCGCACGTGCGGACCAAAGAGGGCGCGACCATCGAGAACCACGAAACCGGCGCGGTCTATCGCTGCGACCCCGACGGCTCCGGCCTGGAAATTTTCGCCTCCGGCCTCCGCAATCCGCAGGAACTCGTCTTCGATCAATACGGCAACCTCTGGACCGGCGATAATAACTCGGACGCCGGCGATCCGGCCCGCTGGGTTTACGTGGCCGAGGGCGGCGACAGCGGCTGGCGCATTGGCTTTCAATTCATCGAGAAGCCCAACGCGCGCGGCCCGTGGTTGAGCGAGCGTCTCTGTTATCCGCAATGGGACGGCCAGGCCGCCTTTATCGTCCCGCCCATTGCCATCATCGCCAACGGCCCGTCTGGCCTGGCCTACAATCCGGGCACCGGCTTGCCCGACCGATACCGCGAGCATTTTTTCCTCTGCGATTTTCGCGGCGCCAGCGGCAGCGGCGTCCATTCCTTCGCGGTGAAACCCAAAGGCGCCTCCTTCGAAATGGTCGATCGCAGCGAGTTCATTTGGGAGGTGCTCGTGACCGACGGCGACTTCGGTTACGACGGCTGTTTTTACATCAGCGACTGGGTGAACGGCTGGGAGAAAACTGGCAAGGGCCGAATCTATCGCATCTACGACCCCGAAAGCGTCAAGCAGCCCATCGTGGCCGAAACGAAAAGGCTCTTCGCCGAAGGTTTCGATCAACGCTCCCTGCCCCAGCTCGCGGGATTGCTCACCCACCCCGACTTGCGCGTGCGGCAGGAAGCCCAGTTCGCGCTTGCCGACAAAGCCGCCGTCCCCACGCTGGCGCAAATCGCCGACGGGAATGAAAGCAGACTGGCCCGCCTGCACGCGATCTGGGGGCTGGGCCAAATCGCCAATCGCCGCGCGCCGGCGTCCAATCCCAAGGCGGAGGCCGCGCTCCTGCCGTTGCTAGCTGGTGCCGACGCCGAAGTGCGCGCCCAGGCCGCTAAAGTCCTCGGCGACGGCCATTCCACCAAAGCCTTCCCGGGCCTGCTCAAACTTCTTGCCGATCCGAGCCTGCGTCCGCGCTTTTTTGCCGCCATTGCCCTCGGCAAACTCGGCCGGAAGGAAGCCGTCCCGGCGCTGCTCGAAATGCTGCGGGCCAACGACAATCAGGACCGCTATCTTCGCCATGCCGGCGTCATGGGCCTGCTCGGCTGCGCTGACGTCGCCGCGCTGCGCAACCTGGCGAAGGACCAATCCGTCGGCGCGCGCATGGCTGCCGTGGTGGCGCTGCGACGGCTGCACCGGCCCGAGATCGCGGCTTTCTTGCAGGATACCGATCCCGCGATCGTTCGCGAAGCGGCCCGCGCGATCAGCGACGAGCCGATCGCCGGCGCGTTGCCGCAACTGGCCGGGCTGGCCGCTCAAGCTTCGCAGCAGTTCCGTCAGCAAGAAGGCAACGCCAAGTTGCTGGCGGCCACGGCTGACAAGAAATCGCCCACCGAATTACCCGATCTGGTCTCGCCGTTGCTGCGGCGCATCATCAATGCCAACTTTCGCCTCGGCAGCGCCGCCAACGCCGCCGCATTGGCCGCGCTGTCGGCCAACAGCGACCTGCCCGAAGCCATGCGCGTCGAGGCCCTCTCCGCGCTCGGCGATTGGGCCAAACCCTCCGGGCGCGACCGCGTCACCGGTTTGTGGCGTCCCCTGCCCTCGCGCGACGCGTCGCTTGCCGCGGCCGCGCTGAACCCGGTCCTGGCGGAGTTGTTGCGCAGCCCCTCCACGCCGGTAAAATTGGCCGCTATCAAAGGGGCCGCCAAGCTCGGCAGCAAAGCCGGGTCGGTCACCGCGTTCGACCTGGTGGCCAACCCGCGAGAACCGGCCAGCGTGCGCGTCGAAGCGCTCAAATCACTGGCCGCGTTCAACGACGTCAAGCTGACCGACGCGGTGAAGCTTGCTGCCGCCGACCAGGATGAATCGCTTCGGCGCGAAGCCACGCGGATTGAAGCGCAGTTACGGCCGAGTGACGCGGCGGCCAAACTCAAGGACGTGCTGGAAAAGGGCACGGTGGGCGAGAAGCAAGCGGCGCTCGCCACCTTGGCAACATTGCCCGGGACCGCCGCGGACGAAATCCTCTCCCAATGGCTCGACAAACTTATGGCCAAACAAGTGACGCCCGCGTTGCAACTCGATGTCATTGACGCCGCCGCCAAGCGGAGCGCGCAGACCGTGAAGCAGAAGCTGGAGAAATTCCAATCCGCGCGCGATCCGAAGGACGATATGCGCGATTACCGTGAATGCCTGGCCGGTGGCAACGCGGAGGAAGGGAAAAAAGTTTTCTTCGAGCGCCAGGAGGTTGCGTGTCTGCGGTGCCACAAAATCAACGGCGAAGGCGGCGAAGTCGGGCCGGACCTGACCGGGATCGGCGCGCGGAAGGACCGCGAATACCTCCTCGAATCGATTGTGTATCCGAACAAGCAAATCGCGGCCGGCTTCGAGAGCCTGCTGGTCACGCTGAAAAGCGGGTCCGCCTACGCCGGCGTTTTCAAGAGCGAGACCGACGCCTATCTGGAGGTCAACTCGCCCGAGGACGGTTTGTTGAAGCTCAAGAAGGCGGACATAAAGACGCGCGAGCGCGGCCTCTCCTCGATGCCCGAGGAACTCCGCCAGGTGCTAACCAAGCAAGACCTGCGCAACCTCGTGGAATATCTAAGCGGTTTGAAGTAGCGCCTGCTCGAACGGGGACCGGCGAAAAAGCGGAAGCTTTGAGAGACAAACCCTTTCGCATTCACACAGACGCTCTTTCGGGGACCGTTCCGGCGCCAGTCGAGCCGACCCAGGGAGCGGGGAGGCACACGAGCCCCGACCCCTAATTCTCGCCCCGAGTCGGGAAAATCGCCATCCGGCGGCCGGACTGAAACAGCGGACCAAGCTGCCTCAGCGCGGCGTTTTTTGGGAAAAAATCGGAGATCTGGACAGCAAGAACCTTCGCCAAGAACATGAGTTCGCAATCCGGCACCCGACGAAGCTGGGCTTCAAGTTTTCCAAGCGAGCCGGTGCTGATGCTCCAGCCTTGGAGTTGGAGTTTCCGAGCCAGGACTGACTGAGTCCACCCTCTCCTCGCCCGAAACCGTCGCACCTGTGGGCCAACCACGTTCAAGCCGAGCTTCATCGGAGGGCGACCCTACGCAGGAACGGCCTTTCATATTACTCCCACATGGGAGTGAAATGATAAAAAAACCCTTGCGTTCCCAGCCGACCCCTGGCAGGATGGAGCATCGGCTGAAGGTTTGCCTCATCCGGTTTGCGCTTTCAGCCATGCCAGGGCCATGGGGCAGCGAAGAAAATGAAAAAGCTAAATGCGACAGCGTTTATTTGCGGTTTCGTTCTGCGGCTTGCGGCGCCCGTTGCGGCACAGGACACCAGCCCTTATAATCCAATCCCGCAAAACAACGCTCTGCCGACGAACGCCGTTGTGAGCAGGGCGCCGCCCCCGCCACCCGCTCCACCTGTGGCGCTGGGCGCCGGGCTAAACAATTCTCCGTCGCCCTCCACCAATTTTTTGGCCCTGGAGGACGGCCTCACCGTCATCCCGCCGGACACCCACGGCGCTGTCGGGACGAACCACCTCATGGTCATGCTCAATACGCAGGTTCGCATCCAGTACCGGGACGGAACAATCATCAGCACTGAAACACTGAGTAATTGGTGGGCGCGCGGTGGCGACCTCATCGGCACAATCCACAGTGTTTTCGACCCCAGGGTCCTCTATGATCCGTACTACGACCGCTGGATAGCGACGGCGGGTGCTGACCTGCCTCCTAACACCTTTTCCTCGTCGATATTTATTGCTGTCTCGGCCACAAGTGATCCTACTGGCGTCTGGTATAGGAACCGCGTTTATGTCGATCAGTTCGCCCAAACTTGGGCAGATTTTCCAAGCATCGGGTTTGACAGGGACAAGATAGCGGTCCAGGTGAACATGTATTATGTCAGCAACAACTTTTTCGCGAATTCTCGCATTTTCGTTTTCGACAAGACGAATTATTACGCAGGTAACTATCGCAACTATACCCTCATCACGCTAAACGGCACCGGCGGCTCCCAGGTCCCAGCGGTCACGTATGACACCAATGTGTCCACCCTCTATTTCGTGCAGGAATTCGCCACCAATTCGTTTGGCTCGGGACTTCTCAAAGTTTACTCCATGACTGGGGCCTTCGGTTCGGAGGTCATCACCAACGCGTTCTATTTTCCCAGCGCAATTCCCTGGAATCCTCAGGGGCCGCTGATAAACTTCGCTCCCCAATCAGGGTCCACGAACAAAATTCATGCTGGTGACTCCCGCATGCATCGTGTGGTTTACCGAAACGGTTCACTTTGGTGCGCCCACACCGTCTTCCCTACCAATGCCCCTGCGCGCAGTGCCGTCCAGTGGTGGCAATTGAACACGAACGGCCTCGTCGTGCGGCAGGGCCGCATTGATGATTCATCGGGACAAAACTTTTACGCGTATCCGAGCATCGCCGTTAACCGGTTCAACGATGCCCTGATTGGATACTCAAGTTTTTCGACCAATCAATATCCGAGCGCCGCTTATTCGTTCCGCGCTTGTAACCACTCGGACAACACCTTTGACTTGGAAACTATCTTCAAGGCTGGTACCTCCCCTTATTTCAAAACGGGTTCCCTTGGAACCAATCGTTGGGGCGATTACAGTGCGACCATGCCGGACCCGATCAACGACACGGACTTTTGGACCATCCAGGAATTCGCGACGAATTACGTCGGCTCGCTGACAAACAATTCGGGCCGTTGGTGTACCTGGTGGGGAAAAGTGTCCATGCTGCTTCCCGGGAATGACAATTTCGCCAGCTCCTACGTCATCAGCAATGCAATAGGATCCACAAACGGAACCACGGTTCGCGCCACCCGCGAAAGCGGCGAGCCTAATCACGCAGGGAACCCTAATACCCCCTCCGTCTGGTACCGCTGGATCGCGCCAACGAGCGGCAGCACAAGTTTTTCAGCGGCCGATACGGGCACGACGTTCGACACCGTTGTGGCCATTTACACCGGGGCGAGCGTCGGTGCCTTGACGTTGGTGACGAACCGGCATGCTAGTGGTGGCACAAACGTTGTGTTCAGCGCCGTCGCGGGAACCACGTACCAGATCGCAATTGCCGCGTTTAACGGTGGGTGCGGAGATTTTGCCCTCAGTTGGGTCGCTCCGACCGCGCCGATGCTTCTTTCCCAGCCTCAAACCACCAACTGCGTGGCGAATGCCAATGAGAATGCCTTGTTTTCGGTGGTTGCGATTGGGACACCCAACCCCGTGTACCAGTGGAGGTTCAAAGGCACGAACAGCGGCGCAGCCACTACGAACATTGCTGGGGCGACCAACACGAGTTACACTATCGTTAACGTTCAAACCAACCATGCTGGCGATTATAGCGTGGTCGCGACGAATTCCGCGGGGTCCGTGACCAGCTCAATCGCCACGCTGTTCGTTCACGGCGATTCGTCGGCTCGACTGAATTTATGGGGGTATAATACCACATCATTCTGGTTCCAGATTTACGGCTTGACGAACCGGGCTTACGTCGTCCAAACTTCCACGAATCTTAATAGTCCGACAAACTGGTATGCCATCTACACGAACTTTGTTTCCTACTATTACACGAATTTCAACCGAACGAGCGACATCACGAGATTTTACCGAGCCATTACCAACAACTAGACACCAGGAGCATCTTACTTATGAGAAACCCTATTGTGATTATGTTTTTGCTGACTTTATCCAGCGCGTTATCAATCGTAAATTAAAAGCGTCCCTGTTATGAAAAGATTTTTACTGCTGTCCGCCGTGCTTGCGAGCGTCGGCCTCGCTGGCGCCCAGCAGACGATCCAGTTCGAGGCCGCTCTCGATGGTGCTAACGCAGAACCACCGAACTCAAGCCCGTTCACCGCCGCCGGCACGTTTACCTTTTTCGACGCTGTCGATCCTCTTGGAATTGGAATGGTTTATACAAACGTTCTTCATTGTTATGTCCATTTCCAGGATTCGCTCTTCAGAAGTGATAGCCCCATTTTCCCATCCGTCGTCAGTATTCAGAGAAAAGGAGGAGAATTCGTGACGAATGCGGGGGCCCCGTTTATTCTTTCCTGGGTCTATTATCCGATCCCGCTTGCACCGTGCTTCAACAGCCCCACCGGATGGGTGTGCTTGACATTCGGTGTAAGAGAAGATTTCGACGGTTGGTTCCTTCTCAGCAGCGACCAAATCGGGGAATTGGTGGCTGGCCAATGGTATGTGGATGCGACCTCCGCGACCACGGATGGAACTGTCTTGCCGGCTTATGAAATACGCGGCCAAATCCTGCTCGATAGCGACGCTGACGGCGTCCCGGATGTTCGCGACGATTGCCCGAATACTCCGCCAGGCGCCATCGTTGATGACAATGGGTGCAGCATCGGCCAGCTTTGCCCCTGCGAGGGGCCGTGGAGAAATCATGGCGAATACCTCAACTGCCTAAAAGTTGTGGCTGCGCAATTCGCGCAAGATGGTTTGATAGCTGACGTCCAGGCGAAACTCCTCGTGAGGCAAGCCGCTAGCTCTGATTGCGGCAAGCGGTGAGGAGGCCCGCCCCCGATCGCGAGCTCTCAAACCCAGACCCGTCGTTCATTTGCATCCACATTTGCGGTGTCCATCGCCGAATTTCTTGCGCCGCCGCAGGGGTAAAATTAGGAATCGCGCTGTCGGACGGGCCTCAGGGTTTAGTCGCAGGGCGCGTGATTCCCGACGGCGCTGGCAGCCGGAGCGCGGACAGAAATCCGCCTGCTTTGGCCAGCGTCTCCTCGTACTCGGCTTCCGGGCGCGAATCGGCGACGATCCCCGCCCCCGTGGAAAACCAGGCCCGGCCCGGACGGCAAACCGCGGTGCGGATCAGAATGCTCACCTGGCTTTCGCGATTGAATCCCAAATAGCCGGCACAGCCGGTGTACGGCCCGCGAGTCACTGGCTCCAGTTCCTCGATTATCTCCATCGCGCGAATCTTGGGCGCGCCGGTGACGCTGCCGCCCGGAAAACATTTTGCGAAGGCCGAGAAGTGCGTCACGTCAGGGCGCAACCGTCCTTCGACCGTGGAAACCAGGTGCTGCACTTGCGGATATCGTTCCAGGCGGACCAGTTCGGGGACTTGCACGGAGCCGTACTGGCAAACGCGGCCCAAATCGTTGCGCAGCAGATCGGTGATCATCACCAGCTCCGCCATTTCTTTCGGGCTGGTCTGGAGTTCATAGGCGAGTTGCGCGTCGCGCGTCGCCTCCCGCGAACGCGGCCGCGTGCCTTTGATTGGTCGCGTTTGAATCTGAGCGCCGCTGAGCCGCAGAAATAATTCCGGCGACGAGGAAGCGATCTGAAACTCACCGCAGTCGAGATAGGCCGCGAACGGCGCCGGGGAGACATCCGCCAGCCGCTGAAACAGTTCCCAGCCGTCGAGATCACAAGACGCGGCAAGACGTTGGGCGAGGTTCACCTGGTAAATGTCGCCGGCGCGGATGTATCGCTGGGCGCGCTCAACCAAGGCGATAAAGGCCGCGCGGGAAAGGTTTGAGGTAACGCTTTGCGGTGTTTGTTCATCTGGCTGCTTCAATTCCTGTTGTGACCTGGCTTCCTCCAAACCAGAGGAGTCCACCCTCACCCCGGCGCTGCGCGCTGCCACCATCTCCCCCAGGAGAGGGGGAACCGGCACACGCGCCTCCAAATCTTCAAGCCCGGTGAGGCGGACGCGCGGCGCTGGGACCATCGCGGGACTGGATAGCCGTTCCTGCCAGAACCCGAGTTGTCGGCGCGCCAGCGCGGCGTTGCGCGAGCCATCGGCTTGCAGCCCGGTTGAAACAATCCAAGCCTTCTCCAAGCGATGATCGAAGACCACCAGGCTGTCGTAGAAACCGACGTGGCAGTCGGGCAATTCAAGATCGTCGATCGCCCGGCGAACCAGCCTCGGCTCGACGAAGTTCTTCAGATCGTATCCCCAGTAGCCGAAGCAGCCGCCGAGCGGAAACGGCCGATCCACTTCCTCGAGCAATTCGTAACGCGCCATCAAACTGTCCAGCAGATGCCAGGGATTGCCAAATTGGATTTGCCGCCCGCCCGCGGACGACAGTTCGCAGCGCGAACCGAAGGAGCGGAAGCTCAGGAAGGGCCGGGCCGTGACAAACGAATAACGAGTCTGTGGCGCATCGAACCACGCGCTGCGCAACAGCACCACGCCGGGTTGATCGCGGAGCTGCCCGGCCAGAGACTCCGGCGAGTGCTGCGTCGGGGCTTCCTGAACTAGCGGGCGCACAGGCTTGTTTTTCCAGACATCACAACGCGGCAGGTTCCGAAACCGTGTTTAATCCGTGGCTCAATTTCAAATAGGTCACCGCCATCGCCGTAACTGCTCTCGCAAGCTCCGATCCGACTTCAACGGGCTTACCACCGCCAGGCTCAGGCGCCCCGGTTGGAAGAACTCCCGGGCCACGCTGCGGATTTGGCCCGCCTTCACTTCGCAGAGGCGCTGCTTCAATTCGGCGGCGGCAATGATTTTGCCATAGCCGAGCAATTGTTCGCCCAGCCACATCATCTGGTTCTCGGTGCTTTCGAGGCCGAGATCGATGTGGCCGATCAGGTAATCGCGCGCCTGCCGCAATTCCGTCGCGCCCGGCAGCGTCTCGGTGAAGCGGCGCAACTCCCGCCCGATGCGCTTCAGCGCTTCCGGCAGTTTGCCGGTGTCCAGCCCGGCGGAAATAACCAGCGTGCCGACATCGTCGAAAAAACTCAGGCTGCTGTGGATCGAATAGGCCAGGCCGAGGTCTTCGCGCAACACCTGGAAGAGGCGCGAACTCATGTTTTCGCCCAGGAGCGTGTTGAGCAATCGCAAGGCAAAGCGCCGCTCGTCGTGCCGCGAGCAGGTGCGGATGCCGAGCGCCAATTGCGTTTGCGCCGTTTCCTTCGTGCAGAGGCGCACGCGCGGCTCGCGTTGCTCTTCGTGCACGGGGCAAAAATGCGGGCGCTTCCCCGCCGGAAACTTCGGCGCATAACGGCTGACGGCTTTCACCACCGTTTGATGCCGGAGATTTCCCGCCGCGACCACGAGCGTGCTCGGCGCGACATAGTTTTCCCGCTGATACTGGAGGAGCTGCGCCCGGCCAAGCGAATCGATGTTCTTCTCGCTGCCGGTCAGGGGACGGCCGAGGGGGTGGTTGGGCCAGAGGGTTTCGTTGAGCAATTCGTGCACGTGCATGTGGGGCTGGTCGAGGTACATCGCCAGTTCCTCTTTGATGACGCCGCGCTCCTTTTCCAGCTCGCGGCGATCGAAGGTCGAGTGGAGGAACATGTCCATCAGCACGGCGAGCAACTCGTCGAAACGGTCGTGCCGCGCCCGGGAATAAAAGCAGGTGCTCTCTTCGCCGGTGAACGCGTTCAGATACCCGCCGATGCCTTCGACGGCCTGCGAAATTTGCCGCGCCGAGCGTGTGCGGGTGCCCTTGAAGAGCATGTGCTCGATGAAATGGGAGACGCCGTTCAGCTCGGCCGGCTCGTAGCGGCCCCCAGCCCCAACCCAGATCCCCAAACTCACGCTCGCCATGTGCGGCATTTCGGCCGTGGCGACGGTGAGCCCATTGTTCAGCCGGGAGGTCTGCTGCATGATCAACTCAGGGCCGAACCGAACATGATCACCGCCGGCCCCGCGGTTGAGAGCGATTCAAACCATTCCGCGAATTCGGCCATGATCCGGAAAATGCGCCAGGGATCTTCGCGGATGAAACCGTTCGGGGTGCTGATCATGGCGCGAGCCTAATCCCGGTCCAGGGAGGTGACAAGCCCCTGTTCGGCCGCTGCCGCTGCAAGTAGTGCTCGCATTTTTACCGCCCTTTCAGTCTCTTACCCGCGACCGGAAACACCTGGCGTAGCATGCAAACCGTGCGATTCTCTCCAGCGAAATCAAAGCTTGGCCAGGCCTGGCAGGCTCTCCTGTTGGCCGCGGCATCGCTGGCTGCCAATTCTTCGCTCGCCGTGGAACCATGGACCGATGCCAGGCTGCCGGTGACCAACGGCCTGCTGCTTTGGTTCGATGCCTCGCGCCAGAACGCCGCGCGCGGCGCGCAGCAATTCCCGCCGCTCACCGA
>Ga0137381_10003969_pt1 | contig 10644 bp, 8 predicted proteins | sample SagtaG_16_FD_104808 | JGI IMG/M metagenome (GOLD analysis project Ga0137381, IMG submission 104808) | Vadose zone soil microbial communities from Sagehorn Ranch, Mendocino, California, USA - Sage2_L_115_16 metaG | ecosystem: Environmental > Terrestrial > Soil > Vadose zone | place: USA... | reverse complement strand
GAGGTTCACGTAGTAGGAAAGCGGATACTTGTCCCGCTTGGGATCGGTGATGTCACCGGTGTAGCAGATGGAGGCCTCGCAGATCTTGCCGGTCTTGCGAACGGCTTCCATGGCGACCGCCATCCCCCTGGCCCAGTTGAGGGAATCGAACACCCGGAAGATGTCGATGCCGGAGGCCGCTGCCTCCTCGACGAAGCGCTGTACCACGTTGTCCGGGTAGTTTGTGTAGCCGACCGCGTTCGAGCCCCGCAGCAACATCTGGAAGAGAATATTGGGGATCGCCTCGGACAGCTTGTGGAGACGGTCCCACGGGCACTCCTTCAGGAAGCGCATGGAGACGTCGAAGGTCGCCCCCCCCCACATCTCCAGGGAGAAGAGGTCGGCCCCAAGGTACGAGGTCGGTGGGGCGATCGTCAACAGGTCGTGGGTGCGGACCCGCGTTGCGAGCAACGACTGGTGGGCGTCCCGCATGGTGGTATCGGTGATCAGAAGCCGCTTCTGCTCCAGTATCCATTTGGATAGGCCTTCGGCACCCTTCTCCATGAAGATGTCGCGGGTCCCGGCGGGCCGGGGCTTGGTGTAGTCAACCTCGGGCACCTGGGCCGCGATGAGCTCCGCCGACTTCAACGGCTTGATGATGCCGGGGGAGCCGTTGACGATGACGTCGCCAAGGAAGGTGAGGACCTTGGTGGCGCGGTCCTGCTTCTCCTGGATCTGGAGGAGCTCCGGGTGCTTGTCGATGAAGGAGGTGTCGCACTTCCCGGCAAGGAACACCGGGTGGGTGATGACGTTCTCCAGAAAGCCGATGTTGGTCTTGACGCCGCGGACCCGGAACTCCTGGAGCGACCGGTTCATGATGTGGGCCGCCTCCGGGAAGGAGAGCCCGAAGCTGGTCACCTTGACCAGCAGCGAGTCGTAGTGCGGCGTGATCATCGAACCGGTGTAGGCGTTACCCGCATCGAGCCGGACGCCGAAGCCGGCCGAGGAGCGGTAGGTGGTGATGGTGCCGAAGTCGGGGGCGAAGTTGTTGGCCGGGTCCTCGGTAGTGATCCGGCACTGGATGGCGCAACCCCGCATGTCGATGGCAGCCTGGCTGGGGATGTTGATCGCCGGATCGGAGAGCTTCTTCCCCTCCGCCACCAGGATCTGGGCCTGCACCAGGTTCCGGCCGGTGATCATCTCGGTGACCGTGTGCTCGACCTGGATGCGGGGGTTCATCTCGATGAAGTAGAAGTTCTCCTCCTGGTCGAGGAGGAATTCGACGGTGCCGGCATTCCGATAGTTCACCTGGCCGGCGATCTTGAGCGCCGCGGCGCAGAGCTCTTCCCGCTGGGACTGGGTAAGGCAGAGGGCCGGGGCGAACTCCACCACCTTCTGGTGGCGGCGCTGGATGGAGCAGTCCCGCTCGTAGAAATGGACCAGGTTGCCGTGCATGTCCCCCAGGACCTGCACCTCGATATGCTTCGGGTTTTCGAGGTAGCGCTCGAGAAAAACCGCCGCGTTGCCGAAGGCCGCCTTCGCCTCGCTCCGCGCCGAGGAGAGCCCCTCCAGGAGCTCCTTCTTGTTGCGCGCCACCCGCATGCCGCGCCCGCCGCCACCCGCCGACGCCTTGATGATGATCGGGTAACCGTACTGCTTGGCGAAGATCAGGGCCTCTTCCTCGTGCTCCACCGGCTCCTCGGTCCCGGGAACCACCGGCACCCCGGCCGCCACGGCGACCTTGCGGGCCGCCACCTTGTCGCCGAGGGCGCGCTGCATCACGGCATCGGGACCGATGAAGGCGATGCCCGCGGCCTCGCACTTTTCGGCAAAGTCGGCATTCTCGGCGAGAAAGCCGTAGCCGGGATGGATGGCGTCAACGTCGATCCGCACCGCCAGAGCGATGATCTCGTCGATCCCGAGATAGGCGTCGATCGGGCTCTTCCCCTTGCCGATCAGGTAGGCCTCGTCGGCCTTGTAGCGGTGCAGCGACAGTTTGTCCTCTTCCGAATAGACTGCCACCGTGCTGATTTCCAGCTCGGTGCAGGCGCGGAATATACGGATCGCTATTTCGCCGCGGTTGGCAGCCATGACTTTTCTGAATTTTCGACTATCCATTCACCAGCCTCCCGAATCTTACATTTTAAGATAAATAAAACGTTTTCACTCTTAATAAACTTTAGCTTGGCTAAAATTATTCAGTTATTTTATATAGTTATGGACTTTCAAGAATCCTGACATAAAATCAGATATGCAAATCAATGTCAATGATAAAATCTTGTTATATTGTTTTGCCGTCTTAAGTTTAGTCTTTTACAAAAAAAGAAAAAATGCTAGTATATGGAAAAACTAATGCCGTACAAGGAGACAACCAAGATGAGCTCGAACATGAAGAACATCACCGCCACACTCCTGACAGCTTTTGCAGTCCTGAGCCTCCAGGCCGCCATTGCCTTCGGTGCTGAGCCGAAAGCCACCGCGCCCAAGGCCGAAGCAGCGCCGGCCAAAACAGAAGCCGCTCTCCAGAAATCCCCGACCGACATTCTCGCCAAGGTTAACGGCACTGTTATAACCCGCGCCGAAGCGGAGCGCGCCACCAAGGTCCTCCTTGCACAGAAACGGGCGCCCCAGAACCTTCCTCCCGAGGTCATGAAGCAGGCAGAGGATGCCGCCCTGGACCAGCTCGTTGGTGCGGAACTTCTCTACCAGGCCGGCAGCAAAGTGGAAATCAAGGACCTGGACAAGCAGGTTTCCGACAAAGTCACCCAGGGGAAGGCGCGGTTCAAAACTCCCGAGGAGTATGAGGCCGCCCTGAAGTCAAACAATCTTACCGAAAAAGAACTGCTGGAAATCGTCCGCAAGGATATCGTGATCAACAATCTGCTGGAAAAGGAAGTCACCAGCAAGATCACCGTGCCTGAAGCCGACATCAAGAAGTTCTACGATGAAAACCAGGACAAGTTCAAGCAACCCGAAGGCTACCGGGCAAGCCACATTCTGATCGGCATCGACCCCAAGGCAACCCCCGAAGAGAAAAAGAAGGCCAAGGAAAAAGCCGAAGCCGTCCGCAAAAAGATCCTCGCGGGCGATGATTTCGCGACCCTTGCCAAGGCCGAATCAACCTGCCCCAGCAAGGAAAAGGGAGGCGACCTCGGCACCTTCGGCAAGGGCGAGATGGTTCCCGCCTTCGAGAAGGCCACGGCCGCCCTTAAACCGGGCGAGATCAGCGATGTGGTTGAAACCCAGTTCGGTTACCACGTAATCAAACTTACCGAAAAGACGTCAGGTGTCGTCAAGTTAGATGAAAGCAAGGAGAAGATTGAGACCTATCTCAAGCAAACCAAAGCCCAGAAGGCGGTCGTCGATTACATTGCCAAGCTGAAGGAGAAGGCAACCATCGAAAAGCCTGCTGCGGCAACCGAGAAACCGGCAACGACAGCCATCAAGCCCGCAAAATAACTGTCTTCTTCTACCTCTCACGATATAATGAAAAAGCCCGGCAACGGGCTTTTTCATTTTCCGGCACCAACAGTCGAACCTATGCCCGGGCGGAGCATGCCCAATTCTCAGTAAACGGTCGCGGGAGAAGCGCCGTTCTTTTATTGATTCGGTGATTAAACATCTGAACTGTCGGGGCGGCGCATGCCCCGCCCAATCGGCCGGAGCAAGATTACCTGCTCAGTTACTTCCCCTTCTCCATGAACATCTTGATCAGATCGATCGGCACCGGGAAGATGACAGTGGAATTCTTCTCCGCGGCGATTTCTGTCAGGGCCTGGAGGTAGCGGAGTTGCAGCGACATAGGTTCGGTCGCCAGGACTTGGGCAGCCTGGGCCAGCTTCTCCGAGGCCTGCATCTCACCCTCGGCATGGATAATCTTTGCCCGTCGCTCCCGCTCCGCCTCGGCCTGCTTGGCGATGGCCCGCTGCATCTCCTGAGGGAGGTCGATATTTTTCACCTCCACGTTGGCAACCTTCACCCCCCACGGCCCGGTATGGCTGTCAAGAATCTCCTGGAGTTCCTTGTTGATCTTTTCCCGGTTCGCCAGCAGTTCGTCCAACTCCACCTGCCCCAGCACGCTCCTCAGAGTGGTCTGGGAGAGCTGGCTGGTGGCATACAGGAAGTTCTCCACCTCGATGATGGCTTTGTCCGGCGCCATGACCCGGAAGTAGATAACCGCCGAGACCTTGACCGTTACGTTGTCGTGGGTTATCACGTCCTGGGGCGGCACGTCGAAGACCACTGTGCGCAGCGACACCTTGACGAGCCGGTCAACCCCAGGGATGATGAAAAAGAGTCCCGGGCCCCTGACCCCTGCGAACCGTCCGAGACGGAACAGCACGCCACGCTCATACTCGGGCAGTATCCTGATGGCGCTGGCAGCGAACATGACGAAAAGAATCACGACGAAGATGAGCGGAACATAGTTGAAGATGTCGAACATGTCATCCCTCCCGATATATACATACGTAGGGGCGGGGTATCCCCGCCCAGGGCACGGCAACCGCGCCCCTACCATTCACCATTCACGGGGTTACAAGAGCTTCCGCACCCCCAGCCGCATCCCCTCCACCGCGACCACTACTACCTTCGCACCCTTCTCAATCCGTTCGGAGCTAACGGCGTCCCAGTATTCCCCCCGCACGAACACTTTCCCCTCCGGCGCCAGGTCCGAGTCGGCCGTGCCGCATTCGCCGACGAGCCCTTCCATGCCGGTGACCGGCCTGCGCCGATGGGCCTGAACGGCCTTGGTGACGGCAACCAGGAAGAACACGGTAACGGCGAGCACGGTCGTGACGATGACACTCCAGGAGAGCCGCAGATAGGGCTCAGGCGACTCGAACAGGAGGAGTGAACCGAACACCATCGAGACGACACCGCCAACCGCCAGCATCCCGTGGGAAACGATCTTGATCTCGGCGATGAAGAGGATCAGGGCGAAAAGGATCAAAAGGACCCCCGCATAGTTGACCGGCAGCGTCTGGAAGGCAAAGAAGGCAAGAATCAGGGATATCCCGCCGATCACCCCGGGAAGGATAACGCCGGGGTTGGATAGTTCGAAGAAGAGGCCGAGGAAGCCGAGCATCATCAGCACATAGGCGACGTTCGGATTGCTGACGGCATTCAGTACCCGCTGCCGCGCATTCATCCCATGGCTCTCCGCCCGCACCCCGGCCAGTCGCAGGGTGATATCCTGCCCGTCACGGTGCATGACGCGGCCATCCAGCTTCTTCAGGAGTTCCCCCCGGTCGGCGACGATCAGGTCGACGACCCGCGCCTCCAGTGCCTTTTCCGCGGAAAGGGAGGAACTCGCCCGTACCATCGCCCGCGCGACCTCGACATTCCTCCCCCGTTTCCGGGCAACCCCTTCCACGTAAGCTTCCGCATCATTGAGGACCTTCTCCTGCATGACCTTGTCCGGTGTTTCCCCGAGGGAGACCGGATGGGCGGCGCCGATGTTGGTGCCGGGGGACATGGCGAGAATGTCGGCTGCAAGTCCGATCACCGCTCCGGCGGAAGCGGCGCGCGCCCCGGCAGGGGTGACGAATACCGCCACCGGTACGGGGCTGGCAAACAGCTCCTTGACGATCTCGCGCATGGCGGTATCGAGTCCACCGGGGGTGTCCATTTCGATCAGCACCAGCCGCTCCCCTGTCCGTGCCGCCTCATGGAGATTCTTCCGGAGGTAATCCGCAGTAACCGGATTAACGGGGCCGTCCACGGCAAGGACTCTAATGACCGGAGTTTCGGCCAGCCCCGTTGAACAAAGGGCCAAAACGATGATTGTAAGCGCCAAAGCTCGTACCACGCGCATCTCCCATCCGCAGATATCGTTAAGTATACTACAGTCGGTCTGTCCGTCAATAAATCCCATCTTGCCAAGCTGCGGCAAACATGGTATTAAGTGCTGAGCCGTGGAGTCCCTATGAATGAGCACATTAAAATCCTCGTCGTTGACGACGAAACGCCCAGCCGGGAAGCCCTCGGCCTGCTGCTGAAAAGCGCAGGCTTCGAGATCACCGGTGCCGCCACTGGCCATGAGGCTTTCGAGCTTTTGACGGCCGGCTCATTCGACATCGTCATCACCGACCTGTTCCTCCCCGACCTTAACGGCATCGACATCCTCAAACGGGTAAAAGCCCTCTCCCCCGCCATGGAGGTGATCCTCATAACCGGGCACGCGTCGGCCGAAACCGCGGTCCGGGCCATGAAGGAAGGGGCCTTCGATTACATCACCAAGCCCCTGAACCTGGACGAGCTCCGGATGATCATCGACAAGGCGCTGGAAAAACGGCGGCTCCTGAGCGAAAATGTCTACCTGAAAAAGCAGCTCCGCGATAAATTCGAATTCGCCAACATCATCGGTAGTTCACCCGCCATGCAGAAGGTCTTCAACCGGATGAAGCGGATCATCAAGACCGACTCGACAGTGCTGGTCATGGGAGAATCGGGGACCGGCAAGGAGATTGTCGCCAAAGCAATCCATTTCAACGGGCACCGCAAGGACAAGCCCTTCATCGCCGTCCACTGCGGCGCCATTCCCGAAAGCCTTCTGGAAAGCGAGCTGTTCGGCCACATGAAGGGGTCCTTTACCGGCGCCGTCAGGGACAAAATCGGCAAGTTTGAGGCGGCCGACCAGGGGACCATCTTCCTCGACGAAATCGGGACCATGCCGATGCACCTCCAGACCAAGCTCCTCCGGGTGCTGCAGGAGCAGGAAGTGGAGCGGATCGGCTCGAACCGGCCGATCAAGCCCGACGTTCGAGTCATTTCCGCCACCAACCAGAAACTGGAGGAGGAAGTGAAGGGGGGGAACTTCCGGGACGACCTCTTCTACCGGCTGAACGTCATACCCTTGAACCTCCCCCCCTTACGGGAAAGGCGGGAGGACATCCTGTCGCTCGTCAAGCATTTCCTCCAGAAAAACTGCAAGGAAATGAAGCGCCCCATGATGACCCTCACCAAGGAAGTCCTCGAGGCGCTGGAGCTCTATCACTGGCCGGGCAACGTCAGGGAACTGGAAAACATCGTGGAACGGACCGTGGCCCTCACCGAAGGGAACCAGATCACCCTCGATGACCTCCCCTCCGCCATCAGGATGGAGGCCTCGACCCGGGTTGTCGAACGGGGGGTTGATCTCGTAAAGACTGTCAATGAGATTGAAAAGAAGATGATCGCCGAAGCCCTTGCCCTGACCAATGGGGTAAAGGCCCGGGCGGCGGCGATGCTGAACCTGAACAGGACGACGCTGGTGGAGAAGATGCGCCGCCTCGGGATGGAACGCTAAGGAACGCCCCTTTTTTTATGCCCTGCCCAAAAAGCTCTTTCCCCTTACGTCTCGCAAATCAGAATTTATAACACAACCAGCTTGCCAGGTAGTCCACGTCTTTTCCGGGACCGCTCTCTTTAAGGAAGTGCCCGGCAAAAAAATGGCCGTAAATCGTGACGAACGACAGGTGACGGTCAACATCCCAGGACAACTGCGCCTGCGACATGTTGCCGATGTAGCGGGCGTCACGCGTCTTGCCGGAACGGACGAGGGCAACGGCATTGTTGTACAGCCCGTCATGGGTGCTTTCCCGCCAGAAAAAATCCCAGTCAATGAGGAGCGCGAGGCGGTTGGTGAGATGAATACCGAGGCTGGGGTCCAGGTCGATGAAGTTGGCCGGGCCGATCAGCGCCGCCTCGCTGAAATAGGAACCCTTGGGAAAGAGTGGATTGAAGGTTTGCAGGTCCGGGTTGGCCGGGTCTTCGTCACCGCTGGCGATGTCCGCCCGCAAGCCGAAGCGCGGGCGAAGCGGCAGCGCCGGGAATGTGTATCCGGTGTCAGAAGCAACCGTCCAGGCCCGGATGTCGCCGTTGCCGAAGCTTCCCCACTGGTAGATAGCCTCGAAGTTGTAATCGAGGGGGGCAGCGGCGCGCCACACTCTGGTCCCCACCGAGTGCCGGGTCTCGCGGGCGGCCCCCTGGTCGAAGCCCGCCTTGCGGCGAAACAGCCCGATGTAGTAAAGGTCCAGGTTCCCCTTGGGGAGGAGCGGGAAGGGGAGCACCGCGTACGTTCCCCAGAGTGCCCTGGTGTTGTCCGGCCCGTCGTCGAAGACGTGACGTCTGGTCTGCGCCGGCTTGGTGGCAAAGGCGTCTACCTGCACATCTCCTGAACGATATATGCCCCGGAAGCCGTCGAAGCTCTGGCGCACGTTCGGCCCTTCACGCACCGAGATGATCCGCTGGGTGCCGTAGGAGAGCTCCTGCCGACCGGAGCGCAGGGTAAACGAGCCATCACCTCCCACATCGAACTTCAGGTCGAGGAATGCCTGGTGCAGGTCGAGCTCGTCCTCATCGGTCGGGCGCGCGCCCCCCTTGCGGCCGTCCTCCTGACTACTCTGGAGCTGGCCGAACAAGCGGGCGTGTTCGCCCATGTGGAGGTCGCCATGGATAAAATAGCGCTGGAGGAGATAGCCGTGGTCCTGCGCGTCCTTTCCCCAGTTGGGATGGTTGAAGTATTCGTAGCGCTCCCGCACCTCTCCGCCCAGGGAGAGATACCATGAGCCCGCCTGGTTGAACGGCACATACTTGAGCGGGTCCCACAGGTCGGCACGCCGGGCCGGGTCGCGCAGGTAGCGGTAATCATCGTCGGAACGGTTGAGCCGGTAGGAAGGGGTAGTTCCCGCGTCGGCCCGTGCCACCTCCGGGCGGCTGGGAACAATCGCGATCAATATGAAAACTAGTGCAGCAAATCCCTGGCGAACGCTCATCGTAGTGCTTACCCCTTGCCACTTCCCGGGCCGGCGAGAAAGGCATCGCTGGCCGGTTTCCTTCTTCGGGCTCTCCGTGGCGTCAGTGAATTCTGCCAACTTCCTTCGGGAATCTAACACATTGTAAAGTGTACATCAATACTTCTTCCAGAACTCAAGCCCCTTGTACGACCCGTATAGCACGATGCAGAAGTATGAAATTTCATAATTCATAACCCGCAGCTGTTGAAGATCGCTCTCGAGAACCTGCTCGGGAATGCGTGGAAATACACCCGCAAGGTGCCGGATGCCCGGGTAGAGTTCGGGATGGTCGAGCATGGCGGCACGAAGGCCTTCTTTGTCCGCGACAACGGGATGATGGAGCAGTGCGAATGGCGTCGGACCATTTGCCGCTTTTTGTTCAGCTCCGTCTGCCGGACAGTGTGAGCTGATGGCGCGGCTTTTTCATTTCTGGTTCAAGTTGGCATCTTGGAAGCCTGACCCGCAGGCCTTCGATTTGGGTCATTCGTCCCTGACACGTTTAATTCATTGAATTTCGTGAGCTTTTCAGTATAATCCCAGCAGGTTCGTATTTAACCGGCAGCCGCTGTTCAGTCAAGAGGGCTTTCGATGACCCGCCACGAAATCATGACACAGATTCGCCAGCACGACGATTTCCTCATCTCGCATGGAGTGAAGCGGATCGGCCTCTTCGGTTCGTACGCGCGGGGAGAGGAGCGCGAGGAGAGCGACATCGACATGATCGTTGAGTTCGACGCCGGGAAGAAAAACTATGACAATTTCATCGAGCTCTGCTTCTTCCTCGAAGACCTGCTCGGCCACAAGGTTGATCTCCTCACTCCTGAATCCCTCAGCCCGTTTATCCGCCCGTACATCGAAAAAGACGCCTACTATGAAACCATCCATTAGCTACTGTGAGCATATTCTGGCAGAGGCGGAGTATCTGACGAAAGCTTCGGCCGGGACTTCGCGCGCGGCTTTCCTTGCCGACGAGACGCTGAAAAGGGCGTTTGTCAGGAGTCTGGAAATTATCGGCGAGGCGGTGAAGCAGATTCCCGATGACTTTCGTGCCGGATATCCGCAGGTCGAATGGCGAAAGATGGCCGGGACGCGGGATAAGCTCATCCACGACTATCTGGGGGTTGACTACGAGCTTGTGTGGGACATCGTCCAGAGCAAGATACCGGACCTCAGGAGAGAGATGGAGAAGATAGTAGCAAAAGAAAAGCGGCCAGATGATATTTCAATAGGATGAGCCTGATCGTCAGCTGCCGGAGTCCAGCCCCGTCCAGCCGAAACTCAGTTCCTTCAGCCGCCTGCGGGCCTTTTCGTCATAAGCCTGTTCCGCGGCCCGGGACGGTTCCCCCTGATCGAAATAGATCCCTCCGACCCCGTCAAGCTCGTCGGCAACGGCCAGGCGCTCGACATAACGCGCCCCCTCCTCCACCGTTGTCCGCGCAGTTCCGAACCATTCGCGAACCATCCTGGTATCCATCAGGGACGCCGGATGAAGGGCGTTGGCGGTCACCCCGGTTCCCGCCAGTTCCTCTGTCAGGTCGAAGGTGAACATCACCAGCGCAAGCTTGCTCTGGCTGTAGGCGCGCATGCCGTTGTAGCCTCTCTCCAGCATGACGTCGTCAAAGTCGATGGCCCGTTGTGCGGCCGACGCCACATTGACGATGCGGGCTGTGCCCGCCTGCTCCGCGGTCCGGCGCAGCAGCGGCAGGAGCCTGCGGGTGAGCAGGAACGGAGCAAGGTAATTGACGGCGAACCTCAGCTCGAAACCGTCGACGCTCGTCTCCCGCCGTGCCGGATCGGAACCCGCCCCGACACCCGCGTTGTTGATCAGCACATCCAGACGCGGCTGGCTGTCGGCGACGGCGGCGGCCAGGCGATCGACTTCGGCGAG
>Ga0137381_10003967_pt1 | contig 10648 bp, 8 predicted proteins | sample SagtaG_16_FD_104808 | JGI IMG/M metagenome (GOLD analysis project Ga0137381, IMG submission 104808) | Vadose zone soil microbial communities from Sagehorn Ranch, Mendocino, California, USA - Sage2_L_115_16 metaG | ecosystem: Environmental > Terrestrial > Soil > Vadose zone | place: USA... | reverse complement strand
CGACTAACCCCCCAAGTGAAGAATTTCCTGCTTCTTCTGTGGGGGCTAGTCGTGGCGGCGCCAGCGTTGGGAGCGCAATGCAGCGCCCAGTCGGGCGAGCGGACGGTCGCGCTCGTCGAGCTCTACACCTCGGAAGGCTGCGACAGCTGCCCCCCCGCCGATCGCTGGCTGTCCGGCCTGGCAGCGCGTGGCTACGTGCCGGAACGCGTCGTGCCGCTTTCCCTGCATGTCGACTACTGGGACTACATCGGCTGGAAGGACCCGTACGCCAGGCGCGAATTTGCGAACCGGCAGCGCAAGCTCACGCAGCTCCAGAAGCTGGCGTTCGTCTATACGCCGCAGGTCATGCTGCAGGGACACGATTTCCGAAAGTGGGGCTCCACCGCCTTTGATGAGGCGGTTGCGCAGATCAACGCGCAAAAGCCAAGAGCGCGCCTCGAGCTGAAAATCAATTCGCTGAAGAAACAGTCCGTCGAGCTGGAAGCGACCGCAGAGTTGCTCGATCCGGCCCAGAAGGACGAGGCCGTGCTCTATATAGCGGCCTACGAGAACAAGCTGGCGGGCGCCGTCACCGCCGGAGAGAATCGGGGCCGTACGCTGGCCCACGACTATGTGGTGCTGGAGTGGCAGGGACCCTTCGAAATTGGCCCGGGCCTGCGCCGCAGCGAGCGGCGCGAGCTTCCCCTGCTGCCCAGAGCGGTGCCCGCCAACTCGGGCGTGGCGGCGTTCGTGCAAAACCGCCGCAACCTGGAGGTTCTGCAATCCCTGATGCTGCCCGCGTGCCCGGGCTGACGCCCCAGGGCCGACAGAAATTCTGGTTTCGGCTTCTGCCCATCCTCGGGTATATTCGCGCCCTCAAGCCCGCCTAAGGCTGTCGCCCGGGGGGTCAGGGAGGGAGGGTCATGCAAGCGACGCAGATCCGTCAGAAGGACGGCGTCTTCTACTTTGCCAGCTACCGGGCAAAGGACCTGCTGACGAAGGTGCGTTTCATCAGCCGTTTCTACGGAGAAGGCGAGGAGATCGCGCCCGGGCGCATCGCCCAGGACGACGATATCGCCCAGTTCATCGCCAAGATCGAACGCAATGACCAGGCGTTCCAGCGCTCCCTGTCGCGCTCCAAGGTGCGGCAGCTCAAGAATTTCTATGAGACCGCGGTCTCGCAACCGCCGATCCCGGGCACCGTGCTGCTGTTCACGTCCGAGCGCCTCACCTTCCGCGCCGGTGGGGAAGGGGGTGCCGGGGTCCTCAACGAGCCCTCCGCCAAGTTCCTGATCATCGACGGACAGCACCGCCTGGCGGCGCTGCAGTTCTACCTGCACGAGCGCCCCGAGGACGCCGCCACGATCAACGTGCCTTGCATTATCTTCGACGGCCGCAGCGAGGACTTCGCCACCGAGATGTTCGTCATCATCAACTCGACCCCGACCCGCATCAACAAGAGCCACCTCGTCGACCTGTACGAGCATGTGTCTTTTGCAGCGCCAGACCGCAAATTCGCGGCGCGTCTCGTCGAGAAGCTCTACGTCGAGGGCGACAGCCCGCTGCGCTACCGCATCAATCGTCTCGGCGGCCGCAGCCAGCGCGACAAGTGGGTCCTGCAGGCAGAGCTGTTCAACGAGCTGCACCGCTGGGTGCGCGGCCGCTGGCGCTCGATCCAGCTCGCGGGCGGCAGCTCCAAGGAAGTGCCGCGCTACTACGGCATCATCCGGGACTTCTTCAAGGCGGCGCGCGCGGTGTTCGGCGACGCGGTCTGGGGCAAGGACGATTACATGGTGACCAAGCCGGTCACCATCAAGGCAATGGTGCGGGTGTGCGCCGATCTCGCGCGCGACGACGCCGAGCCCGAGTCCGGGCGTGTCGCCCGCTGGGAGCAGCGGCTCGCGCCCTGGGGCGAGCTGGCGCGCCAGTTCCGCGACGAGGGCTTCTACGAGCGCTTCCCGGCGAAGGGGGAGGTGGAGCGCGTTGCCCGCATCCACAAAGACCTCGCCCGGGCTGCCGGAATAGAAACCAGCAAGAAAGCCTAAGTCGCGCCTTCGGCGGCGAGACGCTCGATCTCGCCCGCGCTGTAACCGAGTTCCCGCAGGATCGGCCGCGTATGCTCGCCGACGGCGGGCACCGCGTCCATCCTCGGCGCCATCCCGTCCAGATTGAACGGCGGCTTCAAAACGTCGATCTCGCCGCAAGGCGAGCCCACCCTGGCCCAACGCCCGCGTGCCCGAAGCTGGGGGTGGCGCCAGAATTCCTCCATGTCGTTCAGTCGCGCATTGGCGATATCAGCCGCTTCGAGCAGCGCGATGGCCTGCGCCGTGCTCATCTTGGAAAAGGCAGTTTCGATTTCCGCGTGCATCGCATCCCGGTTCTGCAGCCGAGCCGGGCCCGAGGCGAAGCGGGGGTCATTTTTCAGCGACGGTTTTTCCAGCACCCGGTCGCAGAAGCGCTCGAATTCCCTCTCGTTCTGGATGCTGAGAAACACGCGGCCGCCGTCCCCGGCGCTGAAAGGGCCGTAGGGAACGATCGTGGCGTGGTGGGCCCCCGAGCGCGGCGGCGGCGAGCCGCCATACGCGCTGAAGTAAGCCGGGAAACCCATCCACTCGCCGAGCGACTCGAACATGGTGATGTCGAGCGTCGCGCCCTCGCCGGTGCGCTCGCGCCTCAAGAGTGCCGCGAGAACTGAGGAAAACGCATACATGCCGGCGGCGATATCGGCGACTGGGATGCCGACCTTGGACGGCTGCTGCGGCGTGCCCGTCACCGACAGCAGTCCGGCTTCGCACTGGACGAGCAGATCGTAGGCCTTCTTGCTGGCGTAGGGGCCCTCGGGGCCGTAGCCGGAAATTCCGCACCAGATTAGCCTCGGGTTTTGCTGCCTCAATTCCGATGAACCGAGGCCGAGACGCTCTGTCGCGCCGGGGGCCAGGTTCTGCAGAAACACATCCGCTTTGCCGATCAGCTTCTGCAGCACCTGCTTCGCCTCCGGTCGCTTCACGTCCAACGACAGGCTCTCTTTGGAGCGGTTCACCCAAACAAAATGCGAAGACAACCCCTTCACCGTGCTGTCATATCCGCGCGAAGCGTCGCCGCCGCCCGGACGCTCGATCTTGATCACGCGGGCGCCGAGCTCGCCAAGCTGCCGCGTCGCGAATGGGCCGGCGATCACCTGCTCGAGGGCTACCACGGTGATTCCGTCCAGCGGCCTCATGCGGGAATTCTAGCCGGGGACGGACGCGGGCTTTCTCAATGGATGGAGCTTTCGTTCTGATCGCAGGCGGCGGCACGGCCCCAGGCGCCATGCAGCGCGGCGCAGATCTCGCGTAGCACGGGCGCGGCGTCAGGATGAGCCGCCAGGCACTGCATGTGCCGGGAGACGCACAGCGCAAGCCGTGGACAGCCAGTGCGGGCGTAATGCGTCATAAGATAAATCAGCGCGGCAACGACTGTCTCGGCGCGACTGAACTCTTCTTCATTCGATTGCATCCAGCCAGCTCCTTGTGAAGCGCTCATTTTCTATATAAATGATAATTGTTCTCATTAAATGAGTCAACCAGATTAAATAACATCTTAGTGTTAATATACAATGTATTACGTGTTAGCTTGCGCTCGCTCTGCTAGGTGCAGAGAGGACAAGACGCTACTTTAATTGATAGTTACTACTATTATGGCTAGACGACGCGGGTAGCGACAGGCTTGCCGCTGAAGTGCAGGCGAAGGTTCTCGATCTGCAGGTCGCCCATCGCTTTGCGCGTCTCGACGGTAGCGCTCCCGACGTGCGGAAACAGCACGGTGTTGTCGAGTTTGAAGAACTCGGACGGAACGCGGGGCTCGTCGGCAAACACATCCAGTCCGGCGCCCGCGATCTTGTTTTCCTGCAGGTAGCGCAGCAGGACCGGTTCGTCGATCACCGAGCCGCGCGCGATGTTGCATACGTAGCCCTTCGGCCCGAGGGCGTCGAGCACCTTAGCGCCGACGAGGTTCTTGGTCTCGGCGCCGCCAGGGGTCACGATCATCAGCACATCGCTATTCTTGGCGAGCGTGACCGGGTCCGCATCGTAGGGATGAGGCAGGTCCTTCTTGCGCCGGTTGTGGTAGCGGATCTTCATGCCCATCGCCATCGCGCGCTTCGCGATCGCCTCGCCGATGCGCCCGAGTCCCAGGATGCCGAGCGTCTTGCCGCCGAGCGAGCTCGCGAGCGGGTAGGGACCTTTCGCCGCCCAGTTGCCGGCGCGCAGGTAAGCGTCCGACTGCGGCAGCTTGCGAAGCGCGCACAGCACCAGCGCGATCGCGGTGTCCGCTACGCACTCGTTCAGCACGTCTGGAGTATTGGTGACGATGATCTTGCGCTTTTTGGCGTCGTCGAGGTTGATCTGGTCCACTCCGACGCCGAAGTTGGCGATGATCTCCAGCTTGGGCAGGGCGTCCATCAATTTCCCATCGACTGGCAGGTGGCCGAAGGAAGCGATGCCGCGCACCTTGTCCCTCAGGTTTTTCAGAAAAGTGTCCCTGTCAGGCGCTTCGTAGAGCTTGTGCACGGTGAATTCCGCTTCCAGCACTGCTTGTGTGCCAGCGTGTCCTTTTCCGGTAAAGATGAGTTCCGGCTTCATTTATCTGAACCTCGCTAAGAGCGCTTCGGCGCCGCGCGCCAGGATGCCGATATCGTTTCCCACTGCCACGAAAAGCGCGCCGCAGCCGAGCTGGCGCTTGGCGTGCTCCTCGCCCGGCGTCAGGATGCCGGGCGCCTTGCCGGCCTTGCGGATGCGCTTGATCGCCTGGTCGATAACGGGCAGCACCTTCGGATTGGTGATCTCGCCCATATAGCCGAGCGAGGCATGCAGGTCGGCCGGACCGATGAACACGCCGTCCACGCCATCGACCGCGGCGATCGCCTCGATGTTGTCGAGGCCCTGCTGGTTCTCCACTTGCACCAGCAAGCACAGCTCCTCGTGCGCGCGCTTGGCGTAGTCCTTGACGCGGCCGAAGCGCGAGGCGCGCGTCGACCCCGCGACACCCCGTACGCCTTGCGGCGGGTAGCGCGTGTACGAGACGGCCGCCTTCGCTTCCTCGGGCGTCGAAACGTAGGGGATCAGGATCGATTGCGTGCCGATGTCCAGCACCCGCTTGATTGTCACCATGTCGTTCCAGGGCACCCGGACCACGGCGTGCGTGGGATAGGGCGCCGCGGCCTGCAGCTGGGTGAGAAGGTTTTCGAGCTCGTTCGGCGAATGCTCGGTGTCGAGCAGGATCCAGTCGAAGCCCGCGCCCGCGATCACTTCCACGGAATAGTTCGACGAGAGCGTCGACCAGAGGCCGATCTGCGGCTTGCCCGCCTTGAGCGCGCGCTTGAAGCCGTTCTGGGGGAGATCCATGCTGCTATTTTCGCATCACTGCAATTGCTTTTTTTATTCTTTCACAGCCCCAGTCATTCCGGACACGTAGTACTCGACGAAAAACGAGTACAGGATCGCTACCGGCAGCGAGCCGAGCAACGCGCCCGCCATCAGCGATCCCCAGTGGTAGACGTCGCCCTCCACCAGCTCGGTGATCACCCCGACCGGCACGGTCTTGTTTTCCGAGGATGAGATGAAGGTGAGTGCATAGATGAACTCGTTCCAGGACAGCGTGAAGGCGAAGATGCCGGCCGAGATGAGTCCCGGCACGGCGAGCGGCAGCATGATCTTCACCAGGATCTGCCAGCGGGTCGCGCCGTCGATCAGCGCGCATTCCTCCAGCTCGAACGGAATGGTGCGGAAATACCCCATCAGCAGCCAGGTGCAGAACGGGATCAGAAAGGTCGGATAAGTAAGGATCAGCGCCCAGGTAGTGTCGAACAATCCGAGCTTGAAGACTATGAGGGCCAGCGGGATGAACAGGATCGACGGCGGCACGAGGTAGGCGAAGAAAATCGACAGGCCGACCTGGCGCGCGCCCTTGAAGCGCAAGCGCTCGATGGCATAAGCGGCGAGCACTGCCGCGAACAGGGAGATGAAGGTCGAGACCACCGAAATCAGGATCGTGTTCCACAGCCATTGCGGGTACTCGGTGTGAAACAGAAGCTTCTCGAAATGGGCCAGGGTTGGGTGCACGATCCAGAACGGGTTGGCGGCGCGCGACACCAGCTCCTCGTTCGACTTGAAGGAGGTCATTACCATCCAGTAGAACGGGAATAGCAGCACGAAGAGGAATACGCCAAGCGGGGCATACACTGTTACCCATCGCCGGGGCAACGATTGCAGGTATTCCATTCCTGTCGTGTCGGGTTTATCGCTCATCGGTGTCCGGTTTTTCTATCATTTATCGGCTGCTCCTTGCTGCCATGCGCGCCGTTGCAGGCCAAAGTAGGAAAAAAGAATTGCCGCGAGCAGGAACGGCACCATCAGCGTCGCCAGCGCCGCGCCTTCGCCGAGGGCCCCGCCCGGAATTCCCCGCTGGAAAGAGAGCGTCGCCATGAGGTGGGTCGCGTTGAGCGGCCCGCCGCGCGTCAGGACGTAGATGAGCTGGAAGTCCGTGAAGGTGAACAGCACGCTGAAGGTCATTACCACGGCGATGATCGGCGTAAGCATCGGCAGCGTCACGTTCCAGAACTGCTGCCAGGGCGTCGCGCCGTCGATCGAGGCCGCTTCGTAGAGCGACGGCGGGATGGTCTGCAGCCCGGCAAGCAGCGATATCGCCACGAACGGCACGCCGCGCCAGATGTTTGCGGCGATCACGGACAGGCGCGCGAGCCACGGCTCGCCGAGGAAGTCGATGTACCGGTCGATGAACCCCATCTTCGTCAGCGTCCAGCTGACGACCGAGAACTGCGAGTCGTAGATCCACCAGAAAGCGATGGCAGAAAGGGCGGTCGGCACGATGAACGGCAGCAGCACGATCGCGCGGATGAACGACTTGAAGGGCAGGTGGCGGTTCAGAAGCAGGGCGAGGTAAAGCCCGAGGATGAACTTGAGCACGCTCGCTACCACCGTGTAGAAAAGTGTATTGAAGAGCGAAAGCCGCGCCACGCTGTCGCCGATCAGGAACTCGAAGTTATCGAGCCCGATCCAGTCGCCGCCGCGCCCGATCTTGGCGTCGGTGAAGCCGAGCCAGGTGCCCAGGCCGAGCGGATAGGTCAGGAATATGAGCAGCAGCGCGGCCGCGGGAAGCATGAAACTCAGCCCGAGGATGTTGCGGTTGTCGAAAAAGCGGGAAAGGATCATTCGTGCCGCGCGATTCAGGCGATGCGCGCGCCGCTCGCCGGATCGAAGAGGTAGGTCAGCTCCGGCTTCAGGCGCACGGCTTCCCCGGGATGGAAGGCGTGCCGCTCGCGCACCACGGCGGTCACGTCCTTGCCGGCCAGTTTGCAGAAAATCTGGGTGTCGGCGCCGGTCGGCTCGACGATCACCACTTCGGCCGGAACGCCGTCGTCCGAGACTGCAAGATGCTCGGGGCGAACACCGATGAGTACATCGCGGCCCTGTTCGATCTCGTTTCTTGCCTGATTGGGTAGATTGATATTGCTTCCGATGCCGATTCCGTCGCCGTTCACTTTTCCAGGGAGAAAGTTCATGGCCGGCGAGCCGATGAAGCCGGCGACGAACAGGTTGGCCGGGTTGTCGTAGAGCTCGAGGGGCGAGCCGATCTGCTCGACGCGCCCGCCGTTCATCACCACGATGCGATCGGCCATGGTCATCGCCTCGATCTGGTCGTGCGTGACGTAGACCGAGGTCGTCTTCAGGCGCTGGTGCAGCGCCTTGATCTCGGTGCGCATCGACACGCGCAGCTTTGCGTCGAGATTCGACAGCGGCTCATCGAACAGGAATACCTGGGGTTTCCTGACGATCGCGCGTCCCATCGCAACGCGCTGGCGCTGGCCGCCGGAGAGCTGGCGCGGGTAGCGCTGGAAGTACTCGGTCAGGCCGAGGATCTGCGCCGCCTCGTCGACCCGCGCGCGCAGCTCCTTGGCCGCGACGCCGGCGAGCTTCAGGCTGAACGCCATGTTGTCGTACACGGTCATGTGCGGATAAAGCGCGTAGTTCTGGAACACCATGGCGATGTCGCGTTCCTTGGGGGCGACGTTGTTCACGACGCGGCTGCCGATGCGCACTTCGCCGCCCGAGATCTCCTCCAGCCCGGCGATCATCCGCAGCAGGGTGCTCTTGCCGCAGCCCGAGGGGCCGACCAGGACGCAGAACTCGCCGTCCGCGATCGAGACGTCGACGCCGTGCACGACCTCGGTAGAACCGAACGACTTGCGCACGGCGCTGAGAGTGACGACGGCCATGCGATCAGTGGATCTCGGGCTCGGGGACCCTGGCGGTGCCCTCGAGGAAGTCGAAGTCGCAGCCTTCGTTGGCCTGGCGGATATGCTGCGAGAACAGCGCGCCGTAGCCGCGCGCGTATCTGGGCGGCGGCGCCTTCCATTCGCGTTTTCTGCGCTTCAGCTCGGCTTCATCCACCTTGAGCGTAAGCCGACGGCCCGCCACGTCGAGCTCGACCAGATCGCCACCTTGCACCAGCGCGAGCGGGCCGCCGACGTAGCTTTCGGGGGCAACGTGCAGCACGCAGGCGCCGTAGGAAGTCCCGCTCATGCGCGCGTCGGAGATGCGCACCATGTCGCGCACGCCCTGCTGCAGGAGTTTTTTGGGAATCGGCAGCTGACCCCACTCCGGCATCCCCGGGCCACCCTGCGGGCCGGCGCTTTTCAGGACCAGCACCGAATCGGCATCGACCTCCAGCTTGGGATCGTCGATCCGCGCCGCCATGTCGTTGTAGTCTGCGAACACCACCGCGCGCCCGGTGTGCTTGAGCAGGCGCGGATCCGCTGCGGCCGGCTTGATCACCGCGCCGTCGGGCGCGAGATTGCCGCGCAGCACCGCGAGGCTGCCGGATTTCACCAGGGCTTTATCGAGCGGCAGGATGACATCCTGGTCGAAGACCTTGGCGCCGGCAATGTTCTCGCCGAGCGTTTTGCCGTTGACCGTTTTCGCCTTCAGATTTAATAAGTTTTTCAATTCAGAGAGCAGGGCGCGAAGGCCCCCGGCGTAGAAGAAATCCTCCATCAGGTACTTGCCGGAAGGGCGGACGTTGGCGAGCAGCGGGGTCTTGCGCGCGATTGCGTCGAATTGCTCCAAGTCGAGCTTGGCGCCGGCGCGGCGCGCCATGGCGATCAGGTGCACGACGGCATTGGTCGAACCGCCCAGGGCGAGCACCGTCGTCACCGCGTTGTGAAAAGCGTCGCGATCGAGAATGTCGGTCGGCTTCAGGTCCTCCCATACCATTTCGACGATGCGCTTGCCGGTCTGCGTGGCCATCGCCGCGTGGCGCGAATCGGCGGCCGGAATGGAGGCGGCGCCGGGCAGCGTCAGGCCGAGCGCCTCGGCCGCGCTGGTCATGGTCGAGGCGGTGCCCATGGTCATGCAATGCCCGGGCGAGCGCGCGATGCCCTGCTCGATCTCCTGCCAATCCTTCTCGGCGATGTTGCCGGCGCGCAGCTCGGCCCAGTATTTCCAGCTGTCCGACCCCGAGCCGAGAACATCGCCGCGCCAGTTCCCGCGCAGCATCGGCCCCGCAGGCATGTAGATCGCCGGCAGGTTCATGCTGGTTGCGCCCATGATCAGCGCCGGCGTGGTCTTGTCGCAGCCGCCCATGAGGACGCAGCCGTCGGCCGGGTAGGAGCGCAGCGCTTCCTCGGCTTCCATCGCGAGGAGATTGCGATACAGCATGGTGGTAGGTTTCTGGAAGGGCTCGGCAAGCGTCATTACCGGCAGCTCGACCGGGAAGCCGCCGGCCTGCCAGACGCCGCGTTTGACTTCCTCGACGCGCTGCTTGAAATGGCTATGGCAGGGATTGATGTCGCTCCAGGTGTTCAGTATCGCGATCACCGGCTTGCCGGCGTAGTCGGCGCGCTCATACCCCATCTGCGCGGTGCGCGAGCGATGGCCGAACGAGCGCAGGTCGTTCACGCCGTACCAGCGGTGACTGCGCAGCTGTTCGGGTTTTTTCTTAGTCAAACTTCGCCCCGGATTCCTTCACCACTTTCGCCCATTTAGCCTGTTCGGTGCTCATCCAGGCGCCGAGGCTTTCGGGCGTGCCGCTGCGCACTTCGGTTCCTTGCTTGGCGAACCTTTCGACCATTTCCGCGCTGTTCAGCACTCTTGAAAGCTCCGAGTTCAATTTCGCAGTCACATCCCGCGGAATCCCCTTCGGGCCGACCACGCCCTGGTAGGAGCCGGTCTCGAAGCCAGGCAGGCCTTGCTCCGCCACCGTCGGCGTGTCCGGCGCCGAGGGTACGCGCTTGGCGCTCGAGATGGCGAGCGCCTTCAGCCTGCCGCCGGTGACCGAGGGCCAGGTGGCGAGCATGCCGTTGAACAGCACCTGCGCCTGGCCGGCGACCACCGCGGTGACCGCGTCCGCGCCGCCTTTGTATGGGATGTAGGTCCATTTCACTCCGGTGCGTTGGGCAAATTCGATCCCTGCCAGCTGCGGCGCGCCGCCGATGCCCGAAATGGCGAAATTGAGCTTGTCGGGATTTGCCTTGGCCATCGCGATGAGCTCCTTCACGTCCCTCACCTGCACTGCGGGATGCACCGCCAGCACGTGCGGCGAGTACGACACCATCACGACCGGCGTGAAATCCTGCGCCGGGTTGAAGGGCAACTGGGGGTAGACGCTCGCGCTG
>Ga0137381_10003964_pt1 | contig 10652 bp, 5 predicted proteins | sample SagtaG_16_FD_104808 | JGI IMG/M metagenome (GOLD analysis project Ga0137381, IMG submission 104808) | Vadose zone soil microbial communities from Sagehorn Ranch, Mendocino, California, USA - Sage2_L_115_16 metaG | ecosystem: Environmental > Terrestrial > Soil > Vadose zone | place: USA... | reverse complement strand
GTTGACGGTCGCCCCGATCAGCCGGTCGCCGGGTCCCTTCGCGATCGGGATCGACTCGCCGGTCACGAGCGACTCGTCGACGCTGCTCCGCCCCTCGAGCACGACACCGTCGACCGGAACCTTCTCGCCGGGTCGCACGCGCAGCCGATCGCCGGGGCGCACCCGCTCGAGCGGGACCTCCTCGTCCGAGCCGTCGTCGCACAGCCGCCGCGCCACGGGGGGCGCCAGCCGGAGGAGCGCGCGGATGGCGCCGCCGGTTCTCCGGCGGGCCCGCAGCTCGAGCACCTGCCCCAGGAGGACGAGGACGGTGATCACCGCCGCCGTCTCGAAGTAGACCGCCACGCGGCCGCCGTGCTCCCGCAGGGCGGCCGGAAAGGCGTCGGGGGCGATCGTCGCGGCCAGGCTGTAAAGGTAGGAGGTCCCGGTGCCGAGAGCGATCAGCGTGAACATGTTGAGGCTGCGGTTGACGATCGAGGCCAGGGCCCGCTCGAAGAACGGCCAGCCGCAGTAGAGCACGACAGGGGTGGCGAGCGCCGCCTGGAGGAAGGCGAGCGGGCCGCGCGGGAGATCCGCGAGGACAGACGCCCAGCCTCGCCGCTCTCCCGGGCCGCCCGCGTCCGGGATCATCTCGGACATCGCCAGGAGGAGGAGCGGCACGGTCAGGAGGACGCCGATCCAGAAGCGCCGCGTCATGTCGCGCAGTTCCGGGTTCTCCTCCTCCTCGGCGGAAGCGACGACCGGCTCGAGGGCCATACCGCAGAGGGGGCAGGGGCCGGGGCGATCGCGCACCACCTCGGGGTGCATGGGGCAGGTGTATCGGGTCGCCCGCGCGCCGAAGCCCTTCCCTGACGGGGCCGGTGTCGTGGAGGGTGGCTGGGATGGGGCGAGATACTTCGCGGGATCGGCACGGAAGGCGTCCCGGCAGCCATCGCAGCAGAAAAGGTAGGTGCGGCCCTGGTGCTCCAGGGGCGCGGCGGCGCGCCGTGGATCGATCTGCATGCCGCAGACCGGATCGATCGCCGGCGCCGTGCTCATCGCGTCCTCACCGTGCCGCCTCGTGCCTCCACCTGGCGTAGAGGTCGGTCTGCCGGCTGGTCAGCGGAACCGGCCGGCCCGCGATCATCAGATGAATCAGGCGCGACAGAGGCTGAAGGGGATCGCCCTGGGTGACGATCAGATCGGCCTCGAGCCCCGGACGGAGGCTGCCGATCCGGTCGGCGACGCCGAAGATCTCGGCGGGGTTGACGGTGATGGCGCGGATCGCCTGCTCCCACGGCAGGCCGTACGCGACCGCCAGACCGGCCTCGAAGGGGAGCATCCTCGAGTCGAGCGTCTCGCCGGTCTGGATGGCGATCTTCACCCCCGCCCGGTGCAGGCGGGCGGCGTTGTCGTAGACCGCTCCCTGCGTCTCGATCCTGTCCGGCTGGGTGGTGACCGGACCGACCACGACCGGGATGTTCCTGGCGGCGAGAAGGTCCGCGACCTTATAGGCTTCCGTGCCATGGCTCAGGATCAACTTGAGATGAAACTCGTCCGCCAGACGCACCGCCGTGAGGATGTCGTCGACCCGGTGGCCGCGCGCCAGGACCGGCATTTTTCCCTCGAGCGCCGGCAGGAGCGCTTCCATCTTGAGGTCGCGGTCGGGGGGCGAGGGCGGCTCGCTCGATTTGCCCTTCCCACCTCTGGCCGCCGCCCCCTTCGCGCCGCCCTGCGCGAAAGCCGATCGGCGGCGCTCGTAGTCGGCCCACTTCGCCTGGTAGTCGCGCCCCTTGGTGAAGGCGTCGCGCAGGAGGGCGGCGACTCCCATGCGGGTCTCGGGGGACTGGTGGCGCGGCCCGTAGCGCGCCTTGGGCGGCTCGCCCAGGTTGACGACGAGCGCGGCGCCGTCCTTGATGAGGGCCCGCTCGGGAGAGAGGCCGTCGAGCCGGACGAGGGCTCCGGTGCCTCCGATCAGGTTTCCCTCGCCCGGGGAGGTGAAGGCGGCGGTGATGCCGTGCAGTCGCGTGACCGGGATCACCTCGCTCTCGGTGTAATAGGCGTCCATGGCGCGCATCTGCGGCAGGATCGGATCGGTCCCCTCGTCCTCGTCGCGCATCACGTCGACGAGATCGATCTCCGACAGGCCGACGTGCGAGTGCGACTCGACGAAGCCGGGGAAGACCGACTGCCCGTGCGCGTAGATGATCGTCGCCCGCTGGGGCGGCTTCAGGCCCGGCCCGACCTCGCGGATGACTCCCTTCTCCACGATGACCGTGCCGTTTTCGATCGGCGGCCCCGCCATGGTGTAGACCGTCCCGCCGACCACGGCGTAGAGCCCCGCCTCGTTCGTCGGCGCGGGCGGGGGCACGAGATCGTCGGGAGGGGGAGCCGAGGGCCCCTTCGGCAGCGGCGGGGTCGGAGGCAGCGGCGCCGCGGTCGGGATCGAGCCACGGTCGTAGACGACGGCGCCGTCGATCAGCGTTTTCTCCACGAGGGTGTAGACGTCGAGCGGGTGGCGCGTGAAGATGGCGATATCCGCGTCCTTGCCGGCGTCGAGGGAGCCGATGCGGTCGGCCACCCCGAGGGCCGAGGCGGCGTTTAGGGTAATCGCCCGCAGGGCGTCCTCCTCCGAGAGGCCGTAGCGCGCCGCCACCGCCGCCTCGGTGTAGAGCCGCTGCACCAGGTTCCCGGAGTCGGAGTGGATGCTGACACGCACGCCGCTGCGGGCCAGGACCGCGGCGTTGTGCGGGATGCCGTCCCAGGCCTCGACCTTGTATCCCCACGAGTGCGCGAAGGTGGCGACGGCGATGTCGCGCCGCGCAAGCTCCCCGGCGATCTTGTAGCCATCGAGGCAGTGCTGGAACGAGGCCACCTTGAAGCCGTAGGCGTCGGCGATTCCGAGGAACTGGAGAACCTCGTCCTTGCGGTAGGAGTGGACGTGCACCAGGACCTTCCCGTCGAGGACGTCGCCGAGCGTCTCGAGCCTGAGGTCGCGATCGGGAGGAGCGCCGCGGTCCTCCTCCTTCTTGCTCCTCCAGGCCTCCCACTTCGCCTTGTAGTTGCGCGCCTGGTTGAAGGCGTCCCGGAACAGGGCCATGTTTCCCATGCGGGTCGAGGGAGTCTTGTCGCGTGCGCCGTAGCTCCGCTTCGGGTTCTCGCCCAGCGCCATCTTGATCCCGCGCGGCGCTCCCTGGAAGAGCATCCGGCCGACGTCGGCGTGCGCCCGCAGCTTCACCGTCAGCCCCTCGCCCCCGATCAGGTTGCCGCTTCCCGGGATGATCTGCACGGTCGTCACGCCGCCGGCTCGCGCCCGCTCGAACTCCGGATCCTCGGTCCAGACGGCGTCGGCGGCGCGCATCGACGGCGTGACGGGATCGGTCATCTCGTTGCCGTCGGAGTTGGCGTCGACCTCCGGCCAGGGATAGACCCCCATGTGCGAATGGGTGTCGACGATGCCGGGGAGGACGTAGCGCCCGGTCGCGTCGATCACCCGCACCCCGGCCGGGGCCTCGAGGTTCCGGCCGACCGCGGCGATCCGCCCGTCGCGGATCAGGACGTCGCCCCGCTCGATCGTTCCGTGCGTGACGGTGAGGAGCGTTCCTCCCTTGATCAGGATGGAGTCGGAGGCGGCCTCGGTTCGGAGTTGCGGCGCGGCGAGCGCGGCGAGGAGGAGCAGGACGCGGGGCGGTCGAAGGGACATCGTCGGGTGACCCCCGTGAAGGGCGGCCCGCCGGGGCGGGCCGCGATCGGTTGTGCCGAAACGGCCGGAATTGTAGCATCCGTCCGGGCGGAGGGGCTCCCGTCGCCGCGGAGAGCCGCCGTCCGAGAGAAGAGGCCGCGATGAGGCGCTGGGCGCCCGGGTTGCTGCTCCTGATCCTCCTGATCTGCCTCGGCTACGCCCTGAGCCCGCCGGGGCGCCGGCTGGGCGAGGCGCTCTCGCTCCTGGCCGATGTCTGGGCGGTCGGCAGGGGTCCGGTCGAGGCCAGGCCGCCCGAGCGGAGGTCGACGGAGTACGCCGGTCCTGCCGGGGAGCGCCGGCGCGCCGACCTCTACTGCGACCCGCGCGAGATGCCGCGGGCCCGCCTCCTCCTGGCCCACGGCCTGGCGGACGCCGGAAAGGACGACGCACGCCTCGTGGCCCTCGGCACCGCCTTCGCAAGGCACCGCTTCCTGGTCCTCGTCCCCGACTTTCCAGGCATGCGCGCCCTCAGGGTGGCGCCGCAGGACATCGACGAGGTGGCCGCCGGCCTCGACGCTCTCGGGCGGCTCGATCGCTGCCCGCCGGCGGCCGCGCGCGGCGCCGCGCCGGGCGGGCAGCGCTCCGGCCCCTCCCTCCCGACCGGCGCCGTCGGCTTCAGCTACTCCGCCGGGCCGGTCCTCCTGGCGCTCGACCGGCCGGGTCACCTGGCCGACTTCGCCGTCCTGTTCGGCGGGTACTACGACCTCGAGGACGTCGTGCGTTTCCTGACCACGGGGCGCCACCGCGACCGCGGCGTCGATTTCGGGGGCGAGGCGATCCCGGAGGGGCGCTGGATCCTCCTGGGAGCCAACGCCGACCTGCTCGGCGATCCGGCCGACCGCGCCGCCCTCCTCGCCATCAGCCGCCGCCGCACGGCCGCGCCCGCCGCCGACATCGACGATCTCGAGAAGCCGCTCGGTCCCGCCGCCCGGGCGATGCTCGACCTGCTGGCCAACACCGACCCGCGGCGGTTCGATCCGCTCCTGCTCCGCGTCGACCCGGCCCTCCGGCGCGCCCTCGACCTCCTGTCCCCCGCGAAGAGCCTGGCGCGTCCCCTGGACGTCGATCTCTACCTGCTCCACGGCCGCTCCGACGCGATCGTCCCGTTCACGGAGACGCTGAAGCTGGCGCGCGCGGTGCGCACCACCGGGAGGGTCGAGACGATCCTCCTCGGCGGCTTCCGGCACGCCCGGCCGGAGGGGACGGGTCCCGATCCCTGGTGGAGGGGGGCGCTCCACCACCCGGCCGATTCACTGCATCTCCTCGGGATGCTGGAGGCGATCCTGCAGCACCGGATCTAGAGAAAGTCCTTGACAGGGGGGCGCCCGGATCGCCGATGATCCGCTGGCCCGAGGGGAAGCGACCGGAAAGGATCCGAGGCCGATGGAGGAACCGCGCGGACTGACCCTGGAGCCGGATCGCAGCAGCCGGCACAGCGTCGGCATCCACGCCTCGCCCGCCGAGGTCTTCCAGGCGCTCACGGACCCCGGCCTGCTGTCGCGCTGGTTCGTCTCGGAGGCGAGCATCGATCTGCGGCCGGGCGGCGCCTACCGCTGGGTGTTCGGCGAGGAGACCTCGGTCTCCGGCCCCGATCCGCTCATCGCCGCGGGAGAGTTCGTCTCGATCGTGCCGCACGAGCTCCTGCGCCTGCACGCCGTCGTCGAGGAGACCGAGACCGACCTGGAATTCCGCCTCGACACCTGGAGGGACGGCACCGTGCTGACCGTCACCCATGCCGGCTTCCCCGGGGAGGAAGACTGGGACGACACCTTCCGGTTGATCGACCAGGGATGGGCCTCCGAGATCCAGGTCCTGAAGCTGTACCTCGAGAAGGCGCGCGGCATGGTGCGCCGTTCGCGCTACCACGAGGCGCGTCTCGCGGCGGCGCCCGAGGACCTCTTCGAGCGCTTCTCCACCGCTTATGGCCTGCAGACATGGCTCGCCGAGCGTGCCGCCGCCGACCCGGCCCCCGGCGGCGGCCTGCGCCTCGAGTGGCCGGGCCGCCTGCCGATCGAAGGGCACTTCGTCGTCTACGACCCCGATCGCTTCCTGGTGATGACGTGGGAAGGGGAGCGCCCCTCCGTGATCCGTCTCTGGCTGGGGGAGGGGAACGAGGCGGGCGTCTGCGACCTCAGGCTGGAGCACCGCCTCTTCGCGACCGACCCGGCCGCCTTCGTGCCGTTCGACTGGGACGCGGCCCTCGCCCGCCTCGCCGCCTCGATCGCGACTCCCCGGACGGCGTGACGACCCGCGGCTAGAGAGAGACGGCCTCTCCCGTCCTGAGGAAGAGGATCTCGCCACGCACCGGCTTCCCCGGCAGGGCGCGGCGCAAAGCCTCGAGGTAGACCGCCATCTGCGCGCGATAACGCTCCGCCGCCGCGGCCGGATCTCCCTCGACCCTGTCGGTCTTGTAGTCCGCCACCACCGTCGTGCCGTCACGATCACGGTAGATCAGATCGCAGGCGCCGAGCCAGGTCGTCCCTTCCTCGTCTCTGTAGAGGATCGGCACCTCGCGGCCCAGGATCTCCACGCTCGCCAGGCGTGCCGGCAGGGGCGAGGCGAGAAACCCGGCGACGATCTCTTCCGCCGCGCGCGCCACCTCGCCCGCGCGGCCGGCCGCGCCCCGGCCGGCGGAACCGCGCTCCTCGGCCAGCCGCCGCGCCTCGAGCGCGGCCTGTTCGCGCAGGCGCCCGGGGTCGTCGTGGAGGTCCCACCCCTCGAGAGCGCCGTGGACCGCCGTCCCGGCCAGGCGGGCGGTCTCGCGGCCGGGGCCGTCGGCGCGCGCGTAGGCGGTCGGGCGGGCCGCCCCTTCCGTCCCGGGGGGCGCGCCTCCGTCGGCGATCGCGGCCCGCTCGTCGCCGCTCCCCGCGGGCCAGCGGAGGGGCGGGACGGCGGACGCAGAGGCCGCGGCCGAGACCTCCTCGAAGCGCGACGTCGCCTCGACCCAGATCCGGCTCTCGCGTCGCGCGGGCGCGATCCGTTCCAGGGGCGGCGGTGCCATGCGTCGGTGACGCACCCCTTCGGCGAGGATCCCGTCGGCCGGGAAACCCCCGGCGACCCCATAGCCGAGCGCCGCCAGGGCGTCCCGCCATGGGGCCCTCCTCCCGGGGTTGCTGTTGACGAGGATCAGCCGCTCGCGCGCGCGCGTGCAGGCGACGTAGAAGACGCGCTTCTCCTCGGCCGCCTCGTGCCTGCGCGTCGACTCGCGATGGAAGACCCAGGCCAGGTTGCAGGTCCCGTCGGCGAGCCGGACCGCCAGACACCCTCCGTCACGCCGCACCCAGGCGGTCCGCACCCCTTCGACCGCGGCGCGGTTCGGCTCCCGCCCCAGGTCCGGGACGAAGACGACCGGGTACTCCAGCCCCTTCGCCTTGTGCACGGAGAGGAGCCGGACCGCGTTCACCGTCTCGTCGGCCAGCGGACTCTCTCCCTCGGTCCTCTCCCCCTGGTACTCCTCCTCCAGGACGCGCAGGATCTCCTCGAGCGACAGGCCCCCGCGGGCGTGGTCCGACGCCCGCGCGACCAGCTTGCGCAGGTTCGCCACCCGCTGCGCCCCCTCAAAGGAGGAGGCGTGCAGCAAGGCCAGCGGTGCCGCCGTCAGCGCCTCCCGAATCACGTCGTCGGGCGCGCGTCCGATCAGGCGGGATCGAAACGACTCCAGGAGCGCGAAGGTGCGACGGATCCCCGGGAACGAGGAGAGGTCGGCCAGCCCTCCCACGGGGCGATCCAGGCGGCCTCCCGCCAGCGCGAAGCGCGCCAGCTCGGCGTCCTCCGTCGCTCCGAGCGGCGAGCGCAGGACCGCCAGGACCGAGGCGCCGTCGTTCGGCGTGCAGGCGGCGCGGAGGAAGGCGATGAGGTCCCCGACCTCGGGGCGCTCGTAGAAGTCCTTCCCACCGTCGACGATGAACGGGACGCCGGCCCGCTGCAGCGCCCGGGCGTAGAGCCCGGCGTTGGTCAGGGCGCGCAGGAGGATGGCGATCTGCCCGTACGCGAGGGATCCGGCGACCGTCGCGTCCGGGGAGACATGGCCGGCGATCCACGCGGCGATCGCCTCGGCCTCGGCCCTCCGGCGCCCGGGAACGGGGCCCGCGGCGGGCACCGACCAGATCTCGACCCGTCCGGGGTCCTCGCCCGCGGGACCGCGCGCGGAGACGATCGGATCGTAGGGCGGCTCGTAGATCGCGTCCGCGGCGGGCGCGCGCCCGATCCATTCCGAGAAGAGCCGGTTGATCGGCGCGACGATCTCCGCCGGGCTCCGGAACGAAGCGGTGAGGGTGCAGGTCTCCCCGTCACAGGATCGCACCCGCTCGACGGCGCGCCGGTACGCCTCGATGTCGGCGCCCCGGAACCGGTAGATCGACTGCTTCGGATCGCCGACGATGAAGAGGCGCCCGGGCTCCAGGCGCGCGGCGTAAGGATCCGCGGCGGCGTCTTCGCCGCTCTCGGCGATGAAGAAGAGGATCTCGTACTGCAGCGGGTCGGTGTCCTGGAACTCGTCGACCAGGATCCTCCGGAAGCGCCGCGCCAGGGAACGCCGCACGTCGGGATCGCGCCTCAGAAGGTCGCGGGTCAAGCGGAGCAGGGCGTCGAACGTGACGAGCCCGCGGCGCAGGAGGCGCTCACGGCATTGCGCGGCGAGAGGACGGGCCACCTCGACCAGCGCGACGATCGCGTTGTCGTCCACGCGGGCCAGCTGGCGGATCAGCTCCCGCGCCCTCTTCGCCACCTCCTCCACCTCCGCCCGGATCGCTCCGGTCAGGCCCCTGCCGGGCGAGGGGAGGCTCTTGCGCAGGTACTCCTCGATCGGAAGCGTGACCGAGGCGGCGGCCATCGTCTCCGGTCCGCCGGCACGGCAGGCCTCGAGCAGGACGGCCGAGGCCTCGAGGTAGACCCTCATGTTCGGGTTGATCCCCGTGGCGCCTCCCGCCAGCCGGAGGGCCGCCGAGCGCAGGGCCTCGATCGTCTCCGCGAGGAGGGAGGACGGAGGCGGACCCGCTTCGCCGCCTCCCGCGACCAGCGCCTCGGCCGGGTAGGCGAAGGAGGCGAGCGCCCGGCCGATCTCCCCGATCGCCTCGAGGGCGCCGGGGAGGCCCAGGGCCCGGCGCCAGGCCTCCGGCCGCGTGGCACCTCTCCCGAGCTCGGCCTCGAGGAAGCGCGCCCACTCCTCCTCGAACAGGAGGTCGGCTCCCGGTCCCTCGTCGACCGCGAAGTCGGGGTCGACTCCCGCCTCGCGGGGGTGGCGCCTCAGGATCTCCGCGCAGAAGGAATGGATGGTCGACACCGACGCGGCGTCGAGCCTGGTCAGCGCTTCGAGCGCCCGCGCCGCGATCGTCTCCGGCGCCTGGCGCCCCTCCGCGCGCAGCCAGGCGTAGGAGCGGCAGGCCTCGGTCGCGGGATCCAGGCCCCCGGCGTCGGTGCCGGCGGCCGCGAGACGCCGCAGCTCGTCCAGACCGATCGCCAGCCGGCGTCGCAGGTCGGCCGCCGCCTTCTCGGTGAAGGTGATCGCCGCGATCGACTCGATCGGATCTCCCCGCGCGCCGATGAGGTTCAGGATCCGCTCGACCAGGAGGGCGGTCTTGCCCGTCCCGGCACCGGCGATCACGACCACGTTGCGGTCGAGAAGCGTGGTGGCGCGCGTGCGATCGGACGCATCGGGAAGGGCCGGGCGCGGGCTCACGCCTCCTCCTCCGCGCCGGCGCGGGCGCGGACCGCGTCGAGCGTGGGCGCCCGCGTGCTCTTGCGGCGCAGGAGGGCGTACGGCGCGCCGCCCGGCGCCGCCGCGAGACGCTCGAGCGTCGGCGCGTGCGCTCGACGGCAAGCGCGCACGTAGGGGCAATACGCGCAGACACGGCTCTCCTCGTTCAGCGGAAAGCGGCCGGCGGCGGCGAGATCGACCAGAACGGAGAGGGTCTCCAGGACACCCTCGCGGAGCCGGTCGAACGTCCCGGGATCGATCTCGAACCGTGCCTCGTCGGGATCGAAGGACGGACCGACGCCCAGGACCTCGACCCGCACCCGGGATCCCGCGGCCGACCAGTGCGCCAGGCGCGACTCCGCGAGCAGCAGGTAGAGCGGGTGGTCGAGCGGCACGTCGGCGCCGAACGAGATCGCGGTGAGTGCCTCGGTGCCGCCGAGCCGCCGCTGCAACATCTCGCGAGGCACCTTGAAGATGGTCTGCGTGAAGGTGTCGTTGAACTTCAGCTCATAGGGGCGCGTGGTGTCATAGAGCGCGAATTCGCCGGGATGGATCACGGTCTCGCGGCCGTCTTGCACCACACCTCCGTCGCCGCGATTGCCGAGCGCGATGAGAACAAAATCCTGATCCGAGCGCGCGATGCGCGAGGGCGTGCGGAACACGTGCTGGCGGTCGGAGCTGACGTCTGAGCATATGGCCTTGCCGAGCGGGGCCTGCGTGACCGAGCCGCGAAAGGCGCTGCCAAGGTCCGACTTGCAGTCGAGCCCGACGAAGACGTCGCAGACGATGTCCTGCCAGAGGGCCAGCCGCCGGTAGCCTGGGCTGCCGTCCGTCGTGAACTGGATTGGCATCTGGAGAGCCTCCCTTTCACATCCTGTAAGCCGCATGTTGGCGCAGATCCAGCTGACCGGAGGCAAGTTCCGTACCGGGACGCCATGCCTTCAGGTCGAGTTTTTGTTCCGCCGTGGTCGAGCAGCCGGTCTCTCGCCTTGGTTCAATAGACTGCATCGGACGTGGTCTCCGATCAACCGGCAATGGAGGCGGCAATGGGCATCGTACATCCGAAATACAAGGTGGCGGTGGTGCAGGCGGCGCCCGCCTGGCTTGACCTCGACGCCTCGATCGACAAGTCGATCGCCCTGATCAGGGAGGCAGCTGAAAAGGGCGCCAAGCTGATCGCCTTTCCGGAAGCCTTCGTCCCCGGCTACCCCTGGCACATCTGGATGGACTCGCCGGCCT
>Ga0137381_10003962_pt1 | contig 10656 bp, 7 predicted proteins | sample SagtaG_16_FD_104808 | JGI IMG/M metagenome (GOLD analysis project Ga0137381, IMG submission 104808) | Vadose zone soil microbial communities from Sagehorn Ranch, Mendocino, California, USA - Sage2_L_115_16 metaG | ecosystem: Environmental > Terrestrial > Soil > Vadose zone | place: USA... | reverse complement strand
GCAGCAGTGTTTCCTGCCCCTGCTCCCCTGCGCCGAACTGTCCCCCTTGCCAGGTGAGGAGCCACCGGGCCACAGTCGGTTCCTGAGCCACAGCCCTGGTCAAGGCCGCATAGGCAGGGTGGGCAAAAAGACCGATGAACTCGGGGAAGCGCAGGGTCGGTGCATCGGCGTAGTAGGTGTTGAGTAACACCAGCGCGGACACCCGCTCGGGATGGTCGAGAGCCCAGTTGATCGCCACCGGGCCGGAGGCATCATGCGGCACCAATACGACCTGCTCCACCCCTAGGGCATCAAGCACCGCCTGCAAATCTCCCTCTTGCTGTTTGGAGGTGTAGGGGTAGTCCGTCGGTTTATCAGAAGTTCCCCAGCCCAGAAAGTCGAAGGTGATCACTTGGCGACCACGCAGATACGGGATCAGGCGGTCGTAGATGTGCAAGTTATCGGGAAAACCGTGCATGAGGACGAATGCGGGACCCGTCCCGGCATAGTGGCGTGCGTAGATCGCATATGCTCCACGCAGGATTCTGTGCTCGGTGTATGAGCGTTCTTGGACCGTACTGGTTTGCATATCTTCTTGTATATATAATTCATGCTGTGGTGTGTGTTCTGAGGTATTCATTCCTCCTGTCACCTCAGCCACCAGCGCCTCCAGCTTCTGCTCCACCAGTTGCTCGATGGGGGTAATCTCCGCAGGCTGGTACGGGGGGAGCAGTGAGGAGAAACGGTCATAGGCGACGAAGGTTTTGCCTTCATCCTCCTCATACACTGCCAGCTGCAAGGGAGCATACATTGCGACTTCTGGCAGTTGTTCGACCATCTGGAGAGCGAGCAGCGGATTGCCAATGGCATACTGGCTCACCCGCCTGGGTTTTCCTGCCAGGGAGAGCAGGACTCCATGATCGACCTTACTGAAGAGGCTAAAACCGCTTGTCCCCAGCTGCTTTTCGATCGCCTGCGTGACCTGCTCCCAGGATGCCTTGATGGCAGCCAGTTGTCGTACAAGTTCATCTATGTTCCCAGCCACGCCCAGTCGCGCTTCAAGCGATTCTTTCACCTGTTCATATGACCGGTTTGAGGCGACGACACTATGCTCAATGGTGATGGAGATGGTCTGTCTCATTGCTCTGTCTTCCTTTCCCATGCATGATTGAGAAGCCTGCCTGAGATATCTTAGGCGGCCTGACTACTTGACCGATGCTCTAATTACGAAGCCGACTCAGCCTCACCGTGCATCACAGTACTTCAGCTTTCAGGTGATCGGCGACACGGAGCGCATTGGCGATGATCGTCAGCGATGGGTTAACCGCGCCGGGCGACACCATGAAACTGCCATCGGTGACATACACGTTGTCGAGATCATGCGCCTTGCAGTTCACATCCAGTACACTCGTCCTGGGGTCATGACCGAACCTCATGGTGCCACATTGATGGGCAAGATTGAACGGGTATTTCCTGCCTAAATAGTAATCCACCGGGATCAGACGTTCATGGCAGCCGATATCAGAGAGCAGACTGTGGAGTTTTTCCTTCAGGTGGCGGTGTGCTTCCATGTTGTTTTCCTTGTAATGCAGTTCAATTTCGCCCTGGCTATTGACCGTAACACGATTATTCGGGTCAGGCAGGTCTTCAGATTGCAGCCAGAGGTCTAGCGAGTGCGCCGCCATTTGCGCGTAATCCATGCCGCCGAGTGGCTGCGGCGATTCCATCGTCATTACTTCTGCGTCAACCTTGCCGCACATCTGAATCAGGCCCATCGGATATTCCCAGTCGACGCTCGGACCGTACCAATCGCTGATGGCCAGCGTTTTCTGAAAGACGCTGTCGTTTGGCTCTTTGCTGATGGCGATGAAGGTCGCATTGTTATGGCACATATAATTGCGTCCGACGAGATCACTGCTGTTGGCGAGGCCATTCGGGTGTTTATCGTTCCCGCTCCTCAGGAAAATCGCACTGCTGTTCGCCGTGCCTGCCGCCACGATCACAAGGTCCGCGCTGTAGACCTCAGTTTGGCCGTTGTGCCGCGCATGAACTTCAGTCACCGTTCTCCCTCTGGTATCGGTTGCCAGTTTCCACACCATGCGATTGCGCAGTAATGTGACATTCTCGTGCTGTAAGGCGGGCTTGACGGCGATCACATGTGCGTCTGCTTTGCTCTCTGTTAAGTCGGGGTAGCCGTCGAACGTGCTGGGGTAAACCGGAGATTCACCCCTACCCTCGCCTAGTTTGATGCCCAGTGGCAGCGGGAAGGGGTGATAGCCGAGTTTTTCGAGATCGGCCTTTAACTGGGCAATGCGCGGCTCGTGCGTCAGCGGACCGAATGGATAGGGCTGATCTGAGGGCGGTTCGGTCGGGTCGATCCCGCGCTGCCCATGCACATGATAGAGATATTCCGCATGGGTATAGTATGGCGCGAACACATCGTAGCCGATCGGCCATACTGGGCTGACGCCGCCCGCGTGCCGAATTTCACCAAAATCCGCTTCGCGCAGGCGAAACATCGCCGCGCCGAACATCTTGGTGTTGCCGCCGACCCAGTAGTAAATCATGGGGTGGAGAGGTTGACCGTTGTGGTACATTGTCTCCTTCGCATTATAGCGTTTTTCCCTGTAAACGGCCTGTGTCTCCCAGTTTTCGCGCTCGCGAGGGAGATAATCGCCGCGTTCCAGAAGAAGAATCTTCTTGCCAGTGGGGGCAAGAGCGTAAGCCATGGTGCCGCCGCCTGCTCCCGTACCGATGATGATGACGTCATACTTGCTCATGATTTTCTCCTTTGATCTAGATATGCAATCATACTTTCAACTCCACGATTTGGGCAGCGTGACCGTCTGGGTCGCGCACCAGAAAGGCTTTTTCTCCATCTGGCAGCGTCACAATATCGGCTGAAATCACTGCGACACCAGCTTCCCGAAACTGCGTGTAGGCAGCCTGTGCGTCTGGCACAAGCATCGTCATCTGCCAGTACCAGAGGTCGTTAGGACGGGTATCCACTGGCATCGGACGGCCACCCGGCGGTGATAGGTAGTGGAGGAACTCAATGTCCATGCCGCCTTCAGGGGCTTTCAGCCCGGTGATGTTCAGGTGCGCGCCAAACACCATATTCAGATGTTCTTGTGCTGTGCCGTAATTCTCCCTCCCACCAGCAATGGTTAAGCCGAGTATATCTCGGTAAAACCTTAGACTGCGTTCCGTATGAGCGATACTGATCGCCGTGTGGTCGATGCCGAGGAATAGTCGTTTTTTGCTCTGCCAGCGAGTGGCACCCTTGCCTTCTGGGAACCAGATGAGTTCGAGGTTGTGCCCATCCGGGTCCCGGTAGTAAAACGCCCTGATGCCTGCTGCAGCCGTGATATAGTCCGGCAGGGTCTGAGGCGCGGTGCTGACGTGCTGGACGTTATGTCCGCGCAGTGTGGCATAGGCCGTATCCATATCGCTGACGACGATGGCGAGGTGCTGAAACCACAGGTCGTTGCTGCGGCTATCCGGCGGAATGGGGCGGCCTCCTGGCGGCGCCATGAACTGAGTGAGTTGAATTTGCTCTTGCCCAAGTCCCAGCGTGACGACTCGCATCCGCGCGCCGAAGATCCCTGTGAGTTTCTCGCAAGGCTTGCTCAGCACTTCATAATCATTGATGATTTCAAAGGGCAAGACCTGGGTGTAGAACGCAAGCACCCGATCCAGATCAGAGACGGTAAAACCAACACGCTGTACCTGCCGAATCATGATGTCTCCTCATCTTGTAGACAAACCCATACCGAATCAAGGACGAATGCCCGGAATGGTCAGACGAATCCGATAGAGGCTCGTCATCGCGGTGATATAAAGTGTCCGTCCATCCTCGTCACCCCACGCAAGGTTATGCGGGTCTTCCGGTAGTCGCAGCAAGCCCAGATGTTTACTTTTGGCTGAGAGTATCCAGATACCATCTGGCCCGCACACATAAAGATTGCCTGCTACATCGACCTTTATCCCGTCTATCGCATTCTCACCCGCCGCGTCCGTCACGTCGTAGAAGACCTCGCCACTGCCCACGCTACCATCGGCGTTGACCGCGTAACGCATGACGACCTTCTTCTGCATATCCCAGTTGCCCACATAGAGGTATTTCTCATCAGGTGAGAACGCGATGCCGTTTGGCCCCGCCAGTTCGTCAGTGACCAGCGCAATGTCCCCGTCTTTCACCCAGAATACACCGCTGAACGGCAGTTCTTTGTTCGGGTCGTCGAACAAGCCCGGTAGTCCAAAAGGCGGATCGGTGAAGTACAGTGTGCCGTCAGAGCGATACACGAGGTCGTTCGGGCTGTTCAGGCGCTTGCCTTTATACGCATTAGCCATCACCGAAATATCGCCATGCGGGTTCACGCGGATGATACGCCTGTTCCCATGCTGACAAATCGTCAGCAAGCCATTGGGGTCGAAGGTCAGGCCGTTGGAGCCGGGCTGTGTGTATGTCCCTATATCGAAACCGGAATAGCCGCTTTTCGCCCTATATACCTCGACTTTACCGGTAGGCGACCAACGATAAATCACATTGGTATTAGGGGAGCTAAACAGCAGATAGCCGGGCTTTGCCCATACCGGGCCTTCGGTAAAGACGAAGCTGCCCGCTACTTTTTCCAATCTGGCATCGGTAGGTACGATGGCATCCAGTGCCGCATCCGTCTTGACGATCTCGAACGGCGTGTTCCACGCGGCCTTTGTGCGTTCCGCTGTGTAGAAATCCAGTGTGGCTGTCCGCATCCAGATGTAGTTTTTAGGCGAGGTGGAAATCGGACCATTGATACCAAACACGGCGATCTGGAACGTATCGCCTGATTGGACATTCTTACCGAGAATCACGCGATTGGGTGCGTTAAACCCGCCAACAACCTGCCCGCCGGTCTGTCCCAACACGAGCGGCAGCCTGCCATGGACCCACACCTCGGCGTAATCATCAATGGCGACTTCAAAAACAACCGTCGAGCCGGCGGGATCAAAATCACCGACTTTTTCAGGTATCGTTACCTTAATGCGATACCAGTTGAAGCATACACGCCCGGTGCTGAGGCGGCGTTCAGTATCTGCAGGTGGCAGCACGTCCCAGCCGGAGTCGTCAAAGTCAATGTTCTCGGCATGGGGCAAAACGTCGTAGGTGCGGTTGGGTGCGCCGGATGGCCCCAGGTCGGGGCCAACTTCGACAAAATCAATTTCCTCGACTCTGGTGTCGCTGTACCGCCATTGACCCTTGACCAGTTGCACACCGGCGTCCGTTTGCAGGTCAATCACTGCATCCGACAGGCCGGGCAAAAGTTCTGGAGGGCCGGGGATGTTATGTGCATTCGTCATGCGTTGTACCCTCTGTAGTTAGTCCAGAGCCTTCACCACGTAGTAAAGGAAAGGATTGGAGACTTCGACGAACTGATGCGGCAAACCGTTGGGGATAACCAGCACGTCGCCAGGCGAGAGTTTATGAGTGACACCATCCTTGATGGAGTCGGCACGGATTTCGCCCGGTGCGGTGTGGCGGCTATTGGCCATCTCGCCACTGATGACGACTGTTGCGCTACCTCCGACCACATACATAATGTCGGTATCGCGGGCATGCCATTCCACCTCGCCGGGTTTCTCGCGGCGGCCTGCATCCACCTTGTAGAAGTCGGTGTTCATCAGCAGGCCGCCCTTCTGGAATTTCGCGGCCACGTCCGCAGCCGGAATGTAGGTGGCAACGTTGATGGATTCCGTGGTGAAACCTTCGGCAACCTCCGCGCCGAGGGCGGCGAGTTCCTGGTCCTCCGGCGCAGAGGACGCGCCACTCACGCCAATCGCGCCGATGACCTGCCCCTTGTGCAGGATCGGCATCCCACCCTGCAAAGCCACACCGCCCGCCAGAGCCAGCGCCGAGGGACGACCCTGAGAGGCTTGATCCTCAAAATCCTTACTGGGGCGGCGGAAGATGGCCGCCGTGCGCGCTTTGTCAGTGGCGACCTGCACACTGGCGACCTGCGCCTTATCGGGTCGCCACAGGTAGAGAAGTTCACCGGAGGCATCGACCACTGAGATGACAGGCGCTACATCGCGGGCTGTGGCTACTGCGCCCGCTGTATGCGCCACGATGCGCGCACCCTGGTATGTAAGGGCATACACATCATCAACACTGAAATCGGCTTGAGTTCCAACGATAGACACCGATTCGTCTTCGTCGGGTGTTTCGCCGCTTGTGCCAATTGCGCCCACGACCTCACCATCAACAAGGAGGGGAATACCGCCCGTCAGAGCGACCCCGCTGTGTAGCGCCAGCGCGCCTAACCGCCCACTGCTCACCTGTGCTTCCAGCACGCGACTAGGTCGCACGAATATTGCTGCTGTGCGTGCCTTATCGATGCCAACCCGTACGCTGGCGACCTGCGTGTTGGGCAGGCGTTTGACCAGTATCGGGTGACCTTCCGGGTCAACGATTGCGATGACGACGCGATAGACCTTCTCTCTGGCGAAGGCTTCCGCTGCGCTCATCACGGCTTCTGCGCCTGCTAAATTGAGAACTTTCTTGACACGGACTGTTGCCATGTATTTCTATCTCCTCGTTGTCTGCTTCACTAATGTCAGGCTCGCGGACGATTCGCCCAGGCTGTTGCCAGCACCGCCGCCCAGATTGCGTCATCAGTTGTAATAAACAGGATGTTGTGACCTGGTCCGCCAAAGGTGAAATTGACCGTACCGGGCAGGTTGATTTCACCGATCAGGTCGCCCAAAGGATCAAAGACCTGCACCCCACTGAACGATGATGCATAGACGTTCCCCCGCGAATCGACTTTGATTCCATCCGGGAAGCCGGGGGTAACGACCGCAAAAAGCCGCTGGTTCATCAGATGCTGTCCCTCCAGCACGTCGAATGCGATGATGTGATGCGGTTTGTTGATGTAGTAGCTGTCCGCTTCCTGGTTCGCGCCGCTGTCCGTGACGTACAGCACCGACTCGTCGGGTGAGAACACCAAGCCATTGGGTTTGACGAACGAATCCGCCACGACAGATAGCTGCCCGGTTTGTTGGTCGTAGCAATAGACGTAGTCACCGACGACGGGCTGCGGACGAAAGCCGTGCAAAAACCCGTAACTGGGGTCGGTGAACCAGATCGTGCCATCGCTCTTGACGACCACATCATTAGGGGAGTTGAAGCGCAGCCCGCGCCAACTATCGACAACCGTTTCAATCGCACCCGTTTTAGGGTCCATCCGGCTGATGCGGGCATGTTCGGTACGCGTGCCCTGCTCACAAATGACCAGCTTCCCTTCTCTGTCTAGCGCCATGCCGTTCGCCGTATTCGCAGATTCACGCACGATAGTGATGTTAACTGCACTCACCGGGAACTGATCGCCGTTGAGTGCCAGCTGCTTGATAGCGACACGGCGAGAGCCGGGCAGCGGTATGTTTGTTGGCTGTGGCAGTGTGGTGAAGTACAGGGCATCTCCTTCACGGATGTAGACCGGGCCTTCGTGCGCGTCGATTTCTACGACTTTGACGAGGAGTGGTGCATCGCCCACCACCGTCTTAAATTCGCCGCTATGCACTATGAAGATGTTACTGCCGCCAGCACAGCTGGCCTCTTTGCCTAAGTAATTTGTATCGTCTGCCATACCCGTAGCACTTCCACGACGCTCCACGCCAGCGCCACGCGGCGAAAATGGTGCGTCGTTATCAAAAATCTTTTCCAAAGTGGCAATATAGACTCAGGTGAGGTCGAAACGTTACAAGAAACTTTGGGCGATCTCAGCACCTCGGTAAACCCGCAAAGAGGCATCTAGGAACGCACCGATTAACCGTGCCCACATCGTCCCCTGGTGATAACTGCTGTTATGCTGAACGGGATCACCGTCGTAATGTCTAATGTAGGCTGGCTCGAAAGGGGCCAGACTCCGTAGACCGTAGGGGTATGTGACAGTTGCCCAAAACCGTAAACTATGCTATACTTTGGGCAACAAGGACAAATGTTCTTCGTAGGGGCGAACATGCATACAGACCGTGATCAGCAGCCCCTCAGCTACGATGTGAGGCTTCCAGACGAGGCGCAGGCGGATGCGCTACGCCTGCTTGATGCGAGCCGTACTGTCGTGAATGCACTGCTCATGGCCTTGTGGCCGCCTGCTTGTAGCAGGCAAGGTCTATATTAATGGTTGGAAAAAATCCGCGACGATTCGCTCTTCCTATGCTACTCCACTCCTATTCCGACTCTGTGGATAGCTTGTTGCGGATTGTTCAGGATCGTTGTAGATTTAGGAAACGGTGGGTAAATAACACCATTGGAGCAATCATCCGAATCGTGGCAACTCGCTCGCAAACACCACTTGCCGGCTCCACTCACGCCACTTATAGGGCGCGAACGGCAGGTGGACGCACTCCAGCAGATACTCCGCCGCACCGGGGTACGCCTGGTAACGCTCACTGGTCCTGGCGGTGTTGGGAAAACCCGCCTGGCATTGCAGGTCGCTACAGGCTTGATTGAGGATTTCGCCGATGTCTTCTTCGTCCCGCTCTCCTCTCTTCTCGACCCTGCTCTCGTTCCCTCAGCCATCGCCATGATTCTCGGATTGAAAGAAGCTGAGACGAAGACCCTACCCGAGCAGCTCAAAGAGTACCTGCAGCAGAGACATCTCTTGCTCGTGCTTGACAATTTTGAGCACGTACTGCCTGCTGCCCCGCTCATCTCAGAACTGCTAGCAGCCTGCCCGGCTTTGCAAGTACTGGTGACCAGCCGGGCGGTTCTTCATCTCTCTGGTGAGCACCAGTTCCTCGTCCTTCCATTAACGTTGCCTGATCTTGCGCATCTACCCCCGCTCGACAACCTGGGGCAGACGCCAGCGGTGGCCCTCTGTCTTCAGCGCATGCAGAGCGCTCGGCCTGATTTTCAACTGACTGAGGCCAACGCGCGTGTCTTGGCAGAAATCTGTACGCACCTGGATGGTCTGCCCCTGGCCATCGAGCTGGCGGCGGCTCGGATCAAACTGCTTTCGCCTCAGGCACTCCTGGCACGCATGAAGTACCGACTTCCCTTGTTGACAGGAGGGACACAGGACCTGCCGGCACGGCAGCAGACCTTGCGCAACACCCTGGAGTGGAGCTATTCCTTGCTGAACTCAGATGAGCAGCGATTGTTTCGACGCATGGCCGTATTTGTAGGAGGGTGCACGCTCGAAGCGCTAGAGGCAGTGTGTAATCGAGAAGAGGTGAGTGCCCTGGAGATCCTTGATCGGGTAGAATCCCTGCTTGACAAGAGTCTACTCTACCAGGGAACAAAGGGAGGGAGCGAGCCACGCTGCATGATGTTAGCAACCATTAGGGAGTACGCATTGGAGCGCCTCAGGGAGAGTCGGGAAGAGGATGCCATCTCTGATGCCCACGCTGCCTACTATCTGACATTCGCCGAAAGGGGCGATTTAGCACTGCGTGGGCCTGAGCAGGATGTATGGTTGAAGCAGTTAGAGGCTGAACATCACAACCTGCGCATGGCATTGCACTGGTTCGTAGAGCATGGAGCAGCTGAGAGCGCCTTACGATTGAGCAGTGCGCTCTCATGGTTCTGGTATCTGCATGGGTTTTTGCGTGAGGGCTGTGGATGGCTCGAGCGAGTACTGGTGTTGCCCGGAGCGTCTGGACGCACCAGGTATCGAGCAAAGGCGCTCTATAGCGTCGGGGGGCTTGCCCGCTTCCTGGGAAACTTCACGCTCGCACGCTCCCACCTTGAGGAGAGCCTGGCACTCTGGCGAGAATTGGGAGACCGACAGGGGTGCGCCTATACCCTGGCCAGGTTAGGAACAGTGTTGAAGCTCCAAGGGGACCTGGTCGTTGCACATGGGTTGCTAGAGGAGAGCGTGGCACTCTTTCGGGAGGAAGGGGATAAGTGGGGTCTGGCCCTGGCACTGTTCGGCCTGGAGGAGGTAGTCACCTCCGAGGGTGATCTTCCCTCAGCGCACAGTTGCCTGCAGGAAAGCCTGACGCTGTGGCGAGAGGTAGGTGATAAGTGGGGCCTTGCTTTGGCGCTCGATGGTATGGGCGAAGTGATGCGCTATCAGGGCGGCTATGAGCAGGCAGCGAAGTTCTATGACGAGAGCCTGGCCCTCTTTCGGCACCTGGACAACAAGTGGCGTATTGCTTTTTTGCTGCACAATCTTGGACATGTGGCGCGGGCTCAGGGTAACTACAAGGGGATGGCAGCCCTCTTCGAGGAAAGTTTCGTCCTGTTCCGAGAACTCGGGCATAAGGCAGGCATCGCAGATTGCCTGGCGGGATTGGCAGCCGTGGCTGGAGTACAGGGACAACAGGAGTTAGCGGTACAACTCTTTGCGGCGTCACAAGCCCTGTTCACTGCGCTTGGTGTTCGCCTGGATCCTGCGGATCGTGCCGAATATGATCGCAATCTGGCTGCAGTACGTACCCAGCTTGACGAGGCCACCTTCCGGTTGCCTGGACGCAGGGCCAGCAGATGACGTGGGAGCAGATCCTCGCTGCGCCCGAACAGGTGAAACGGAAGCAAGATCTTCCAACTCCCCAGCCAGCTTCACCCCTTGTCTTCTCTCAGGTACAGAGACCTCCATCCGCATCGTATCCGGCTGGGCTCACGGCTCGTGAGGTCGAGGTGTTACGTCTTGCAGCGCAAGGACTGAGCTATGCGCAAATAGCCGAGAGGCT
>Ga0137381_10003954_pt1 | contig 10665 bp, 9 predicted proteins | sample SagtaG_16_FD_104808 | JGI IMG/M metagenome (GOLD analysis project Ga0137381, IMG submission 104808) | Vadose zone soil microbial communities from Sagehorn Ranch, Mendocino, California, USA - Sage2_L_115_16 metaG | ecosystem: Environmental > Terrestrial > Soil > Vadose zone | place: USA... | reverse complement strand
AAGCGGCCCCTAGCGGTATCGCGACCAGCTTTGAGGAGGAATACCATTACGAGCGCAGGGACCGGAATCCGATAGGGTAGAACCAGCCTGTCCCTTCCCAGAAAGGCAAGTCTGTCGCGTCCGAATCTTCTTTCAGCCTCTTTTTTGAGATTTGTAACGTGGGGAAAATCGACCTCGCACGCCTCTAGGAATCGCTGTATGGTGGAGAGATAGAAGAGGAAAGCATCCTGGGTCCCAGTCCTTTCAATCCCTCTGATTATCTCATAACTGGAACAATTGCGGGTCATATTGGCAAAATCGAGGATGTCAGAGAGTTTCAGGAAGTTGTGACGGAACATCGCGTGGATCACTCTTATCAGAACTCCATCAACGTCGGATGTGAGCCAAACTTCACGACCGTTCAGGTTCTCTTTTCTGCGAGTTTTCAGAACGTCTTCCGGTGCCAGGTATTCTTCTCCGAGCTGGCTGATGGTGGGATAGATTTCGAAATCATGAACGAACTTGGGTAGGTAGCAACTGAATTTGCCTACGAGTTTGTCGCAGTGTGTCAGATCTTGCGGCCGTACTTTGTAGTCGGTTACTAGCAGATCCTTTGCTTTGCGAAATTCAGATGGCGAGGGGATTAGAAAGTCTAGGTCATGGCCGATGTCAGGTAAGGAGTCGAAAGATTTTATCACTACGAAGGGGATTCCTCGCTCCTCGAAGGCGCGGCTCATTTGATCGAACAACTCCCACGCCTCAACTGCCTCCGTTTTGGCCAACTCTCGAACTGGGGGAAGAATCTTCAGCTGGGAAGCTGTCCTGAGGACTACCTTGTTGAGCCTAGCTAGTTCCACGAATTTTTCAGAGTTGAAAGGCAAGGGCTCGTTTCGGAGGAGGACCCGAGCCAGGATGATGGAATCTGCCTCTTTTCGGGCGGTCTTCACTATTCCCATCGACTCAAGAAAATCCATCCTCATGTGACCCGACCCTCTCAAAGTAGCGACCTGTAGGTTTCGAAGGTCTTCACGGCCACGTCATCCCACGACTGAATCATATCGGAGGCCTTACTCTTGGACGAGTATGATTTTGGGTTCTCCAGAACCAGCGACATCGCGTCAGCCAATTTTTCCGTCTCGACTGGAGCCTCGACAGGAGTAGCCAGCCCAGCCGTTACAAACTCGGACAGGGCAGAGGAGTTTGCCACTATGGCAGGGGTGCCAACAGCAACGGCCTCCGCAACCACTATCCCATAAGCTTCAAGATAGGATGGTAGCACGAACATGGTGCTTGACTGGTAGAGCTGGTACAACTCCGGCTTCGTCAACCCCTCCAGCCACTCCACGCTCGACCCTAGCTTGAGTTGCCCAGCTTGGGACAAGAGTTCTTCCTTGACTGGTCCTCTCCCCACGATAGTGAGTTTGAGAGAAGGGTGCTTTGCCTTCAAGACGGCGAACGCCGCCAAGATCTTGTCCACATTCTTGTACTTCTCCAACCGGCCCACGAAAAGAATCCTGGGAGATGCTGGAGGAGACCATGAATATTGAGAGAGAAGTTCAGAGTCGACACCGTTAGGTATTACCTTGATCTTGCCCGCCGAACCCGGAAACGCGGCACCCATTATTCCCGCTTCGAACTCCGACACGCAGATCACACAATCCACCCGGTCCATGACCATGCCCAATACGGGTCGAGATGCTTCGAAGAACAGCTCTCCAAGGCTAGAACTGAATTTTCCATGAAAATGAGGAGTGAAGACAATAGAGCTACCACTCTTGCTTTCAAGGATGGCCGCTAACGGTCCTGGAACATCGTGTATGCTATGCAAGTGGAGAATACGCGAACGACACGCTCGAAGGATCTTGACAAAACTCGCCGACATTGGAAAATGATAGTTTCCCCCCGGGGCGAAGGATCTCACTCTGAATATCGTCGAACCGTTCCCTAGGGTCTGCGTCGAGGGAAGGCCTCCTGAGGGGTCCGTGGTCACAACGGAAACCCTGCGAAACCGGGCAGATGCTCTTGTGGTGAGCTCTGAGACATGAGTCTCCACCCCTCCAATATACGGAGGATATCGGGGACTCACATACGTTATGCTCTCCATGGCATCCTCTGGACCCTAAACTATGTTGAAAGAGGTGCAGCGCGTAATAAACTCTGAAGCCGACGCGAAGCAGAAACAAGAGCTAACCAAATAACAATGGGCAGTCCTATATCCAAGGATGCATTTGGCAATACGATAGGATTTGAGACGATTCACCGGCATGCAGGACACGCATAACCCCTGCACCGATAGATTCATCATCATAGCCGGTTTTCTTCGATCTTTTCCCATGTCAGTTGTTTGTTCCCCCTCGCCTCTTGGTACAGTGCGGCCAGCATGATCAGGTTGTTGGCTAGGTAGGTTGCCCCCATCCGCCTCAGATTGGGAACCAAGAGTATCACAGCGAGCCCAGCCAGTGACAAATAGAGCACCAGTGGAAAGATCGCGACTACCCAGACGGTCAATGCTGCAAATGGGACAAAGAGAATCGGGTTGACAGCGTACAGGAAAAACTCCATCGGAAAGATAATTCCCGCAGGAGTCGATCGTCTAGTAAACAGGCGTCGATGACCTAGAAATGCCTGGATCACGTGCTGGCCTCGCCTTATCTTCTGCGTGAACCGAGCACCCCAAACACTAGGGGTTGGCTCGAAGAACACTACATCCTCAGCGCTGATCGCACGAAGCCCTTTCTCCACCATTGCCAAAGCCGCATCCGTATCATCTCCTCCAATCCGAGTATCGAAACCCGGCAGATCCGCCCGACGGAAGAGCTGGATCTCTCCCTCAGCGACGGGAGTGCTGTAAACCTTGGACTCGCCAATTCTCACCGCGCGGTAGATCGACCGGTAGGAATTCTCCATGCTGACAGGCAGACTAGACCCCACCGCTTGACTAGCATGGACCCCAGAAACGGAGCCAACGGAAGGGTCGGAGAGATACTTTACAGCGTTTCGCAAAGTATCCTTGTACCACAAACACTCCGCATCGCTAATACAGACGATCTCTCCTGACGCACGCTTCAAACCTGTGTTGAGCCCAGATGCTTTACCTTTCCGCTCCGTTTCTTCCAATACAACTCCCTTGAAGCCCATTTCCTCGAAGGCCCTCCGGGCTTGTGTTGCGGTCCCGTCAGACGACGCACTGTCAACCACGATAAGCTCGACCTTCTCTCTTGGATAATCGATCTCGGCGAGGTTGCGGAGCTTCTTCTCTACCACTGGGCTCTCGTTGTATGTTGGGACGATGATGCTGACAGTTGGTTCCCATTCCTTGGAGAGGTGAAGGCCGTAGCTTCTCGAAGAGGCCAGTCTCCCCATTACGCCAAAGTATGCGAGGGGAATCCCGATATGGAGGAGGCCAATGAGGACCCAGGCAACGAGGACAAGGTTGATCAGGAAAACTCTTCCTCCTTGCGAATGCCCCCATGTCGCGAAGCGATTTCCGGGCTATCAAGGCGGGAAACCTTGAATCCATCACGATCGTACCCGGTCACTAGCTCAAGTTCAAGGTCGCCGGGCCGGTCCTTATCCCCGCACTGAATGGACAAGTTCCCGTTGTGCGTCTCGATGCGAGCGTTTGCCCGATGAGTCCACCACTGGGCCAATTCCCCTAATGTTAGAATCCCGCACTTGGGATCGGACTTGAACTTCTCGAGAAGGCGATAGTACTCCTCCGTATTCTCCGGTTGGCCAAACTCGTAGTCCGGGTGAATTAGCAGGACACACGCGCCACCGACTCCGCGGATCCATTGCGAAACCCGAAAGAGCTCATCGACAGCCTCTGACGTGTTGAGACCGCTCACCCTGATGAGCTGGTGGTCCTGAGGTAGAGAAACCGGAATCTCTAACATCCCCAAGACGAAGAATGGGAAGACAGTTCCGACCCCATGTGGCCTGAAAGATGTGGGCGAGAGAGGTTCCCAGCTTGGAGCGGATGAATCGTACATGTACCCTGCCTTTCCCAGCGCGCCCAGTAGTTCTCGTCCATGCTGGAGCAGAGGGGACCTGAACCCTCGAACCTCTTTTTTGCAGATGGATTCAAGTCGGGATTTGCACCTGCCGACCCTTTCCACCTTGTTCTCGAAACTATCGAAAATCAGCCGGCCATCATGTTTCGTATCGTGCGCTCCAACCTCCCCCGCACTTGCCAGAGAGATCAGTAATTGGGATGAAAGGGGATATCGTTCGCTGGGAATATTCCAAGTCGAACTCACCCCCAGCTTAGACTCTATCTCCGCACATCTTCCCGCGCCCTCCTCAAGGCCCAGCCTCGTCTCCACATCGTGGGTGATTGCTAGCGCGTGGGACTTCCCTTTCCTCCAGAAAGCTATACGCGGTATTGCACGTCCTGCCGCGACAACCAGGCTTGCCAGAAAGACAACCCGAAGACATTCAACAGGAGAGAGCTTGTCCTCGGTAAGTTCTGTGACAGCATCCGGAGCCCTGAATGCTCGACTCCTGATGAAAGAAGGGATTGCTCGATACGAGAATGGAAACTTTGTCACTAGACGGAATTTTCTGCTCGGAACCTCTTCGAGTCCCCCGGTGACCAGCCTCTCGTACTCGGAAACCAGATCCACCGATGATAAGTGAACGCGTGTATCGCGGATCTTGGATAGTATTTGCGTCTCGCCATCGATGATCACGGGCTCGATGCCGGGTCCTGAGAACTCGTTCACTCTGGTTCTCATTGAAACGGAGACGTCGGGACTAACTGGAAGTCGAATCAGGGTATCCCTAGTATGGAGCGTAAGGCCGTATTCTTTCGCAATCTCTCTGGAGTCTTCCGGTCCGGTTGGGAACATAATGACCCCTGCACTGGTCTTTGCTTCAATCCGCGGTATCATCCCAGCCGAAACGAGAATCTGGTTCTCTTCACGGGAAGGATCGACAACGTATGGTATTTTCCAGAATTCAGGGTATTCTCGCAGAACTCGAACGTCCCCGTCCTGTCTGCCCTTCAGGACTACGCCTTGAGCGATAGCCGGTTCCATGGCTATTTTTTGACCCCGAGTTTCAACATGAATACGGGCCCAACTATCTGCCACCAGTCTTTCAAAGGAGAAATATGCGAGTACTTTCCCTTCCTGATTTCCGTGTAGTCTTTTGAGACCGGTCTTTCTGCAAACTTGTAGCCTAGTGTTAGAGCCTTGTAGTGCAGATAATACTCCAGCTCGTAGTTGTCAAGCCAGTTCTGCCATACGTTGATTTGTGGGTCTTTTAGAATCGAGGATCTGTAGGCTCTGAATCCGTTCGTAACCTCCGTACAGTGGACACCGGTCATCGAGGTCCAGATGACTGGAAACAGGCGTGTGAAGATGCTTCTGAGGAACGGATTCTTTTCTCGTCGTCCTCCGGGGAGGAACCGGGATCCTTGGACGTAGTCCATCCCCTCTATCAGTATCGGTGCGGTCAGCCTGGGAATTTCCTTCGGATCATCTTTCCCATTCCCAGCCATCACCACGATCAGGTCAAACTTGTTGTCGAGGGCGTAACTGTATCCTTGCCTGATGGCGTAGCCGATTCCCTTCCTCTCAGAATTATGGATCAAGTGTACTGGAACACTGATACTTTGGCGCGCTTCTTCTATCCGCTTCAGCGTCCTAGGCGATGGACTGTCAGCGACTACGCAAATCTCGTCAACGATGCCCGGCTCGAATCTCTCCAAGACTGTTCCTATTGACAAGGCTTCGCTGTAGATCGGAATTATCGCAAGGGTTTTCGAAAGCGAGTCCCTTACCTGTGAAGTTCTCTCTGGCCTACGACCCGGGCTGGATTACCAACTGCGACCGCGTTGCTAGGGATATCTTTTGTAACCACTGAGCCGGACCCGATGAGCGCGTTTTCGCCGATGGTTACTCCCGGATTTATCGTGCACCCCGCTCCTATGGACGCGAATTTTTTGACCCTTGTCTTGAGTAGGGACCAGTCACCGTGAGACCGAGGATACTTGTCGTTAGTAAAGCTGACGTGAGGCCCGATGAAAACGCCGTCCTCGATCGTTACTCCGGTCGGGATGAAAACAAACGGTCGGACCTTACAATTATCGCCTATAGTGACGCCTTCTTCGATGTAGACGTAAGCGTCTATTTTCGTGTTCTTGCCGATCGTGCAGCCGTAAAGGTTTACTTGGGCGTAGACTCGGGAACCTTTCCCGATCCTAGATTTCTTGATAACGGAATATTTCGAGCTGCTCCTCACTTTGCAGGGATCTCCTCGGCAGTAGGCATCTGAATCTGCATCGTGCGCTCCTGACGGATAGATTCACGTGCAGATTCCAGGACGCTGACTACCCGGGCCCCGAGGACCCCGTCTGACTGGTTGGAGAAAGGTTTGGAGTCTTGATGGCTGGCTATGCAATTCAGGAAGTGTTCGACCTCTTCCCTCAAGGTGTTGCTAGGCGTGATCGATATCTGCTGGGTACTCTCCGAAGTCCGGAGAACGCCCTTCTGGTCAGAACAATCCAAATACGCTTCCGCCTTACTCCCGACCACCGTTACCTCTCTCCGCTTCTCTCTGCTCAGCCAACTAACCTCGACCTGCGCGGTTAGATCTCCTGCGTGCTCCGCGGTTATGAAAGCCAACTCCTCGTTCTCCTTTGTCCTGTACCCCTTGCCCCTACAAGTAACCTTGGTCGGCCACTTGTCAAGGAGAAAATTGCAAATGTCGAACGGATGCGGAGCGAGATCCGTAATAACTTCTCGGGAGCCTTGAGGAGGCAGAAAACCTGCCCAAACGAATCGGAGATAATAGAGATCGCCAAGGACGCCGCTGGCGAGAGCTCTTCTCAACTCCCTAACGCCATTGTTGAACCTGTGAATATGACCAGTGCAGAGGACGAGATTATTGTCCTTCGCAAGCTGCACAAGCTGGTACGCCTCTTTCGATCGTAGGGTGAGGGGTTTCTCGACTAGAACGTTCTTTCCAGCCTTGAGGAAATCGGAAGCAACTTCGAAGTGGGTCGCGTTCGGGGAGCAGATGTGAACCCCAGACAGTTTCGGGTCTGCGAGAAGTTCGTGATAATCCAGTTTGTAGTCTAAGGGACCAAACTCGTTCTGGCAGTGGGATAGCATAGTGGGAGAGTTGTCAACCACTGCGTGAACTTGGACGCGTCCCGTAGTTCTGCCAACGTCTAGAGTCTCGCGGATTACCTTCTTTCCCCAATAACCCGCGCCTATGACGGCGATTCTGAGAGGTTCCACGCTCCAAGCCTTCCTAGTGGTTTCAGGAGTCCTGATGAACAGCCTCTCGAACTGTTCGAGAGACCAGACTGACCTCTTGCTCTGTGAGCATCGGATGCATGGGTAGGCTGAGAACCTCTTTCGCAAGCTTCTCTGATACGGGGAAGGACCCTTCTGAGAATCCATACTGGTCGCGGTAGTGGGCTTGGAGATGAATTGGAATGGGGTAGTGGATGGCAGACTCTATTCCCTTCTCCTCGAGCCGCTTCGCGATTCGGTCGCGGTGCTCGCTTCTGATCACGAACAAGTGGTACACGGGGACCTCTTTCGAATTCTCTTCGGGCGGGAGCGTGATTCCTTCTACGCCTTCGAGATCCCGTCGGTAGAGGCTGGCAATTCCCCTTCTAAGACTGTTCCACTTGTCGAGCTTTCTCAGCTGGACCCTGCCGATCGCGGCGTTAACAGTATTCAGCCTCGACGTATATCCGACACGGGACATTTCGTATTTCGACGCCCTCCCACAATCTCTGAAGGATCGAGCAGCATCGGCAAGTTCTTCATCGTTCGTCGTTATCATGCCACCATCCCCCCCGACAGTCATGTTCTTGCTCGAGTAGAAAGAAAAACATCCCGCTAGACCAAGCGACCCAACTTTCTTTCCATAATACTCCGCACCGTGGGCCTGGCAACAATCTTCAACAATACTTACACCTCGCTCTTCCGCCATTGCTAGGAACTCGTCCATTCGTGCTGGCTGGCCGTAGAGATGCACCGGCTCAACGGCTCGGGTTTTCGATGTAATTTTCTTGGACGCCTTTTCAGGATCCAGGTTGAATCCGGAATTCTCAACGTCCGCAAATCTTGGCTGCGCACCCGCGTGAATGATTGCGTTAGACGTTGCGAAAAACGAAAAGGGAGTTGTCAAAACCTCATCGTCACCGTGAATCCCCATCGACTCGAAGGCAATTTGCAGCGCAGCAGTCCCTGAAGCAGTCGAAACCGCATAACGCGTGCCGCAGTACCGTGCAAACTCCTCCTCGAACTTGTAGACACTTTCGCCCATAACGAGCCTCTCGTTTCGTAGCGCGGAGACACCTGCTTCAATCATCTCCTCATCGACAATAGGCCTCATCAACCCGATATTGAACCCATGTCGTGTTTGCACGATCGTTTGGGCTTGATTTGCAGGATCAGTTCTCAAGATGGCTTCTCCGCTCGTATCTAACTCCGCCTTGCGGAGGGCTTGCAGACTCGCGAGTTTTAACCCTTCCTAGGAAGGATCATCGATTTCAACCGTTGTAATGACAAATAAATCTTGAGATATCTTCCGCCCTCATAATAGTCAGAGACCTAAGATTGAATAAATACTTCGACGCCCAACAGAACCACCCGAAGAAATGAGGTGGCTTCGTCATGCAGAAGTCTACTTACTACAAGTCATCCGCAAGAGTTCATCGAGCCACCTGGAATCTATCATGATGATTCTGGAGGTCAACCTCTAGTTGCGAGTAGCGATCAATGGTTTTGGCCGAATAGGAAGATGCTTCTACCGGGCGCTCTTGGAGAATCAAAACTCTGACTTGGAAGTCGCTGTGATAAACTCGACTTCTCCACCTCGAACACTTGCGCATCTCTTGAAGTACGATTCAACCTACGGAACGCTGCCGCTTGATGTCAAGTGGGATTCGGAAGGAATCACGTGTGCGGGGAAAAGAGTATTGTGTCTCAGCGAAATGAAATCAGCAAAGATCGGCTGGGAAAAATTCGAAGTCGACGTAGTGCTTGAAAGCACCGGACAACCACTTCAACGCGACGAACTCGAGACCTATGTCTCCAATGGGGCGCGTACTGTGTTGATCAGTGCTCCTTCAGAAGAAGCGGACATCACACTAATTCCTGGCTGTAACTTGGAAACATATGACCCGAATCACCACAAGATCATTTCCATGGGCTCATGTACCACAAACTGTCTAGCGACTACTCTAAAAGTCATGGACGATAATTTCAGGGTCAAACAAGGATTTGCCACGACGATCCACTCTTACACTAACGATCAAAGACTGCTCGACGGGTCTCACGAGGATCTTCGAAGGGCCCGAGCAGCAGGCCAATCCCTCATACCCACCCGAACCGGAGCCAGCCAGACAATAGGCAAGATTCTCCCCCGACTTAAGGGAAAAATTGCCTGCTCAGCGATAAGGGCACCTACTGCAACCGTTTCACTCCTCGACCTTGTAGTCCAGTGTGAGAGAGAATTGACCAGGAACGAAGTTAACGAGGCGTACGAGCATGCGGCAGCTGAAAACTTGAAGGGAATTCTCGCAGTCTCTCACGAGCCCCTGGTGTCCGTTGATTACAAGAAGGATCCTCACTCCGCGGTTGTAGACGGGCTCTCAACCGAAACTATCGGTGGAATGGTTCGCATCTTAGCCTGGTATGACAACGAATGGGCATATTCAATGCGCTTGATCGACACATTGCAACGAGTCGACCGCTCTTCCGTCACCCCGCAAATTCCCTCCAGAAACGCCTAACACACCGCTTGGACATATTTCCGTCTCCCTAGTTTTGCTAATTTGCATTAAACGCAAACTACCAATCCAGTTATCGAAGCTTCTCTAATAAGCCAAGATCATCCTCCCTTTGTTTCGCAAAAAAGTACGCGACTCTTAAATCGGCAACGACCTTCTCGATATTTCTGGGTAGAGCGTCACTCCGTTCCATAAGTTGCTCTGATTTGAAAGCTAGCTTTGAATCACGCCCACTGGTGAGAAAGATTTGTTGTTGAGCCGATGGGAGTGCTTGGCCGGGCACATCTTTGAGGGCAACTTCTTCTCACCACCTACCGCACAAACCGGAAGCCTTCCGAGGAGCCTCACAGGCTTCGCCTGTCCAGCTTGCGGTGAAGCTATGATCCTGTCTGGTGAGGAAGGGGCTATGGCGCTGCTGAAGCGTATTCGAGAGTTCATTGGAGAGGTTTCTAAGAACCCTCAATACGGGACCGATGGTTCCTTGATTCTTACAGAAGTTGATCGGCTTGAAATTACTATCAAGAAGCTTGCCGAAGAAGCAGCCAGGCCATAGGGAACTTCTAATGACTCTAACTGCGAGCTCTTGCCGTTGAGGCTGAGTTTCCTTTCGAGCCGGGTCTACGATATCATAGATTAGTTTAGAAAGCTAGACGCGAACAAACGGGGCATTGACAAGCTTCCGTCCATCTCAATCCGACCTCGTTCGCCTAAAGACTCCCATGGGAAAACTCCTCACAGGGACGCCCGCGGAAACTATGCCCAAGTTGAGGACACTGATTCAGCAGAACAAGCCCCCTAAAGTCACCACAGTTGGTGACGTAGTATCCCGAGAGACACTAGCAAGTGGAATACAAGTCAACCTGAGAATAGTAGACCAGATGACTCTCAGAAAGAGCATCAGTCCAGTCGAGATTAAGGCGGAGCGGGTT
>Ga0137381_10003938_pt1 | contig 10685 bp, 11 predicted proteins | sample SagtaG_16_FD_104808 | JGI IMG/M metagenome (GOLD analysis project Ga0137381, IMG submission 104808) | Vadose zone soil microbial communities from Sagehorn Ranch, Mendocino, California, USA - Sage2_L_115_16 metaG | ecosystem: Environmental > Terrestrial > Soil > Vadose zone | place: USA... | reverse complement strand
GAGCTGAAAGAGCAATTCGAGGCCATGCGCAAGAATCTCGGATTCGTCCCCAACAGTATTCTGATCATGCAACGCAAGCCCAAGCTGGCAAAAGCGCTCGCGCAAATGACCGCAGCCGTGTGGGACCCGGAGGGCGAAGTCGACCGCGGCTTCAAGCGCATCGTAGCGCATGTCGCGAGCCGTGCCGCGGGCTGTCAATACTGCATGGCGCATACCGCCGGCGGCGCGCTTCACTTTGGTGTCGAGGACAAGAAGCTTGCTGCGGTGTGGGAATATCAAACCAGTCCGCTCTACAGCACCGCCGAACGGGCAACGCTCGATTTTGCCATTGCCGCCGCCTCGGTACCCAATGCCGTTACGGATGCCATGTTCGCGCAATTGCGAAAGCACTGGACGGAAGAACAGATCGTCGAAATCGTAGGCGTCATATCGCTGTTTGGATTCCTCAACCGCTGGAACGATACGATGGCAACGCCGCTGGAAGATGAGCCGATCGCGGTCGGTCAAAAATATCTCGCGCGCAGCGGCTGGGAGATCGGCAAACACCACGGATGAGATCGGGGTACCCAGCGCGTCGCGTTAGCGAATCCGCGCCTAATCATAGATATGGAACCCAACGATTAGCCGGTGGCGCAAACTGACCGGCGCCTTACTCGTCAATCATCCTTTTGAAAGAGTTGTGAAAGAAGCTAACGGGAGACTGGTGGAGCCAGGCGGAGTCGAACCGCCGACCTCTTGAATGCCATTCAAGCGCTCTCCCAACTGAGCTATGGCCCCTCCAGGAGATCAGGTATCAGTGATCGGTAATCAGAACGCGTCGGAATTCTGATTACCGACCACTGAATACTGACTCCTGATTATCCTTCCTCCTCGTTTTCGATATCGCCGCCGATGATGTCGGTGACATCGGCGTCTTCTTCTTCCTGTTCTTCGATGAAAGTGTCGTCGAGCGTCTCCTCAATCTCAACCTCTTCCTCTTCGGCCCCCGGTTCCGCGGGGGCCGGCTTCTTCGCAGTGCCCGCTGCCTCGGCGTCGGCCTCTTCCAGGGATACAGTCTCGACCTCCTGCGGCTCGGGCACAGGAACTTCCTCGGGAACCGGCGGGCGGACTACGGGCGCCGCCACCGGTTCTGCCCGCGCCGATCGAGCCGCCACCGCAACCTCATAAACGACGCCGCATTTGGGGCAGTGGATCGGATCTTTGTTCAGATCGTAGAATTTGGCGCCGCAACCGGCGCAGAGCCTTTTAGTACCCAGTTCGGGTTTGGCCACGGTTTCTAGTCCTTCGAGCAATTCGGGTGCTTCACTTGGCTAGTCGCAGCGCGGCTGTCAATAGTCGATCCGCTGCGCTTTAGCCCGAAAATAAGGCGGATGACGGCTCGCCGCACGGCGTGATAGACGGCGCTCCTTGAGGCGCGCCGAGGGGGCCCGCCTGGGCGAACTGCAATGCACGCCGACCCTGTTCCGCTCACTGCCCGCCGCGCCGGCCCATTGACCGGCCACGCCCGGGTGCCCGGCGACAAATCCATCTCGATTCGGGCGCTAATTTTGGGCGCGCTCGCAGTCGGTGAGACTCGCATCGGCGGCATGCTCGAGGGCGAAGACGCCCTTAATACCGCCAAAGCGATGCAAGCCCTTGGCGCCAAAGTTGCGCGCACCGGCGAACGGCAGTGGGTGGTTCACGGTGTGGGCGTCGGCGGCCTTGCCGAACCGAAAGGCCCCCTCGATTTCGGCAATTCAGGCACCGGATGCCGGCTCACGCTCGGCGCCGTCGCCGGCTGTCCGATCACCGCGACATTCGATGGCGATGTGTCGTTGCGCAGCCGGCCCATGCGCCGGGTGCTTGATCCTTTGGAACGCATGGGCGCGCGCACGCTCGCCTCCGCGGATGGACGCTTGCCGCTGACCCTTGCCGGGGCGCGCGATCCGCTACCGATCGTGTTCAAGCCGCCGGCGCCGTCGGCGCAATTGAAGTCGGCAACGCTGCTGGCGGGCCTTTCGGCACCCGGAGAAACCATCGTTATTGAAGCGGAAGCTACGCGCGATCACACCGAGAAAATGCTCGCTTATTTCGGCGCCGATGTGCGGGTCGAAACCTTGGAAGGCAGCGGACGCTGCATCAGGCTGGCCGGCCAGCCGGAGCTGACGCCGCAACCGATCACGGTGCCGGCCGATCCGTCTTCGGCCGCCTTTCCATTGGTCGCCGCGCTCCTTGTCCCGCGTTCCGACGTCGTTCTGGACGGCGTCATGATGAATCCCCTGCGCACCGGTCTCATCACCACGCTGCGCGAGATGGGCGCTTCGATCGAGGTGATCGAGGCGCACCAACAGGGTGGCGAAGAGGTAGCCGATCTGCGCGTGCGCGCCGGACAATTACATTCGGTCGAGGTTCCGGCAGCGCGCGCACCGACGATGATAGATGAATATCCGATCCTCGCCGTGGCGGCTGCGTTTGCCGAAGGCGTAACCGTTATGCGCGGGCTCAAGGAATTGCGCGTCAAGGAATCGGATCGTCTGGCGGCGACCGCGGCTTTGTTACGGGCCAACGGCGCGACTGCCGAGATCGAAGGCGATGACTTGATTGTGCAAGGGCGCGGCAGGATTGCCGGCGGTGGTCTGGTCCAGACGCACATGGACCACCGCATCGCCATGGCCGCGCTCGTTCTCGGTCTCGCCAGCGAGCGCCCGGTGCGTATCGACGATGCCAGCTTCATCGGAACGAGCTTCCCCGGGTTCGTGGAATTGATGCGATCGCTGGGCGCCGATCTGTCGTGAGCGAGGCAGCACAGCGTCATTCTCTGTTTCTGCTTGCGCTGCGCGCCGCAGCAAAAGGTAGCCTCCGATGATCATTGCGATCGACGGTCCAGCCGCCTCGGGCAAAGGCACGATCGCCAGGCAGCTCGCGTCGGTCTATGGGCTGCATCGTCTTGATACCGGGTTACTTTACCGGGCCGTGGCCAAGGCCATGCTCGATGCCGGCCATTCGCTGGACGACGCCGCGCACGCGACCGAGATTGCGACCAAACTCGACCCGACAAAATTCGAAGAGAATGCGCTGAAATTGCAACCGATCACCGAAGCAGCGTCAGTCGTCGCCGCGATCCCGCAGGTCCGCCAGGCCTTGATCAACTACCAGCGCGAATTCGCGATGCGGCCACCGGGCGCGGTCCTCGACGGTCGCGACATCGGTACCGTCATCGCGCCCGGTGCCGACGTGAAACTGTTCGTCATCGCTTCGCCGGAAGTGCGCGCCGCACGCCGCATGCTCGAGTTGCGCGCGCGCGGCGAGACAGCCGACGAACACGAAGTGCTGGCCGACCTGCTGCGCCGTGACGAACGCGATTCACGGCGCAGCGTCGCCCCGCTTAAACCCGCTCCGGACGCGCACTTGCTCGATACCACGCATTTGGGTATAGACGCCGCATTCCGGGCCGCCGTCGATATCATCGAGGCTGTTCGAGCGGGCCGAAAGCGCCGTTAACGGTGTTTTCGTCATCGGAGGTAAAGCCCGTTCACAGCTTTGAAGGCGTTTGGTTGCCAAATCTGCTGACGGCGCCGAAAGCTTCGTCCGGAACGCAACTCGTCCGACCGTATGGCATTGACCCCAACCATCGGCGTCGCCGGTGGTGATCATACGTTCGGGCTCGTCTCAATCTCCGGGGTCTGGAGTAATTTATGGCTCAAGTTTCGGCTCAACCCGCCGCTGCCGCGCCGACGCGCGAAGACTTTGCCAAGCTGATCGATGAATCGTTTGGCAACGGCCACGTGCAGGAAGGCTCGGTCGTCAAAGGGACGGTCGTTGGGATCGAACGCGATGTCGCGGTGATCGATGTTGGGTTGAAGACCGAAGGCCGCGTCGCCTTGCGCGAATTCACCGGGCCAGGCCGTTCGGACATTAAAGTCGGCGATACTGTCGAAGTTTATCTCGAAAGGATTGAAAACGCGCTGGGCGAAGCCGTGCTGTCACGCGACAAAGCGCGGCGCGAGGAAAGCTGGGGCAAGCTTGAGAAAGCCTTCCAGAATAATGAAAAGGTCCAGGGCGTCATTTTCAATCAGGTCAAGGGCGGGTTCACCGTCGATCTCGACGGCGCCGTTGCGTTCCTGCCACGCTCGCAGGTCGATATCCGCCCAATCCGGGATGTCTCGCCGCTGATGAACAATCAGCAGCCGTTTCAGATTCTCAAGATGGACCGCCGGCGCGGCAATATCGTCGTATCGCGTCGCACTGTCTTGGAAGAGACCCGTGCCGAACAGCGCCAGGAGCTGGTGCAGAATCTCGAAGAAGGCCAGGTCATCGACGGCGTCGTCAAGAACATCACCGACTACGGTGCGTTCGTCGATCTCGGCGGTATCGACGGGCTGCTGCACGTCACCGATATCGCCTGGCGGCGGGTCAATCACCCTTCCGAGGTGCTCAACATCGGCCAGCAGGTGAAGGTCAAGATCATCAAGATCAACCACGAGACGCACCGCATCTCGCTCGGCATGAAGCAACTGCTTGACGATCCTTGGCAGGGCATCGAGGCAAAATATCCGGTCGGCGCCCGGTTCAAGGGGCGGGTCACCAACATCACCGATTATGGCGCTTTCGTCGAACTCGAACCGGGCATCGAGGGCCTGATCCACGTCTCGGAAATGTCGTGGACCAAGAAGAATGTCCATCCCGGCAAGATCGTTTCGACCTCGCAGGAGGTCGAAGTGCAGGTGCTCGAAGTCGATCCGGTCAAGCGCCGCATTTCGCTCGGGCTGAAGCAGACCATGCGCAACCCATGGGAGCTGTTTCTGGAGAAATATCCTCCCGGCTCGGTGGTCGAGGGCGAAGTCAAAAACAAGACCGAGTTCGGCCTGTTCCTCGGACTCGACGGCGATGTCGATGGCATGGTGCACCTGTCGGACCTCGACTGGAAACGGCCGGGCGAGCAGGTCATCGAGGAGTACAAGAAGGGCGATAAGGTCAAAGCGCAGGTCCTCGATGTCGATGTCGAGAAAGAGCGCATCTCGCTCGGCATCAAGCAGCTCTCGGAAGACGCGGCGGCGGCGGAGCCGGCAGCCGGCGATCTGAAGAAGGGCGCCGTGGTTACCTGCGAAGTCATCGAAGTCAAGGAGGGCGGCATCGACGTCCGCATCGTCGGCACCGAATACACCTCCTTCATCAAGCGCTCCGAACTGGCGCGCGATCGTTCTGAACAGCGGCCCGACCGTTTCGCTGTCGGCGAAAAGGTAGACGCGCGTGTTACGCAATTTGATCGCCGGTCGCGGCGCGTGTCGGTCTCGATCAAAGCGCTGGAAGTCGCCGAGGAGAAAGAAGCGATCGCCCAATATGGCTCGTCGGATTCCGGCGCCACCTTGGGCGACATTCTCGGGACGGCGCTCAAACGCAAGGGCGAGGGCGGCGAAGACGACGAAAAGGACGAAAAGGACGAAAAGGACGAAAAGGACCAAAAGGACGAAGCGCAACAGTAACGATGCGAGGCGCGACGGCCGGCGGATTTAATGGCGATGCGGTCCGACCGGTCGGAAAGCGAAATCGAGAAATAGAAGCCGTGTCGAATGGAAGCCATGTCGAATGGAAGCCATGTCCCTTGATGCCGATCTCATCGTCGACCGCCGCCGCATGCGGCGGAAGCTTAGCTTCTGGCGCGTGACGACTGTTGCGCTGGTCGTGGTCGGCATTGCCGGGGCGGCCGCGCTGGCGGGCAACCGCACTTATCCGTTCGGCGTGCGCCCTTACATCGCGCGTTTGACTGTTTCGGGCTTGATTCGAGGCGACCAGAATCGTGCAGAGCAGCTTGATCGGCTGGCGCGCTCGACGCTTGCTCGCGCGGTTGTCCTTCATGTCGATAGTCCGGGCGGCACGACCGCCGGTTCGGAGCAGCTCTTCAATGCGCTGTCGCGCCTGCGGGAAAAAAAGCCGCTGGTGGTGGTCGTCGATAGCTTGGCTGCCTCGGGCGGTTATATCGCAGCGCTCGCCGGCGATCACATCGTGGCGCAGCAAACGTCACTGCTCGGCTCGATCGGCGTGCTGTTCCAGTATCCCAATCTCGCCGATCTCCTCGGTAAGATCGGCGTGAAAGTGGAATCGGTGAAATCTACCCCGCTCAAGGCAGCGCCCGACGGCTTTGAACCGACAAGTCCGGAGGCGCGGGCGGCTTTGGATTCGATCATCCAGGATTCCTACGCCTGGTTCAAAGCGATTGTGCAAGATCGGCGGCATCTAACGGACTCGCAATTGCAGACTGCCGCCGACGGGCGCGTTTTCACCGGGCATCAGGCCGTCAATCTCAAATTGATCGACGAGCTCGGCGACGAGCGGACGGCGCTGGCATGGCTCGGAAAGGAAAAGAACATAGATACGAATCTGCCGGTGCGCGACTACGATCTGCACAGTCGGCTTAGTGATCTGAGATTCCTGCACGCCGCGGTGCTCGCGCTTCTCGATGCGGCAGGGCTAAACACGCTCGCCGGGCATCTCGAACAGTGGAGCACGGCCGAAGCGGTGCAGCGTTTCAACCTTGACGGTCTACTGGCCCTTTGGCACCCTGCCGACGCGAACTGAGCGTCGTTTTGCATAAGCGGCTTGGTTCGGGATTCTAATCAGCGTTGGCGGGGCGAGCCATGATAAAATCGGAACTGGTTCAGCGTATTTCCGCACAGAACCCCCATTTGTACCAGCGTGACGTCGAGAACATCGTCAACGCTATTTTCGGGGAAATTGTCGCGGCGATGTCGCGCAGCGATCGCGTTGAGCTGCGTGGCTTCGGCGCCTTTTCCGTGAAGCAGCGCCCGGCGCGCACCGGGCGTAATCCCCGGACTGGCGCCCATGTCGCGGTCGATAAAAAATGCGTGCCGTTCTTTAAGACCGGCAAGGAAATGCGCGAACGCCTTAATCGGCCGGGCGAAGGTTGACCGAGGTTGCCCGATCGGCCGGTAACGTAGTCCGCAAGGTCGTCGCGGCAATCATTCTCGTGCCGCTCGCCGTTGTCATCATTGCCTTCGCCATCGCCAACCGGCAGATCGTCACGGTATCTCTCGACCCGTTCAGCTCGGAACATCCGGCGGCTTCGCTGACGCTGCCGTTGTTTGCACTGGTCATTGTTCTTCTGGTTGTCGGCGTCCTGATCGGCGGCATAGCCGCCTGGCTGCGGCAGGCAAGGTGGCGCCGCACGGCCCGCCGGCTGGAGCGCGAAATCGCGAACTTGCACATTGAGATTGAAGGACTGAAGCAGACCGGCAGCGGCTTTCCCGGTCCTGGCGGCACTGCGGGCCCGACCGGGTCGGAGCGGCTGCAACTGCGGCCGCCACCCCGCTAGAGCGGTCAACCGGGCTTGCAAGACAAAGCCGGCATAGCGATGTAGAACGGCGGCAAGGAAAGATCACTAAAACAGCTTAAGCTTGCGCCAGCAATGTCGTTGATTGTTAAAATATGCGGCCTCTCGACTCCTGAGGCGCTTGACGTCGCGCTCGAGGAGGGTGCCGATATGGTCGGCTTTGTTTTCTTTGAGCCGTCACCGCGCAACATCTCGTCTGCTACAGCGCGTGCGCTTGGTGCGCGTGTCGAGAAAAAAGGAAAAAAGGTTGCTTTGACCGTTGACGCGGATGACGATCGGCTTTCAGAGATCGTCGGGGCACTCTCACCCGACTTCCTGCAACTTCACGGCAAAGAGTCGCCGGAACGCGTCGCCACGCTCAAAGAACGCTTCGGCTTGCCAGTAATCAAGGCGCTCGGTGTCGAGGCAAAAAGTGATTTCGAGCAGATAAAAGAATATGCGGCTGTCGCTAATTGGCTGCTGTTTGACGCTAAGGCCCCCGCGGAGGCGACTCGGCCCGGTGGGCTCGGCAAGCCTTTTGACTGGGTGCTGCTAGGCGGCGCTGTTCCTAACAAACCCATCATGCTGTCGGGTGGCCTTGACGCCAGGAATATTGAAGAGGCGCTAAAAATAACACGGGTACCCGCGGTGGATGTTTCCTCAGGAGTCGAAAGTTCTCCCGGAAAGAAGGATATTCAAAAAATTCGCGAGTTCATCCGGGCTGCTCGTCAGGCGCACACACATCTGCCCCCATACGAAGTAGTGAGAAACCCGTGACCCTGCAGCAACTCAATTCGTTCCGGACCGGTCCGGACGAGTATGGCCATTTCGGCATTTATGGCGGGCGGTTTGTCGCCGAGACGCTGATGCCGCTCGTGCTCGAACTGGAAAAAGCCTACACGCAGGCGAAGGCCGATCCAGAATTCAAGAAAGAGATGGACGGCTACCTGACCCATTACGTTGGCAGGCCATCGCCGCTTTACTTTGCCGAGCGCCTGACGCGCCATTGCAATGGCGCCAAGATCTATCTCAAACGCGAGGAGCTCAATCACACCGGCGCGCACAAGGTAAATAATGTGCTCGGTCAGATCCTGCTGGCGCGGCGCATGGGCAAGAACCGCATCATTGCCGAGACCGGCGCCGGCATGCACGGCGTCGCCACCGCAACGCTATGCGCGCGCTTCGGGCTCGAATGCATCGTCTATATGGGCGCGGTCGACGTCGAGCGGCAAAAAGCGAATGTCTTCCGCATGAACATGCTCGGCGCCAAAGTCGTGCCGGTCGAATCCGGCGCGAAAACATTGAAGGACGCGATGAATGAGGCGCTGCGCGATTGGGTGACCAACGTCGAATCGACATTCTATTGCATCGGCACCATCGCCGGCCCGCACCCCTATCCGATGATGGTGCGGGATTTTCAGTCGATCATCGGCCGCGAGACGCGCGAGCAAATGCAAGCGGCGGAGGGGCGATTGCCGGATTCGCTCATCGCATGTATCGGCGGCGGCTCGAACGCGATGGGCCTGTTCCACCCGTTCCTCGACGACAAGGACATTGAAATTTACGGCGTCGAGGCAGCGGGCCATGGGCTTAAGACCGGCATGCATGCCGCCTCGATTGCCGGCGGCCGCCCCGGCGTGCTGCACGGCAACCGCACTTATCTGCTCATGAACGAGGACGGACAGATCAACGAGGCGCATTCGATTTCCGCGGGCCTCGATTATCCGGGCATCGGCCCGGAGCATTCGTGGCTGCATGACGTCGGCCGTGTCACGTTCCTATCGGCGACCGATGACGAAGCGCTGCACGCTTTTGCGCTGTTGTCCAAGCTCGAAGGCATCATTCCGGCGCTCGAACCGGCGCATGCAATCGCCAAAGTCTTGGAGCTCGCGCCGCGCAAGCCCAAGGACCATTTGATGGTGGTCAATTTGTCCGGCCGCGGCGACAAGGACCTCGACACCGTGTCGCGGCATCTTGAAAGCAAAGCGCGATGACCGGCCGCATCGACCGGCGCTTTGCCGAGCTGAAGAAGGAAGGCCGCGCCGCGCTGGTCACCTTCACGATGGCCGGCGATCCGGATCATGCGACGTCGATCGCGATCCTCAAAGCGCTGCCTAAGGCGGGGGCCGACGTCATCGAGCTCGGCATGCCGTTCACCGATCCGATGGCGGACGGGCCGGCGATCCAGGCCGCCGGATTACGCGCGCTTAAGGCCGGACAAAATATGAAGAAAACGCTCGCCGCCGTGCGTGACTTCCGCAATGGCGACGACACCACGCCGCTGGTGCTGATGGGCTATTACAATCCGATTTACATCTACGGCGTCGAACGTTTTCTCGGCGACGCCAAAGCCGCCGGCGTCGACGGCCTCATCGTGGTGGACCTGCCGCCCGAGGAGGATTCCGAATTGTGCCTGCCGGCCGTGAAGGCCGGGCTCAATTTCATCCGCCTCGCGACGCCGACGACTGACGATAAGCGCTTGCCAACGGTGCTCACCAATACATCGGGCTTTGTCTATTACGTCTCGATCACCGGAATCACCGGCGCTGCGGCGCCGGACGCCCAGAAAGTGACGGCGGCGGTGGCCCGCATCAAACGCCATACGACGCTCCCGGTCTGCGTCGGCTTCGGCGTCCGCACCGCGGCCCATGCGCGTGCGATCGCCGCGGGGGCCGATGGCGTGGTCGTCGGCTCGGCACTGGTCGACGCTGTGCGCCAGAGTCTCGGTCCCGACTCCAAGCCTGGCCCGGCAAGTGTGCGGGCTGTTAGCGATCTCGCGCGGGCGCTCGCCGAGGGCGTGCGCAGCGCGCGTGTCACTGTCAAGGCGTAGAGCGAGCGATAAAAAGTCGACACTGCGAGTCTTGCGAGATTAGCCTGCGCGGCCTCGTTCTGCCGGTTGGCGGGATCAAGGAAAAGGTCGTCGGCGCGCATCGCGCGGGGATCAAGCGCATCATGCTGCCGGCGCGCAACCGCAAGGACTACGACGACATTCCCGAGACGGCGCGCAAAGAGGTCGAGTTCATCTGGCTCGAGCGCGTCGAGGAAGCCGTCGCGGCAGCTTTGGAGCCAGGCAAGACCGACAAAGTACCCGGCACGGTGCCGCAATTCGCCGGCGCGCAAGCGTGATTCATCCTTTCCCCCGATTGGGACCATGAATCACTCCAGCGGCGGCAAGTTCAGCGCGCGGTCGACCAGCGCCCCCGCACGCTTGAAGTCGAAATTGCGGTAAAGGTTCTGCTTCGCTGCGAATGACGGCCCGCCGTAGAATTTTTCGTATTGCTGGTGCCGGCTGCCGAATTCCGAACCGAGAAAGTCCCAAATCAACCGCATCAGCTTGATCCGGCTCTTCGCGTCGGAGGTCCCTGAGCGCATGTAGCGT
>Ga0137381_10003923_pt1 | contig 10700 bp, 8 predicted proteins | sample SagtaG_16_FD_104808 | JGI IMG/M metagenome (GOLD analysis project Ga0137381, IMG submission 104808) | Vadose zone soil microbial communities from Sagehorn Ranch, Mendocino, California, USA - Sage2_L_115_16 metaG | ecosystem: Environmental > Terrestrial > Soil > Vadose zone | place: USA... | reverse complement strand
GGAACGGCATTCGCAGGCTCATGCAGGCGCGAGCTGGCGGGGACGGCTTTTTCTTTGTCTTCTTTTTCCTTGGCCCTGCCGAAGAAGCGTTCGGGGGCAGCACCCATAGCTGCCATGTCCACAAAGGGCTTGCACTAATCGTTGCGGGCATTCCCGAAAAGAAATCCGATGCCGCCGTTGGATTTGGCGGTGACCACCTGCTTGAGAATGTAATCGGGAGAATAGGTTTTGGTGCGCCAGGCAAAAGCCTGCAGCCAGGGCCGCAAGGTTGTAGTGCTTCCCGCCGTGACCTGGCGAAAGCGTTCCATGGATTCACCGATGAAATGCTCGGGAGCGTCGCCGGGATGGTCGTATCCATCCATGCCGAAAAAGTGGGAGGGATAGATCATGGGTGAAAGAACGTCGCAAAAGCGCGCCATGCGGGCGATGTCCTGCCCAGTGTGCGCCAGGTCAATGGAGCGCTGCCAGGCCATGACCCCAAAAACGTCAAGCGACAGCAACGCCCCGATAGAATGCAACTCCGAATAAGCACGCGAGAGAAAGTCGGCAATCACATCCGGGCGTTGCCACTGCGGGTGCTGCGATTGGAAAACGAAGCTGGCATCCGCTTGATCGCCTTCGGCGGGGAAGCGGACGTAATCAAACTGAATTTCATCCGCGCCAGAGCGGGCCACGAACGCCGCCAGAGCGATGTTGTAGTTTTGCACGTCGTCGCGAGAGGGATCCGTCCACACCAGTTTTCGATTTTCTCGCCAGGGCGCTCCGGAACGGCGCGAGCGTACTGCGGTTTCAGGATGGCTTAGCACCAAGCCCTCGTCGCGGAAGATCGCAATGCGCGCGATGGCATGCATCCCCTGCACGTGCAGAAAATGAATAAACTTGGGGAGGTTCTGAATTGGAGCACGCCGGATTTTAGCCGCCAGCGGGTGTTCAAATGAAACGCTGAGGCTGCCATCACTATCTTTGATATCGAAGACGACGGCATTGCCTCCGGCTTCACGCCAGCGGCGGATGAGAGCGATGCCGCGGTCGCTTCCCGCCATGCCGCCGGTCAAATAAATTCCCCGAGCTTCAAAATCGCGGGGAACACCCACCGGCCGCTCAAGGATGGGCGTGGCAGGCATTCCAGGAACCAGAATCGATTCGCCCGGCTTGAGCCCGTTGCCCTTGCGCTCGCCGTTGGCGTGGCGGAGGGCAGCATCCATTTCGGTGGCAGTCATCCAGTCGCTGGATGAAAGGTAGAGATGTATTAGCGAGGAGAGTCCTTCACCTCGTTTCACCACATGGAGAATGGTTCCGGGGGGGAGTGGCTCGGCGCTACTGTGGGTATCGGGCGCCTTTGCGGTTTCCGGGGTTTCGCTTTCGTGAGACCGCGCCGGGCTCCAACCAGATGGTTCGCGGTAATTGCTTACCAGCTTTTCCCGGGGTCCTGGAACCTTGCTGGCCGGCAAGGCTGCGCGGGCGTGCGCCGGCGATAAGCGCGACTGCTCCCCCTGTTCCGAAGCCAGACTTGCCGCTGCAAATTTGGCGCCAGATTCCTGCGCCGGTCGGGTGGAAGGCGCGATGGCCAGCAGGATCCCACCGAAAATGAGCAACACTAACAGTGATGCGCTAAGCCGAAGGCCAGGATTGGGAAAAACCATGCTTACACAAAACGAGAGCGGGGGTAGGCGGATACTATCATGCTCCGGACAGCGGAGGGTTGCCCATGTATCCTTAGGAAGTTTCCTTATGGAAACCCGCGCCGGGCGCGGCTTTCAAAGTTCTTTTGTCAATCCTGCATCTAAGTTTTTGAGAACGGAAGGCGGTACCTGTTGCTGGTTTCGGTTACTAAAAAGTTACGAAGTAGCTGCTTTACAACTCCGAAGCTGTCTCTTCCATCTCAGATACACGTAGGTAGCTCCGGCCGCGAGGTTGGAGCTGGTTGCGGAAAGTTCTCGGCTATCGCCCTATGAAAACCGGTCTTAATGCTCCTCTTGATCCCACCCGCCGCAGCGGCGATGCGCAGGATTTCGAAGGCTCGCTGCACAGAAAAATCGTAGGCCAGGAAGCGGCGATTGAAAAAGTGGCAGAAATTTATCAGATGTTCCTGGCGGGACTGAACCCGCCTGGACGTCCTGTGGGCAACCTATTGTTCCTGGGGCCGACCGGTTCAGGCAAGACGCGGGTGGTGGAGGCGGTGGCGGAATCGCTTTTTGGCGACGCGCGCGCCTGCATCAAGATCGACTGCGCCGAATTCCAGCACAGCCATGAAATCGCAAAGCTGATTGGTTCGCCGCCTGGATACCTGGGGCACCGCGAAACCCATCCCCTGCTTACCCAGGAAGCGCTCAATCAGTGGCACACGGAAAAGCTCAAGCTTTCGATATTGCTCTTCGACGAGATCGAAAAGGCCTCGGATGCGCTTTGGCAGTTGTTGCTCGGCATTCTGGACAAAGCCACTCTTACGCTCGGCGATAACCGCAGGGTAGACCTCTCGCAGTGCATCATCGTGATGACCTCGAACTTGGGAGCGCGAGAGATGAACGAACTCATCAATGGCAGCATGGGATTTGCGCAGAAGCCTGCTGCCATTGATTCCCGGCTGGACGACAAAATCAACCGGACGGCAGTGGAAGCGGCGCGGCGCAAATTCTCGCCCGAGTTCATGAACCGGATTGATAAGATCGTGGTTTTCCGCACGCTGCGCGCCGAGCACCTGGAGCAGATCCTGGAAATCGAGCTGGGCATGGTGCAACAACGCATCTTGCAAGCCACCGGCAACAGCCAGTTCGTATTCAGTTGCATGCCCAAAGTAAAAGAATACTTGTTAAGCGAGGGTACTGATCCCAAATACGGTGCCAGGCACCTCAAGCGGGCCATCGAACGTTACGTTGTATTTCCATTGGCCAACCTGGTGGCCACCAGCCAAGTCCGCCTCGGAGATTTTGTCCGCATTGATATGAATTCGGATGGCTGCATGGTTTTCGTGAAGGAGGCCGAAGGAGCGCTGCTGCCCGTGTTGCTGGAAAAATACGGGCCTGAATTCGCGACCAATGCAGCCGCCGCCAAGGCGGCTCGCGCCGCTTCCGGACGCAGAGAATTTGGCGCAGCTCCACTGACGGATAAATAAGCGGTCAACCCTCGGCAGCCAGCCCACCCATCAATCTCAATCCCCTATATCCCGGGCGCCGTGTCGAACATACGGGAGGCTGCTCAGAGCATCTAATCTGGTACAAAGCCATAGTGGTTAAGGGTTAAAACCCCGGATACAGGAGGGCAGGCCATGACTATGAATTCCAGAGAGTTGCTTTGGAGAACGCGGGCAATCGCGCTGCTGCTGATCCTTTGCCTGGCCGCGCCGCAGGTGCTGGGGTCGCGGGTAAAGCCCAGCAGCGGAACCGACTTGTTCTCGCGCGATCAGGAGATTCAGGCAGGACAGCAGGCGGCGGCCGAAGCCAACAAGCAGTTGCCCATCCTTCCGGATTCGAGTCCGATTACACAATACGTTCAGCGATTGGGCCAGAAACTGGCGTCGCATGCCCCCGGTGATAAGTGGCCGTACTCATTTCACGTCGTCAACCAAAAGGACGTCAATGCCTTTGCCCTGCCGGGCGGCCCGGTGTACGTGAACCTGGGCACTATCCAGACGGCAGACAACGAGGCGCAACTCGCGGGGGTAATGGCGCACGAAATCTCTCACATCGTGCAGCGACATGCCACCCGCGCCGCCACCAAGCAGATGGAAGCGCAAGTTCCGCTTTCAATTCTGGGAAGCGTTCTGGGCGGCGGCCTGGGAGGACAACTGGCGCAGCTCGGAATCTCCTTTGGTGTTGGCTCCTACTTCCTCAAGAATTCGCGCAAGGCGGAATCGGAAGCCGACCTGGTGGGCACCGATATCATGTATGACACCGGCTACGATCCTCACCAGATGGCGGCTTTCTTTCAGAAGCTGGAGAAAGAGGGTGGAGCGCGAGGGCCGCAGTTTTTGAGCGACCATCCCAATCCCGGCAACCGGGTGCAGGCAGTGAGTAAAGAGGTGACTACGCTGCCTCCCAAGCCATTTATCACCGATAGTCCCGAGTTTCAAAGCGTCAAGCAGACCGCCATGGGCATGAAGCCGCTGACCGCGCAGCAGATTGCTCAACAGCAGAAGCAGAGCGGAGCAACTGGCGGAGGGGGAACGGTCGGAAATATCTCAGGCGCCGATATAGCCCCAAGCAGTAACTTCCTGGCATTGAATCACAATGCGTTTCAAATCAGCTATCCGGAAAACTGGCAAGTTGCCGGCGATGCCTCTTCGGCGGTGACCATCGCTCCGCGAGCGGGAGTTTCGCAAGGCGCCATCGCGTATGGAGTCATCATCAGCGGCTACCAGCCGGAATCGCCGAATACGTCGCTGGATGATTCCACTCACCAGTTGATTGCCAGCATCCGGCAGTCAAACCCCGACCTGCGGACCGTAGGCCATGACGAAAACATCCGCGTCAACGGCGTTGCCGGGAAATCCGTAGACTTAATAGGACCTTCACCCCTGCAGACGCAAGGCGGCGGAGCCGTGCGCGAGCGTGACTGGCTGGTCACGCTGCCCCGCGCTGATGGAACGTTGCTTTATCTAGTCTTCATTTCGCCGGACAGCGACTTCGGACAACTGCGGCCACCGTACGAAAAGATGTTAAAGAGTCTGCGGCTGAAGTAAGGGCTCTAACAATTGGAGCAGAAAAGCCGGATCTTTCCGGCTTTTTAATTGCTTCTGCCCAATTTAGCGTCCAGAGCTGGGAATGGAACCTGGCGTGGACTTAGCCCTTCTTGAGTTCGATGAGCACTTGGCGGGAGACTTCCTTCAAGGTCTCAAAGACGCCGGTGCCGTTAAAGGCCACAGCCTCAAATACCGGCTCGCCTTTTTTTAGGAGCTGCTTTTTGAGGGTATCCACGGGGATGACGTTAGGCAGGTCGCGCTTATTGAGCTGGAGTACGTAAGGGACCTTGTGGAATTCGTAGCCGTGTTCCTTAAGATTTTCCTTGAGGTTTTCGAGCGCTTCGATGTTGGCGTCCATGCGCTCTTCCTGGGAATCGGCGACGAAGACCACGCCATCCACTCCGCGAAGGATGAGCTTGCGGCTGGCGTCATAAAACACCTGCCCGGGCACGGTGTAAAGGTGGAAGCGGGTCTTAAAACCACGGACTGTGCCCAAATCCAGCGGAAGGAAATCAAAAAACAGAGTCCGGTCTGTCTCGGTGGCAAGAGAAATCATCTTGCCTTTTTGGTGGTCGGTGGTTCGCTCGTAAATATGCTGCAGGTTAGTGGTTTTGCCACCCAGGCCGGCGCCGTAATACACGATTTTGCAGTTAATCTCGCGAGCCGCGAAATTGATAAAGCTCAAGACCTTTCCCTGCCATGCTGCGGGTGTGCCTGGTTGCCCAGGGCGGCACACCTCGCGAATATTTCTACCTTGTCCTGAAAGATGCAAAGGCTTTATATCACAGGGGAGTTCTCAAGGGCAGGGTTTGCGGCCTTCGGACAGGCACGAAGGTAACGGCCTCAGCGGCCCGGCGGAAGCGGGTAGTAGCCCTCGCGGGCATAGACTTTCAGGCCTCCGTGGTGCACTTTGACCTCAATAGTGCGGTAGTTACTGGCCGCAGTAGCGCGGGTGGTGTAACCCAGAGTGTATTGGTTGCGTGCCTCCCCGGTAACGCGCGCGTAAGCGCTTTCTATGGCTTGCCGGGAGAACTCAGTGAATACGCCGCCCGCGGTGGCCGAGGCATACTTGGGGAGAATGTTTCCGGTCCCGATAACCGGTATGCGGAACTTGTCGAGAGTGCCATATCCGGGCACAGCATCGGCGCCAACCACCACGGCGTAAACCGAAATTTCGTGCGAGAGCAGCACTTTGAGAACGTCGCTATAGCTGGCATTGCTGCTGCTCTCACGGCCATCGCTGATGATGAATAAGATCCTGCGACGGTCGCGGCTGGTCTTTGAAAGCTGGAGGGCGGCGGCAAGGATGGCATCGTTGAGGACATGACCTTCCTTGGGCGCCGTATGTACATGGGGAGCGCCAGGATCGGCTGGGCGGCCATTCACCGTAGGACCGGAGCCAAGGGGACCTCCGATCACCGGCACGCCACCTGTACCAGAGCGGGATTTCAGGCGCTGCATGGCCTGGCTCACTCGGTCGTTGACGGGAGTAAAGTCGATGATCTGCTCCACGGTACCGCCGAAGCTGAAGATCGAAATTTCATCGAACTGGCTGAAGGCGCCCGCCAGCGCCGAAAACGTCTGCTTGACCTTGCGCAAGGTGATCTCCGGCAATCCCGTGTCCACCACTACGGCGGCGGAGAGGGGAAAGGGATCGCTGGTGAAATACGTTATTGGCTGCTCGACTCCCTCTTCATAAACCGCGAAGTCGTGCCGCACCAGGCCGTCTACGAGATGGCTGGAGGAATCCTTCACCGTCACTGGCACCAGCACAAAATTAACATTACGAGTGAGGGTGAACATTTCATCCCGCCTACTGCCAGGCATGGCTGTGGCTCCGCCGGGCGGCACTTGCCGAATTTTTGGCTGCTGGGGTGGCGCGGTGACGTCGGGTGCAGGTTGCGGCTCGGCCTCGGCAGGTGGAGGTGCGGGCGAATTAGCCGGCGGTGGAGTCTGAGTAGGTGGCGGGAAAGGCCCTGGTTGTGGTGGCCGCGAGGCTGAAGGCGCGTCCGGCACTTGTTGCGCCCACGTCAGGCCCAGGGGAACGAAGCCAGAGTAGAAGCCCGCGAGCAATCCCAGCACCAGAACCACTCGAGATTTCGAACCCGGGACGCACATTCGGTTTTAGTTGTCCTGACTGGAAAGGCCAAGTAATAAAAGTAAAAACACGCTTCGGGGCAAAAAGCTTTGTATGGTACTTGCGAGTTCCCGCATCTAATATTAGCAATACACTAGCAAAAACAATGGGAAGAATGCGTTCCATGTTTCCAAAATACTCTCGGCTTCGCGTTTTCAAAGCGGCATCAGCGATGTTGTGGCTGCTGCTCCCAGCAATGGCATGGCCAACGAGCCAGAAGGCGGCCACTGCGGAAGCTCCCTCGGCGACCCAATCCAGCAATCAAAAAAACGAGCAGGAGCCGCTAGAGACTCTGAAGGTCAACGTAGACGTGGTCAACCTGTTCTTCAACGTGAGGGACAAGCGGGGAGCGCTGGTCCCCAGTCTTAGCAAGAACGATTTCGATGTACTGGAAGATGGCAAACCGCAGACCATTAAATATTTCAACGCGGAATCGAACCAGCCGCTCACCTTGGGATTGCTGATTGACAGCAGCGCCAGCCAGGAGCGCGTATTGGGCATGGAAAAGGAAGTGGGCAGCGCTTTTTTGAATGACGTGCTGCGCGAGAAAGATTTGGCATTTGTCATCAGCTTCGACGTGACTGTGGACTTGCTGCAGGACTTTACCTCTTCGTCGCGCGAACTGCGGGCGGCGCTGAACAGGGCGCGCATCAACAATGGCGGGGGCGGCGGCAGCATTCCCGGGCTCGGGGGCGGCCCCGTTCCCATTTCCAATCCGCGCGGAACGCTGTTGTATGACGCCATTTATCTTGCCGCCAATGAGAAGTTGGCGCGCGAGGCCGGACGCAAGGCCATGATCATTCTGACCGACGGCGAAGACCAGGGCAGCCAACTAAAGATTCGCGACGCCATCGAAGGCGCGCAGAAATCCGATGCAATCTGCTACGTGCTGCTGATTGCCGACCGCGGCTTCTACGGCGGACGATATTCCGGCGACCGCGAGATGAAAAAGCTGGCGGAAGAGACTGGCGGCCGCGTAATTGACGTGGGCAACAAAATCAACAAGCTGAAAGAAGCTTTTGACCAGGTTGCCAACGAACTGCGCAGCCAGTACTACATCGGATACACCCCCACCAACAACAAGCGCGATGGCACTTTTCGGCGAGTGGAAGTGCATTCCAAGCAAGGACACAAGGTGCAATCCCGCAGCGGATACTACGCGCTGGCGTCGCGATAGTTCTGGACAGCTTGTAGCGATCATCCCGGGCCTATAAACAAGGAATTATTGTTGCGGAGCGTAGTAGCCTTTGCGGGCGCGGACGCGCAGGTTCTTGCGGTTCTGAGCAACGATTTCGATGGAGTGATAGCGGCCATCCAGCTTGAGCTCTGCGGGCTTGTAAGCGAGGGCGTACTGGCTGCGGAGCTCATCCTGGATGACGGCAAATGAGTTGGCCACATCCTGCGATTTGAAAGGAAAGAAGGCGCGCCCGCCGGTGGCTTCGGAAATTCTCTCCAATACTTTATCGCCCTTGGAAATCACGCCGCTCACGTTGGTGCTGATGGTGTAAACGATCACCTCGGCGCGCTGCGCCATTTCAATAGACTCCTCGCGAGTGACGCGGCTCTGGTTATCTTCGCCGTCGCTGAGGATGATGATGGCGCGGCGAGCGGCGCGGGTTTCGCGGGCGCCTTCCTTCATGAGCTTGTCCCGGCAAGCCCAGTAAAGCGCATCGTAGAGTGCGGTGCCGCCGCCGGGACGCAACATGCGCACGCCGTGGGAGAGGCGTCCGGTGTCGTCAGTGAAATCCTGCGTGACCTCGGCAGTGGTGTCAAAGCCAATGACGAAGGCCTTGTCATAGCGTGGCCGGATGATCTCGTTCAAAAATTCGATGGCGGACTCCTGCTCGAACTTAAAGCGGTCGCGAACGGAGTTGCTGGCATCAACGAGCAAGCCAACCCGCAAAGGGAGGTCGGTCTCGCTGCGGAAATTCACGATGGATTTTGGCGGCTGATTGTTGTCCAGCACCTTGAAGTCATCTTTGTTCAGGTTCTTGACGAAGCGCCCGTGCTTGTCGGTTACGGTGAAGATGACATTCACTTCTTCCACCCGCCGGCGAATGGTCTCCAGAACCTGCTGCTCGTCGTCTTTGCTATCGGCGGTGTTGGCGGCGGCGGAATTTTTAGTGGGCTCGGAAGGCGCGGCGGCGGGCTTTTCTTTGGAAGCAGATGGCGGCTGAGTTTCGCCGGTTGCCGATTTTTTTTCGGTGGCAGATTGCGCTGGCGCGGCGGCCGGGGGCGGGCTGGGCGCTGCCGGCGGAGGAGGCGCAGGCTTCTGCTGCTGCAAAGTGGCGGAAGGGGCTGAGGGCAATTCTTGCCCTGGCGCGAAGCTTGCGAGGGCAAATCCCAGCATGGCAACCGCCAGAAGTGCGCTACAAAAACTTTTCATGAATAAAGTCATTATATCTGCTTGCTGGCGGCGCGGCCCTTGAGACGGGCGAGAAATTCTTCCAGTTCAGGCGGCAGGGGCCGCGAAAAAGCGAGTGGCGCGCCGGTTCGAGGATGCTTAAGTTCGATGGCAGCAGCGTGCAAGAAGTTTCTCGGCAGAGACACTGAATTGGCAGAAACCTTGGCAGCGCGCGGATCGCCCACCAGCGCCATTTGCCGGGGAGCGCCGTAGAGCGTATCTCCCACTACGGGATGGCCAAGCGAGGAAAGATGGACGCGGATCTGATGGGTACGGCCGGTGTCAATTTTGAGATCCAGGAGGGTGAACCTGCCCCAAGGTGAGGCAATGCGCTGAAGCACGCGATAGTGCGTAAGGGCCTCGCGCCCGCCACGGCGGCGGGTGGTCATGCGGGTGCGGCGCAGGCGGTCGCGACTGATGGCGGTCTCAATTTTACCCTTGTCCAGTTTCAGCCAGCTATGCACCAGCGCCAGGTATTTCTTTTTGACTTCGCGGGCGACAAATTGCTCAGCCAGGCGGCGGTGAGCGAAATCGTTTTTTGCCACCGCCATGAGGCCGCTGGTCATGCGATCGAGGCGGTGGACGATGCCGGGGCGGAGCTCGCCGGCAATGCCGGAAAGCCCGCCAAAGCGGTGCAGCAAGGCGTTTACCAGCGTGCCGCTCGAGGCGCGCGCATCGCTCCGCCCGGCCCCGGCGTGGACCATCATGCCGGCGGGCTTGTTGACGATGGCGAGATCACTGTCTTCATAGACAATGTCCAGCGGAATAGCTTCCGCATGGGCGCGCAGCGGAGGGGGTTGTGGCATGGCGAGAATGCTGATGCGCTCGCCACCGCGCAGCCACAAGGAAGGCTTGACCAAGCGGCCATCCAGCCGAATTTTTCCGGCAGAAATTAATTCCTGCACGCGGGCGCGGCTGATCTCCCCGAGTTGCGCGGCAAATTTTGCCACGAGAAATTGATCGAGGCGCTGACCGGCGTCTTCGGAGCCGGCTTCGAGGTTGAGAGGAAGCGCGAATGGGTGCTCAGGCATTAGTTTGTTGGAAATATGACAGTCGCGGTAATCCTGCCTGTGGAAAAGGGTACCCCCCGGCCCCCGGGGGTAGCGCTGATTAGAATCATAAACTTGCAGGGGTATTTTTCGCAAAATCCTTGGGCTGCAATGACTTAGAGGGCAAAATCTTGAGCCGACAGGAGTTAGCTCAATGACAAGCAAGATTCGGTGATAATAGCTCGTTTTTGGCAACGATGTCAAGAATTTTTCGCGGTGTGCGAAACGCTTCCATTCTTTGGCTGCCGCCAAGATTTGAGCGCTGTCCGGATTCGTCCCGCCCGGAGGAGCGCGCTCGGACCGACGGCGGGGAGAGGGGCCGATAGTCCGCCATGGGAACGCGTACAGGGCATAGGGATTCTTCGCTATGCTCAGAATGACAAGTCAATTACATACATGCGGCGGTAGCAAAAGGGCGATCATGGAGCTACG
>Ga0137381_10003912_pt1 | contig 10714 bp, 9 predicted proteins | sample SagtaG_16_FD_104808 | JGI IMG/M metagenome (GOLD analysis project Ga0137381, IMG submission 104808) | Vadose zone soil microbial communities from Sagehorn Ranch, Mendocino, California, USA - Sage2_L_115_16 metaG | ecosystem: Environmental > Terrestrial > Soil > Vadose zone | place: USA... | reverse complement strand
TGGACGTGAAAGACGACAGCGGCAAAGTGGTCAACTGGAAATTCGAAACCGCTTCGCCGAGCAACCTGTTCCGGCGCGGCTTCAGGAAAGACACCATCAAACCGGGGATGCAGGTAACCCTCGAAGGCTATCTCGCAAAGGACGGCTCTCCCACGGCTAACGGACAGAAGCTCCACTTGCCCGATGGTAACGTGATCATTCTCGGGACCGAAGTGAATCCCGGCTAGCGGGGTCCTTTCCAGCAGCAGGAGATCGAACATCGTGAATCGTATTTCTTTTCTTCTGATGGCAGCGGCGTGCGCGCTCGCGCCTGCCATTCACGCGCAGCAGAGAGCCGCCGAGACACCTTACAAGGTGCCTCGCACAACCGATGGCAAGCCGGACTTCCAGGGCATCTGGATGGCGCGAAACGCCGCGGCCTTCGACGTCAGCGAAATCGCGGAGGGCCGCACGATTCCCTATCTGCCCCAAGCTCTGGAGCGCGAAGCCAAAGCCGACCGCGTCGATCCGACCGCGCACTGCGGCATGCCGGGCGTTCCGCGCATCACCTACATGCCATTCCCGTTCCAGATCATGCAGCGGCCCGGCTATGTGGTGTTCCTTTACGAGTACCTGCACAACCACCGTGTCATCCAAACCACGCCGCGCGAACATCTGGACGGAATCGACCTATTCTTAGGCGACTCGGTCGCGCGCTATGAAGGCGACACGCTGGTGATCGACGTGACGAGCCTGGGGAGCCGTACGTGGCTCGACTCGGCGCGCCATATGCACAGCGATCAATTGCACGTGATCGAGCGGTACATGCGCACCGGGCCGGATACGATTCAGTACCAAGCGACACTCGAAGATCCGCAAACCTATTCGAAGTCGTGGAAGATCAGTATGCCGCTGCATCGCATCACCGAACCGGGCTTCGAGCTTAGGGAGCAGGAATGCCTCGAGGGCGACGATGGCCGCGCGATTCATCCACCGTACCGGCCCGCGCCGAAGTCGTAAGAGCGCGGGGGAACGGCGCTAACAGAAGGAAGGAGACTCTCTATGAGATCCGCTTTACTTCGCGTAACCATCGTGATGGTCTTGCCGCTGCTGGCGCTTGCCGTGGCCCAAACCCCCGCTCCGAAGATCACCCCCGCCGGCGCCGGCAACCTGGCGGGCGAGGCCACGAAGATTGACTTGGAGAAGGCGAGGACCTTTAAGCCTCCCCGCACGGAGTCTGGCCAACCCAACCTCGAAGGCATCTGGCAACCGCGCACCTCCGGGGCCGCATTTTCGATCCTTCCGCATTCGGGCGGATTCTTTCTAGGACAAGGCTCGGAGACGGGCATCGTCGAAGGCGGCGTTCTGCCGTATCAACCTTGGGCTGCCGAACAGGTGAAGAACCGGCGGGATCACGTGGAGCTTGACCCCACCGGCCATTGCCATTACGAGGGTATTCCGCACGCGCTCTACTTTACATTCCAGATTTTCCAAACACCCAGCCACATCGCGTTTGTACATGAGAACATGCACGCCTGGCGCATGGTTTATATGACGGGCGAGCATCCCAGGGACTACCTGGCCTGGATGGGCGATTCACGCGGGCACTGGGAGGGCAACACGCTGGTCATTGACGTCGCCAACAACAACGATAAGAGTGTCTTCGATATGGCCGGCCACTTCCACAGCGATCAACTGCGCGTCGTCGAGCGCTACACGCTGCAGGACGAAAACACGCTGATCTGGGAGGCCACGCTGATCGATCCGAAAGTCTTCACAAGGCCCGTGAAGATGCGGTTTCCGCTGGTGCGCGCAGCCAAGGATTACGCGATTATGGAATCCGGATGCTTCGAGGACGAACGCGATCAGGCTCATCTCAAAGATGCGGCCATCCCGGCAAACCACTACAAGGAAGAACACGAGAAGGAAAAGAAGTAGCGGGCTGCGGCCCTTCATGGCACGAAAAAACACTCGATGATAAGGAGACAAAAACAACATGAAAACCGTGGGCACAATCGTCATTGCCACCCTCTTGTTGTGCTGCACACCGGCAACGCGGGGCACGATATTGGGTGGACAACAGAAACCACAATTACAAGGTAAATCGCAGCCGAGTCGCGGTCGTACAACTGCCCTGATTGTTGATGAAGTGCGGCACCAACTGGTCATGCTTCCGTACTTTGGCGTGTTTGACTGGCTCGAAGCTGAAGTACTTCCGGACGACACGGTGGTTCTGCGTGGCCAGGTGTCGCGTCCGACGATCAAATCTGACGCTGAAGCCCGAGTCCGCAAGCTGGAGAGCGTCGCAAAGGTCGTGAATGAGATCGAAGTACTGCCGCTTTCACAAAGCGACGATGGGATCCGGCTGGCCATGTATCGCGCGATTTTTAAATATGACTCTCCTCTATTCAAATACGCGATCCGGGCTGTGCCTCCGATCCACATCCTTGTCAAAAATGGCCGGGCTACGCTAAAGGGTCTTGTTGCGAACGATATGGATCGTCAACTCGCATACATAGCTGCGCGGGGTGTGCCAGGAGTATTCGATGTGAAGAATGAATTGCAGGTGGAACCGAAATCTTGAGAAGGCGTTTTCGATACTGGCGCCGCACACATCATGGCCATAGACATCAAAACCGGAACCACCCGGATTGCCGAATTTGTTACCAGTGCCGCGCCGCTTCTCGCGGCGCGCGAAAGAGCTGCCGTTGCGATCCGGGACACGATTGGTGTGATTCTGGCGGGCGTTGTCGAACCGGCGGCGCGTATCGTGCAAGCGATGGCCGTCGAAGATGGCCGCGGCTCGTGTCGAATTCTCGGGACGCGTGAGCTCACGAGCCCGGACTTGGCTGCACTGGCCAACGGTGTGGCCGCGCATGCCCTCGATTTCGACGACATGTGTTTCGTGTCGCTGGCGCATCCCAGTTGCGGTCTCGTGCCGGCCGCGCTCGCAGCCGCCGAGTTGGCGCATGCGCCGGGCCGCACGCTCACGAATGCTTACGTCGTCGGGTTCGAGCTGGAATGCAGGCTTGGAAACGTCATGAACCCGAAGCACTATCAGGAGAGGGGATGGCACTGCACGTCCTCAATTGGGACGCTGGGCGCTGCAGCGGCTGCCGCGCGCATTTTCGGGCTCGATGTCACGGCAACCCGACACGCATTAGGCATAGCCGCCTCGGCGGCCTGCGGGCTCAAGGAAAACATCGGAACCATGGTGAAGCCCCTTCATGCGGGTATGGCCGCTCGCAACGGCGTCATGGCTGCCCGGCTGGCTCAGCAGGGGTTCACTGCCAGCGAGCAGGCGCTGGACGGACCACAAGGATACCTGGCAGCTATGGATAGCGAGCACGCGACGCTCGATTCGGCTGTCGCCGACTTGGGCAGCCGGTGGGAGATTACGCAGACTGGGATCACGGTCAAACTGTACCCCTCATGTGCGGCAACTCACGTCCCGCTCGACACGCTTCTGGACATGAAACGCCGTGAGGGTTTCTCGGCAGATCAGGTCGAAGCCATCGCAGTTGAAGTCGACTCGATCACTCCGCGACTCCTTATTCACGATCGCCCTGCGACCGGCCTCGAAGCGAAATTCAGTATGCCGTTCTGCGCGGCGGCTGCGGTGGTGTACGGTCAATTGGGAATCGACACATTCGAGGTCGATCGAATTCATGATTCTGCGATTCAGTCACTGCTGCCGCGTGTGGCGATGCGCGTCATCCCGGCGTTTGACGAAAAAACCACGATGTCGCACGCCCGTGTAACTGTTCGCCTGCGCGATGGACGAGTGTTCAACCAGTCCGGTGACGGCGCACGTGGATATCCCGGACGGCTTACCGACCAGGAACTCTGTACGAAATTTACGGCGTGCGCGCGCCGGACGATGCGGCAGGAAGCGATCGACCGTGCGTGGATGGCTCTGACGCAGATGGAAAGCATCGCTGACGTGCGGCAGCTCACGGAACTCTTTCAGCCCGCTAAGTAGGTAGGCCAACGTGAGGTTAGCCGCAAAACGCGATCTGCGGCTGCCAATTGACAACACAGGGAGAGAAGGCTAGTCTCACCGCTCACAAGCACATGGAGAGAATTCTCGAACCGGAAATCATGGACAACGCGGCGGGAGCAGCCGCATACGCGCGGGCGGATTTTTCCGAATCGAACCAGTGGTACGTGGATCGCCTCGTAGCAGAGTTTCCGGGACGTCTCCGTGAAGTCGTCGATTTGGGATGTGGGCCGGCAGATGTGCCGATCCGGCTTGCCCGAGCGATGCTGGAAAGCCACATCACGGCGGTCGATGGTTCTCTGGAGATGCTCAAGCTGGCAGAGCAGGCGGTCCGGAGCACGGGCTTTGAGGGCCGGATTGTATTAGAACATACGCGTATACCGAGCCGGTTGCTTCCGGATCTTTCATTTGATGCCGTCCTCTCAAAAGACATGCTTCACCATCTGCCGGATCCCAACGTGCTTTGGAATGAAGCCAAACGTGTCGTCAAGCCCGGTGGAATTATCTGCGTGATGGATCTCGTCAGGCCGGGCTCCCCGGAAGCAGCAATGGCGATCGTCGAGAGTGTGACACCCAATGAGCACCCGCTGTTGAAACAAGATTTCTACAACTCGCTATGCGCAGCCTTTACCCCGGAGGAGGTTCGCGATCAACTCCGAAACGCTCACCTGCCGCTTGAAGTCGAGCGAGTCAGTCCAAGACACATGCGGATCCGGGGCCGTGTTGAAAGGTAAACGCTGCTTTACGGCCGCGCTGCAACGGCATGAAGCCGGTGCCCGTGAATCTGTTATTTCCCTTGTCCATCTTTCACTCATTCTCCACAATGCAATTCATGAGATTCCTGAAGCGCTTGATCAAGAGCGTCCCGCCCTTCCGGAAAGTGTTCGCTGATCGAGACGCTCTTCGTGTGGAAAACGCCCGGCTCTTTCACGAAAATGCGGCGCTTCAGACGCAGAGCCAAAAAGCGACTGGAGAGTTGAAGTTCTGGAAACACATCGCGACAAAATATAAGACCCATTACGCACCGGGACATTTCTATTCACCCATACCGTCCCTTGAAGAATTGCGGGACCGCGAAGATTTAGTTTTTCAGAGAAACGGCACGCCACTTCCAGCGATCGAAATCAATACGAATGGCCAGCTGAACTTAATGAGGAACCTGGCGGGCTATTACAAGGATCTGTCCTTCAACGAAGAACCGAGCGGTCAAGCCCGGTTCTATCTGAACAACCCTAACTTTACGTACAGTGATGCCATTTTCTTCTTTTGCCTGATTCGTTACCTGAAGCCGCGGCGCATATTGGAAATAGGTTCGGGTTTTTCGTCGTGCGTTGCGCTTGATGCAAACGATCTCTATTTCGATGGCTCGATTGAATGCACTTTCATTGATCCATTTCCCCAACTCTTGCAGTCGCTGCTAAAGCCGCGCGACCTGGACAGAATTACGATCATCCAAGATTATCTGCAGGAGGTCCCGCTGAGCACATTGGCGGCACTCGAGCCGGGAGACATTCTATTCATCGACTCCAGTCATGTCGCAAAAACCGGCAGCGATCTGAATGATATTCTTTTTCACGTCTTGCCTGTTCTTGAAAGTGGCGTCTACGTGCATTTCCACGACATCTTCTATCCCTTCGAATACCCGCGGGAGTGGGTCTTTGAGGGCAGGGCCTGGAATGAGTCTTATCTGCTTCGTGCCTTCCTGTCTCATAACGAGGACTTTGTAATCGAGTTGTTTTCGAATTACCTCGTGACAGAGCACAAGGAGATCGTCGCTGAGCTAATGCCGCTCTGCCTTCGCAACGCAGGGGGTAGCTTGTGGCTTAGAAAGCGCGGAGGCCGGACGTTGCCGCTCTCCTCCATAGCTGTGGCCGATCAACATCGGCTTACGCCGTCGGAACGGCGGAGAACGCCGGAATCGACGACTCGCGTGGATGTGGTTAACCTCGTGCATCCCCGGCAACTGGGCGCGGGTTGGTACCAATATGACAACGAGCTGGCCAGGCGGTTCATGGGCGACTACGCCGAGGTGAGACTCGGAGGTCCGAGCCGGCCTGGCCAGCGGCTCTGGCTGGAAGCCTATCAGCCAAATCCGGCGGGTGTGACGATCACCGTCTCCGCCAATCACCACGACTTGGGCGCCCGTCACATCGAGGGGTGCGCGGAATTTAAGGAAAGTTTTTCTCTACCCGAAGCTCTCGTGGGCGCCAGCGAGATCTGCGTCACGATCCGCCTGGACACAACAACAACCGTTGCAGACGATTCCCGAAAACTCGGGCTTGGCTTTGGAACGATCTTCATCCAGTGACGACGCGCCCGATAGCGTGATATCCTCGGCGTAACATACGTCGCCAAAACTTTACAAAACTGAGAAACGACAACCAAAGGAGCCACTCCGATGGAAGAGAAAAAACAGTTCAAATTCCCGCCTGAGCTCATCGAGCTCTACAACCTTCATATTCACGGTGAGATCGATCGCCGTGAATTCCTGGAACGCGCGAAGCAGTTTGCAGTAGGTGGCATCACAGCGACCGCACTGTGGGAGATGCTGAAGCCCAACTACGCATTGGGGCAGCAAGTCCCTGAAAGCGACAAGCGGCTGAAAACAGAGACTGTGAGTGTTCCTTCGCCTCAAGGCAATGGAACGATCAAGGGATATCTGGTCCGGCCTGCGAACGCCATCGGAAAGTTACCCGGCATACTGGTGGTGCACGAGAACCGCGGCCTGAACCCTCATATCAAAGACATCGCGCGCCGCCTGGGGGTCGCGAACTTCATGGCGCTTGCGCCTGATGGATTGACTTCCGTTGGCGGCTATCCCGGCGATGACGAGGCGGGCGGGCAGCTCTTCGGCAAGGTGGATCGCAATAAGATGACGGAGGACTTCGTGGCGGCCGCGAACTGGCTCAAGTCTCGTCCGGATTGCACAGGTAAGATTGGCGTCACCGGTTTCTGCTTTGGCGGAGGGATTGCTAACACGCTAGCTGTCCGGATGCCCGATCTCGCCGCAGCGGTTCCGTTCTACGGTGGGGCGCCCGCAGCCGCGGATGTTCCCAAGATCAAGGCGGCTGTCCTGGTTCACCACGGGGCCCTGGATACGCGTCTCGCCGAAGCGTGGCCGGCCTATGATGAGGCGCTGAAGGCGAACAAAGTGCCACACGAGGGATATGTCTACCCCGGTGCAGTTCACGGCTTCAACAACGATGCGACGCCCGAACGCTACAACGAAGCGGCCGCCAAACTTGCCTGGCAACGCACGATCGACTGGTTCAACAAGTACGTGCGCGGTCAGTCCTAAACTCGGCAACGACATCGAGAGTGTCCCTCTCCCACCGGGAGCACTGGTGTCCAAATTAGCCGAAATCGAGGTTCGTGTCCTTCTCCCTCTGGGAGAAGGTGGCCCGAAGGGCCGGATGAGGGTGCATGTCCAGCCCTCACCCGGCGCTTCGCGCCACCCTCTCCCAAAGGGCCCAAAGGGAGAGGGACATTTCCGGAACAGGTTCCGAAATAGAGAATCCCATGAAACCCGCATCAATCCTGCTTCTGCAGCGAAACGCATCTGGTAATTTGGAAAAGAGTGCAGCGGGAGAGGGTGGGGCAAAATGTTTGCCCTCATCCGGCCCTTCGGTTCAACCGCCCCTACAGATGAATCGGTAAACACGCCACGTTTCCGCCCACACGTGTCATAATACGCGGCAAGAGTCGATCCTCCTTCTGACCGGCTCGAATGAGAGGGTAGCTCCATGACGAAACTGTTTCCGTTTCGCGCCTCAGCGATGGCACTCGCCGCCATTGCGTTTTCAATGCTATCGGTTTGTTTTGCTCAGGAACCTGGTGGCGGTCAGACGCCGGCACCACCTCAAGCGCCGCCGGGTGGGCAACAGCCGCCCGGCGGGCGCCAGCAGCCACCTGTGGGGCAGCCCCCGGTCCAGGACCGGACTCAACAAAACCCATTTCCCAACGAGATTCCGAGACAGATCTACCTGACTGGAAGTGTGAGACTCTCCGACGGGGCAGTGCCGCCCGCCAACGTCGTTATCGAACGCGTTTGCAACGGCGTCGTTCGACCGGAAGGCTACACGGATTCAAAGGGCAATTTCAGTATTACACTCGGCGGGCCGAATGCCGCCGTGTTTGCCGACGCGAGCATTGGGAACGATCCACTGGGCGGCGCCTTTCCGGGCGCCGGCCGGCAAAATGGCGTCAATCTGCGCGACCTCACGGGATGCGAGATCCGTGCCAACCTTGCCGGCTTCCAATCCGATTCGATCATGCTCGCCTTCCGGGAAGCTCTGGACAATCCGGATATCGGCATCATCCACCTTCGCCGGCTCGCGAACGTGGAGGGCTTTACGTTCAGCATCACCACCGCGCTGGCGCCCAAGGATGCCCGTAAGGCATACGAAAAGGGTCTCGACCTGACGAAGAAGCAGAAGTGGCCCGACGCCGAGCGGGAGTTCACCAAGGCCGTCGCGGCCTACCCCAAGTACGCGGTCGCCTGGTACGAGCTTGGGCGGGTGTACCAGCAGTTGAAGAGGCTTGATGACGCCAATCGTGCTTACGGAGAGGCCATCAAGATCGACTCGAAATTCATTAGCCCCTACGGTCAACTCGTTATGGTGGCGGTCGTCCAGCAGAAATGGGAAGATGTCGCGCTTTACACATCCCAGCTGCTGAAGCTCAATCCCTATCTCTCTCCCGAAATTTATTTCTACAGTGCTGTCGCCAACTACAACCTTCACAAGATCGATGTCGCCGAAACTCACGCCCGCCAGGCGGCCAAGCTGGATGCGCAGCACAAGACTCCGAGGATCAACCATCTCCTCGGTTTGATACAGGCGCAGAAACAGGATTACAAGGACGCGGCAGAGAACATGCGGATCTATCTGAAGTTCAGCCCGGATGCGTCGGACGCGGCCGAGGTCCAACAGATGTTGACCGAGGTCGAAAAGGCGGACGGCGAACAAACGCCCAAGCCGTAGCTCATTTCGTCTGTGTAACAAGGGTTGTAGTTTTTTAGCCGCGAATGGCGCGAACGAGGCGAACGGGCAATGACAGCGGCCCGTTTGCGTCGTTCGCGCCATTCGCGGCTAAAGATTTGGGTTGGCCGAAAGGAATCTGCTCGATGCCCCGTCGTGGAAGCTTGGTTTGCTCCGCCCTCTGCGCGCTTCTTCTGCTTTCATCACCTGCAGCGCCGCAAAGCCGGAAGCCCAAATCACCGCTGCGTTTTCGCGTCACGCTCTCGGAACAGATCGCGCCCAAAGCCACGTCCGGCCGCTTGCTCGTGCTGATGACCGACGCGCCGCAAGAGGTGCAGACCATCCGTAGCGGGTTCATTCCGGGTTCGACCTGGATTGCCGCGACGGAAATCGAACATTTCGCCCCGGGTGCAGCCATCGAACTCGATCCCGACCTGAAGGCTTATCCGAAGCCGTTCTCGGAAGCCCGGCCGGGAACGTACCAGATGATGGCTCTGCTCGACCCGGATCACAGTTACGCCTATCACGGTGAAGACGAAGGGGACTTGACCAGCGCCGTTGTCAAAGTGGACCACCTGAATCCTGCGGACACCCAACCGGTTGGATTGCGGCTCACTCGCGCGGCCCCCGCGCGCTTCAAGCCGGCCGACACCGAAAACATCAGACTCGTTGGATTCCAGAGTCCGATGCTTACCAAATTCTGGGGTCGCGATATCACAATGCGCGCGGGTGTTGTTTTGCCACCGGGTTATGGCAAAGGGCCGAAGAAGACATACGCGGGCGTTTACCACATTCACGGTTTCGGCGGAGACCACACGGAGGCCTGGCAGGAGGGAACTCGACTTCTAAGCGAGATGAGCGAGGGCAAGCACGCCGAGATGATCCATATCTATCTCGACGGTTCGTTCCCGACCGGCCACCACGAGTTCGCCGATTCGGTCAACAACGGCCCCTGGGGAAAAGCCCTGACCGAAGAGTTCATCCCGTACCTCGAAAAACAGTTCCGCCTGGTCAATAAACCTGACGCGCGTTTTCTGACGGGTCATTCTTCGGGCGGCTGGAGCACGCTGTGGCTGCAGGTGACCTATCCCAATTTCTTCGGTGGCACATGGTCCACCGCGCCTGACCCGGTTGACCTGCGAAGCTGGGTCGGCATTGACGCCACGCCCGGTTCGACCGATAACGCTTACCGCGAGCGCGATGGCTCTCCGAAACAACTGGTGCGCATGAATGGCAACTGGGTCGCGAGCATCGAAGACTTCGCCCGGCAGGAAGAGGCGACGGGCGAATACGGCGGCCAGTTCGCATCCTTCGAGTGGGTGTGGAGCCCACGCGGCCAGGACGGCCGCCCGACGAAATTCTTCAACCGTGAATCCGGCGAGCTGAATCAAGAGGTCATGAAATACTGGCGGAATTACGACATCCGGCTGACCCTCGAGAAGAACTGGGCGGCGCTTGGGCCGAAGCTCAAAGGCAAGATCAACGTCATCTGCGGCGACGCCGACACGTTTCGTTTGGAAGAGGCCGTGAAGATGCTCTGTGCTTTCTTCAAGGAAAAGAACAGCGATGCCGTGTGTGAGCTTATACCCGGGCGCGACCACCTCAACCTCTATCAGTCCTATCCAACTTACCCTGACGGATTGGCCACGCGGATTTACAAGGAAATGGCTGCGAAGTTAAGAGGACAGACACGCAACTAGACAAAAGCTCCGCCCTGGATATGCCGACCTTCCACGTTCAGTCGGCGGAACCCTTG
>Ga0137381_10003889_pt1 | contig 10736 bp, 8 predicted proteins | sample SagtaG_16_FD_104808 | JGI IMG/M metagenome (GOLD analysis project Ga0137381, IMG submission 104808) | Vadose zone soil microbial communities from Sagehorn Ranch, Mendocino, California, USA - Sage2_L_115_16 metaG | ecosystem: Environmental > Terrestrial > Soil > Vadose zone | place: USA... | reverse complement strand
GATGATCAGGGCCGCTGGGGCACTGGACTACCACGACGTCGGGCTCGCCGCGGCGCTGGCCGAGCCGGCCGCGGCGGAGCGGCTGGCCGGGACCGACGGCCACGTCGGCCTGCGTCCGGCAATGGAGGCATTCGCCGTGCAACTCGAGATGCACGCCAGGGAGTGGTTCCTCGCGAAGGTTGTCGAAGTGGGGCTCGCCGACGGATCGCTGAGCGCGGAAGAGCGCGCGGTAGCCGCGACCGTCGCCAGGTACCTGGGGATGAGCGCCACGCAGGGCGCGGATGTCATCTCGCTCGCCGAGGAAGCTGCCCAGGCCGGTTAGCGGTCGGCCAGGGAACTTCGCGCGGCGCCGGGTCGCCGGGTCGTAGGCTGGCCGTGCCGCAGCCTGGCCGCGGCGGCAGGCTGGCCGCGCCGCAGGCGCGCGTTCCGGCGCTACTTGACCCATTCGGTCGCGAGCCCCGATTGGCGCGTGTGATGATCGCAGTGGTCTGGTTGGCGAGGTAAGGGCGATATCGCACGCTGGTGCCGGCGGGAGGCGCGGGATGTTCCTGATCTTCGGGCTGCGGGTCTACTTCCGTAGCGTCGGCTAGGGAACCTTCCACTGCCAGCGGTGCGGCGGAGACCGGCCCTACCGGCACAAGGCGGGCCGGCGCTGGATCCACCTGTTCTTCGTTCCGGTGATCCCGCTCGACCAGGCGGGCGAGCATGTCCAGTGCGCGCAGTGCGGCACCCGGTACGGCACCGGCGTGCTCGCGCTGCCGACCTTGGCGCAGATGCAGGAGGCGCTGCCCTCCGGGATGCGGGCGGCCGCGATCACGATGCTCAAGGCCGGCGACCCCGGCAGCAGCGCGGCCCGCCGCCGGGTCGTCGACGCGGTCAAGGGCGCCGGTGTCACCGGCTACGACGCCGCCGCGGTCGACGCCGATCTGGAGTTGGCCGATCTGCCGTCCGCCGACCTGGAGTCCGCCGGTTCGGGCGGCGGCGGGTCCGTCGCCGAGCGGCTGAACGCGCTCTCGGCCCAGCTCGCCGTCCCCGCCAGGGAGTGGTTCCTCGCCGAGATCGTAAGGATCGGGCTGGCTGACGGCGCCCTGACCGATGCGGAGCGGCAGGCGGCCAGGGAGCTCGCCGGACACCTCGGCATGACGCCCGCCCAGGCAGTCGGCGTGATCGCGCTGACCGAGGAAGGCGCGTCCGCCGGCTAGTCGCGCCGAGCGGCCCGACCGGCCCGACCGGCTGATCAAAATTCTGTTCGAATCAGTTGCCATTTTTCTGGGGTATACGATAGTATATTCGCAACGAAGCGTTTCCCGCATTTGCCGCAGGAGCCGCCGATGCCAGACCAGCCAGCCGGCCAGCCGCCTCCCCGGCCGGACAGCCCTCCCGGGACGGACAGCCGTCCGGGGGCAAGCGGCCGCCCCGGCCGCCGTCTCGGGCCGGACGGCGGCCGGGACGCGGCCGGGGTGCTGGTGTTCCCCGGCGACGCGGGCTGGCTGCCTCCCCCCGAGCCGACCGACGCGGAGCTGGCGGGCTGCTGGCCCGACCCCGACACCGGGCCGCCGGACGGCGAGGACGCCTGGCTGGCTGACCTGGCCATCGGCCAGCTCGACGCGCTCGCCGCCGAGCTCGCGGCGGCCAGGCCGCCGGCGCCGCGGGAGTCGGTCGGCGCCGGGTTCACCCACCGCCCGGCCGCCGCCGGCATCGCGGCGGGCGAGCCCGGTTGGGAGCCGCTCTACGCGGCTCCCCGGCCCGGCCGCACGGCGGCCGGGTTCGCGGCCGGGGGGCCGCTGGACGCCGCCCCGGCCGGGGTGGTGCTGGCGCAGTTCGCCCAGGACGCGGCCGACGGCGGCCTGGCCGCGCTGTCCGACGACGAGCTGGTCGGCGTGCTGTGCGCCGCGCGTCGGCTGGCGTCCTGGCAGGCCGCGGCCGAGCTGGCCGCCGCCGCCGAGATCGACGCCCGCCGGCTGCGCGACGCCGCGGCCCGCGGCGGCGCCTCCGGCGCCGGATCCTCGGCGGCCAGCGAGCACGTGGCTGCCGAGCTGGCCGCGGCGCTGACGCTGACCGGGCGGGCCGGCGACGGGCTGCTCGCCCTGGCCCGGCAGCTGACCGGCCTGCCCGGCGTGCTGGCCGCGCTGGCGGCCGGGCGGATCGACCTGGCCAAGGCCCGGGTGTTCGCCGCCGAACTCGCCGCCCTCAGCGATGTGGCGGCCAGCCGCATCGCCGCCCGCTACCTGGACCGCGCCCCGGGCTGGACCACCAGCCAGCTGCGCCGCGCCCTGCGCGCCGCGGTCCTGGCCGCCGACCCCGCCGCCGGCAAGCGCCGCGCCGAGCACGCCCGCAAGGACACCCGGGTCGAGGCCTGGCAGGAAGGCTCGGGCAACGCCGCCCTGTCCGGCCGCGAGCTCCCCGCCGCCCGGGCCATCGCCGCCGACGCCCGGATCGGCCAGATCGCCCGCGCCCTCAAAGCCAACGGCGCCCCCGGCACCCTCGACCAGCTCCGCGCCCACGTGTTCCTGGCCCTGCTCCTCGGCAACGACCCCGCGACACTCCCCGGCGGCGACCAGGGCACTCCGCGGCCCCGCGCAGGCGGCCCGGGCGGCCCGGGCGGCCCGGGCGGCGTCATCCACCTCACCCTGCCCGCCCTGACCTGGCTCGGCCTGGCCGGCCGGCCCGGCGACCTGGCCGGCCTGGGACCGGTTGACGCCTGCACCGCCCGCGACCTGGCCGCCCAGCTCGCCGCCAGCGGCACCGCCGCCTGGCACGTCACCCTCACCACCCCCGACGGCCGCGCCCTCGCCCACGCCTGCCCCAGCGGCCAGCCACCCCCAGCCGGCCCGCCCCGGCAAACAGGACCACCCCGAGCCACCGGACCGCCCGGCGACACCGGGCCCCCCGGCGACACCGGAGTCCCCCGCGGAACCGGACCGCCGGCAAGCCCCGGACCAGCCGGCCCCCGCGCAGCCTGGCTAGCCGGACTCGCCTTCGACTGGCTCGAACGCTCCCCCTGCCAGCACACCCGCCAGACCCCCGCCTACCAGCCCGGCCCAAAGCTTCGGCACCTGCTCACCATCCGCAACCCCACCTGCACCGCCCCCGGCTGCCGCCGCCCCGCCACCCGCTGCGACAACGAGCACACCATCCCGCACGACCAAAGCGGACCCACCTGCGAGTGCAACTGCGGGCCCGTCTGCCGCCGGCACCACAGAACCAAGCAGGCACCCGGATGGTCCCTCGCCCAGCCCCAGCCCGGCACCCTGGCCTGGACCACCCCCAGCGGACGCACCTACATCACCCGCCCCGAGCCATACCCGATCTGATCTAACCGCTGGGCGAGGTCGGCCGCGACGAGCAAGATCCACCGGATACACCCAGCCGCGCGCATGCGCGAGAATGACACCGTGAGTATCTACCGCGATGACGGCATCGTGCTGCGCACCCAGAAGCTGGGCGAGGCCGACCGCATCGTCACCGTCCTTGCCCGCAAGTCCGGCCGGGTCAGGGCGGTCGCCAAGGGCGTACGCAAGACGAAGTCGCGGTTCGGAGCCCGGCTCGAGCCCTTCACCCATGTCGACCTGCTGCTGTACACCGGGCGGACGCTGGACGTGATCACTCAGGCCGAGACGGTCCGCAGCTACGGAGAAGCGCTGACCGGCGACTACCCGAGGTACACCACGGGGACCGCGATGCTGGAGACGGCCGAGCGGTTCACGGTGATCGAGAAGGAGCCGGCACTGCGCCAGTTCCTGCTGCTCGTAGGCGGGCTGCGGACGCTGGTTGACGGCGGTCATGAGCCGAGGCTGGTGCTCGACGCCTACCTGCTGCGCTCGCTGGCCGTCGCCGGGTACGCCCCGGCCCTGGAGGAGTGCGCGATCTGCGGCACCTGGGCGCCATCGCCGTCTCAGCCGGCCGAGTCCGCACCGGCCGAGTCCTTGCCGGCCGAGTCCTTGCCGGCCGAGTCCGCCCCGGCCGAACCTGAGCCCAACGGCATGACCCGGGCCACCGCGACGCCGCGGCGCGGGTCGGCGCGCCGCACGTTCGGCGTCGCCGCGGGCGGCCTGGTCTGCCGGTCCTGCTGGGCGCCGGGCTCCGCCACCGCCGCCGCGCCGACCATCGACCTGATGAGCGCGCTGCTGCGCGGTGACTGGGGGATCGCCGACGCCAGCGAGCGGCGATACCGGGTGGAGTGCAGCGGCCTGGTCGCCGCCTACGTGCAGTGGCACCTGGAGCACTCGATCCGCTCGCTGCGGCACGTGGAGCATGCGTGAGCCGCGGCGAGAGGGCCGCGGCTGACGGCCGTCGCTCCGGGCCGCCGCGTTTGGTCAGGCCGCCAGAGCCGCATGTCGCCGGCGCCCGGCCGCCGCAGATCCCGGCCGAGCTGGTGCCCAGGCACGTCGCGCTGGTGATGGACGGCAACGGCCGGTGGGCCAAGCAGCGCGGCCTGCCGCGGACCGAGGGGCACAGGGCAGGCGAGTACTCGCTGTTCGACGTGATCATGGGCGCGATCGAACTGGGCATCCCGTACCTGTCCGCCTACGCGTTCTCGACCGAGAACTGGCGCCGGTCGCCCGACGAAGTCCGGTTCCTGATGGGCTTCAACCGCGACGTGATCCGGCGGCGCCGGGACCAGCTCAACGAGATGGGGGTGCGGGTCCGCTGGGCCGGGCGCCGGCCGAGGCTGTGGCGCAGCGTGATCACCGAGCTCGAGGACGCCGAGCGGATGACCGTCGGCAACTCGGTGCTCACACTGCAGTTCTGCGTCAACTACGGTGGCCGCGCCGAGATCGCCGATGCCGCCGCGGCTATCGCCGCCGACGTCGCGGCGGGCAAGCTGCGCGCCGACAAGGTCGACGAGAAGGTTTTCGCCCGGTATCTCGACGAGCCGGGAATTCCCGACGTCGACCTGTTCGTGCGCTCGTCCGGCGAGCAGCGGACGTCCAACTTCCTGATCTGGCAGTCGGCCTACGCCGAGTTCGTGTTCCTCGACACGCTCTTCCCGGACTTCGACCGGCGGCACTTGTGGCAGGCATGCGAGATCTTCGCGCGCCGGGATCGGCGGTACGGCGGCGCCAAGCCGAACCCGCTGTCCGAGGCGCTGCCTGGCCCGCCAGCACGCTCCTGACCGGGTCGCGGCGGAGTCCGGGCGCCGATGTCGAAAACTGGTCGCTGGCTCCGACGTCCCGGTGAACGCTGCCGGTCAGGCAGCCGGCCGAACAGGAGCCTGTCATGCTTATCCGCTCGCGCATATCCGCTCGCGCACGGGAGTCAGCGTCGATGGATTCGCGGCGAACCGGGCCGGAGTGCCGACCCTGGCGCTCGTGCCCGGCTTCGACCCAGGAGCGTGCCACGGCTTTCCCGAGTTCATCAGGGACTGCGACGCCGTGGTCATGGGCCGCTCGACCTTCCTGCCCGCGCTGGGCGCGCCGCGCTGGCCGTGGGAAGGCCTGCAGGTCTTTGTCCTGACGTCCACACCGTTGCCCGCGGCCACGCCACGCGATGTCGTCGTCGCGTCCGGCGGCCCAGCCGCGATGGCCGGGCAGCTTCGCTCACGTGCCTCGGGCGGAGACGTCCACCTGGTGGGTGGCCCGACGACGATACGGGGCGTTCCTGGAGATCGGCGAGCTGGACCGGCTGGAAATCGTGGTCCTGCCCGTCCTGCTCGGCGACGGGATTCCGCTGTCCCCGGCGGGCGCGCCGGCCGTTCCGCTACGGCTGGTGCGGGCGGATCGGACCTTTGCCGACGGATCGGCCGAACTCGTCTACGCGCCGGCGGCCGCGGCGGGCTGATCCGCTCCGCGCGTCGCGGCGGGCTCGGAGGCCGCCGCCTAGCCGTGCACTCCCCGGATGACGGCCGCGGCGAGAATCAGGCCGACCGTGACGACGCGCAGCAGGCGGCCCTGGCCGGACAGCCGCGGCCAGGAGACCGCCGCCAGCCAGCCGAGCACCGCGGCGAGGCCGCACAGTGCGGCCGCCCCGGCCCATCCGCGAACGGCCAGCCCGGTCACCAGCAGCGCGACCGCGAGCACGGGCAGCAGCCACGCAGGCAGTTGGTGCAGCCAGAGCAGCGGCGTGGCGCTGCTCTGCTCGACCGAGGCCCTGGTCGGCGTGGCATCGGGGGTGAACAGTGTGTCGCCCTGCGGCAGCGGCCGCGGCGGCCTGGAGCGGCCAGGGCCCGCCTGACGCGCCCGAGCCGCCTGGCGAGCCTGACGCGCCTGGCGAGCCTGCGGGCCTGCACGGCGGGCGCGATTGGTGCTCAAGGGTTCGGTCCTTCCCTGGTTCCTGGCCGGTGACCGCACCTGGCCGCCGGTCCAAAATCCGGTTGCGGAGTGCCAGGTCACCGACCCACGATAGCCGGAATACCTGGTCGGCCGATCCCGCTAAGCTTGCAGGACCGCAGCCGTCCCGCCGGGATCGCGCGTTGTCCCGCACTCTGTCAATCGCCTCATGGCGCTGGAGAAGAAATCTGATGGCTCGTCGCAGCGACCGCATGGAGACCGTAGTCAGCCTCTGCAAGCGGCGGGGGATCGTGTACCCGTCCAGCGAGATCTACGGCGGCCTGCGGGCGTCCTGGGACTACGGCCCGCTCGGCGTGGAGATCACGAACAACATCAAGCGGCAGTGGTGGAAGTCGGTGGTGACCGAGCGCGACGACATCGTCGGCCTGGACTCCAGCGTGATCCTGGCCCCCGAGGTGTGGCAGGCCAGCGGCCACGTCACCGAGTTCGTCGACCCGCTCATTGAGTGCCAGTCGTGCCACCGCCGGTTCCGCGCGGATCATCTGATCGAGGCCTACCAGGACAAGCACGAGGGCAAGGAGCCCACCCGCGGCCTCGCCGACCTGGCCTGCCCTCACTGCGGAACGCGCGGCGCGTTCACCGAGCCGCGGATGTTCAACCTGCTCCTGCGCACCTACCTCGGCGCAGTGGAGCGGGACGGGGAGGCGGGCGGGGACTCTGGCCTGGCCTACCTCCGCCCGGAGACCGCACAGGGAATCTTCATCAACTACAAGAACGTGCAGCAGACCTCGCGCAAGAAGATCCCGTTCGGGATCGGCCAGATCGGCAAGTCGTTCAGGAACGAGATCACCCCGGGCAACTTCATCTTCCGCACTCGCGAGTTCGAGCAGATGGAGATGGAGTTCTTCGTCAAGCCGGGCAGCGACGAGGAGTGGCACGAGCGCTGGATCCAGACCCGGCTGGCCTGGTACCGCGATCTCGGCCTGAACGCGGAGAACCTGCGGCTCTACGATCATCCGGCCGAGAAGCTCTCGCACTACTCCAAGCGGACCGTCGACATCGAGTACCGGTACGGCTTCCCCGGCAGCGAGTGGGGCGAGCTCGAGGGAGTCGCCAACCGCACCGACTTCGACCTGTCCACGCACGCGAAGGCGTCCGGCGAGGACCTGTCCTACCTGGACGACGAGTCGGGGGAGCGGTACGTGCCCTACGTGATCGAGCCGGCCGCCGGCGTGGGGCGGTCGATGCTGGCGTTCCTGCTCGACGCCTACGCCGAGGACGAGGCCCCCGACGCCAAGGGCAAGCCGGAGAAGCGGACCGTGCTGCGCCTCGACCACCGGCTGGCGCCGGTCAAGGTCGCCGTGCTGCCGCTGTCACGCAACGCCGACCTGTCACCCAAGGCCCGCGACGTCGCCGCGCTGGTCCGCAAGCACTGGAACGCCGACTTCGACGACGCCAGCGGGATCGGCCGCCGCTACCGCCGCCAGGACGAGATCGGCACCCCGTGCTGCGTCACCGTCGACTTCGACAGCCTGAACGACCAGGCGGTGACGGTACGCGAGCGGGACTCGATGCTGCAGAAGCGGATCGGGATCGACGGCCTCATCGACTACTTGTCGGAACAGCTCGCTGGCTGCTAGCCCCGCGTGAGCGTCAGGCCGACGCCGGTGATGTGGCGCTTGTCGTCACGGCGGCCGGTCCTGCCGCGGCCGCCGGCCTCGCGGCGCCCAGGTGGCGGCGGCCGGTCAGGAAGGCGAGGCCGTACAGGCCGGCGACGACGATCAGCAGGGTCCGGTAGCCAGTGACCAGCGACAGGTACTCGATCACGCCTCCGGCCATCGCGCCGAGCAGGTTGGCCGCGAAGGCGACGGTTGAGTCGCCGACGTCACGGAACCGCTGCGTGAAGACCAGGTTGGCCAGGAAGATCGGCGCGAACGCGATCAGCACGGCCAGCGCGAACCGCGGGACGGGGGTGAGCGCGAGCAGCGACTCCTGCGGCACGATCCAGGCGACGGCGAGCGTGGCAAGCAGCCCGGCGTAGAGCAGTTGCGGCCGCCTGACGACCACCCGCCGCGAGGTCTGCACGGCGGCCAGCACCGCGAGCAGGACGCCGGCGAACACGAGCGCGTTGACGAACCACGTGGTCCCGAACAGCAGCGCGAACTGGACCACGCTCTTGGTCTCGAGCAGCATGAACGCCGCGCCCATGAAGAACAGGTCGGCGAAGCGGCCGACCCTGCGGTACGGGCCGGACACGGTGCGCACGAGCAGCACCGAGGCGAGCAGGATCAGTGCCAGCGTCACCAGGTAGAACGACGGGATGGTGTTGGCGGCCAGGTAGATGAACGGGTGATCGTCGGTCGCAGGCGCCAGCACCGATGCCGGGCGGTGCCAGGTCTTGATGCACTGCACGGTCGCCGGGTTGACGCTGATCGTGAGCACGGAGAGCTGTTGCTCGTGCAGGCCGACCGAGGTGGCGCACGGGGCGTGCCCGTAGGCCACGTCGAGGGTGTTCGCCAGCCGGTCCTTGAGCCAGGCCGTGCGGTAGTAGTTGTACATCGCGAAGACGCCGGTGCCGGGCACCAGGTGGGCGCGCGCGGACTGGATGGCCTGGAGCGTGAACAGGTAGCTTTCCAGCCGGAGCGAGGACTGCCCGGCCACCAGGGTGAGCGAGTCAGGCAGGGCGAAAAGGATCAGGTCGTACTTCTTCTTGGTCTGGGACAGGAACGCCCGGCCGTCGTTGATGTGGACGCTCACGCGCGGGCTCTGATAGGGCCGGTCCGTGTTGAGCCTGGTGCCTATCTTGTAGATCATCGGATCGATCTCGACCGCGTCGACGTGCCTGGCGCCCATTCGCAGCGCCCCGGCGACGTCGTTGCCGGTCCCCGCGCCGACGACCAGGACGTTGTTGAGAGAGTTGCCTGGCGCCTGGAGGTAGGGCGTGTAGAAGATGCGCGGCCGCCGCGCGGCCGCGGTGATCGCCTGATGCGGGATGCCGTTGACCATGACCGGGATGGTCTGGGCAGCGGTCGTCGCGCCGACGGTTATCCGGTAGTAGGGGGACCACAGGTCACGGGAGGCCATGCTCTGCGCGGTGAGGATGCCCGCCAGGGCCCCGAGCGCCGCGAACTGGATCAGCCCGATCCGGCTGCCGTACGCCACGAGCAGCGCCACGGCCGTGATGATCCCCCAGGCCAGCGGCTTCGCGTCGAAGAAGGACAGGGCGGAGAACGCGGCGATGCCGACGATGCTGCCCGCTATGTCGAGCCGGTAGGCATCGAGCGGCTTGAACTGCACGAAGGTCCGCGCGACCCCCTCTCCGATCATCGCCATCACGACGGCGACGGCCAGGAAGATGACCGGCAGCATCAGCCAGGTCGGCAAGCCGGTGGTCTTCAGCGCGCCGAAGAAGATCAGCTGCCTGCCCGAGGTGTGACTGATCTGGACCGGGAACCGCAGCACGAAGAGCACGAGCAGTGCCAGGGCGACGGGGGTCCACGGAAAGAGATTGATCCTGGACCTGGCGCGCAGGAATCCGATGCCGATGCCGAGGAAGCTGCCGAGCAGGACGAAGTTCGAGTAATAGGACAAGTAGACGATGTTTGCGCCAAGCCACCTGATGAGTGCCAGTTCGACAAAAAGCATCAGGAAGCTCAGCAGCACGAGCCGGAGCTTGGCCGAGCCCGCAGGTTCGCCGGCGGTGCCGCCGGCCGCCGGTCGCGGCGACGTGACAGCCCGCCGCGGCGACGCAACAGCGTCCCGGCCGAGCAGCAGCTCGGCGGCTCGGCTGACCGGAGAGCACGTCGGCTCGGGGCGGGCCGCAGCAGGCCGGGAGTTACCTGCGTCGCTGGTCATGGGCATGCGGTCCCATCCTCTGTGAAAGGGGACAAGACAAACCTACCGTTGCTGGCAGCGGCCAGACCTTTGTTCGGGCCAATTCGGCAATTGCCAACAATTAGCAATTCTTCGCCGCCACCCAACCCCGTCACGAGGCCGCCAGTTTTCTGCTCATATCTAAAAGACTCTGGCAACGACCGAATGTTGCATGAGCCGGCTCACTCGGTCCCGTCTGGCGAGGTCCTCGGGTAGCGGCGGAAGACTTCCGCTGCCGCCCGGTGGAACCCGTCCGGCAGCCCGGCGGCCGCCATCGTTGCGGCGATCTCGTCCATCTCCGCTGTCCAGCGCCAGCCCTTGCTGAGCGCTGACCGCGCCGCGCCGTCCGACCTGGCCTGGAGTCCGGGCTGGGAGAGCGTCCACTCGTCAAGCAGGGAGTCGGAGACGCCGCGGGCGTCGGCCAGTGCTCGCACGGCGAGCAGCAGCGCCGCGGAGCCCTTTGTCCAAGCCGCGTAGGCCATCTTGACCGACGAGGCCGACCAGGCGTCTCCGGCGACCAGCCTGGCATCGAGCGCGGTGCCGTCGAACAGGTCGCGTACCAGGTAAGCGGCGGGTCCTGACAGGTACAGCCTGGTGCTGCCTGCGGTGCCGGGCGGCGGGCCGATGATGCCG
>Ga0137381_10003887_pt1 | contig 10738 bp, 10 predicted proteins | sample SagtaG_16_FD_104808 | JGI IMG/M metagenome (GOLD analysis project Ga0137381, IMG submission 104808) | Vadose zone soil microbial communities from Sagehorn Ranch, Mendocino, California, USA - Sage2_L_115_16 metaG | ecosystem: Environmental > Terrestrial > Soil > Vadose zone | place: USA... | reverse complement strand
GTGGGATTGCGGCCGCCCGGCCACAGGAGGAGGGTTGCATGGCGGTGATCACGCGCGGTTTCGGCGGCCGCAGACGTGACGACACCGATCTCCCGCCTGGTCATTACCGTGCGGACGACTTCAGCCTTGTCCTGCTCGGGAGACGGCACCGACTCACCCCGCCGCTTTCGGCGATTGGGCGTCATCCTTCGAACCCGACGTGAGAGAACCCGAAGTGCACACGGCGACCGGCTCGACCGCCTGGTGTCTCTGGCCGGCTGGCACGTCGGTGTACGCGGCGAGCTGATCGTCGGCCGCCTTGCGCCAAGTTGGAGCGTGCTGCCCTTTGCGGCACTCGCCGGGCGAGCGGCCGAGCATCCGGTCGATCCGACCGCGGAAGCCGGGAAGGTAGGGGACGCTCCGGCCCGGAGCGCGATATGCAGGTGGCGGGGTCGAGCACGACGAGGACGCCGTAGTGGCAGCTGACGCTCGTAAGGCCTTGGTCGAACGTACGGCGGCAGCTGCGGATAACCAGGCTGGGACCGCTGGAGTCACCGCAGCGGACGAGGACGTGATCAAGGCCGCGAAAGGCCAGCCGGAGTCCGCCTGGTTCGGTGTGGCACGTCCTCCGGATAGCAGGGCGCATGCTGCGGTCTGCGCAACAGCACCAGCTCGAACGCTTCAAGATCCACGTAGCATTGTCGCACTCGCCCGGACTGATGGCAGTGGCCTACTCACGGGCGGTGTGTGGGTGAGAACACATTCTTGATCGCCCTGATGACGAGCATGGCCAGCACCAGCGCCCTCGTCGTCCGGGTCCCGGCTGGTGCCGGGGCGGCCGCGGGCTGGCCGGGAAGTCCTTGTTCAAGCTGGGCGGCCAGCCGCAGGTCGGCATCTGTCTCGTCTGCTGCCAGCATGCCCCGTTGCTGCAAGTAGTAGAGCAGGGCGAACCCGGGCGCCACCAGCAGCGCCGCGAGGCCCGCCACGACGAATAGCGCCACCAGGGACGCGGTGGGAGCGCTGCCCGCGGCCAGCGGCAGCGAGGTGGGGAACAGGTAGGGGTATTGGGCTAGTCCCCACCCCCACACCACGGTCGCCACGGCGATAGCGGCCGTTACCCGCAGACCAACGGCGTGGTACCAGCGCAGCCAGAGCATGCCCAGCACGGCGATTCCCGCGGCGATCGAGATCGCCACCAGCGGCAGCGCGATGCCAGTCAGACGGTCGAAGACGTACGTCGAGCTGACCGACAATTCGGCGAACGTGCCACCAGCGAGCGCACCAGTGACCACCCCGGCTGCGGTGGCGCGCAGCGAGAAGTAGCGCACCAGGTCCTGGTGCCCACGCTGGCGGGCCTCCACGACGAGGAACACCGCGCTCACGTAAGCGCAGGCGGCGACGAACAGGAAACCGGTGAGGATGGCGGTGGGCGAGGTCCAGGCGGCCAGGACGTTCCCGGCCGGGTGCACGGGCACCTGCCCAGTGGCCACGGCCCCGACGACGGTACCCATGAAAAATGGTGTGATCAGCGAGGAGGCGGCGAACAACGCGCCGGTGAACTGCTGCATCCGTAGCCGCTGCGCGGTGTGCCGGAAGGCGAACCCGACCCCGCGCAGGACGATTCCCAGCAGGGACAGGCTGAGCGGGACGAACAGCGCGGTCATGATGGCGGCGAATGCGGGCGGGAACGCGGTCCACAACAGCACCAGGATGAAGATCAGCCACACGTGGTTGGCTTCCCAGACCGGGGTGATGGACTCGTCGATGAGCGCCCGTGGGGCCGCGCCGCGCTCGGCGCTGCCCGCCAGCAGGTCCCAGATCCCGCCGCCGAAGTCCGCCCCGCCGAACAGCGCGTACGCGGCGATGACCACGAACAGGATCGTGGCGACCGCGACGGCCTCCGGTGAGGGGTTCATGGACCGTCCGGCCCGCCAGAGGATGCCGGGGGCACGGCCGGTCGTGCCGGGGGCCCGGCGGGTGAAGCCCTGGCCGGCGGGGGGCCATACGGCACCTGCTCGGCCTCCTCTTCGGCGGGCGGTTCCTGCCGCCACCGCCGTGACATGATCATCGGAACGCCGATCGAGACCACCGTCAAGATCGCGTACAGGGCGAGGATTACCCCCAGCGTGACCGGGACCCCTCTCGACGGGGTGACCGCGTCGCTGACCAGCATGACGCGGTAGACGATCCACGGCTGGCGGCCGACCTCGGTGACGACCCATCCTGCCTCCATCGCGGCCACTGCCGCCACGCCGCTGAGGGCAGCCGGCACCAGGAACCACGCCGTCACTAGCAGCCGGCGGTGGAACCACCACCACCATCCCTGCCACGCCGCCAGCGCGAAGAGGAAGAAGCCGAGGCCCACCATCAGATCGAAGCTCAGGTGGATGAGCGTGACGAGCGCTGGCCGCTGCGCCGCCGGCACGCTATCCCAGCCGATGACCCGGGTGTGCGGCGAGAACCCGGCCAAGATCGAGTCGAACGCCGGGATGGAGGCGCCGAAGTAGACGTGGCCGTTGATCAGGACCCCGCCCACCCATTCGGGAGCGTCACGCGTGGTCCTCGAGACGTATTCCATCGCGGCGAACTTAACCGGCTGGTTGTGCGCGATGAACCGGGCGATGATATCCCCCATCATCACCTGCAGCGGAGCCGCGAGCCCGGCAAGCGTGAACGGGACGGCGAAGCCCAGCCGGTGGTAGCGGTCCCGGCGGCCACGCAACAGCCCCACCGCGTACACGCCGGCAACGACGAATCCCGTCACCATGTACGCGGCGAGCACCATGTGCGCGGTCTCATACGGGGTCGAGGCGTTGAAAAACACCGACACCGGGTCGACGCTGGTGATCTTGCCGTGGCGGAGCGTGTACCCGGCCGGTGAGTTCATCCACGAGTTCGCCGCCACCACCGACATGGCGCCCAGCACCCCGGCCACCACGATCGGCATCCCGCTCCACCAGTGCGCCCAGGGCGACAGCCGCCGCCACCCGTACAGGTACACCCCCACGAAGAGCGCTTCCAGGAAGAAGCAGAGCCCCTCTACCGAGAACGGGAAGCCGATCGCCGCCCCGAAGCGGCCCATCAGGCCCGGCCACAGCAGGCCCATCTCATACGACAGCACGGTCCCCGACACCGCGCCGACCGCCACCAGCACCGCCATGACCTTCGACCAGCGGCGCGCCAGCAGCAGCGCCGCGGCATCGCCGCGCCTGATACCGATCCATTCCACGGTCATGGTGACGGCCGCGAACGCGATGCCGAAGCACGCGAGGATGATGTGGAACCCCAGCGACGACCCCATCTGCGACCGGGCCGGCACCGGATCCACGGCCAGAACGTGCGCCACTGCGCCCATTGTGCGCCTCCGTCGGCTGCATGCCACCATCGCGCAGCAAAGCCGCCCCCCATGTGTACCGCGACCGCGCTCCGGGTAGGTCGCGGGGGGTACCCGCGACGCTCCCCCAGAGGTGCACCGGGCATATGAGCAGCAGAAACATCGGAGCGGTTGCCCTGGTCATCGCGCTCGGGCTGCTCGTCGGCACGCTCGGACTGGTCGCAGCCGACCTGTACGCCGTCGGGGTGCTGATCCTCTTCCTCGGCGGCGTCGGCGTCGCCGTCCTAGCCGGCGAGTACCTCATCCGCTACGTCAGCAGCCGGCGACCGCCCACCTGACGGCTTCTCGGGTGTCCACGTCACCCGCCGCCGCGTGGGTAACACCGGGAACACCTCTTGTGAGCAGCAGCCCACCCCAGCCAGGCGCATCCCCACGCTATTTGCGCCCCGGTCCGTGTGGCTTGCCGACACTCGGCCCGCACCGAACGCTGCGTTCTCGGCGCATTCCCGATCAAGCCATCAAGTTCAGACTTGCGCTCGTATTCGGCAGCGCTAACAATTTCCCAGCCAAGCGCTGGAGCGAAGTGGGGGGCGCGCTCCCGGCGGAGGCGTGCGATTCTATGCATTCTTATGCATACCGGAGACGCACTATTTTCGGCACGACCGGGCGGGTCGGTCGGGTGATGCTACCCGCTCTCACATCGGCATCTGCGGATCACCGGCATAACCCTGATGAGAGCGTCCGCTCATCGGCGGCCGAGCGTTGGTCATCCGTGTGCCGGCCACGCGCACCGTTCGGGCGCGACTTGGACTGCCAGGCCGACCACCGGACTGCCAGCCGAACGGCGGCTCTGCGGGCTTGCCCTTGCGGACGTCGAGCACGTTCGGTGACCAAGGTAGCCCCGGATTGCCGGCACAGGCGACCCGCCGTCCGCCATGGCCCCTTTCTGGCGGGCCGCGCCGGGCGGGTATGTCCTGCGATCGTTGCGTCACTGTGCCTGAGGTGATCGCGCTCGCGCTGGTTATTTCGGTGGCAGGCTGCGGGCGTGCGCGACACCGGCCATCAAAGTGCCCTGAAAGTACAGGTTAGGCGGCTCGGCGCATTGTCCCTGACTTTCCATCACTTAGGTTGGTGATGTCAATCGATGTAGCCTGAGGCAGACTTTCGGGCCGGCCAGGTGTGGCCGGTCTGCTGAACCTGGCGTGCCAGGTCAGGACGTCTCCGGCCGTTGGGCGGGTTGCGGCTGCCGCAGGCGGGCGAATAGCTGGCTCGCCTTGGCTGTGGCGAGCTTGCGGATGCCCCGCGAGCCGAGGATGCCCAGCATCGTTGCTGGGGTGAAGTACTCGTCCGCGGGCACGATGCCGGCGAATGCGCCGAGAAACCGGTTGGTCTCCTCTTGGTCGCTGGCGATGGCGGCGAGGACATGGCGCTGGCTGAGCGTGGGCGCGGGGAAGGCGGCGAGGTCGAGGGTGAAGTCATACATGGCGCGGATGGCCCGGTCGCGCCGGCGCTGGTGCTCCTGGAGAGCGGCGGCCAGCGGCCGGCTGCCGCCAAGCCCGGCCACGACGGCGGCGGAGAGGTAGCCGGCGTCGCGCAGCGCGTTGGTCATGCCCTGGGCCGAGACCGAGTCCATGACGACGCCGGCGTCTCCGACCAGCGCCCAGCCGGGCCCGTGCGAGCGCCGGAACGTGTTGGGCTGGTCAGGCGTGGTGCGCAGGCGCTCCACCCTGGTGCCACTCCTGACCCGGTCGCCCAGGTCGCCGCACAGGTCGAGCGTGCGCAGGTAGTGTCTTTCGAGGTCGGTGCGCGCCGACGCGAACTCCGTTACCGGCGCCGCCGCATAGATCATGGTGAGCTCGTCGTTGGTGGGGAAGACCGCTACCGCCCGGCCCGGCCGCTGGTAAAGCTCGCCAGCCGAGACCGGGATCCCGGACCAGTAGGCATAGCTCGCAAAGGACCGCACAGGACGCCCGCGGTACCGGCGGGCGCCGACCGCGCCGGCCACGAACGACCGCTTCCCGTCGGCGCCGATCACCAGGCTGGCGGTCTCGGTCACGGCCGGGCCTCCGCGGGCACTGCCCCGTATTCCGGTGACCAGGCCACCAGATCTGGTCACCTCCGTCACCCGGAAGTTCTCGCGGACCTCCGCGCCGGCCCGGCGCGCGGCGTCGACGAGGATCGCGTCGAGCAGGGTCCGCCGCGGGCTGTACAGGGCATCCACACCTTCGCAGGCGGAAAACTGCCCGTCCAGGGCCAGGCCGCCGCCGGCATCGAAGCGCACCCGGCGAGTAGGCGGCGTGCCCGCCGCCACCAGCCGGCCGAGAAGGCCCCATCGCTGCAACAGTGCCACGCCCGGGACCTGGAGCTGATGGGAGGAGATGGTGTCATGCGGGAACGAGACCCGGTCCACCGCCAGCACCCGCAGGCCCTGCCGGGCGAGCAGCATCGCGGTGGTCGCACCGGCTACCCGGGCCCCCACCACGATGACGTCGTATCGGCCAGCACCCATTACGGCCTCCCTTCCTTCCTTCCTCCCTACCCATACGCATCCGTATGGATAGCACCATACGGTACCGTACAGTTTGCTCACCGTCCATACGCATCCGTATGGACGGGCCGTACGGTACCGTACAGTGATGGCGGAACGGCAAGCGAGCAGCGGGCGAAGGCTCACCCACGACGATTGGGTCACCGCCGCTTTGGGCGCCATCGCGGAGGGCGGCCTGGCGGCTGTCGGTGTCGAACCGCTCGCCGCACGCCTTGGCGCAACAAAGGGCAGCTTCTACTGGCACTTCACAAGCCGCGACGCTTTGCTCCAGGCCGCGATCGAACGCTGGGAGAAGGAGACGACGACCGACGTCATCGCAGAGATCACCGCCGCCCAGGACGCCCCCGCCGGCCAGTTCCGGCGCCTTGTGGTCCGCGTGATTGAACGCGCCGAGCAGGACCCGGTGGGCCCGGCACTGCTGGCCAGCGCCACCCATCCCGCCGTCGCGCCAGCGCTGGAACGGGCCACCGCCGCCCGGCTCGGCGTGATCGCCACCGTGTTCGGCCGCCTCGGATTCCCCGCGGCTGAGGCCCGCCGCCGCGCACTCCTGGCCTACAGCGCCTACCTCGGGCACGGCCAGCTCGCGCACTCAACTCCCGCCGTACTGCCACGAACCAAAGCCGGGCGCCGCGCATACCTCGACGATGCAGTCCACGCCCTGACAGCGCGATAACGCGCAGCGTTCCAGGCCGCCGACCCAACGCCCTCAACCCGGCACCACCGAGCATCGGAGAGCTGAGCCCACCGCGCCGGCGCGTCTGCGCAGCCATGTCTCCTGACCCAGCAGGCTTGTGCACGGGACACTGGTGGTTCTTGAGCTTGGGCGCGGCGCGCCGACCCCTGGCGGCGTGACTTGCCGATGCCGATTAGCCGTGAATCCTCTGCGAGGAGAAGTCTGGGAATCCCATCTGCCCGGCATAGGCGACGACCGGGTAGTGGTTCTGACCGTCAATGCCCTGAGCCAGCGATTGAGCGCAGTCACTGTAGCCGTAATCACCGGCACCGAAGGGCCACCCAGCATCCATATAACCGTAGACAGCGATGCCGGCCTAACAGGGTATGACGTTAGCTGCATCAACGCCACAGACCTGCAAACCATTGACAAGCCGAGGCCGCGCAGACGTCGCGGCTTGCTAAGCCCCGGCGAGATGGCGAGGCTGGAGGATGCTATCCGGCTCTATCTCGGGCTCTGAGTGATGAGCCAGATCGCCCTAATCTGCATGGTGCAACTGATGATCGCCCAGCTTGCCCACCAGTCCAGGCTGTCTCCCCGCGGGTCCCGGTGCTCGTCTGGACTGCCCGCGTCACTCCCCGGGGATCGCGGCGTGGCAATGCGGGCAGGTCGTGGGCGGGTCGGCGGCCGCGATGGTGCCGCAGGCCGGGCAGACTCGGTGAAGCCAGCACGCTGGGTCGCCGGGCACGTCATCGTCCAGATCTTGCTGCGGCCCGCTGGCCGCTGCTGCCCTCAGTTGCTCGGCCAGCACCGCGGCCTGGCTGCGGGAGGCATCCCTGGTCGCGGTGAGCAGGGTGATCGTTCCTTGCTTGGCCGCATCCTTCGGCCGCATCGCGCCGTACGCGCACATCTGGTTCCCTAGTCATCCGGTCTCCCTGGTCAGGTCAGATGAACAAGCGGCGCGTCACGACTCCGCGGCCGAGGTCACTGCCCAGCCAGAGGGCGAAGCTGTCGCCAGCTTCAAAGTACTCGCGCGGGTCATCGCCTACGAGCACGATGGTCACGATCATGTGCCGTCTGGCCACGCCGGGTTATCGCCGATCTTCGTCACAAGAGCGCAGAAAACCGTCCCCCCGGGCCTTCGGTAGGCCCCGGGGGACGGTATGCGCAAAAGGGAGGTGCGGGGGAGGGAACCGTGCCAGCAGCCTGGGATTCGCAGCCGTCGGGTCAGCGGCGCCAGCGCCAGCCGGTGCCGATCCCTGCCACGTGCAGGGCCAGGCAGGCCAGTCCCAGCAGGAGCAGGCTGGCCGGCGCGAACACGGCGTCGGTCGCGGTTCCGGTGACCTTAATGACGAAAGCGATGGCGAAAATGATGGCAGCGATTATGGCAAGCATCGGGGTTCCTCCTCGTCCAGCGCGTTACTGACTGGGCTTTGGCGCGGTACAGGAGATCTTCGGGTTCATGCCGAAGTAGTTCAGCGGACCTGCGAGAATGGTTACGGCTATCGTTCCTGCCTTGGTGCAGTTCGCGGTTTCGCCGCTGTAGTAATGGCGCTGGTAACCGGCCAGAGCACCGATGATCAGCCATATAACGAGCAACGCAGAGCCTACTTTCATGACTTACCACCTGCCGGGCGGACTCGCCGCAGTTTCTCGAGGATCGTCCATGGCCCATAAGTACCGGGGAAACGGTTCTTCAAACACGTGTCTTGGCGCGTGGCCGCCTGCGCTGCGTTCCGGGCCGCGCGCTGGCGCGTGCGCTCACTGATGGTGAACGATGAAATACCGGCGGGCGGGGCCCGGGCCGGTCAGGCCATGGACCCGGCGTCCCGTGCGTGGCCGGCGAGCAGCTCCCGCAGCCTGGTGCGGCCCCCCAGTGCAGCCGGGACATCACGGTGCCGATCGGGCAGTGCATGATCTCGGCAGCCCGCCGGGCGCGGTTTACTCCTCGACGTACTCGTCCACGACCTCGGATTCCGCGCGCGTGGGTCCATCGGCCGAGCCTTCCCGCTGCGTCGGCACGTCGTGCGCCGTCACGTTCGGCTGGGTCTCCGGAGGTACCTCATCTGCGGTGAGGTTTCCGGGCTGACGCTCATCGCTGGCGTCGGGTTCGGCTCCCGGGTTGAGCATCACATACGGGGGGTAGCGCTGTTCGTCGACGGTGCCGACGACGGGGCCACGCGGGCCCCGGCGCAGAATCGTCCGGCGGCGCAGCCACCCCTGGCTGCGCTTCGGCAGCACTAGGCCCGCGACGCCCGTCAGCATGATTACCACGCCCGCGACCTGCAGGTTCAGGAAGCTTGGCGACGCCGTTATGGCGAAAGTGAGAATTGCGCCCACAGCCAGTAAAGTCAGACAGCTCGCGGTTCTCATCTGTCTTACCTCCGATGGGATATTACGGGTCCTGGTCCGCCGCCCTCTCGCCGCGGACGGTCAGCGTACTTCACAACCGCCGGTATTTCTCAGCATCCGTGATCCGCGGCTCCAGGCCAAGTCCTGGCTGGCCGGCGGCTGGTCCGTCTGCGGTCACCAGGCGCTGCCTGGCGCCATTGAACTGGGCCTCTCTCACGCCGCCTTTCTCTACCTGGCATGCGCGATCTCAAACCCGCGGCCGTTTTCGCGCCAGCCGCGGGGGTAGCTGCCGGGCACGGGACCGGAGGAGGTGACACAGTGCCGCCAGAGGAGTCCGCGAGCCCGCGAGATGAGTCGGAGGCAGAACGCGCCGACCGCAACCTGGCCGAGCTGCTGCAGGAACTCCGGGTGGCCGGGCTGGGCGTCCAGGTCCTGTTCGGTTTCCTGCTCTCCTTGCCGTTCACCAGCAGATTCGCCAGGCTCAGCCACGGCCAGCGTGACCTTTACCTGGCCACCCTGCTGCTGGCCAGCCTGTCCACGGCACTGCTGCTCGGCCCGGTCGCCTACCACCGTCTGGTGTTCCGCCGCCAGCAGAAGGAGGGCCTGGTGCAGTCCGCCAACGTGATGGCCATTCTCGGCCTGGTCTGCGTAAGCCTCGCAGTATCTGCTGCAGTACTGCTGGTGTCCAGCTTCGTGGCCAGCGGCCTGGCGGCCACGCTGATCACGCTCTTCGTGCTCTGCGTGTTCGGCGGCCTCTGGTTCGCGTTCCCGCTCGCGCGCCGCCACGATCGCCACCACGCTGTTCCGGGACCAGATTGACCAGCTAAAGTCCTGAGCCAGGATGCCAGCGAAGAACACCGGCCAGGGCAGAACGCAAGATCCGCGCGTGCTCTCGCAGGCCGGGCCGGGTCAGCCTGCATGGCTGGAGCCGGAGCTGGCCACTCTCACCAGGGAGCGGTTTTCCGACCCGGCCTGGATCTTCGAGCGCAAGCTCGACGGCGAGCGGTGCCTCGCCTTCAAATCCGGGACGCGGGTCCGGCTCATGACCCGCAACCAGAAAGAGGACACCGGCACCTATCCCGAGATCGCCGAAGTCCTGGCGGGCCAGCAGGCCGATGACTTCATCATCGACGGGGAGATCGTGGCCTTCGCCGGGAACCAGACCAGCTTCGCCCAGCTGCAGCAGCGGCTCGGGGTCCGCTATCCCGGGCCGGACCTGCGCGCCGAGGTGCCTGTCTACTTCTATATCTTCGACGTGCTCTGGGTTGACCACCGTGATGTCCGCTCGCAGCCGCTGCGCGAGCGCAAGCGGCTGCTGCGCAACCTGCTCACCTTCGATGACCCGCTGCGCTTCACCGAGCACCGGGACGCCGACGGCGAGGCGTACTACCGCGAGGCGTGCGCCAACGGCTGGGAGGGGCTCATCGCCAAGCGTGCCAACGCGCCCTACCAGGCCGGGCGGAGCCGGGACTGGCTGAAGTTCAAGTGCGAGAACGGCCAGGAATTCGTCATCGGCGGCTTCACCGACCCGCAGGGATCGCGGACCGGGTTCGGAGCGCTGCTGCTCGGCTACTACGACCCTGACGGCCACCTCGTCTACGCGGGCAAGGTGGCCACCGGCTTCGACCGCCGCACCCTGGACAGCCTGCACGCCTTGCTGTCCAAGCTGGCGCGGGACCGGCCCGCCTTCGACCGCGGCCACCTGCCCCGGTCGCACGTGCACTGGGTCGAGCCGAGGCTCGTGGCTCAGGTGGCGTTTACCGAGTGGACCAGCGCCGGGCAGCTCAGGCACCCCCGCTACCAGGGCCTCCGGCGCGACAAGGATCCCGCGACGGTAGTGCGGGAGCTGCCC
>Ga0137381_10003881_pt1 | contig 10745 bp, 5 predicted proteins | sample SagtaG_16_FD_104808 | JGI IMG/M metagenome (GOLD analysis project Ga0137381, IMG submission 104808) | Vadose zone soil microbial communities from Sagehorn Ranch, Mendocino, California, USA - Sage2_L_115_16 metaG | ecosystem: Environmental > Terrestrial > Soil > Vadose zone | place: USA... | reverse complement strand
CTCGACGAAGACGTGCAGGAGATCTCCCGGTTCTCGTGCATGTTGTCTCTCAGCGTGCGCGGGTTCTCAGACTACGTAGGACGGATCAATCCACTCGCGATAGCGTGGTAGTCGTGTTGCCTTCCTCCTACTCGGAATGAAGTCGGCATCCTGATCTACGGGCTTTTCGCAGCTCAATAGCCCCGCCCACCGATGCCTCTGTCTACGCTTCAAGAGACACGTCGCGATGTCCCCAGCAAGACTCGAGGTCAGGATGGATTCGCTACTTCCTTTCCCGTAGGGCTCTTGCATCCCCTACAACATGCCGGTTTATCCCGGCGCTCTCCGAGTGGCCCGTGATACGCCCGCAATCGGCGGCCCACGCTAATTGAGCCTCCCACTTTGCTCAACGAGACTGTTGGATGCTGAATCTGCTTACCTCAGCTTCGCGTATTCGTCCTTGGCCTGCTTCAAGATCGGGACGTCGGAGTCGGCATCTTTCCAGAGTGTGAGAAAATACTGGTAGGCGGCGCGGGCTTTGGCGGCGTTGCCCTGCAAAGAATAGGCGCGGGCAAGTTGAAGATGTGCTAGTGCGCCGATGGGTTCGTTGAGCACAATTCCGCGGTGGTCGAGGATTTTCTGAAACTCTGCCGCAGCTTCCCTCCCTTGGTGCGCGGCGAGGTACGCTTCTCCCCGCACATAGATGGGATACAAATTGGGCCAGTTGTACAAACTATTCGCGGGCAAACCGAGTTCGTAGGGAGCGGCGGCCTCGAGAACATGAAGCGCTTCCTGGGGGCTTGCTTGAAGAAGGGCGAGCTTGGCGCGAAGGGTGGGCAAATAATTGAACCGCACAATCGTGTCTTCGGGAAAAACCTTGCTCAAGCTATCGGCCAAGTCTTGGGCACGCTTTGCCTCCCCTGCATAGGCAAAGGTTAAAGCTAAGGCGTAGTCCAAGTCGCGCGCAGAGAAACGTCCCCTTAGCACGGCGGCCTGCTGTGCAATTGCCGCGTTGCCGAACAGTGCTTCTCGGAAGGCAGATACTGCACGGTAGGTGGCCGCCGTTTCTTTTTCGCGCGCTTGTTCGGCAAAATCTACAGCCCGGCGTGAAAGTTCACGTCCCTCTCGAAGGTGTCCAAAATAAGCTGCAGTATCGGCCTCAATCGCCAACATTAAATCCTTTTCTCCCGCAACATCCTTAACACGAGCCACCTGACGCGCCATTTCAGTAGCGTCTTCCCGATAAAAGGCAACCCCATAGAGCACGTCTGTAAGATTGGCCTCCAGATTCTTCGCGTGTGCTTCTTTGGCGGTGGCTTCCGCTTTGTCGGCTTGGTTTAAATATAGGTAAGTATGAGCAATCTCTCGGTATATGACACCACGGTACGGGGCGAGTCGAAGGGCCTCCAAACTCTCCTTGAGGCCCGATTCATATTCACCGAGAAAGGCCAAGCCCTGTCCACGATCCTCATGAAAGATGGAGCTACGCGGATAAGTCCGTGAGCCCAGCTCACAGATCTGCAGGGCCTTGCTAAGATCACCGGAGGCGTAAAAAGGATACTCTTCTTGGATGATTAGTTTTTCTCGCGCACTTACCCTGTCGCGCAAAGCAAAAGCTTTCCGGCCATTTTCTGCTGCCGCTGCGGGCTCCCCCTCCCCGGCCATCCCCAAGTAAGCCATCGCGAAATTCGGGTCGATTTGCGTGGCTCTCTCATAAAACGCAAACGCGGTGGACAACTCGCCGGCCCCCTCGGCTTTGAAACCCAAGCTGTAGGCTTGCAATGCTTCCAAAGAGGTTGTGGTCGCTTGTTCCAAGGGCGTGTTGTAGCTTCGCACCGTGTTCAGGGATTCGCCGAGCCTTGTGCGAATTTCCGAAGCAGCCTTGCTGAGGGCATCGAGGACATGGCTCTTATCGTTCGCCTGCGCTTCCGTGTTCGCCAGCAAGTCTCCGTTCACACAATTCACGGCTCTCAGAATCAGGTTATACCGGGCGCCGATTAGGGCAATGGAACCATCCAATGCTGCCGTGCTGTTAGTCCTCTGGCAAACTTCACGAGTCACTTCAGGAGTCAGCCGCGCGTTCGCTGGCTGCCCCATCATGCGCAACGTCTGATGGATTCCTTCCTCGGATACAAGGCTCAGGAAAGGCGACTGCTCCAACTGCACAGAAAGGCCTTCTCGCAGCGTTCCATCGAAAACAGGATCGTCAGTGGAATTGGCGAAATCTCCAAGCACAATGGTGTCTTTCGCGGTGAGCACTCGCACCCGGCTCGACCGCCACAACCAACCTGCAATCACTGCAGGCACTAGAAGAACGACGACTGTAGCAACCAGAGTGACCTTGCGGCTGTGCGCGATGATTGCAGGCTTTTTCAGACCATCAACACTGATTGGGGCGAGGAACCGGTAGCCGCGGCGGGGCAGGGTCTCGATGAAACGAGGATTGTCGGCGGAATCGCCCAGGGCTTCGCGGAGTTTGTTGATCGCCGTGTTCAGGCCGTTGTCGAAGTCCACGAAGGTATCTCGCGACCAGATTTGTGAACGCAATTCTTCGCGAGTCACTACATCGCCAGGCCGTTGCAATAAAACAGCAAGTACCTGAAAAGGCTGGTCCTGCAGCCTAAGCCGTTTACCTTGCTTGCGTAGTTCCCCTACGCGCAGGTCCACCTCGAAGGTTGCAAAGCGCAAGATTCCGGAAGATCGCGTTTCGAGGGCCATTCGTACCCCGCCATGGGGTTACCGCGAGTCTAGCACCGCCTGTCAAGAGGGAAAGTTCTCGGATAAGAGCGCACGCTAATCAGTTGAAACAAAAACCCTTATTCGTAAAGGAGCAATCAAGCGGCAATCAAGCCTCCGTCCATTGTCCTACCTGAGGACCAGCCCCACATTCGCCTCCAGAAAGCGCTGGAGGTGACAAATGAAACTCGCAGCTGGGACGGTTCTCTTCTTCTTGGGATTTGCTCAGTTCTCCTGGGGACAAACAAATGGCAGCGCCCACCTGGTTAGCGGTGATTCGTCCGCCCCTACACCGTCGCCAAACAGCTACGTCGTCTTCGGTGCCAGCCCTCAACAGGAAGCTCTTGTCCGAGCTCAGATTCAAATCATTCAGCCCGCCGTTCTTCCTCTCCGGGTCTTCTTCGTGCCGCATTGGAAGTACGTCGATAACACTCGCATCTTTCACCTGCATGTGCCCACGGGTTACACCAGCGCCATGTTCACTCACCTGCCCAGCCGGACCGTCTTCATCGACGCCGACCGTTATATCGAAGAATCCCTTGGTTATTGGTTGGCTCACGAGCTCGGACACCTTGCCACCAGCAGCCCTCGCGAAGACGATGCTGAAAAAGCGGCCCACGAATACCGCAAACGCCTGAAACAACCGCGCATTGAGGCGCGGTAGAGAGTCGCTTTGAGTCTACATTCGAGAGACCAAGCGACAACTTCTGGATGGTCGGCAAGCCTTCCCTTACCGGATTACGGAAGGGTTGCCCGTTATTCGGGACCAGCCAGGAGCCGCCGCTGCGTCATTAAGTAAATCAGGGGGTTGATCCCGGTGTTCGTGAGCAGCTTACCGAACGGTCTTGTTCAGCCACTCCAATATTGCTGACTCAAGCATGATCCGATGATCGCTGAATCCGTGGTCTGTATCCATATGAAGGTACGTGACAGGGGACCCTGCGCGCGTCAGAGCAGTCTTAAGTGCTTCATTGGAGGCGCGCAGGCCATCGTTTGCCGAAAGCACAAGGACAGGGCGAGGAGAGATCTTCGCCGCCAACGCGCCAAAATTCCAGACCTCGGAATTCGCCTTCGCTTCGCGCTCCAGCGCCGCGGGCGAAGTTCCGGCAAGCGGGGCATAATCGGACGGATCCGACTCTCGCCCAAAATAGCCGGGCCCATCATTCAGGGGGCTGCCCTCGGTGATAATTACGCCTGCAGAGAATTCGGAATGCTGCGCCATTGCTGCCGCTGCAAGAAATCCGCCCATGCTGTGTCCGATAACAACGATTTTGCGCATGTCGATACGAAACTTTGCGGCGTTCGCCGGCTTGCTCACGTACGTAAGCATGGCGCCTACGTCCTGCATACAATGCGTGAAAGTAAAAGTACCCTCAGAGCCCCAGGTGCCGCGATAGTGCACCGCCAGAACGTTCCATCCATCACGGCGGAGCGCCTGAGCCAGATCCATGTTCTGCTCATACCCCGGAAAGCCGTGCAGCAGGATGACCGTTGGGTGCATCTCAGCGCCTGAAGCGAGCAGCAACATTCCCATCAGTCTGCTGCCGTCCGAGTCAATGATCGTCTCCAGATTTTGCGAAGGAATTTTCGGATTGGGTGGCGGATCGTTCGTGATGGCTCTGGGCTGCTGCGCGCAAACAGCACTGCTGAGCAGACTCAGTCCGATTACCGCAAGAACAGCTTTGTGGCTTTGCATCTATGCAGTGTCGCACGTGCGAGTTCATCGGAGCTAGAGGTTGCTCTTCATCACTTGCACCGGGGCGGCGGTAATGATGAACAGCGGAGACCTGGAAGAAATTGTTTCTTGTTGGTCGGCAATACGGAGACTATGCGCTTGCCTTTCCCGATTCATCTGAAAGGAGTCTTCGGTATCCCGCCGAAAACTCATAGCGCTAACCCACTTGATGTCCCCGGGAGGGATTTCACCCAATGACGCCGGTTCGCTGAGCAAGGAACTGGTCTTGCAGCCATTTTCGGGAGCGCGTACTTCCGGTGCTGGCAAACCAAACGAAACATCTCAATCTCGCTTGCTACGTTGCGGCAACGGCCGGACGCGCAGCCGGCTCGATGTTGTGGTTCATGCGGAAAAAATTCGTGGGATCGTGTCTCCTCTTGAGCGCGGCGACGCGATCACAGAATTTGAAATTTGCGCAGCAACGTTCGGGAAGCAGCTCGCTATACGTCGCTGCGATAGCTGAGGCGCATGCTCGGTTGGGAAACACGGATAAGGCACTCGGCATTGGCAGTTGCGTCAGGCATCAGCCGAGCGATATGTTTCGCCGGGTGATATGTCGATGCTCTACGCGGCATCGGGAGATATGGATGAGGCATTCGCATGGCTGAAAAAGGCGTACGAGCAGCGTGACACCTCGCTGGTCTGGTCCAAAGTTGCTCCAGAGTCCGATCTGCTGCGCTCCGCCTGCCGTTTCCAGCAGTTCCTGGGACGAATGAATTTTCCGCAAGAGCAGAATAGCTGAACGTCTTTTGTGGAGGCAGGCAGATTATTTAGCATGAAAAACTCAGTCTTGTCCCCCAACTCACCCAAATCGATCCTGAAAATGCCACGTAACTATCACAAAACTCGGGATGATCCTAGGTGTTGAGCATCCCTATGTCGTACCGAAAGGTCATGACATGAATCTGTTTGATGTAATAGAATGAAAATGCGCATCTTAGGCCGTTCCCCGGTAGCTCAACGGTAGAGCATTCGGCTGTTAACAAACCTCAAAACCGTTGAATCGGCACCGCTTATACAGAAAAAACGCCGGTTTTTCGGCCCTTCGTTGGAACCAAGTTGGAACCAGATTACTGGGGTGAACCCCCTACAATGAGTACCAACCGATGAATTCATCGATGGCATGTCCATACGACTCTTGGGAACTCGCCGCTGCGAGCGAGTTCAGAACTGCGTTTTCGATTGTTCCAAGTCGGGCAGCCGAAGTATCGTTTTAGCCTGCGAGTGTTTGCTTGTCTTTTTCCGATGTCCCACACTCGCGGCCTCCTGCGCCGCGTTCAGTATGGTCATCCACGAAGAAGGCTAGGGACCCGAACGCCGTTTGGGGGCCTAGACCCGCTTCTCCGCGGAGCTGGCGGAGTGGGCTTTCGGCTATCCGCGGTACCTGCTATTTATTGTTTGGAGTAGGTTCAACCAGTGAAACCTTCGGCCTTCCTGCTTCACTACTCAACACAAGGGAGCGGCGACAAAGAGCGTCACCATAATATTGACGCGTCTTGTCGCTTGCCAGGCAGAGACGGGAATACGACAATGCGTTCACTTTGCTCAGAGGCCGACCATGCAGATGAGCACCCCGATCCTTCCAGGCGGCTCAATCAGGTGATCGTCTTGCGGGAGCCTCCGAGAGCGGACTTACGGGATTGCTGGCATTCCTCTAGGACTTTGGACTAATGGCCTAAAAGTGCCAGTCCCTCCGGCCGGCTGAGGAGGATCGATGAACATTGATACACGGCCCTCTAGAACCGTGGCAGACGGCATCTGCTGGCCGTTGAGGACAACGTCTTGGGCGAGACGGGCGGGTTGCGCGATCGCCTTCCTTACGCTTTGGCCGCTGGCCGGGCGTGCGCAGAGCGTCACGGCGACGGTAACCGTCGGCATTTTCCCACAGGGTGCGGCAGTGAATCCGGTCACCAACCAGATTTACGTGGCCAACTTCGGTAGCAACAACGTTACGGTGATCGACGGGGCCACGAATGCGGCCACGACCGTCACTGACGCGGGCGCCAATGAACCGGTCGCCGTGGCGGTGAATCCTGTGAGTAACAAGATCTACGTGGTGAACACGGCAAGCCGCACGGTGACGGTGATCGACGGGGCGACGAATGCCACCACGGCGGTCATGGTCGGCGGTAACCCGCACGGCGTGGCGGTGAATCCGACAAGTAACAAGATTTATGTGGCGAACGCCAATGACAACACCGTGACAGTGATCGACGGGACTACCAACGCAACCGCGACGGTGAACGTCGGCGGTTTTCCGGTCGCCGTAGCAGTGAATCCGATGACCAACCAGATTTACGTGGCCAACAGGGGCGGCACCGTTACGGTGATCAACGGCGCCACGAATGCAACCACCACCGTCAACGCTGGAAGTACTCCCAACGCCGTGGCGGTGAATCCGGTTACCAACAAGATTTATGTCGCCAACCAGATCAGCAACAACGTGACCGTCATCGACGGTTCTACGAATGCCACCACGACCGTCGCCGCTGGAACTATTCCCAACGCCGTGGCGGTGAATCCGGTGACCAACCAGATTTACGTGGCGAACAGCGGCAGCGCCAATGTGACGGTGATTGACGGGGCCACGAATGCGACCACGACCGTCAACGTCGGCGTTAGTCCGGCCCCTGTGGCGGTGAATCCGGTGACCAACCAGATTTACGTGGCGAACCAAGGCAGTAACAACGTGACCGTAATCGACGGGGCGACGAATACGACCACGACTGTAAACACTGGCACTCCGGTCGCGGTAGCGGTCAACCCGGTAACGGATCGGATTTACGTGGCGAACAACGGCAACCCAGGTACCGCGACGGTAATCGACGGGGCAACAAACTCGACTCTCACGGTGGCTGCCGGAACCCATCCCCTCGCTGTGGGACTCAATTCGGTGACAAACAACATCTACGTAGCCAACGCAAACAATCCTTTTTCCAACAGCACGCTAACAGTGATTGACGGGGCGACGAACTCGACAACCACGGTCGCAGTGGGAGCGTTGCCCTCTGCCGTGGCCGTCAACTTGCTCACCAACAAAATCTACGTGGCCAACGCCTTCAGCAACAACATTACAGTGATCGACGGGGCGACGAACTCGACCACCACGCTCACCGCCGGAAACCAGCCCGGGGCAGTGGACGTGAATCCCGTCACTAACAAGATCTACGTGTCCAATAATCTAAGCAACACTGTTACGGTGATTGACGGGGCGACAAACGTGACCTCCACTGTCGCTGTTGGAGGCGGTCCCATCGGCGTCACGGTCAACCCCGTCACCAACAAAATCTACGTGGCAAACAGCGGGGACGATAGCGTTACGGTGATCGACGGGGAGACAAGCTCGACCACTACAATCGCTGTCGGCCCCTCCCCTTCTGCCGTGGCCGTCAACCCGGTGACCAACAAAGTATACGTGGGCAGTAACCTCGGCAATGGCAACAGCATCACGGTGATCGACGGGCCGACGAATTCGACCACCACGGTCACCGTAGGAATCACGCCCAATGCCCTGGTCGTCAATCCCCACACGAACATGATCTACGTGGCCAACTCATCGAGCAATACCTTGACGGTGATCGACGGGGCGACGAGCTCGACTACCACCATTGCCGTCGGACCCTTCCCCACTGCCGTGGCTTTGAATCCGGTTACCAACAAGGTTTATGTGACGAACTCCGGTAGCACGAACGTGACGGTGATCGACGGGGCGAGCAATACGACGAGCACGGTGGCTGCTGGCAACGGTCCCGTTACATCGGCGGTAAATCCTGTGACCGGCAAGATTTACGTGGCGAATAAAGGGGGCAGCGACGTGACGGTGATCACGGAGGCGCAGGCGCAGCCGAATCCGCTGACCACGGTGATCACTCCTCTCCCCGGAAATACGACTACCAATGCCGCGCAGGCGTTCCAGTTCAACGCCGCCAACACCGCGCCCCCGCCGGTGAGCAATTTATTTTTCCAGTTCGATACGTTCGAGGGGGCTTGGAGCCAGGGCACGCCCTCTGGCGCGGCGGGCAGCTTCACGGGCGCGGCTTCGGGGCTCTCGGTCGGAACGCACATCCTCTACGCTTTTGCAACCGATGGAGAAGAAGCCACGTCGGTCATGCAGGCAAGCAGCCCGGTCATCGGAGGAATTACCGCCTATCTCTTCGACGAACTGGGAGTGTCGACGAGCACAACTCTCACTGCGGACGTGAATCCGGCAATCGTCGGGCAACAGGTCACGTTTACGGCTACGGTCTTCAGCTCCGCGAGTGGAACGCCGTCAGGCTCGGCGTCCTTCTTCGACGGCAGCTCGTTTCTCGGAAACGTTGCGCTCGATAACACGGGCAACGCTGCATTTCCAACTAGTTTACTGACGGCGGGACAGCACTCGATCACCGCTGCCTACTTTCCTTCTCCTTCGGCTGGGTTTGCCGCCAGCACTTCAACAGCGGTGAACGAAAGCGTCCTCCGGGCAACTTCGACGGCACTGACGTCTTCCGGCAGTCCGACGACCTTCGGGCAGCCAGTGACGTTCACGGCGACGGTTAGCCCACAGACCGGGAGTGGAACGCCAACGGGAACCGTAGCCTTTCTCGACGGAAGCGCGCAGATCGGCTCCGGCACCCTGAACGCGCAGGCACAAGCGACCTTCAGCTCCTCATCGCTGTCGGCCGGAACCCACTTGATTACGGCAAAGTATTCAAGCGATGCCAATTTCGCGGCCAGTGCTTCACTAGCTGTGAGTCAAACCATACAGCAGGCGGCAAGCTCGACCGTGGTGGTGTCTTCAGCAAATCCGGGGACCTTTGGGCAATCCGTGACATTTACGGCCACTGTTTCGAGCTCCACCACTGGAACACCAACGGGAACGGTGCAATTCTTCGACGGAAGCATGCAGATCGGCACCGGCACGCTAACTGCGAACGCGCAAGCGGTGTTCGCCACCTCATCGCTGGCGGTCGGGACGCATTCGATCACGGTGAGATATTCAGGTGATACGAACTTCACTGGCAGCACGTCGGCTGCGCTGAACGAAACCGTCCAGCAGGCGGCGACCTCGACAGTGGTGGCGTCTTCGGCAGCCACGGTAACCGTGGGGCAAAAAGTTGCGTTTACGGCCACGGTCTCAAGCGCCGCGAGCGCAACACCCACGGGCAGTGTGGCCTTTCTTGATGGCACCACGCAGATCGGTACAGGCGTGCTGGGTACGAACGCGCAAGCAACGTTCAGCACGTCTTCCTTGGCCGTTGGGACCCACTCGATCACCGCGAAGTATTCCGGCGATACCAACTTCGCAGCAAGCACGTCAGCGGCGCTGACCGAAACAATAAACGCACCCCTCGATTTCACGATCGCAGCGGCAGGGGGAGGTTCGACGTCCGCCACGGTAAAAGCCGGGCAGACAGCCATGTACGCTCTCCAGCTTTCGCTGGTCGGCGGTGCGGCCACAGATCAGCTCATGGTGACGGTGAGCTGCACGGGAGCGCCTCCCAAGGCCATGTGCAGCGGTCCAGCCTCGCCGGTGACCGTGACGCAGGCGGCGGCGCCCGCCACGGTGGCGATTAGCGTGACCACCACCGCAAACGCGTTGCTGACTCCCCCAGCGCCTTCTTCCCGGCTGAGGACTCCCTGGAATCGCTTGCCGATTCTCTGGGTCCTGCCGACGCTACTTATGTTGCGGTGGCTGCGGTGCCGCAAGCGGACAGAAGCACGTGCCTGGGCGGCGAGGCCAGCATTTGCAGCGTCGATATTGTTGCTCGCTATGTTGGGCGCGGCGATGAGCGGCTGTAGTGGCGGCGGCACTACCTTTTCGCCTCCCCCTGTGAATACCGGAACTCCTCCAGGCACTTACACCCTGACGGTGACTGCGGCATCAGGCAACTTGACGCACACACAGCAATTGACGCTCGCGGTGCAGTAACTCAGACACGCAACGAAGTGAATGCCTGCGGGTTGACACCGCTCTAGGGTGATCGCTCTAACAGTCCCTGGAAGTTACGCCTGGGCTCTGATGGATCGATCCTAATTCACTTTGACGCACAGTCGGCTCTCGTCGAAGTGACCTCGCCGCAGCCGCTTAGCGACGCCTCTCGGGATTGCGCCCGAGTTACGACCATCCGGGAGCTATCTCGCGTCGCGGCTCGAATCGGTACGCAAATGGGTCACTTCTACGGATAACGCGTTATCAGATGGGATGAGAAGGCCGGTCTCCACGGGATGCGTTACGCTCCCATAATCGACGTGCTCGAAGCACAAGAGAAAGGAGACCGGCTGTGAAGAAGATTAGCACTGTGGCAAAGCGTGG
>Ga0137381_10003858_pt1 | contig 10773 bp, 9 predicted proteins | sample SagtaG_16_FD_104808 | JGI IMG/M metagenome (GOLD analysis project Ga0137381, IMG submission 104808) | Vadose zone soil microbial communities from Sagehorn Ranch, Mendocino, California, USA - Sage2_L_115_16 metaG | ecosystem: Environmental > Terrestrial > Soil > Vadose zone | place: USA... | reverse complement strand
GTACGGACCGGAGGTGCCCCCCAATCCACGCCGGAGTGTGCGCGATGTGCTTTTGTAAGGCCTCTGTCACAAGATGGTAGATAATCAGAAGATTTCAATTCGCTGATGTGTGATATACTGCTGAGTAAAGCCCATCCTTCCCGCACTGACATTGAGAAGCTCTATGAGGAGGCTACGATGCTTTACCAACCCGCTGCCCCAGGAGATTGGGGCCAGATGCAACCGGCAGCAGATATCGTGATTGCAACAGAGGAACTGGCAACGGAGGATGCATGCAAGCTCTTCCTGCGTAGCTGGAAAACGCATAGCTCGCAGGTCCTTCTCATCCTGCACGGATTGGGTGGACACAGCGGCTGGTATATAGATATGGGTAACGTATTGTCCACGCTCGGCATAACCGTCTATGCTATGGAGCATCGTGGATTTGGCCGTTCAGGTGGTATACCAGGCCATATCGATGACTATCATACGTATGTGGAAGACATCCGCTTTGTCGTTGCAGAAATCCGCAAGCGCCATCCCGGAGCAGCGATCTATATGCTTGGACACAGTATGGGCGGTATTTTTGCAACATACTTTGCAGCAAAATATGCGAGTATGCTCACCGGCGTTCTTTTCCTCAACCCCTGGATAGAGGATACCTCCAGTGTTTCTTTACTCACCACTGTGGGGATCTTACTGGGCGGTGTCTTTAAGTCTAAGCGCTATTGGCGACTTGCCGGGGGAACCGAGTCGATGACAACCAATCCAGAGGCAACGCGGATGCTAGAAGCTGACTCATTCTGGAGACGGTCAGAGACGGCTTCTTTTTTGGTTCAAATATTGCTCATGCGCCTGGGTGTGCTTGGGAAAGCAAAACAAGTTACTGTCCCTGCCCTTGTCATGCAGGCCGGGGCTGATAAGGCTGTTATCGGCACCGCTACGCGCAAATTTTACGAGACATTGGCAAGTAGCGATAAGACGTGGAAGATCTATCTCAACTACGCTCACGATAGTGAGTTTGAACAGGATCGTTCACTGCTAGATACTGATCTTGTTACATGGATAAGCTCCCATGCTCCTGCGACGAGCGAGGTATCTTCGCATTAAAGGTACAGACTCCTCCTTCTACAGGTGTGGTATACTGCGGTGAAAACTCATCACTGTTATGAAAGTCTTTGAGGAGCGTTATCACGCAGGAGCTTATCTCACCACTCGTAGCAATGCTAGAGAAGGAGTTCAGGTATGGAAGCCGCTGGGCAGGGAACGCGGCAGGGCGCAGGACTACAGTACAAGTGGATTGTTGCGATGGTGGTCATCATCGGAGTATTCATGGCCATCCTCGACTCTACTATTGTCAATATCGCCATCCCACGCCTGCAATCGGTCTTTGGCGCGGATCTCCATAGTGTCCAGTGGGTGCTCACCGCGTACATTCTAGCTCAAGGAGTTGCCACACCCGCTGCGGCCTTCCTGGCAAATCGCCTGGGTATCAAACGCTTTTATATCATGTCATTAGCGGCCTTCACGCTTGGCTCGGCCCTCTGTGGGTTGGCATGGAACCTGCCTTTGCTCATCACCTTCCGTGTCCTGCAAGCGATAGGTGGCGCGGCTTTGTTCCCGCTCTCGCTGACACTGATCTTCCGTGAGTTTCCACCACAGGAACGTGGAACCGCGCTGGGACTCTTCGGCGTGCCTGCCCTCCTTGCGCCTGCCCTCGGCCCCACACTGGGTGGCTATCTTGTCACCTACGCTGACTGGCCTGTAATCTTCTATGTCAACGTACCGATCGGCATTGCCGCTGTCATTCTGGCCTCGATCTTCTTACGAGAGCTGCGCGACGAAACCCGCCAGAGCTTTGACGCGGTCGGTTTCATCTTCTCGACAATAGGGCTGGCCTGCGTGCTTTATGGCCTGTCTTCTGCCAGCACCGATGGCTGGGGATCAACCACGGTAGTAAGCACCCTTATCGTAGGATCGCTTGCGCTTGTCATCTTTGTGGTCGTAGAGCTGGTTATCATCAATAGTGGAGGATATCCCCTGCTCGATCTGCGTATTTTCACCAATGCCAGCTTCACCATCAGCACTATTGCCAACGTGTTCGTCGTATTCGCCCTCTTCGGCGGCCTGTTTCTTTTACCCGTCTACCTGCAAATACTGCGTGGCCAGAGCGCCTTCCAGGCTGGCTTGCTTTTGTTGCCGCAGGCCCTGGCCTCAATGGTCAGCGTCGTCATTGGTGGAAGATTGGTGGATCGCTTCGGTGTGCGGGTCGTTGTGATCCCGGGCCTGCTCATCCTGGCTGTTGCCAGCTGGCAGCTATCGTTCATTACAGCCGATTCGCCCTACTGGTGGCTACAGACAATGATCATCCTGCGTGGCCTTGCACTTGGCCTGGTTGGTCAGCCGCTAATCCTCTCGGCGTTGGCAGAGATTCGACCGCAAAAGCTCACCCAGGCCTCATCGCTTAGTACTGTGGTGCGTGCCGTGTCGAGTTCGCTTGGAGTTGCAGTCCTGGCGACCCTGGTGCAGGTGCAGACTAAGATTCACTATAGCCATCTAGCCGAGCAAGTTACCGCCAGTTCGCCTCTCGGGCAACTCTTGCCGCGCCTGGAGGCATTCTTCGTGGCTCGTGGCGCAGATGCAGCCGCTGCTCAAACGACCGCCATCCAGTTGCTTGTCCGCTTGGTGCAGCAACAAGGCTACGTTCTGGCGATTCAAGACGCCTTTCGTATCACTCTCATCTTCGTCGCCATTACCGTGATCGTAACCCTCTTTATACGAGTAAAGCGACCGGCGCGGCGCTTCCCGGTACAACCAGTAGAGGCTCCTGTTGATGAAGCGGCGCCGGAGGAGGGAACTGCCCTGGCGACTGTCGAGTTATAAGCCTGGTGGATGAATTCTTACAGCACTTGGTCCTCGAGAGGGGAGAATATGCGTCACTTTCTGATCGATACCGATACCGCCTCTGATGACGCGGTTGCACTCGTTATGGCCCTGACGTATCCTGATGTGCAGGTTGAGGCAATCACAGTCGTAGCTGGCAATGTGCCGGTGGATCAAGGGGTACAGAATGCCCTCTACACAGTCGCATTATGTGATAAAGAGGTCCCCGTCTATCGTGGCGTGGCTGTCCCCTTGCTGCGCCCGCTCAAAATGTCCATGGCCAGGACGGCATGGGCGACATTGGCTTACCCCTTTTTGGCCGGATGCCTACTGAAGGACATGCCGTGGATGTTCTGCGTGAAATCATACGCCGCTATGTAGGAGACATCACACTGGTCACCCTCGGTCCATTGACGAATGTCGCCTTGGCTCTCCTACAAGACCCCTCGTTAGCAGGCAAGGTCAAGGAATGTGTCATGATGGGTGGAACAGGGCAGGGCTATGGCAATGTAACTCCAGTCGCAGAGTACAACATCTGGGTCGATCCCGAGGCCGCAAAGGTGGTATTTGCCTCATCTATGCCAATCAAAATGGTCGGGTGGGATATCTCCAGGGTGTATGCCGCGCTTAGCCAGGAGGAGGCAGCGGCGTTACGGAGCATAGGTACGCCATTAGCTGAGTTTTGTATTGATATCCAGAATACGCTGAACCAGTTCTCCACCAGGGTTACGCAGCTGCCAGGATTTGACCTGCCCGATCCTATTGCGATGGCTATTGCGTTGGACCCGTCAGTTGCGACAGATACCCAGCGGCTCTTTGTAGAGGTGGAGAGTGAGAGTGCTCTGTGTCGCGGGCAGACAGTTGTGGATCACCTCAGTGTCACAGAGCAAGAACCGAACATAGACGTAGTGTTGTCAGCATCCCGCGAGCGATTTTTAAGTATGTTGCATGCCGCAGTAAAGAAATGAAGTTAGCTTTTTCGACATTTTCAAGTTTTTTCTGCCACAAAGCTCACTCGATTAACATTCCCATAATATTTTACTGCGCATAATTATAATGTAACTGACCATAGCTAACAAAGCGTATAGGATGTAGTGTGGTGTTATTTGTGATGTTTCAAGTAAAAGAAATCAGGAGATATCTTTATGACGACAAGGACCACCGGGGTGCCTGCGGGACCTGCCCCCACCGCCGAACAAGTTCGCCAAACCCATACAGAGAAATTAGACGCCATCGCTCGTTACCGCCGCGTAACCAATTATTTAGCAGCCGCAGAGATTTATCTCAAAGAAAACGTGCTGCTTGAGGAGCCGCTGAAGCCTGAGCATATCAAGGATCGCTTGCTAGGTCACTGGGGCACGAGTCCCGGTATCAACTTGATCTATGCTCACCTTAATGCTCTGATTATGCGCCACGATATCGATATGTTCCTGGTAACGGGTCCGGGACATGGAGCGCCAGCGAACCTGGCGAACCTGTACCTCGAGGGCACTTTGCAAGAATATTACCCCGAGTTGACGCTTGACCGTGCCGGGCTGCACCAATTCGTCAGGCGTTTCTCCTGGCCGGGTGGTTTCCCCAGCCATCTCTACCCGGGCATACCGGGGACGATCCATGAAGGCGGCGAGCTGGGCTATGCGCTGGCTACTGCCTTTGGTGCTGCGATGGACAATCCTGACCTCGTCGTAGCCTGTATTGTTGGCGATGGAGAGGCTGAGACCGGCCCTATAGCCACAGCATGGCATAGCTACAAATTCCTTGATCCTGCCGAATCCGGCGCGGTGCTGCCGGTAGTACACCTGAACGGTTACAAAATCTCCAATCCTACGATCTACGGCACTATGAGCGATGAAGAACTATATTCCCTGTTTACGGGATATGGCTACCAGGTGCAGTTCGTAGAAGACGATGACCTGGACGCTGCTCTCTATGGCGCACTGGATTGGGCCTACCAGGAGATCCGCCGTATTCAGCAGGCGGCCCGTTCGGGTCGGCCAATCGCCCAGCCACGCTGGCCGGTGATTCTTTTGCGCTCCCTCAAGGGCTGGACGTGTCCGAAAGAAATGGATGGCGAGCCTTTAGAGGGTTCTTATCGTTCCCACCAGGTTCCGATTCCCGATCCGAAGACGAATCCCGAACACCTGCACCTGCTGGATGGCTGGCTGCGTTCTTACCATGTAGAGGAATTATTCGATGAGCGGGGGCACCCGAAGCCTGAGATCCTCGAACAGTCTCCCAAGGGGGTTCGGCGGATGGGCAGCAATCCTCATACCTACGGCGGACGTATACGCAAGGACCTTGATCTACCTGGTCTGCTAGAGTTTGAAGTCCCTGTCGAACAAACCGCCTCAGGTAAGCAGTCACCAGCAGCCCTGCCGCGAGGAGTAAACGACGTCAGCAATGTTGAGCAGGTGGCCAGGTATTTGAAAGTTGTTATTGAACGCAACCCGCATACGTTCCGCATCTTCAGCCCGGACGAACTGGAGTCTAACAAACTGGGAGCGGTGCTCGAAGCGACCAGGCGCAACTACCAGTGGCCTATCCCTCCTCATAACGAGAAGATCAGTTCAAACGATGGACGTGTCATAGAGATTCTCAGTGAGCATACCATCCAGGCATGGTTGCAGGGCTATCTCCTGACCGGCCGTTATGGGCTGTTCCCTTCCTACGAGGCTTTTCTAAATATCGTCGTCTCTATGATGGACCAGTATGCCAAGTTCCTCAAAATGTCCATAGAGATTCCCTGGCGTTTGCCGGTGGCATCCTTGAACTACCTGGAGACCTCCACGCTTTGGCGACAGGAACATAACGGCTTCTCGCATCAAAGTCCAGGCTTTATCAACGCCGTCTTAAATAAAAAGGCCCAGGTAGCGCGTATCTATCTACCTCCCGATGCCAACTGTTTGATCAGCACGGTGGATCACTGCCTGCGCAGCAAAGAGTATGTGAACCTCATCATTGCAAACAAGCCGCCGATGCCACAATGGCTTTCTATGCCTGACGCCATTGCTCACTGCCGCGCGGGAGCCTCAGTGTGGCAATGGGCCAGCATAGATGACGGCCTCAACCCGGATGTCGTGCTGGTGGGGATTGGCGACAACCCAACATTGGAGGTTATGGCAGCCGCCCAGATTCTTAGAGAAGAGATGCCAGAGCTGCGTGTGCGTGTAGTCAATGTAACAGACTTAATGGTGCTGGAGCAGGAAACGCAGCACCCTCATGGCCTGGATCACGAGTTGTTCGATGCCTTATTTACGGCAAACCGTCCTGTAATTATCAACTTCCATGGCTATCCTTCGGCGGTCAAGCAATTGCTCTTCGGTCGCCATAGCGTGCATCGTTTTCACATCAATGGGTATCAAGAAGAAGGTACGACTACCACTCCCTTTGATATGAATGTGCGTAACGGCACCAGTCGCTACCATCTCATCACGCAGGCGATACGCTTTGTGGCGCCCAACAATCCTTACGTGGCGGCCCGGGCCAGTGAACGGGTACACCACTACGAGTATATCCTGCGTGACCATCGCCGCTTCATTCAAGAAAATGGCGTTGATCCAGAGGAAATTACCAACTGGCGTTGGAAGTAGGATGCATCTTATGAATATTCTGGTGTTGAATGCTGGCTCAAGCAGCCAGAAGAGCCGCCTGTACGCAGTAGATGGCTCGTTGCCAGACGAACCACCTGTGCCATTGTGGGAAGCTGATGCTGATTGGACCGGACATCAAGGAACCGCAGACATTGAGATTAGCACGGCTAGCGGTCAGACCCGGCATGAAAGCTTGCCGGCAGGTGCCCGAGAAAGTATCATCAAGCACATGCTGGAATCCATCTGGAGTGGGACAACTAAAGTCATCGATCAACCGACGGAGATCGCTGTGGTTGGCCACCGCGTCGTTCACGGTGGTCCCGCATATCGCCAAACCACACTTGTGACTCCGGAGGTGAAAGCGGCAATCGAGCACTACGCGATCTTTGCTCCTTCCCATAACCCGGCCAACCTGGAGGGTATACGGGTTATCGAGCAGGTGCTGCCGTCGGTGCCTCAGGTGGCCGTCTTTGATACTGCATTCCATAAACATTTACCACTCGCTGCTGCCGTTTACCCCGGCCCTTATGAGTGGTTTGAGCAGGGCATCCGCCGCTATGGCTTTCATGGCATCAGTCATCACTACTGTGCTCTACGTGCTGCTCAACTGCTTGGCCGTGATCTGCAGGGGCTGCGACTCATTACCTGTCATCTCGGCAATGGCTGCTCCCTGGCAGCCATCTACCACGGGCAGAGCATCGACACGACTATGGGATTTACTCCTCTTGAAGGCTTAATGATGGGGAGCCGCTCGGGCTCCGTCGACCCCGGTATCCTGATCCACCTGCTGCAGCATAAAGGGTATTCGGTGGAACAGTTAGATAAAGAACTCAATAAGGCATCGGGCCTCCAGGGTGTCTCTGGCGTTTCGAGTGACATGCGGCAGATTTTACAAGCAATATCGGAGGGTAATCCACGGGCCAAACTGGCATTAGATATTTACGTGCATCGCCTTCGTGGGGCTATCGGCGCCATGCTCGCGACCCTGGGGGGAATGGATGCCCTGATATTTACGGCAGGAGTTGGCGAGCACGCGGCGAGCGTACGCGCGGCTGCATGCGAGACCTTTGGGTTCCTTAACCTGGTGCTCGACCCGCAGAAAAATGCGCAATCCCCCGCCGACCAGGATATTTCGACTGCCGATTCAGCCGTGCGCGTGCTGGTTATACAAACGCAGGAGGATTGGATGATTGCCCAGGAATGCTGGAGGTTAAAAAAGAACGGCGCAGCTTGATAGAAAGCTGCACATCGTGTGCAGAACCATCAAGGCTGATATGGTAAACTTGATGTACGGCGTCTTGGAAACTAAAGGGGTGCGGGCCAGTCTCGGAAATCATTTGTAGATTTTAATTGTTCTCGCCCTTCTTAATTGTCTCTGGACGTGTTGCATTCGTCGTTACCCTGGCAGCAGCTAAAGAGGTGATCGCATGAATACATCCCTGGCAAAGCACATTTTTTCTCTGCAATCGGTTCCCCTCTATGCCATTGTATTAGCCTCTCTTACCTCCTGTGGATTGCTCCTCATGCACATGATGGGATGGCAGCTTTGGCTAATGGCGCTGCTCATCCTGCTTGTATGGTCTCCCATTCTGGCAATGAAAACGAGGGACATCTATCGCCAATCTCGCTGGCTGGCCTTCTTTTTCGTCTTACTGGTTGCCCAGAGTGTGCATTTTACCGAGCATATCGCGCAGATGGTGCAGATCCATCTCCTCGGCCTTAGCGGAACACAGGCTCATGGCATTATTGGCATGCTCGACCTGGAATGGGTCCACTTCTTATTTGATGCTGGTTGGGTACCCATTTGTGTGTATACGCTGTTTGTCATCTTCCGCAAAAGCAATCCGTGGCTGTGGATTCTAGCAGTGATTGTCACCTGGCATGCTCTTGAGCATATAGCCATTATGTCGGTCTTTCTCAGAACGGGCATCGTGGGATCCCCAGGCCTCCTGGCGCAGGGGGGAGCCATCGCTGGCGGCTTACCAATCTCGCGTCCCGATTTACACTTCCTATATAATCTGGTGGAAGAAACGTTTATTCTCATCGCATATGCTTACCAGCTCAAACAGCTCGCAAGGGCTACCAAAATTAGCCCCGCTTCAAGCGCGAGTTTTCAGTAGTTTTAAGGGAGAGAGGTATTCCGCAAAACCCTGCATTGCTCCAGCCTAGCGAAATGCCAGTTCCAACTGCTTTTTCTAGCAGGTAGTGGTAAAGCTCGTGTGCGTGGGATGTGTCCGCCCAATCTGGTTCGGCCTTTGCAAATGGACTACGCGCAGTGCGCTCACCCTGTGCGCCATCCCCATCTGTTACTGAATCGACGACCAGGCGGTGTGCGCCACTATGAAGCAGCTGCTGGCCGAACTCCTCGACTCCTGAATAGCGGAGGCAGGGGCTGATGGTTATCTGGGTGGGTACGCCGCGAGCGCTAGCAGTTCGTACCAGTTCCCAACGCGTCGACAGCGGTGGTCCACCTTTGAGACCTTTAAGGTAGGCCTGGTCGTTCGTCTCGATGGTGATCGATAACCAGGCATAAGGGATCTGGAGCATCAGTGGTAGGTCACGCTCAGCGAGTGGCGAACGTGTCTGGACGACCAGCAGATCGAGGTCGTCATAGCGGGCGAAAACCTCCAGACATTGACGGGTTACCTGGTATTTACGCTCAAGTGGTTGATAGGGATCAGTCGTGCTGCTCATGAAGATGCGGAGTTTCTGCCGTAGCGCAGGCTTCATCGTGTGGAGAGCTTTATCCAGCAGTTGAGCTGCATTCATTTTGACCTGGACAGCCTGGCCCCAGGCTGCTGTAAAGCCGCTCAAGGACCAGTTGGGTAGGAACTGGGCATAACAGTATAGTCCACAGGTTGTTTGCCCGAAGCCGCAGCCAGTATAGCCCGATAGAGCATGGGTGAAGGGGTAAGGCCCGGCGGCCAGAAACCCATGATGCTGGGGAGTCAAGATACTTTTGGCATCTTTATGAGTGATTTCCATAGTCGATAGTAATGACGTCTCCAGTGTAGTTGAGCACCTCGATGGGTCGATGGTAACACAGAGCTCTTATACCCTGCAAGTGGTATCCAACTGCTCACACGTGTTCGAGGAAGATGGATACCTGGCTATAATTAGACATCACAGGCTCATGTAAGACTATAATAAAGAGCATAGCTGGCACACAACTGTGCTCAAGTAATTGTTTCGGAGGAACATGTTATGCCACGCGCCATCGACTTTCATGTCCACTTGCCGACGACGGAGTTCATGCAGGTCACGCTCGGCCCCTACGCCAAGGCCGCCGAGCGCTTCTTCCGCACAGAGGTGAAACTGAAGGATATCGAACAGGTAGCCGCCGACTACGTGGAACTCGATATGATCGGCGTCCTTCTGGCCTGGGATGCAGAAACCACCACGGGCCTGCCTCCACTGAGCAATGACTCTATCGCGGAAATTGTCAGACGCTACCCTCGGCAATTTATTGGCTTCGCCAGCGTTGACCCGCACAAGGGGAAGGCAGCCGTCAAAGAAATGGAGCGGGCCATCAAAGACCTGGGGCTGGCGGGGGCGAAGTTTCATCCGGGCGTACAGGCATTCTATCCCAATGATCCCACTTTTTACCCGTTAATGGAGAAAATTCAAGAACTGGGCGTCCCCGCGCTCTTTCATACCGGTACCAACGGCCTGGGGGCAGGCACACCTGGTGGTATGGGCATCAAGCTCGATTACACACGCCCCATTTACCTTGATTCTCTGGCCGCCGATTTCCCCGGCTTGACCATCATCGGCGCTCATCCTTCCTGGCCCTGGCACGAGGAGATGATAGCAGCGCTGCAACATAAAACTAATCTTTTCAATGATCTCTCCGGCTGGTCCCCGCGCTACATTCCGGAATCCCTTCTGCGCGAAGCCGCCACACGCCTACAGGACCGCTTCCTCTTCGGCTCAGACTACCCCTTCATCACACCCCAGCGCTGGCTGAAGGATTTTGAGGTGGTAAAAATCGAATTCAAGCCGGAGGTACGCGAAAAGATTCTATGGCGCAATGCTCATAAGCTACTGGCTCATACCCCAGTTGGGCAAATGCATTTCTCATCGTAACGACCCAGGGCCGAGATACGTGCAAAAATAGGACATAGGAGAAACAGGTAGAAACGGTAAAAGAGTCTCCTTTCTCTTTCTCTTCCTCCCCCTTCAATGTTACGCGGACAATTTGGTAAATGCCCTGGAATGTGAGCAGGTTTTGCTCTCAAACGCTAGCATTTGCCCCGAATCTTGAGCACTGGTACAAACTTTCCTGGACAAAATCGCTCCTCATCTGACATACTTCCTGTAG
>Ga0137381_10003857_pt1 | contig 10773 bp, 12 predicted proteins | sample SagtaG_16_FD_104808 | JGI IMG/M metagenome (GOLD analysis project Ga0137381, IMG submission 104808) | Vadose zone soil microbial communities from Sagehorn Ranch, Mendocino, California, USA - Sage2_L_115_16 metaG | ecosystem: Environmental > Terrestrial > Soil > Vadose zone | place: USA... | reverse complement strand
CAGGGGTACAGTGAGCCCACGAAGGGATATCACCATGTCACACGCTGACTGCTGCGCGTGTTGTGTAGGTCCTATCGCACCCCGCCAGGTCCGCGCGCGGTTCCAGTTCCATGGCCAGACGATTTACATTGATCATGTCCCAGCCTGGGTGTGTACCCACTGCGGGGAGCAGTACTTCGATGCCCCAGTCTATAAGCGCTTGGAAGCCATTGCGAGACAACGCGAGCGGATCACAGAGACCGTCTGCTTTCCGCTCGCTGAGTACGATATGGCGCTTGACTGATCGATAGCTACAGCCGAAGGACCGCAGTCAGAGATGCTCGCTTTCCGCACCACTGCCTACCACAGATCCTTCACCCACTCGATAGGCTACACATCCACGATCTACGCCGCTGTGCTGCGTGCAAAGGTGTTGTGAAAATTGCTGGGACTCTGATGGGAAAATGTGGGGAATCCGGGGGAATGACGGGGAAGGCACAACAGCAGGTTTCCCCCAAAAAATCAGGGGATTAGCAGCATTTTCATGCCTCTGCCAATTCCCTTCATTTCGGATTTTAAGTCCGTTGTGTCTACCATTCCACCACCCCGGCAGGGAGGGAAAATCAAGGGCTTATGAGAGACTCCTGGCACGGCGTTGCCGCACTTATGAAAATTGCAGTAGGAACCACCGGGCGGCGTGCAGAATACCGGACCTCCACCGCAGTTTTCATCTTAACCACCTTCTTGATGGGATTCTTCGTGGCCTTCCCCCAAGGACCATAGACCCCATGGCACGAATTTTGCTTTCATGCAGGGTGTAGTTGCCATGCAGCCATACACCTAAAGAAGGGGCATTGCCATGAAACGACTTCGGATGGTTGCGGTCCTCGTGCTGACCTCTGTCGTGGGGCTTGTGCTGCCTCTGGAGTACAGCGAGGCTCGCGAGGCTTTCGCAGTCAAGAATACCCTCAAGCAGATGCCGGTAACGGGCCGTCTGGCGGATGGGGGTACCTTTGCAGGCCGTCTCACCGTCCAGGCATTGACGATCAATGACCTCGGCCAGCTCTCTGCCACTGGGGTGCTCACCGGGACAGCGATTCCTCAGACGGGCACGGTGACGAAGGTCCCGCCGCGCCCGTTCACCGTGCCAGCGCCGTTACTCGATCTACGCGGCACCTGTACCACCTTGGTCCTGGATGTTGAGCCAATTTTCCTGGCGCCGCTCGGGCAAAAGGTCACGCTGGTACCTGTCACGCTGGACATGCAGAGGATCCCGCAGAACGAGCACCTGTTGAGCACCGCCCTGTGTGCCCTGACGCGTCTCCAGGAGTAACGTGGGCCGAGGGCGTAACATCCTGCGTGCTGCTACGCTTGAGTCAACACGCGACACTCGCCCCTATGTTCTTGGTTGCACAAGGTCACCCGCGGCGAGGAACCGACGCGATACGTACTCGACACGCGTGGCCCCTGGGACGTGGGCAGGACGTCCCACGTGCGGTCTCTCTGCCCCACCGGCCCGGTCTCAGAGAGACACGGGCCGAGAGGGCTACAAGTGAATATGATGCCCTTGGGCAATCTTATCCTCATAGCGGCGTCGCAGCATGTCATTGTCGCCAGGATCCAGCATGAGGGGTTGTGTGCCGGCGATGGTGATACCGGCTGCCCGCAGGCTCTCGATCTTATGGGGGCTGTTGGTCATGAGCACAACCGATGTGATGCCCAGATCGTGCAATATTTCAGCCGCTCGCGCGTACTGGCGCGCATCCGCGGCATAGCCGAGTTGCAGGTACGCCTCAGTTTGGGACATCCCTTGCTCTTGGAGCACGCGGCTCTTCATGAGGGCGAGATGCCCATTGCCTCTCCCCTCTTGATCGAGCCAGATGATGACGCCTGCACCTTTTTGCTCGATCAAAGCCTGCGCAATCTCCATCTGCTCACGACAATCACACTCGGTACTATTAAAGATATGCGCCGTGAGACAATGAGAATGGAGGCGACAGAAGATATGTTCACCCTGGTGGACATCACCCATCACAATGGCCACAATCTCCTGTTGCCCGTCGTAGTACAAGACCTCCAGAAACGTGCCAAACTTGGTACGCAAAGGCCCTTCGGCAAGACGAACGATCATGGTGCTCTCATCCTCTATTCCCTGTCACCCCGGTGCTGTGCCTCCCTCATCGTGGCGAGAGAGGCCAGTTGTATGTAGCAGAAAAGCTGACCCGGTGCAATTTCTTGCGCGCCCGTCCGCACATGATGTTACAATAAGAACTTGGGCGCGCAACTGATCGCTACGCAGAAGGGTATGAGCATGCAATTTGGGTTGTTTACAGAATTCGAGTGGATGGCTGGACACAGCGAGCAGGAAGCGTTTTGCACCTCCCTGGCCCAGATCGATGAGGCGGAGCGCCTGGGCTTTGATTCCGTATGGCTGGGGGAAATCCATTTTCAGAAAGGGCGTTCTGTGCTCCCGTCGCCGCTGCTGGTGGCAAGTACGGTGGCCCAGAGAACGCACCGTGTGACGGTGGGGCTGGCCGTCAACGTGCTGCCGTTAGGGCACCCGCTACGCCTGGCGGAGGATGTGGCGACGCTGGACCATCTCACGCATGGGCGCCTGGAGTACGGTATTGGCCGTAGTGGTCTCCCCAGTCATTACGGGGGGTTTAACATTTCAATGGCAGAAGGACGGCAACTGTTCAACGAGCACCTGGAGATTATGCTCAAGGCCTGGACGACCGAGGGCTTTTCCTATCATGGGACCTATCATAACATTGACAATGTGACCATTGTCCCGCGCCCCCTGCAGCAGCCACACCCACCGATTCGCATGGCAGCCACCAGTCCTGAGACCTTTCCGCTGGTGGCTGAGCGGGGCTTCAAGCTCTTTGTGGCGATGCGTGGCAACTCGATACCGGCGCTGGCGCCCAACATTCGCGCCTATCGCGAGGCGCTGCAAGCGCATGGCCATGCCCGACGACCGGATGATATCGCTGTGCTGGCGGCCGTGTATGTCGGCGAGACGCGCCAGGAAGCCTATGACACCCCCCGTGCCAGCTCGCTGAACTTTTACCACATGCTGCGCGCCGACCTGTACCGACTGTGCAAAGGCACCATCCCGCCGGAGTACGAGGCCCGTCTGAAGCGCTATGACACGATCACGTATGACGAGATCTACGAGCAGCAGGCAATCTACGGCACGCCGCAGGAGGTGATTGCCAAGATCCGCTGGCTCCAGGCCGAGACAGGTTGTAACAATCTGCTGTGCTGGCTGAACGCTGGCAGTCGACTGACGCAGGAGCAGGTGTTGCGCTCCATGCGCCTGTTCGCCACAGAGGTTATGCCTGCTTTCTCCCACAACTGAGAAGGAAGTTATGCCCACCGCGCAGATCAACGGCATTCGTGAATGCATGCCCCAGGCCGACTGTCGGCCGCTAGCCCTGGCCGATCAAGAGGCGCCGCGGGCAGAACGTCTCATGGCGTTTGGGGCTGCGCATAGCTGAAGCAGAAAAGAGCAGCACGTGCCCAGACCCCCACGCTCACCAGCCAAACACGTTGCCTCCTCAGCCTCGGCCAGTACTGCAGAGATGCCGGGGGTGACAGTGTCCTCGGCCCGCTGGGCCATCAGCCTGTCGATTATTCTGGGTTCGCTGACGAATTCAGTGATGATGGGCTCCGTGAACGTCGCCGTGCCGGCTATGATGACGCATCTGCGGGCCGATGTGACCCAGATCCAGTGGGTCCTGAGTTCATTCATGATCGCCCGCACGATTGTGATGCCGACGCTGGGCTGGATTGGTGGCCGGCTGGGCAATCGCCGCCTGTATCTTACGAGTCTGTCGCTCTACATGATCGCTTCGATGCTCTGCGGCCTCGCCTGGGATCTCAACAGCCTGATCTTCTTCCGGGTCCTCCAGGGCCTGAGTGCTGGCTACCTGTTTCCACTCGCGATGACGATCCTGCACGAGATCTACCCGCCCGGCAAACGGGGGATGGCGATGGGCATCTTTATGGCTGGCATGTCCTTTGGTCCAGCTATTGGGCCGTCGCTCGGCGGCTATCTGGTCGATCATCTGAGCTGGCGAGCGGTGTTTTATATCAACGCCCCCATCGGTCTCGTGGCCTTAGTGGCCGCGGCGACCACCTTGCCAGCCGGCGGCTTACGACAGAGCCGCTCTCTTGACCTCTGGGGCCTGGTGACCATGACCACCTTCATCGTCACCTTGTTGCTCGCCGTCAGCGAGACGCGTGACTACGGCTGGGGCTCTCCATACGTTCTCACACTGCTGGCAGTCGCTGGAGCCATGCTCTGGGCCTTTGTGTGGGTGGAGTTGACGCGTGACACGCCCCTCGTGAATCTGCAGATCTTTGCCAGTGTGCCGTTTGTCCTGAGTTCCCTGGTGACGTTTTTTGAGTCCTGTACCAACTTCGCCATGAGCTTCATCATCGCCCTCTTCCTGCAAAATGGCCTCGGTCTGAGCGCTCTGGAAGCGGGGGAGCTCATGTTGCCGGCGGCACTCGTGTGGGGGCTGACGTCGTTTTGCTCAGGACGTCTGTCAGATAAAATCGAGAGTCGCTGGCTTATCCTGACCGGTTCACTTGCCCATGCCATTGTCCTGGCTTTTTTTCTTGGCCTCAAGCCCCAGAGTAGTGCGACGGCGATTGCCGGGCTCATGGTCTTGCGCAGCATCACACGCGGGCTCATTCAGTCACCCATCGTCACCCTCAGCATGGCCACGCTTCCCGATCAGCAGGTACGACTGGGAGCTGGCCTACGGGGGCTCATCAACAGTCTGGGTGCGACCTTTGGCAGTGCCCTGGCTGGGTTTTTCCTGCAACAACGCCTGGCGGTATGGACAGAGTTCATACAGAAAAACCCGCCTCTTGCCCCTGTCGAACAGCTCTCCGAGCGCTGGTTCACACAGCAAGTCACTACCCTTGCCTCGCACGATATGTTTCTTGTCACTGCTGTAGCGGTCATCCTGACGGCTATTCCCGTCCTATGGTTGCGTGAACGGCGTGCCACCTGAGCTCTCTTCTCTCTCGACGTTTGACTTTCCACTGTCCGGCGCTACAATGACAGCGTGTCGTGTGGTACACAACAGGACGGCTGGCATGACGGCGACACACGACGAGGCGTTTTCCTTCTAGGAAAGAGACACCTATGCTGACGATTACTGAATCTGCGAAGCGCAAGATCCTCTCCGTCATCCAGGCGCAGGGCCGGCCAGGCGATGGCTTACGCATCGCTGTTGTGGGTCGCACTTCCTCCGGCTTTACGTATGATATGCATCTCGTGGAAGAAGGCGAGGCAGCGGCTGAAGATATCATGGTCAATACGGGTGATTTCCCGGTCATCATCGACCATCAGAGCGCACCACACCTGCAAGACGTCATCATTGACTATGTGGAAGATCTCCAGCACAGCGGCTTCAGGATTGGCAACCCGAATCCCGTCTGGACTGATCCCAAGGCCATGGCCATTCAAGAATTGCTCGATACCCAGATCAATCCGGGAGTGGCGACGCATGGGGGACAGGTCGAACTCGTCGACGTGCGGGATACTGTGGTCTATATCCGGTTCAGTGGCGGCTGCCAGGGGTGTGGCATGGTCGGTGTGACGCTGAATCAGGGGGTCGAGGAGGCCATTCGGCAGGCATTCCCTGAGATCCGCGAGATCATCGATACGACCGACCACGCGGCAGGTACCAATCCCTATTACCAGTCGTCCGAGGGGTAAACCACAGCGAGTCTGACGTGCACAGATTGGTGTGAGGTATTGGGGAACAACGGCACCGCAACCCGGGTTCCCCAGAACCCACGATCTGCAGATGTCCTCCCCAGGCTAGACACGTCCCCACAGTGCGTGCACAGTATTACAGCCGCAAGCCCAACACATGGCCACTCTGGAGAGTGGCCGGGTCGTGCAGTCTCCGCAGAGCTTCAGGCTGATAGGATGGGGTTGTGCCAGCAGCACCTCTCTCCTAGCGTTCACGCCGTGTGTCACGGCGCGGTTCACGCGGGCGTGCTTCGTTGATGGTCAATTGGCGGCCCTGGATTTTCGCATTCTGCAGCCCTGCGATGGCTGCCTGGGCCTCACTGGCATTGGGCATCTCGACAAATCCAAAACCGCGTGGCCGGCCTGTTTCACGGTCGGTGATGAGATTGACGCGCCCTACATCACCATAGGGTTCGAAGAGTTCGCGAATTTCCTCTGGCTTGGCTGTAAAAGGAATATTGCTCACAAAAATCTCCATACACTGTCCCTTCTCGTGAGGGGCTACGTACGTGCCAGCTTGCCGGCAGACAAAGCACACTGGCAGGAAAGAGCCTGGGAGCATCACGGCGCTTGCTGCCACCCCCAGAGGATCAGGAGTGAGGCACGGTCGCAGAGAAAAGTCACGCAGGCGTTATGCTAGTCTAACATTAAAAGATGTGAGAAGGAACAATAATTCTCCTTGACAAGCCTGCCCGCGTTTTGTGCTCTGCATGGGCGGTACAGGCGTACCAGGCACGCGCTTGTCAGGCTGGAGGCAAAGCATTATGCTATATGGGATTGGCGAGATATACCGCTAACTCCTACGGGGGCTGAGGGGAGGGAGAGTATGCAACAGGCTGACGTGGCCGTCATCGGTGGTGGCATTGTGGGGCTCGCAACGGCTTACAATTTGACACAGCGCTTTCCTGAGCGTCGCGTCGTCGTGCTCGAAAAGGAAGCACAACTGGCCCAGCATCAGACGGGGCATAACTCCGGCGTGTTGCACTCCGGCATTTACTATAAGCCTGGTTCGCTCAAAGCCCTCAACTGCCGCGCAGGCAAACAAGCCATGGAGGCGTTTTGCGCCGCGGAAGGGATTGATTATGAGATCTGCGGCAAAGTCATTGTCGCTACCAGTGAAGCCGAGCTGCCGGCGCTGCAGCGCATCTATGAACGGGGCCAGGAGAACGGTGTATGCTGCACCATGATCGATCGCGAACACCTGCACGAACTTGAACCTCACGCCGCCGGCATCAAAGCCATTCATGTGCCTGAATCAGGCATTGTGAACTACCCGCAGGTCTGCCAGCGTCTGGCGGCGCGTATTCAGGAACGCGATGGCCGCATTATCACGCATGCCAAGGTGACCGGTATGCATCGCTATGGCGACCACATGGTGGTGCAGAGCCTGGCGGGGGATTTTACGGTGCACTACGTGGTGAACTGCGCTGGGTTACATTCGGACCGCGTGACGGCCCTGAGCGGCCAGCAACCCGCAGTCAAGATTGTCCCCTTCCGCGGCGAATACTATGAAGTCAAGCCGCAAGCGCATCACCTCTGCCGTAATCTCATCTACCCAGTGCCAGACCCCAATTTCCCCTTTCTGGGCGTCCATTTTACCCGCATGATCCACGGCGGAGTTGAATGTGGCCCAAACGCTGTGCTGGCCTTTGCGCGTGAGGGATATAACAAGCTGGATATCAAGCTTGGTGATGTGCTGGAAACGCTGACCTACTCGGGTTTCGTGAAGATGGCTGCCAAATACTGGCAGACGGGTTTGGGTGAAATGTGGCGTTCGTTCAACAAAGCGGCGTTCGTGAAGGCCCTCCAGCGTCTCGTCCCGGAGATTCGCGCCGCAGACCTGGAACCAGCCCACGCTGGTATCCGCGCGCAGGCTATTGCTCCTGATGGCGCGATGGTAGACGACTTCATGATTCAGGAGATGGAGCGTATTGTCAACGTCTGCAATGCCCCATCGCCGGGGGCCACAGCGTCACTCAATATTGGCAAGCTCATTGTGGAGAAGCTGGAGCGCCAGTTTTAACGAGACCGGGCACCCGTTGGGTGCCCATCTGTACCTTCACCCTCAGCTCTCAGTACTTGGTAACGCAGCCCGCAGTTGCTGCGTTGCCCTATACGGATCAGGGGCAGCCAGGACGGCGCGAATCATCGCCACGCCGTACGCACCCGTGTGCAACACCTGCGGCAGATTAGTGACGTCGATGCCCCCAATAGCCACCACTGGGAGGCTCACCTGGCGTACGACCGCCGCCAGGTGTTGCAGTCCCTGGGGGGGACCATAAGCCACCTTCGAAGGGGTAGTAAACACAGGACCAAAGACCACAAAATCCGCCCCTTCCGCCGCTGCCTGACGCGCTTCCTCGACGCTGTGCGTCGAGACGCCAAGGAGCTTGCGGGTACCCAGCGCGCGCCGCGCCGCCGCCGTCGGCAGTGAATGGCCCGCGAGATGCACGCCGGCAGCATCGAGGGCCAGAGCCACATCGAGACGGTCATTAATCAGCAAGGGTACGTCGTAGGAGGATAGGACTGCCTGGAGGCGTGCCCCCAGGGCGTAGAGGTCGCGGGCGCTGAGGTCCTTCTCACGTAACTGGATGGCCCCAGCGCCACCGCGTGCTGCCGCGGCGACCACCTCCTCGAGGGGACGCCCGGCCGTCTGGTGGCGATCGGTTACCACATACAGGCGGAAAGCAATACAAGCTGACGGCGATGCCACGCCTCTTCCTTATCTCTGCCTCTGAGGACCCTCACCCCCGCTAAAACCCTCTCCCAGAGGGAGAGGGAAGCGGATTACGAGCCGATAATCCCCTCCAGAGGACTGCTTGCCGTCGCATACAGCTTGCGCGGAATGCGGCCAGCCTTGTACGCCAGACGTCCTGCCTCGACCGCCATCCGCATGGCGTGGGCCATCGCCAGAGGGTCTTTGGCCCCAGCAATACCGGTGTTCATCAGCACCCCATCGACTCCCAACTCCATGGCAATGGCCGCATCTGACGCTATGCCGACACCGGCATCCACGATGACCGGCACCCCCACCGCTTCCATGATCAACCGAATGTTGTAGGGGTTGCAAATCCCCAACCCGGAGCCAATGGGTGCCCCCAGCGGCATCACCACCGCAGCACCAGCGTCCTCGAGCTTCTTGGCGGTGATGGGATCGTCATTGGTGTATGGCATGACGATAAAGCCTTCCTTGGCCAGGACGCGGGTCGCCTTCAGCAGTTCTTCCACGTCGGGAAAGAGCGTTTTCTGGTCACCGATCACTTCCAGCTTGATAAAATCCGACAGCCCGGCTTCACGCGCCAGCCGCGCCGTGAGAATGGCTGACTCCGCGTCATAACAGCCGGCCGTGTTGGGGAGAATGGTAAAGCGGTCGCGGTCGATGTAATCGAGCAGCGTCTTGCCGGTGCCTGGCAGTTCCATGCGCCGCACCGCCACAGTGACCATGTCGGCGCCAGAGGCCTCATGACACTGCTCCATCAACTCCAAGGTGGGATACTTCCCGGTGCCCACGATGAGCCGGGACTGGAACTCTTTGCCGCCGATAACCAGTGGGTCTGCATACTGCTGCATATGACTTCCTCCTTAACCACCGCCCACAGCTTGGACAATTTCCACCCGGTCGCCAGCCTGTAACACTGTCGCAGTGTGCGCCTGGCGGGGCACCACCTCCATATTGACCGCTACGGCAGTCCCCTGCCGATTGGCCACGCCGAGCTCTTCGAGCAGATTGTGCACCGTACTCTGCTCGGGAATCGACCGCCTTTCGCCATTAATGACTATCTCGATCAGCATAAGGCGATTACTCACAAAAAAAAGCCGCAGCGCTTAGCATGCGGCCATCTCTCTCCCATGCGGAACCTGCCACTGCACGGCTCCGGCGGAACGTCGATGCGAAGTCAATGGCGCTTCCCTACGCTGGCATTATCCAGGTCAGGTTCTAAGGGTTGTCACCACCGCAACAGGTCACGTGGTCACTCTCAGCATCGCACACCCCTAGCGTTATGGCTAAACATAACAGACCCCCCTGATATTTGCAAGCGCGCGTGTCGGCCAAGGCCTGCTCCCATGACCATTGGTCCACAGCAGCAGGACCCAGAAGGGGATGTGGTCTGCGCTCGGCTCACCGCGTACCACGTAGCCGTGGGTCGAGCGTGTCGCGGATACCGTCCCCCAACAGGTTGAACGCCAAGACCGTGATGGTAATGGCGAGCCCTGGGAAGAACACCAGCCACCAGTGCGGCACCAGAGACGTCAATGAGCCGGCCAGCATGTTACCCCAGGTCGGCGTGGGTGGTGGGATACCCACCCCCAAAAAGCCGAGCGCCGCTTCAATGATAATGGCGACCCCGAGGTGCGTCGTGGCGAGGATAAGATAGGGGGCCACACACTGGGGTAAAATGTGCCTGGCCATGATCCTGAGCGGCGCAGCGCCAATGGCCCGGGCCGCTTCGACATAGGCCATCTCTTTGAGCGACAGGGCGACCGCACGCACAATGCGGCCCCCAAAGGGGATACGCGTGACGGCAATGGCCACGATGACTGTGCCCTGCCCGGTGCCCAGCGCCATCGAAATCGCCATCGCCAGGATGAGATCGGGGAAGGATTGTAAAAACTCAATCACACGTTGGCTGGCGATATCGAAGCTGCCGCCGATATACCCACTGGCGAGTCCCCACAGTGACCCTGTGGTCGTCCCCAGCAACACAGCGGCAATCGCGATGACGAGTGAGACGCGGGAACCATAAATGACCCGGCTGAGATTATCGCGCCCGATCTGGTCTGTACCAAAATAGTTGTCGCTATCGGGCGGCTTGGACATGCGCCTGAAATTGGCCTTCAGGGGATCGTAGGGCGCAATGAACGGCGCCAGGATAGCGACACCAACAATGAACAGCGCCACACAGCCCCAGAAAGCCGACAGTGGGTTGCGTCTGGCAAAGGTCCGCAGGCTGCGGAGCACCCGGCCACCCACCCAACCGACGGATGGGACCTCGGATGCCGTGGGACGTGGCAGTCTT
>Ga0137381_10003851_pt1 | contig 10777 bp, 8 predicted proteins | sample SagtaG_16_FD_104808 | JGI IMG/M metagenome (GOLD analysis project Ga0137381, IMG submission 104808) | Vadose zone soil microbial communities from Sagehorn Ranch, Mendocino, California, USA - Sage2_L_115_16 metaG | ecosystem: Environmental > Terrestrial > Soil > Vadose zone | place: USA... | reverse complement strand
TTGGCGCAGTACGTTTGTGGGTGCAAACCAGGTTTGCTTTCGCGTTCGCGGCGTGGCACCGGCTGCTTGACTGGCGGGCCGCTCGCGCTAAAGCCAAAGCCCAGCGCGAATGGGAGACGCGCCGAGCCTCGCGACCTACGGTGAGCGCGCAACTGGTCACCGCCAAACAGATGTCACCGAAGACCGGGATTGAAAAGGAGCTTGAGCAGGCGGAAGCGGCTGCCAGGGAGAAAGCTTTGCCCTCGATTCAGGAAGCCATTCCTGCGGGAGGGGCACTTCAGCCCGAAGTGACGGCACGCGCCGATACTTCCAGCAAGCACAAAACCACGCTGCCGAAAATTGCCGGCGGATACAAGCTGCCTTCCAGCGCGCTGCTGCACCGCCCGGATGAACGGCGGTCCACCGACGAAGAAGAATTAAAAATTCTGGCGGCAGTGCTTACCGAGAAATGCGAGGAGTTCGAGGTGCACGGGTTGGTGACACAAATCAATCCTGGGCCGGTGGTGACCACGTTCGAGTTCAAGCCGGAAGCGGGCATCAAGTACAGCCGGGTCACCAGCCTGAGCGACGACCTTTGCCTGGCGTTGCGCGCGGAAAGCATTCTCATTGAGCGCATGGCGGGGAAATCCACCGTCGGCATCCAGGTGCCCAACCGCGACCGCGAAACCATTTGGCTGCGGGAGGTGATCGAGGCGCAGGAGTTTGCGGCTTCGCGTTCCAAGCTGACCCTGGCCATGGGCAAAGACCTGAACGGGCGCATTGTGGTGGCGGAACTTACCAGCATGCCGCATCTGCTCATTGCGGGCTCAACCGGCGCCGGCAAGAGTGTGGCCATCAACGCCATGATCATGTCCATTTTGTACAAGGCGACGCCCGAGCAAGTACGGCTCATCCTGGTGGATCCCAAGCGGCTGGAGCTGGGGGTTTATGAAGGTGTGCCTCACCTACACACGCCCATCATCACCGAACCCAAGCTGGCGGCTTATGCGCTGCGCAATGCGGTACGGGAGATGGAGCGCCGCCTGAAGGCGCTGGCGGAAAAAGGCTGCCGCAACATCGAGCAATACAACCGCCTGTTTGACGAGGGCGCCACCCCAAGCCTGTTCGAGCGCGGCGACGAAGAGAAGCCACTGCCGTACATCGTCATCATTATCGATGAACTCGCCGACCTGATGATGCTCGACCAATCCAACGTGGAGGAATCGATCACCCGCCTGGCGCAGATGGCGCGGGCGGTGGGCATCCATCTGATATTGGCGACGCAGCGGCCATCGGTGGACGTGATTACGGGGCTGATCAAGGCGAATTTTCCGGCGCGGATTTCGTTCCGCGTGGCGACGAAGGTGGACTCGCGCACGATCCTCGACGCCAATGGAGCAGAGGCGCTGTTGGGGCGCGGCGACATGCTTTACCTGCCTTCGGGGTCGGCGAGGGTGAATCGGGTGCATGCGCCCTTCGTCACGGAAAAAGAAATTGCCGCGGTAGTTGAATTCTGGCGGGCGCAGGCAACCGCGCAATATGAGCAGAAGTTTCTGGAGGCGCCCAAAGAAGATGGCGTTCGCGGAGAGGCGGATTCCGCGGGCGATGGCGGCGGCGATGAAAACGACGAGCTGTATCAGGATGCGGTGCGGCTGGTGTTGGAGTTTGGGAAGGCGTCCACTTCCCTGCTGCAGCGGCGGTTGCGGATTGGCTACGGACGCGCCGCGCACCTCATCGACTTGATGGAGCAGGATGGGATTGTCGGCGCCGCTGATGGCCCCAAACCCCGCGAGGTGCTGAAGCGTCCCGAGTGGCTGCGGGAAGCGGAAGAGAGTTTGCGTTAGCGAGGCGCGGCCCAGAGGGACGTTCGTTCCTGCGGGAGGTTCGCGGGGTGCGCTTCGCGCAATTTCACTTCCAGGCTCAGTACGAGGTTGCAGCGAGTGATGCGAATTTAAGTCCGCTCAAATGGGCGGCCTTTTCTTTTTCAACTCCTTTAGACAGGAGCATGACTTTGAAGTTTTCTCCCATGCCCGCGGGCGTAACCAGGTGTTTGAGCTGAAGCGCGACCTGGGCGCGCTCCTGGGGCACGTGGCAATCTTCAAATGCGTCGGAGAATTGGGTGCTCTCGCCGATGCCCATCAGAAATTGTGCTTGAGTGATGAAGGCCAGATGGTCAAGGCCGGCGTTTTCGCCAGCACCCCGCAAGGCGGTGAAGTTTACCTGGGCTGTGATGTCCTGCTCGCCTGGGGCCTGGTAAGGAGTGCGCTGGATTGCGTGTTGCCGGAATACGGTGACCGTGCCTCGATGCCGGCCAGCGAGCAGCTCATCTCTGGTATAGCCGTAGTCGATGGCGAGGAGAAATCCTCGGGATATTCGGGAAGCGATGCGGGCTATCCAATCCGCTGCCGCCAGAGCTGCCTCGACTCGCTCCCCTGGCTCAGGTTGCACGCCGTAGCGGCCGAGAAATTCCAAAACCTGGGGTGAGGGCGGAACAAATTTTTCGGTGAAGCCTGCGGCCTTGCAATCAATTCGCAGTTCGCCTTTGTCGCTTACGACTTCTACCGGCAAGGCGTCAAAAAACTCGTTAGCGAAGAAAATGGCGTTGCCGCTGAGTGTGCCCAGTGATGGCAGATCGGGAAATATAGACACTTTTCCGGTTGAAACATGCTCTGCGAGCTTTTCTTGCAGGCGCTGGCGCAGAGTGGCAGAACGCTCGATCAGGTGGTAGCGCAGCGCGCGGAAGAACTCAGGAAATTGCTTTGCCGACCAGTCGAGCACATCGGCGGCAAACAGGCCGCGGCCCGGGCCGAGTTCCACGATCTCGAGCGGTTGGGCTTGGCGCTGGTCGCAAACCAACATACGCCACATTTCTTCAAACTGGCGGGCGAGCAGGCGGCCAAAAACAGCGTGGACGTCGCTAGAGGTGTAGAAGTCTCCCGCCTTGCCGAATTGCTCCTGGGAGCGGGAGTAATAGCCGAACTGGGGATCGTATAGGCAGAGTTCCATATAGCGGGAGAACGGAATGGGCCCACGCTGTTGTATCTCTTGCGCGATGCGCTGACGCAGGCTCACGTTTTTTGCTTTCGCTGGCGGGCTTCTTCTTGTCGCTCACTGCGATTTTGCGGAGTGCGAACGAACATCTCGATCAGGTAGTCGTGCAGGCAGTCGAACAACTGGCGCTGGAACGTCCACTCGAACTGGGGATGGTCGAGATCGCGGGGGTGGAGTTCGAAGACGTAGGTGTGCACCTTCACCGCCGGGTCCTTGAAGGTGATCACCACCTCCACGGCATGGTCTTTGGCGCGAGCGTCAAAATTGAGCAGGGGGTGCTCATAGAGGCGAAGCTGCTCGCGAACGCGCTGCAGGCGCTGCTGGCCGAGGTCCTCCGCCATGCAGTGATTCTAACTGCTGCTGGGATGGCAACGGCTACTCGTAGCGCAGGGCCTCGATGGGATGCAAGCGCGCAGCCTTGATGGCGGGAAGCATGCCGCTGACCAAGCCTACCAGACCGAGGATCAGGGTGGCGATGCCGAGGGTGAAGGCGTCAATGCGCAGGTAAATGTCCCCTTCTTTGGCGTTATCGGAAAAGGCGCTGAACAGCGGCAGTGAGCCGATTGTCCAGGAGATGAGGTAGGAAATCAGGATGCCGGCCGCTCCGCCTACAAAGGTGATGACCAGGGCCTCCGCCAGAAATTGAAAGAGGATGTGCCGCTTGCGGGCGCCCAGGGCCTTCTCCAGACCAATCTCGCGAGTGCGCTGGCTTACCGCTACCAGCATGATGTTGGTAAGACCGACGCCGCCAATGCCGAGAGTGAGGGTGCCGACGAATGCCAGCATCACTTTGATTCCCATGGTTATCACCGAGAATTCAGCGATCTCTTCCGCCTGGTCGCCGACGAAGATGGCGCGCTTATCTTCGGGACGGAAGTTGTGATGGCTTCCCAACACTTGCCGTATTCCCTTGACTACGCGGAGATGGTCACCTTCGTAGTCCACTACCATGTTGTCAATGTAGCGGACGTCCTTCAAATCGGCCATGGCGGTAAAGGGGATGAGCAACATGCTGTTGTCGTTATCGTCGCCTCCCTGCACCTTGTGCTGCTCTATGCCGATGACCTGGAAGCTGAGTCCGTTAATGCGGATGCTCTCGCCGATCGCAGGCTGGCCGGAAAAAAGTTTCATCTCAGCCTCGTCGCCCAGCAGCACCGCGCGAGCGTGGGAAATTTCGTCGTCCTCGCTCAACAGGCGGCCCTGATCGAGCTTCATGTTGCGGATGCGCTGGAAGACCGGAAAGATGCCGTTGACGTGCAGGGTCAGGGTGCGGTTCTCGTGATGGATGGTGGCGCGCAAGTGGGTAGCCGGGCTCACGCCCTTTACCAAGGGCACCTCGCCGCGGAGGTAATCAACATCCTCCAGAGTGAAACGGATCTGCGAGCCCGCCTTAATGCCACCGGCCTGCATTGAAGTGCGTCCCGGCGATACCCAGATGGTGTTGTTTCCGAAGGAACGGAAGACCAGAAAAATAGCGCGCTCGAATCCGGTGCCGTAGGCGAGCAAGATCACTACGGTGGCGATCCCCCAAGCCATACCCAGCATGGTGAGGAAAGCGCGGCGGCGATTGTAAGTCAGGGCGCTATAGGATTCGGTAAGAAGATCTCGCAGCATTTTACGTAACCCATGCTATGTAACCCATGCTATTCCTGCCGCAGTGCTTCCACCGGCGTAAGATCAGCCGCTTTCTTCGCGGGGTAGAGACCAGCGACGGTGCCGGCAATGAAAAGCGCCAGGATGGCGGTGGCCGCAGAGGCAGGAACAATTTTGGGGGTGTCAAATGGCCCAGGAATAGTGATGTGCGATAGACCCCACATCAAGCCGGCGGCGCAGCCCAATCCAATCGCGCCGCTCAATACGGTGAGAAAGGTGCCCTCAAGAAAAAACTGGGTAAGGATATTGCGGTTGGTGGCGCCCAAGGCCTTTCGCAGCCCGATCTCAGAGGTGCGTTCGGCCACCGAGACCAGCATGATGTTGATGATGCCAATCGCTCCCAGGGAAAGCGTCACCAGGCCGACTCCGCCCAGAAACCAATCCATAGCATTGAAGATTTTGCCCACGGTTTTCTCGTTCTCGATGGTGTCCCATTCCTCGAATGCGTCTTTAGACTTGGGATCAAAGCCATGGCGGCGGGCGATGATGCGGTGCATCTCTTGTTTTGCCAAGTCGTGTTCGTCCCGGATGCGCGGCTGGTAATTAAAATACGAGACGGCTCCTGCGCTGTTTTTTTCTTTCAGCGGGAACAGCTCCATCATGGTGCTGAGGGGCACGAAGACCCGGATGTTGGTCCCGTTGTTTCCCCCTTCCTTGCCAATTTGGGCCAGCACGCCGACCACATCGAAGCGGATGCCATTGAGCAAGATCGTGCTACCCACGGCAGGACGGCCAGGGAACATGGTTTTGAGCATCTCGTTGCCGACGATGGCGACCCGGCGGCGCTCCTCATCATCCTGCTCATTAAGCCAGCGACCGAGCTTGAGGGGGATGGTGCGAATCTGGTTGTAAACCGGGACCACTCCAAATACCTGTCCGTTGGCGTTGGCGAAGTCACTGCTGGCGCGGATGTCTTCACGGTTGAGCACCGGGCTAATTTTGCGAACAAACCTGGCCTCTGCCTTGACCGCGAGGTAGTCCCCATAGGTGAGGTAGTAACGACGGACGGCGGTCAGGCTGCCTTCGACCGCGGGAATACGGCCTCCGAAGAGGAACATAATATCTTCGCCTAGCGACGCCAGTTCGCGGCGATTGCCAGAGCGGAAGCCTTCTCCAAGCCCCACCAGCAGCAGCAGCGAACCTACGCCCCAGGCAATTCCAAACATGGTGAGGACAGAGCGCAGCTTGTGCGCCCAGAGCGTGCGCAACGATTGCCGCAGGATATCCACCAGCACTTGCATGGTCGCTGAATAATAAAGCCAAATAATCTTACGAGGATAATGAGGCCATTGTCCCGTGCTGTTCCCTGGAATCCTTCGCCGGCAGGGTTTGCTGCGGTTATTTCGCCCCTATCTTTTTTCTGCCTGCAGCAAGCTCTTGCGCGCTTGCCGGCTTGCTTCCTCCCTCTCCCCGGACCTGTGAATCGCCGTATTCATAGACACCGTGGCCGGATTTCCGTCCCAGTCGTCCCGCTTTCACGTATTGCACCATTAGAGGGGCAGGCCGATATTTCTCGCCGAGAGCGCGGTGAAGATATTCCAGGATGTGCAGCCGGGTATCGAGCCCGACCAAGTCCACCATCTCAAACGGTCCCATGGGATGATTGAGCCCGAGTTTGATGGCCTTATCAATGTCGAGGGCGGAGGCGATGCCCTCCTGCAGCATATAAAAAGCCTCGTTGCCAATGATGGCATTGATGCGGCTGGGTGACGAATCCCGGCGATTCTTTGATGACCACAATCTCTTTTCCCATGTGCTCTCCTACTTGGACGGCGGTGGCTATGGTTTCGTCATCGGTCTCAAGAGCACGCACAATCTCCAGCAGCTTCATCTTGTGCACCGGGTTGAGGAAATGCATGCCCAGGCATTTCCTCGGGCGATAGGTTGCCGAGGCAATTTCGGTGATGCTCAGGGAGGAGGTATTGGAGGCAAGGATGGCGCTGGGACGGCAGATCTTGTCGAGCAGGGTAAAGATTTCGATCTTCGATTCCAACTCTTCGGGAACGGCTTCAATCACCAGATCGGCGGCGCGAGCGGCCTCTTCCACCGAGCCGGCGTACTCAATTCGGGAGAAGGCGGCCTCGCCCTGCTGGCGGGGGACTTTTCCCAAGGCCACGGCTTTATCCAGATGGGCGCGGATTTCGCTTTCGGCCTTGCGCAGGGCGACAGGCAAAAGATCTTCGAGGATAGTGCGATATCCGCCGAGCGCGGCCGCATAGGCAATGCCACGGCCCATGGTTCCGGCGCCAATCACCGCAATCGTGCCGGGCTGAGGCATCATTTGCCTCCGCGTTCGATCTGTTCGATCACACCCATGAAGTTCGGATCGGCCTTGCGCATGTACTCCGCCAAGCGCTTCTTCTCTTCCTCGGTAAGAAACGGAAAGGTACCCACTATGCGCCTGAGAGTGGTGGCAATGTCGTCCACATAATTCATCATGCGTATAAGTTCGCCGCTGGTGGCAACCATGAAGCTTCCTCCTTTTAGTGGACGAATCAGCCTCAAAAACGATCCGGAATAAAAATGAAGGTCTATTCTGCTTGCTGCTGTTGATTTAGTAAAGCGCCGCAAGCGCCAGTCTGCTGATGGGATAATCAGGGAATGCTTCGCGACAAAAACCTGGTATCGCTTTCCCGCCAACACCAGCACGCCCTGGCATTGTGCGTCAGGATCGAGCGCGCGTTCCGGGCCGGGCGGGCTAATGTTTCCGATTTGCAGGAAGAAATCGGCCGCCAGTTCGAAGGCGAAATCCGCGCTCATTTCGAGGCTGAAGAAAAAATACTGTTTCCCGCCGCCGCAAAGTTTGGCTTGCTGACCAAGCTGGTCGAGGAGCTGCTTGGCGAACACCAGACCTTGCGCCGCTGCTTGCGGCGCGCGGCAGTCGGGAAATTAGATAGTCCAGCAGTACAGGGGCTGGCGCAAACGCTCTCCAGCCATATCCGCAAGGAGGAGCGCCAGCTTTTCGAGGAGTTGCAGAAGCTGATGCCAGCCGCACAGATGACTGCAATTGGAAGTGCCGTGGAAGATTATTTGCGCAGCAGCGGCGCCGGTGCGGTCTGCGCGCTGCCCAAACCCGGGAAAGCGCCGGCTGGATAAGTCGCACCCCATGCAATTTCGGCGATGTCCTGCTGCATCTAATTTCCAGGCAGGTACTTTCAAGCATGCGATCCAGTTCCGCACTGCTGGTGGCCGAGTCCAGCGGACTCTCCGAATGCCTGGACCGGCTGGCAGCACAAAAGCGGGAAAGCCGGCCGCTGGCCACCTACCGGCTGCAATTTAACCGCGAGTTCCGCTTTGAAGACGCGCGCCGGCTGCTCCCTTACCTGCACGCGTTGGGGATTACGCATTGCTATGCCTCCCCCATCCTAAAGGCCCGTCCGGCCAGCGCACACGGATATGACATTACCGACCACAACGCCATCAACCCCGAAATTGGCAGCCGGCAGGAATTCGAGGATTTTGTTTCCCGCCTAAAGTCCCTGGGAATGGGCCTGGTGCTGGACATCGTCCCCAATCACATGGGCATTGGAGACGGCAACAACCCCTGGTGGCAGGATGTGCTGGAACATGGCCGCACCTCGGAGTACGCCGAGTTTTTCGACATTGATTGGGCGCCGTTTAATCCCGACCTGCGCGACAAAGTCCTGCTGCCTATTCTGGGCGACCAGTACGGCGAAGAACTGGAGAGCGGGCGCCTGCGCATCAACTACGGGAATGGAAGTTTTTTTGTGGACTATTACGACAAGCGCTTGCCCTTGGATCCACAAACAGTTCCCTTAATTTTTGAGCCGCTTGGCGATCTCGGGCGGAGGCGGAGTAGTTCGGGGGAGGAAAAGGATATTGAGGAGCTCGAAAATATTCTGGCAGGTCTGCGCAGTCTTCCATTCCATCAGACCACCGATCCCATGCTCGTAGAGCAGCGCCGGCAGCAATGGCCACCGCTACGGGAGCGGCTGTCGCGATTGAGTGAGCGCTCCTCGCCCGTGCGGGCGCTGATTGCGGAGGCACTCGAAGTTTGCAACGGGAAGGCCAGCGGCCCTCATGCTTTCGATTCGCTGCACCGCATTCTGGAAGCGCAAGCGTACCGGCTGGCGCACTGGCGGGTGTCGGCGGAAGAGATCAATTACCGCCGTTTTTTCGACATCAACGATCTGGTCGGACTGCGGATGGAGAATCCGCGCGTCTTTGCCGCCACCCATCGGCTCATGCGCAAGCTGCTGGCCGAGAACTGTATCAGCGGCCTGCGAATTGACCATCCCGACGGGCTGTTCAATCCGCCGCAATACTTTATCCGCACGCAGATGCTCAATGCCGCCGCCCACTGCAAGGGGGCCGAGCCGGTGGAACCGGTTTCCGAGAATGGCATTGAGATAGAAGTGCAGAACATCTTCGGCCAGCATGACTGGATCAATCGCCAGGCGCCGCTCTACGTGGTGGTGGAGAAAATACTGGAGCCGGGCGAACATCTGCCCGGGCATTGGCCGGTTGACGGCACCGTGGGATATGACTTCGCCAATCTGGTGAACGGAATCTTTATTGATGAACGCAACCTGAAAGCGTTTACCAACACTTATCACCGCTTTGTCGGCGGCGCCGTGGACGTAGACACGGTGATTTATGAAAGCAAAAAACTCATTATGAGCTCCGCGCTGGCGGGCGAAGTCACCGTGCTTACCCACATGCTGGCGGCGATCTGCAGCACCGACCGGCGGGCCCGCGATTTCACCCGCAGCGCATTGACCGGCGCCATCCGCGACACCATCGCTTGTTTTCCCGTATACCGCACTTATGTGGACGAGCGCGGCAATGTGAGTGAGCTCGACCGCGGCTACATCAACCAGGCCATTGCCCGCGCCAAGCGGCGCAACGAAGCTGTTTCCGGGGCGGTGTTTGATTTTTTGCGCAATATCCTATTGCTGAACAGCAGCAGAGACTCCAGTTCCAATGACGATGCCCGCGACCGTCTTTATTTTGCCTTGAAATTTCAGCAGCTCACCGGCCCGGTGATGGCAAAAGGCCTGGAGGACACTGCCTGCTATGTGTACAACCGCTTTGTCTCGGTAAACGAAGTCGGAGGCACGCCCAAGAGCTTTGGGACTTCGCTAGAGGAGTTCCATCGCGGTAATAGCATCCGCGCGCAACATTGGCCCTATTCCATGCTGGCAACTTCCACTCACGACACCAAACGTAGCGAGGACGTGCGCGCCCGTCTGAATGTGATTTCAGAACTTCCCCGGCACTGGTCCAGCCAGGTGATGCGCTGGCGTGGATCCAACCGCAGCAAGAAAACTGTGATTGGCGATGGGCGCAGTGTCCCCGACTACAACGAGGAATACTTGCTTTACCAGACGCTGGTTGGAGTATGGCCGCTGCAAAATGGAGAACAAAAGCGCGAGGAATTCATCCAGCGCATGCAGCGGTACATGAACAAGGCGGTCCACGAATCCAAGGTGAATCTGAGCTGGGTGAACGACAATCCGGAGTACGTGGCGGCACTGGAGCAGTTCGTAGGCCGTCTCCTGACGCCGGGCAGCAGGGGAAAGCGCAACTACTTTCTGCGCCAGATGCAGGATTTTGTTCCCCGCATCGCCTTCTTTGGTGCCATAAATTCGCTGGCGCAGGCGGTGCTGAAAATCACTGCCCCGGGGGTGCCGGATATTTATCAGGGGAATGAGCTCTGGGACTTCAGCCTGGTAGACCCAGATAATCGCAGGAGCGTAGATTTCTCGCTGCGCGAGCGCATGCTGGCAGAACTGAACTCAGCCTCGAAGTCAAACTCACCCGCGGAATTTTGTGGCGAGCTGTTGCAGAACTACGATGATGGCCGCATCAAGATGTGGACGACAACTCGGGCGCTCTGCCTGCGCCGCGATGAACCCTTGCTTTTTCAGCTTGGCAGTTACACGGCTTTGTCAGGTACGGGAGACAAACGGGAGCATCTGGTCGGGTTCGCGCGGGAACATGAAGGCCGCATGGCGATTGTGGCGGTACCGCGCCTGGCTTGCACATTGATGCGTGGCGAGTTGCGCCCGCCGCTTGGAGAGGCCTGGGGCAGAACGGAGCTGGAACTTCCGGCACGCCTGAGTTCTGATTT
>Ga0137381_10003849_pt1 | contig 10782 bp, 9 predicted proteins | sample SagtaG_16_FD_104808 | JGI IMG/M metagenome (GOLD analysis project Ga0137381, IMG submission 104808) | Vadose zone soil microbial communities from Sagehorn Ranch, Mendocino, California, USA - Sage2_L_115_16 metaG | ecosystem: Environmental > Terrestrial > Soil > Vadose zone | place: USA... | reverse complement strand
ATGGTCGCGCGCCGGCGCGGCGACGTGCTTATTCTCGCTTCCACCGCATCTTTCCAAGCCGTTCCGTACATTTCGACCTACGCGGCGACCAAAGCCTTCGATCTCCTGTTCGCCGAAGGACTGGCCGAAGAAATGAAGTCTTTCGGAATCCGTGTTTGTGCCTTGTGTCCGGGCTCGACCGAATCGGAATTTCATGTTGTCTCCGGCCAGGAAAAATTTAAGCGCAGAGCCGAGGCTGCAGAAAATGTCGCTCACCAGGGCTTGAAAGCTCTGGCCGCCGGCAAAAGTTACGTCATTTCCGGTCTCGGAAATTATCTCGGTGCTCACGGCCAGCGCCTCGTCCCCCGCCGCCTGGTAACTAGGATTGCTGCCGGCATGTTTAAATCTCGCAAGAAATAAGAGTGCGATTTCGCCTCAGGCAGAAACCGAGTCTTACCGGCCCAACCCTGGTTTGAAATCATGGTCCTCCTTTGACACGCGACAACCCTGCTCTGCGTCTAACCAAGTGTGAAAGCAACAACTTCCCAGCCTCCTTTCCGGAACCTGGCGCCACCTGGGAACCTTTTCACCCGGCGCCGGGAATTGCTACATGAAACCCGGCAGAACGTCTTGTCAGGAGAGATGAGCATCGCCGAGCAAGAGAGAGACGACGTTCTGTTGCGGCGGGCCGCCAAGGGCGATGAGGGGGCTTTCGTGCTCCTCTACCGGCGGTACCAGGCGGCCATGTACCGCTTTGCCCTGCGCATGACGGGAAACACCTGGGCCGCGGAAGAGATTGTGCAGGACGTGTTCATGACTCTGATGCGTGATCCGAAAAAGTATGACGCCACGCGCGGAGCGCTCGGAGCGTTCCTGTACGGAGTGGCACGTAACCGCGTGATGAAGCATCTGCAGCGTTTGCCGCGGGAGATACCGCTCGAAGAGAAGAATGAAGACGGCACGGGCTCTGGAGTTGTTTTGCAGGACGGGTCCACGCCGTCGAGCTGGCTGGAAAAGCAAGAACGCATGCAGCAAGTAAGGGCCGCCGTGCTGGAATTGCCTGCGGAGTTTCGCGAAGCAGTGATGTTGTGCGAGCTGGAAGAAATGAGCTACGAGGAAGCGGCGCAAATTGCCGGGTGTCCGATTGGCACGATTCGTTCGCGGCTACATCGTGGCCGGGCTTTGTTGATGGCCAAACTGGAAATGTTTCGCGATGTGCCGCGGCGTGCAAGTGTGGCGCGATGAAAAAAGTTTTGAGATTCGGCGGCTGTATTGTGGTCGCCAAGATGCCGACTGTACGGCGGTCGCAATGAATACCGGATGCACGAGATGAACTGCGAAGAATTTGGAGCGATGGGGTTGGACGCGGAGCGCGACGCCACCTTGAGCCAAGCGCAGCGTGCAGCCGCGCGGGAACACGCTTGCAGGTGTTCTCGATGTGCGGCGCTGCAGGACTCCTGGCAGGCGGCTCGGGTTGAACTCCGTGCGTTCGCGGAGGATACCGCCATGGCGCAGGCGCCCGCGCGCGTGGAAATGCGCTTGCGGCAGGAGTTCCGCACGCAGCACGTGACATTGAAAGCGCGGCGCGTGGCCGTAGTTGCTGCGTGGGCGCTGGCCGCTGCGGCCGCGCTGGTCGGCGCGGTAGGCTGGCGCAGTTGGCGCCACAGTCAGCAAGAAGAGACTACCAGCCATCTGAATTTCTTGCCGGCCGCCAACAATTCCCCGAAGAATAGTTCCGTTGCCGGAGCGAATCATGAAACTCCTGCCGAGGTTCCCAACGGAGTGCAGCAGCCGGGTTCGACCCAAACGGCCAGTTCCGAGACGCTTATAGCTGACAATGAATTCAGCGGATTTACGTTTCTGCCTGGAGCCTTTGCCTCAGATACCGATGACGCCGCGATTCTGCGCGTGCGCATGCAACGCGGCGCGCTGGGCGCGCTGGGCCTGCCAGTTAACGAAGAGCGAGCCAGCGAATGGATTCAAGTGGATTTGCTTATTGGCGATGACGGATTGCCGCAAGCGGTGCGGCTGCCGCAATAAACATTCATGGGGTGGGCGGCAATCTTACTGCGCCCCGGGAAGGAACACACGCGGGTGGGAGCAGCGACCTTTTGGGAGAGGTTAAAACCGGCGAACCGAGCAGAGCAGAAGGGACAGACGGGGCCGGTCGGAGCATGGATCGAGCAGCTGTAGAAGGGGCTGGCGGCGATTGCAGCGGCAAAGAGTTCGCAACAGTTCGGGAGAGAAGAGGAGACGAAATAATGAATCGCAGAGTATGTAGGAACCTGCTCCTCGCTGGAATGCTGGCAGGAGCCGCTGGATCGTTGCGGGCACAAGACGCATCACCCCCCGCACCTCCACTGGAAGCAGGAATTCCCGGCGGGCCGGGCGAAGGGATGTTGGCTGGGCCAATCGGTGAGCGCATCGAGCTGCTGGGCTTCGAAGGAATGCACGGCGGAAAAGTGGTGACGGGCGCGCCGTTCAGCGCCATCGCCGTTTCCGAAGCAACGCAAACCCTTGGGGATGGAAACCGCATCTCGCGCAAAACCCAGACGAATCTTTTTCGCGACAGCCAGGGCCGCTTCCGCAAGGAAGTGACGCTCCCAGCGATTGGGCCTCTGGCTACATCGGGGCAGTCGAAATCGTTTGTCATGATCAATGATCCGGTGGCGAATGCGAATTTCATCTTGCACGCCGACACAAAGACGGCCGAGCAAATGACGAGGCACTTTGGAGCGATGAAAGGCCCGGCGAACGGTGAGATGAGAGGTGTGCTCAAGGGCGAGATGGAGTACCGGCAGCAACAGGCGATTGCCAGTGGTAGCTTAAAAAAAGAAGAGTTGGGAACGCAGACGATTGCTGGCGTGAGCGCGCAAGGAACGCGAATTACTCACACCATTCCCGCGGGACAAATCGGAAATGAAAAACCGATTACCATCGTGTCCGAGCATTGGTATTCCAATGATTTGCAAGTGATGGTGATGAGCAAGCGGAGCGATCCGCGTTTTGGCGATAGCACCTACACGCTGACGAATATTCAACGGTCGGAGCCGAATGCGTCGCTTTTCCAAGTGCCATCGGATTACCAGGTGACGCAAGGCGGACCCGGCAGGCACGGCACGAGGAAGTTCAAGCAGGGACCACTGCCTCCATCGGACAATTGATTCACGGGATAACCATCTTCTCTCCTGAAGACGGCGCGCCCTTTTCGCAGCAGCCCCATCGCTGCGGGAAGGGCGTCGTCGTTTCTTGATCATCCTTATCGGATGCGCGAAGGATGACAAGCTCACTTTTGAGCTCGCGCGCCGGCCATGGCGCGGTCGAGGAGTTCGACGACATGGAGGACTTCCTGATGGGTATGGTGGATTTCGACGCCGACGCGGAGCTGCAACAGGCAGCCAGGGTTGGCGGTGACGATGGTTTGGGCACGAGTGGATTGGACGTGGCGCATTTTCTCGGCGAGCAATTCGAGGGATGCTTCTGTTTGTGTGACGTTGTAGACTCCGGCGGAGCCGCAGCAGATTTCCGAGTAGGGCAATTCCACAAACTCGAGATTGGGGATGGCGCGTAGAAGTGTGCGCGGTGCCTCACGAATTTTTTGGCCGTGAAGAAGATGGCAGGAATCCTGGTATGTGACGCGGAGTGGGAGCGGCTTCAATTTCGCGGTGAGACCGAGGGCGGCTAGAAATTCCGTGACATCGCGCGTCTTGGCGGCAAATTGACGGGCCTGGGTGTGCTCTACCTCGTCCGTCGAAAAGAGATGATCGTATTCCTTGAGCATGGAACCGCAGCCAGCGGCGTTGGTGATGATGGCGTCGAAGTCTTTGCGAAGAAATGTGGAGAGATTCTTTCGAGCGAGATCGCGGGCGGCATCGCGAACGCCCGCATGCGCGGCCAGCGCGCCGCAGCAAAGCTGGTCCTTGGGGATGACCACTTCGCAGCCGTTGGCGGCGAGGACGCGGATGGTCGCTTCGTTGAGCTGAGAAAAAGTGACGTTGGCTACGCAGCCCGCGAAGAAGGCAACGCGGGCGCGGCGCGGACCGACGGCAGGAAACGTCCAGCCGAGGCAGCGAAAGAAAAAACAGTCGTCGATGCGCGGAAGGAGACGTTCGCGCTCAGCCACGCCAAGAAGTTTCAAGACACCAATACTACGCGCGATGCCCTGCAAACCGGAGCGTTGATAGAAACGCAAAACACGTGCGGCGTCGATGATGCGATGGGGATCGGGGAGCAGGTGCCGGAAAACAAAGTTGCGCGCGACGCTGGCAGGCCAGGAGCGGGGATAGTCTCGCTCGATGCGGGCGTGGGCGTGCTCGACCAGCTTCCCATATTCGACTCCGGAAGGGCAGGCGGTCTCGCAGGCGCGGCAGTCAAGACATTTGTCGATGTGATCGACGAAGGAATCCGTGATGGGTTGTTGGTTCAACTCGACATGAATCATTTGTTGGATGCGGCCGCGCGGCGAATCGGCTTCCAGATTCCAGAGGCGGTAGGTGGGGCAGGCGTTGAGGCAGAGACCGCAGTGTACGCAGCGCGCATAGTCTTCGTAGATGGGAATTAGGCCGGGTATGGGCGTGGGGGACATGGTTAGGTTCGGTGTGACGGAACGATGATAAGGCCGTGGGGTCCGGATCGGAAGAACAGCAGGTCGGTGTGCGGCTGGCCAGGCCTACAGCCAAGAGTGGCTGTGCGGAGAGTGGACGCAATGTATCCCAAACCTGTGTTGGTTACCGATGCGATTTGTGGGGCAACGTTGCCACAATCCCTCCGCTGCGCGCGGCAAGAGCAGCGGCCCTTCGGTCGGGATGGCAGGGGACCGGGCAAGCTTCCACCAGTAATGTAGCGGCGGGCTCCTGCGCTCAAAAGGACTCCCGGCTATGAAATCATCACCGGAACTTCGGGGAGGGTGTAGTCGAAGTCGTAGGAATGCCCGCCATCGGCTACGGTGATCGTCATTTTCCTGCTGAGACCGACCTAAAGAATCGGGACGCCCTCCGCCGAAGTTTTTTCCAAAAAGATGGAGGCCGGTACCTGATGGCACCGCCGCACTCATCACAGAGGACCTGTTTAATGCCCCAGCTTTCGGAGGAATTTTCCCTGTCTTCGATGCCGTCAACCCACTTGTCGCAACGATTGCAATAGAACGACGCTTCTTTTTCCGAAGTCAGAATTGCCATCCTGAAATTCAACCTCCGGTTTGGGCTTACCGTACCTGCCTCCGAAGCGAAACAATTAAGTCTAGTTTAGCCGAAAATGGGGACCAGAGGCGCGGACTTGTTTGTGGACTGTGGCACTCCGAGTTTAGAGAGAACCGGTTCGCGGAAACAGCTGATGACCGGGAAGTGGCTGCGAAACGATTACCTAACCAGAGGGACGGTAGCGTGGGGCTACGAGGGAGTCGGAGGCGAGATCGGGATTTGGGCGAAGCGGCCGGGGGCGAAAACGTTGGAGGGGTCGAAGGCAGACTTGAGGCGGCGCATGAGGGCGAGGTCTGAGCGCGAGGAGCCCCCAGTGTTGACGCGTGGTTTGAAGGTTGTCGGGGCGAAGAGAAGAGCCGCATCGCCGCCGACGGCAGAAAGCGATTCGAAGATTTGGGTCGAGGATTCGGCGAGGCGCCCGGCGGTCTCATCGTTTGCGCTGGGGGGTAGCAGGGCGAAATAGATGGTGCCGCCAGCGCGGGCTAGGAAAAGGTGAGCAAGGGACGCACGGTTGGCAATTTCTTCCAGATTTGAAAAAAGAGTGGCATGGTGCGACGGGAGAACGCTTAGTTTGAAGATGCTGATGATGGGCGAGGACTCGAGCAAGATGGAAAGAGTTTCGCGGAGGCGTCCCCACACGGCGGGGCGCGTCGTGTCGTCGAGGATGGTGGTGGAGATCGCGCCGGATTCGCCCGCAAGACGGGAAAGGTCGCGCTTGTAACGGTCGAGGACTTCGGGTGTGCCTGCGAACGCGGCGCAGAGGTGCCATTCACACGGATGAAACCAGTCGCCGATGGGAGGAAGTGAGTTTGCGCCCACATCGCCATTCTCGCCCGGGAACACGGCGATTTCCGGTGTAGCAGGAGTTTGCGTTGCAAAAATCTGGGCAAGGCCTGGGCTGACGATATCGAGAGTCAGCGGGGTGAGTGGCGACTGAGCGATGGCTCGGCGGAGAGCAAGCGCGCCTTCAGCATTGGGGAAAGAGGCGACGAAGCCGCGGCTGCCTGCGAGCGGGGCCGGAAACGTGCGAAAGTTGAGGCAAGTGATGACCGCGAGGGTGCCGAGCGAGCCGATGAGGAGTTTGTGGAGGTCGTAGCCGGTGACGTTCTTGACGACGCGGCCGCCGCTCTTGGTGATGGCGCCGGAACCGGTGACGAATTCGGCGCCGATCAGGAAATCGCGGGCAGTGCCGTAGAACTGGCAGAGCGGCGAGTCCATGCCGGAGGCGAGCGTGCCGCCGATGGTGCTGCGGGAATACCAGGGAACGAGGAGCGGAAGGAACTGATGGTGTTCGAACAGAGTGGCATTCAATTTTGCGATGGGCATGCCGGCGCCCGCGCCGAGGGTGAGATCGCCGGGATCGTAGTGGACGATTTGATTGAGCGCGGTCATATCGAGAGCGACATCGTAGCGGGAGGGAGGCATGCCGATGCCGAGTTTAGTTCGCGCGCCGCAGGGGATGACGGCGAGTCTTTCGAGCGCGGCAAAGCGGACGATTTCGGCGACTTCTTCGGCAGTGGCGGGTTTTGCAACGACGGGAGGGGTGATCCCGTCGACGGTGTAGACGGCCCGGGCGGCGGGATGAGAGAGGATACGCGAAGCGCCAAGGAGGGCTTCCAGTGCGGGGGCGAGATTGGTAGATGAGGTGGTCATGGGGCAAACAGTCGAAGAGAGGAGACTAGCACTGGAGAGATCATGCGGCCCCCGGACGGGAGGAGGATTGAGGGCGGACGCGGATTTCGCCGCAGCCTTTGCTGAGGGGGAAGACTTTGCCGGGATTGAGGGAGGCATCGGGATTGAAGGCGTCGTGGACGCGGCGCATGAGATCGAAGTCGGCATCGGAGAAGAGGAGCGGCATGAGTTCCGATTTTTCCATGCCAACGCCGTGCTCGCCGGTGAGCGCGCCGCCGACTTCGACGCAATAGCGGATGATTTCTGCGGAGGCTTCGAGAGCGCGTTGGAATTGCGCGGCGTCGCGGGGATCGTAGAGAACGATGGGGTGCAGGTTGCCGTCGCCAGCGTGGAAAATGTTACCGATTTGAAAGCCGTATTGATCGCCGATTTGCCGGATGCGGCGCAGCGCTTGCGGAAGTTTCGAACGCGGGATGACGCCGTCGAGGACATAATTGCTGGGAGCCAGGCGGCCGAGTGCGCCGAAAGCGTTCTTGCGGCCTTTCCAGAGGAGGTCGCGTTCTGCGTTGTCGCGTGCGACGCGGACTTCGCGGGCATGATGCGCGGTACAAACTTCGGTGATAGCGGCTGCTTGAGCGGCGACGGTTTCAGCCAGGCCTTCCACCTCAATGAGGAGAACAGCGCCGCTGTCCATTGGAAAACCGGCGTGGATGTAGTCTTCGACGGCGCGAAGCGTCCAGCCATCGAGCATTTCACACGCGGCAGGAGTGATGGCGCGAGCGGTGATGTCGACGACGGTGTCGGCGGCATCATCCACGGAATCGAAAATGACGAGAAGTGTCTTCACGGCTTCGGGCTTGCGCGAGAGTTTTACGGTGATTTCGGTGACGAGGGCGAGCGTGCCTTCCGAACCGACGAACAGGCCGGTGAGATCATAACCGGGCGTGTCACCGTGCGGGCCGCCGAGGCGAACGATTTCTCCGTCGGGAAGGACGAGTTGGAGGGCGGTGACGTGATTGGTAGTAACTCCGTAGGCCAGAGTGTGCGGGCCGCCGGCATTTTCGGCGACATTGCCGCCGATGGTGCAGGATTTCCAACTGGAAGGGTCGGGGGCGAAGTAGAGACCATAAGGCTCGGCGGCGCGGGTGAGTTCGTAATTGACGACGCCGGGTTGCACAACGGCGCGCTGGTTTTCCATGTCGAGTGCGAGGATGCGATTCATGCGCGAGAAGACGAGCATCACGCCGCCGGTGCGGGCAAGCGCGCCGCCGGAAAGTCCCGTGCCAGCGCCACGGCCCACGATGGGGATGTTGTAGCCTGCTGCGAGTCTGACGATGCGCGAAACCTCTTTGCTGGAATCGGGAAAAACGACGAGATCCGGACGCCCCTTCACGACGGAGCCGTCGTACTCATAAAGAAGAAGATCCTCAGGCCGGTAAAGGACGGAAGACGGGCCGAGGAGTTTTTCGAATTCGCGAACAAAGCCAGAGTTCATAGGGCGCAGGTTTAGTCGCGCTTTGCACTATAGTGAGATTTCCACGACGCGCGCAACGCCAAGTTATGGCGGGAACGCGGGGGTGTGTTAGTGTAATTTCCTTAACGTTGCAAAGAGGATCTGATGCCAAAACCGAAAGTGTTTGCGACCCACGGCTTGTTCGACGCAGCCCGTCAAATTCTTCAAAAAAGCTGCGAGGTGCAATACTGGACAAAACCGGGACGTCCGCCACGGGAAGAAGTTTTGCAGCAGGTGAAGGAAAAGGAGGGGCTGATTTGCCTGCTGACCGAGAAAGTAGACGAGGACCTGCTGAGAGAGGCGCCGAACCTGCGCATAGCAGCAAATGTGGCGGTGGGATTTGACAATATCGACGTGGCGGCGTGCACGAAGCGAGGTGTGGCGGCGACGAACACGCCGGGCGTGCTGGATGAAACAACGGCTGATTTTGCATGGACCCTGCTAATGGCGGTGGCGCGGCGGCTGAGCGAAGGCGAAGCGTTGGCGCGTTCGGGAAATTGGAAAAACTGGGACCTGGATCAACTGGTGGGGACGGATGTGTGGGGGAAGACGCTGGGCATTGTGGGATTCGGGCGGATTGGACGAGCGGTGGCGCGGCGCGCAAGCGGTTTCCAGATGAAGGTGATTTACACGGATGCGGTGCGCCCGGCAGAAGAGCTGGAGAAAGAGTTGAAGGTGGAATTTCGGGAAATGAATGCACTGCTAGCGGAGTCCGACTTTATCAGCGTGCACGTGCCGCTACTGCCGGAAACGCGGGGATTGTTCGACTTGCCGAGATTCTACCGGATGAAGCCAACGGCGTTCCTGATCAACACTTCGCGGGGGCCGGTCGTGGATGAGGCGGCGCTGGTGGCCGCGCTGGAGAGCGGGAAAATTGCGGGTGCGGGGCTGGATGTTTACGAGAACGAGCCGTTCATTCATCCCGGGCTGAAACGTGCCAATGTGGTGCTCGCGCCGCACATCGCTTCGGCGTCACTGGAGACGCGAACGAAAATGGCGTGCATCGCGGCGGAAAACGTCGTCGCGCTCTTCACGGGACAACGGCCACCGAACGTTTTGAACCCAGAAGTTCTGAAGGCATCTTGACGAATTTCCAGGCAGACCTCGCATGCCGCAACTGAAGCAGATCGCCCTGCAGATTTTCCACGAGACACTGGCCGCGATCGATATTCCTGCGACCATGCAGCGGAAGTTGCGGCGTAAGGGAGCGTTGCTGGTGTGCGGCGAAACGAGAATCGACCTGGGCGATTTCGAAAAACTGCGCGTGGTGGCGATCGGGAAAGCGGCGCATGCCATGGTGGATGGGCTGGCGCTGGTGCTGGCTCCTTTTGTGAGACTTAAGGGGGTGGTATCCGCGCCGACGGCGGCGCGAAGGCCATTGGTAGGAATGAAGTACTTCGTGGCTGGACATCCGGTGCCGAACGCCGAGAGCTGGAAGGCAGCGGAGGCGATTTTAGCGCTGCTGGAGAGGTGCGATGAGAAGACCTTGGTCTTTTTTCTTCTATCGGGAGGCGGATCTGCTCTCGTGGAGTTGCCTCTGGACCCAACGCAGACGCTCGAAGACGTACAGCAGATGCATCGGGCGCTGGTGACTTGCGGCGCCCCAATCGAAGCAATCAATTCGGTCCGGAAACACATCTCGGCGGTGAAAGGCGGCCGGCTCGCGGCGGCGGCGCATAACGCAACGAAAGTCACGCTGGCGGTAAGCGATGTTCCGGTGGGGAAGGTGTCGGCGCTGGCGTCCGGGCCGACTCTGCCTGACCCGACCACGGTTGCGGACGCCAAGCGCATCATTGCCGCGCATTCCCTGCATGGCAAATTTCCAGCCTCACTGCGACGCTGGCTTGACGAGGGGAAGATGCCCGAGACACCGAAAGCCGATGCCGCCGCATTTCGAAACTCACACTTTATGCTGCTGCTGGGGATGGATGACCTGTTTCATCCAGCGCATCACGCGGCCGAGGCGAAAGGGTTTATCGCCTGCTGCGACAACACAACCGATGACTGGCCGGTGGAGAAAGCGGCGGATCATCTACTGGAGCAGTTGGAGGAACTGCAGAAGGAGCACACGGGACAACGCGTGGCACTGATTGCGGATGGGGAGGTGAGTTCACCGGTGACTGGAAACGGGATCGGAGGCAGGAATTCAGCTTTCGTGCTGGCATGTGTGGAGAAAATCGCGGGAAAGAAAATTGCGGTACTTAGTGCCGGAACCGATGGGATCGATGGCAATAGCCCCGCTGCCGGAGCAGTGGCGGACGGACAGACTTTGACTCGTGTGCGCTCGATGGGATTGGAGGCGACGGAGGCGTTCCGGCGGAGCGACGCATTCACGTTTTTTTCCAAGCTGGAGGATGCGATTTTTACTGGGCCGACGGGGAACAATCTTCGTGATCTGCGGATATTGATTGCTGAGCCTTAGGAAGATGAATTTGAAAAAAGATTTGACCCCGAGAGCCT
>Ga0137381_10003832_pt1 | contig 10799 bp, 11 predicted proteins | sample SagtaG_16_FD_104808 | JGI IMG/M metagenome (GOLD analysis project Ga0137381, IMG submission 104808) | Vadose zone soil microbial communities from Sagehorn Ranch, Mendocino, California, USA - Sage2_L_115_16 metaG | ecosystem: Environmental > Terrestrial > Soil > Vadose zone | place: USA... | reverse complement strand
CGCTGAGGGCGTGGCGGAGATGTCGTGGGCCGGCGATGAGGAGGCGGTCGGTGCACTCGCGCCGCGCGCTGGCGATCCACCGCTCGCAGATCGCGTTCGCGCGCGGCCGTCGGCTCGCTCACCGAGGTCCATGAGCGTGTTCCAGGCCTGCTGCACTGTCCAGGCGGCGGTCGGGTGGGCGGTGACGCCGGCCAGGTGAACGCGGCGACTGTGATGCTCGATGACGAACAGCACGTAGAGCCGGCGGAGAAAGACGCTGTCGACGTGGAAGAAGTCGACCGCTGGATCGTCTTGGCCTGGGGGGACAGGAACTTCTTTCAGCTGGCGGCTGCGCGTTGTGGTGCGGGGTCGATGCCGGCGGCCTTGAGGATTTCCCAGATGGTGGAGGGCGCGATCTTGTGCCCGAGGCCCGTCAGCTCGCCGCAGATCCGCCGGTAGCCCCAGGTCGGGTTGTCGCGGGCCATCTCCAGCGCGAGCCGGCGGATTGTCGGGCCAGTGCGCGGCCGTCCGGGCGTCCGATGACGGTAAGTCCAGTGGTGCCGGACCAGCTCGGCGTGCCAGCGCAGGAGCGTACGGGGTGTGATGATCAGGGACAGCTGGCGGCGATGTGCGGTGGAGAGCCGCCGGGTGAGGGCGGCCAGAACCGCCCGGTCGGCCCATGACAGCCGAGGTGATCTGACTTGGCGTTGCAGGACGGCGATCTGGTGGCGCAGCACCAGGATCTCGGCGTTCTTGACATCGCCGGAGCGGGGTAGCAGGCTGAGCCAGCCGCACAGCCGGACGAAGATCAGGTAAAGCAGGCGGAACGTCACGAGAGCTGATCGTGCCGGAGTCGAGGCTGGCCTCGCCGCCGTTCGCCCCGGATCAGTCCGGGTGCAGGATTCCCAGGTCAGGTGCGAGGGACACGATTTCCGGCACTCACACGTGCCCGCACCGGAGACGCTGCGCGCGACGCTTCGAGACCTGTGAGGCGCGGTTCGGTCAGGGCTTGCGGCCGATGCCGGCGTAGGCCGGGGTGTCGAGGCCTGTTCCGGGCACGCCTGATCCAGGCCGCCACCGGTGCAGCTGGACCAGGCCAGGTTCCACCATCGCCAGGCCGTCGAAGAAGCGGGCAACTTCCTGGTGGCTGCGCAGCGTGCCCACGGTGCCGCCCATCCGCTTGTTGAGACGGTCGTAGGCCTCGGCGATCTCGCCGGTATCTACGTCGCTGGCCGGGTGCGAGATCACCAGGTAGCTGCCCGACGGCACAGCATCCATCAGCCTGGCCACGGTCCCGTAGGGATCCTCCTCATCGGGGATGAGCATCAAGATCATCAAGAGGGAGACGGCGATGGGCAGGCTGAAGTCCAGCGTCTTGGCGGCGTCCTGCAAGATCTTGCCGACATCCCGGAGGTCGGCCTCGACGTACTCGCACGCGCCCTCTGGGGTACTGCTGAGCAGGGCCGCGGAGTGCAAGAGCACGATCGGGTCGTTATCGACGTAGACGATCCGCGATTCGGGCGCGGCTGCCTGCGCCACTTCGTGAGTGTTGTTGCCGGTGGGCAGTCCGGTGCCGACGTCAAGGAACTGGCGGATACCCGCCTCGGCGGCCAGGTAATGGACTGCCCGGCCGAGGAACGCGCGGTTCGCGCGGACTCCCGGGATGATGCCGGGGAAGGCGGCGATAACCTGCTCTGCGGCCTCGCGGTCGACGGCGAAGTTGTCCTTGCCGCCCAGCCAGTAGTCGTAGATCCGAGCCGGGCTCGCCACGCTGGTGTCGATACCGCGCGGAGCATTCGGCTCCTGGCCGCGCTGGTCCTCTGTCACAGGCGCGCCTTTCCTTAATGGCTTGTTTCGCGCATTATCGCACGCATCGCCCGCCGGATGTGCGACGGCGCCTGCCAGCTGGCGCTCTTCCGCGCCAAGCGAGCCAGACGGAGCCTGTCAAACTGGGTGAGACATCAGGCGGCTGGTTTTGTTTGTGGCGCCTCCTGGGTCTCGATGGCCGTGTCCGGTGCCAGATAAATCGGCCCGTTGTCATCCAATCCGGCCCGTTCCGCCCGTTCTGCCACTATGGTCGGCCCAAGATCCTTAATGGTCGATCTTGGGCGGGTGGGTGGCTGGTGCGGCTGTCGACCCGGCCGGCGTGCTGGATGTCCGGTTCGAGCTGGAGTATCAGCTCGTGGCGGGTGTCCGCCGGCGCGAGGTGCTGCCGGTGTGCGCCGGCGAGTGGTTCGAGGACTCGGTTCCGGCCCGGCGGTTCCGTTTCGAGAAGGGCCGGTCGAGTTTCGCGGGCTGGTGGTGGGCGGCAAGCACGGGCCGTCACGTCGGGTTCGAGTCGTGGCTGGAACGTGATCACTTGATGCTGATGGACTTCGACCCTGGTATCACCGCGATGTCCTCGCAGCCGTTCTGGCTGCACTGGCGTGGTCAGGATGGTCGTGGCCGGCGGCATGCGCCGGATTTCTTCGCTCGCCGGGCGGACGGGGCCGGCGTGGTGATCGATGTCCGCCCGGATGACCGGATTCCGGAGAAGGACGCGGAGGTGTTCGCGATCACGGCGGCTGCGTGCGCGGCGGCGGGCTGGGAGTTCCGCCGCCTGGGTGAGATCGATCCGGTGCTGGCGGCGAACGTGCGCTGGCTGTCACGGTACCGGCATCCTCGCTGCGCCGCTGGCAAGGAGGTCGCCAGGGCGCTGCTGGAGGTGTTCGCTGAGGGCAGGGGGCTGTTCGCCGGGGCGGAGCTGGCCGGGGACAGGCTGCTGGTGCTTCCGGTGCTGTTCCATTTGATGTGGCGCGGGCGGCTGGCGGCCGACCTGTCGGCTGGCCCGCTCGGGCCGGCGACGCTGGTGCGCCCGGGCGGTATGTGGTGAGGGCGGCGGGCATGCGGCGCCGCCTGGCGATCGGGGATCGTGTGCGCGCCGGTGGCGTGCCGCACATCGTGATCGGAGTATCGGGCAGCGGGGTGCGGCTGGCCGATGAGGCCGGGAACGTGACGGCGGTGACGGTGGCCGCCTTGCTGTCTGATGACCGGTTCGAGCTGGCTGCCGGGGCGGGTGATGTCCCGCGGCGGGAGGTGGGGCTGGAGGGCCTGCCGGCGGCCGCGGTCGAGGCGGCGCGGTGGTGGGAGGACCACATCGCCGAGGTCGTGTATGGCCTTGCGCCGGACGCACCGGCGGGAAGCCGGCCGGACCCCCGGTATGACCCCGGGCGTCACAGCCTGACCGCCCGGGAGAAGGCGAAGGCCGCCGAGCTGGCGGCGGCGGGGCACCGGGTGTCGGTCAGCACGCTCAAGCACCGCCGGCAGCGCTGGGAAGCCCGCGGGCTGGCCGGGCTGGTGGATCACCGGGTGGCGAAACGGGCCGCGCCGTTCGGGCGCGCCGACCCGCAGGTGGTCGCGGCGATGCGGCAGGCGATCGCGGAGGCCGCGGAGGAGTCCTCCAAGACGGCGGCGTTCGTGATCTGGCGGACCAGGGAGATCCTGAGCGCTGGCGGCATCGCCGCGGTTCTCCCGTCCGAGCGGACGTTGTACCGGTTGTTCGCCACGTTGTCGCGCGGAAAGCACACCAGCGGGTCGGCGTCCACCCGCCGGTCCCTGGCCGGGCGGCCGCAGGGCATGTTCGGGCAGGTGCATCCAGCGGCCCCCGGGGAGCTGATGCAGATCGACTCCACCCCGCTGGACGTCCTGGCGCTGCTGGATGACGGGGTGACGGGCCGGGTGGAGCTGACCGGGATGATCGATGTGGCGACGCGGACGGTCAGTGCCGCGGTGCTGCGGCCCACCACCCGCTCGGTGGACGCCAGTGTGCTGCTGGCCCGCAGCCTCACCCCCGAGCCGATGCGGCCGGGCTGGGCGGAAGCGCTGTCGATGGCGCATTCGGTGATGCCCTATGACCGGCTGCTGAGCATCGATGAGCGGATGGAGCATGCCGCAGCGAAACCTGTGATCGTGCCGGACACGATCGTCATCGATCACGGCAGCGTGTTCATCTCGGCCAACTTCCGGGCCTCGTGCCGGCACCTGGGGATCAGCATCCAGCCCGCCCACCTGGCCAGCGGGGCGGAGAAACCTCAGGCTGCATACTGCACCTCTTCGGGGCGGTTCGTGTGTAATTAGCGTTCGGGCTGGTCAGCGGTTCTTGGGCGGGCGGCCGATCTTAGGGCGGTCGGGCGGGTTGGCGGGGTCGGGTGGGTGGTAGAGGTATTCGCCTTTGTCGTTATACCGCTGGGCACTGACAATTCCGGCGCGCCGCCAGGCCTTGATCGTGTGGGGATGGACGTGGTGGGCGGCGGCGGTCTCGGCGAGGGTGAGCATGCCGGTGGCGCGGAGCCGGTGGCGGCGGCTGCGTAGCCGGTAGGTGCGGATGATGTGGTCGACGATGAGCCGGTGGAAGGGTTCGCTGGTGCCGCTGACCATGCCGCGCTGGTTGAGGATGCCGGCAATCTCGCCGCTGGTGTGCTGGTCGAGCAGTTGGTCGATGGCGGTGACGACGTCGGCGGGGGTCCGGCGCTGATCCCCGATGAGCAGGGGCGCCGGGATGGTGAGGATGTGGTCCTGGCCGCCGGCCAGGCGGATGTGCGCGGTGATGGTGTGGACGGTCCGGGAGATGGTGACGTCGGTGAGCAGGAGCCGGGTGATGCGCTTGCGTTCCCGCTGCGGGGTGGCGGGGTCGTTCCAGATGGCGGGCAGGTCGGTGACGAGCTGGCCGATGCGGGCCTTGTGGGCGTCGGTGAGCTGCCCGGTGTGCTCGCGGCGGGCCTTGTCGTAGGTTTCCTGCGCGTCGTTGAGGGCTCGCAGGGCGGTGTTCCAGCCGGCTTCGAGGGTGCCGGCAACCAGCCGGTTGGCGGGGTCGACGGCCAGGTAGCGGCGGCGGGCCAGGTCGGCGTGATAGCTGGCGCGCTGGACGTGGGCGGCGCGCAGCGCGTCGGCCTCGGCGGCCCGGTGTTCGAGCTCGGCTGATACCTGCAGCGCGGCTTCGACGGCGAGCGGGGTGAGGGTGTCGATGAGCAGGTGCCCGATGGCCTGGTCGAGATCGCCGCCGGGGATCGCGGCGCAGGCGGGCCGCCCGTTCTCGATGCCGTCGCGCTGGCACATGTAGGTGGGGATCTGCTGGTCGCGGCGGTGGTGGTAACGGACGGTCATCCGCAGTCCGCACCGGCCGCAGATGATGACGCCTTGCAGCAGCGCAGGGCCCTCGCGGGGCGGCCCGCTGCGGCGGTCACGGCCGTGGGCTGCGGCGTTGGCCGCCAGGCGGGCAAGGTTGGCGTCGTATTGCTCCAGGGTGATGTATCCGGGGTGGGCGCCGGGGATGAAGGAGATCCACTCGTCGCGGGGCAGTTGCAGCCTGCGGATCCCCTTCTCGCCTTGCCCGGCGGGATGGGTCTGGTAGCGGTGTCGGCCATAGGTGAAGCAGCCTGCGTACCGGGGGTTGTGCAGCACTCGCAGCACGGCGTGGTGGGCCAGCGGCTTCCAGTCGATCTCGCCCTTGTGCGGGCCTTTGAGGTGCCGCCAGGGAAACAGCAGCCCGGCGCTGTTGAACGCCTTCACGCACGCGGTCGCCGACCCGGTGGCCTCGAACGTGGCGAACAGGTGGGCGACGGCGCCGCGGACGGCGGTGTCGGGGTCGAGGATGACATGCCCGGCGGCGTCGTAGACCAGGCCGACGGGCAGTGGCATGATCAGCTCGCCGCGGCGGGCCTTGGACAGCTGCCCGCCGCGCAGCCGGGCCCGGATGAAATGGAGCTCAGCCTCGCTGATCTGCCCTTTCATCCCCAGGACCAGTCTGTCGTTAAAGTTGCGGGGGTCGTAGAGGCCGTCTTCGTCGCAGATCAGCGTGCCGGTCATGCCGCATAGCTCGAGGAGCTGGTGCCAGTCGGCGGAGTTGCGGGCCAGCCGGGAGCATTCCAGCCCGAGCACGATCCCGGCCCGGCCGAGGGAGACCTCGGCGACCAGGTGCTGGAACCCTTCCCGGTCGGCGGCCGAGGCGCCGGACTGGCCCTGGTCGATGTCGATCACGGTGACCTGATCGGCGGCCCAGCCCAGCGCGATCGCCTTGCCGCGCAGGTCGTACTGGCGGATCGCGGACTCGGTGTTGTGGATGACCTGCTTGAGGCTCGACTGGCGGATATAGAGCAGCGCCGATCTGGTCAGGTGGGCGGCGGTCACCTTGGACGCCGCGGTGTCGGTGAGCACGTGATCGCTCCTTGTCGTGTCGCTGTGCGGCCCGGGCGGGGCCGGGCCTGAGCGGGTCAGGGGCCGGTGAGCGCGAGGCCGGCCAGGGCGTGGATGAGCTCGGCGGCCAGCCGGGGCGGCAGCGCCGCCGCCTGGGGGCTGGCCGGCAGTGACGGGGAGGTGGCTGGCCGGGCGGGCGTGGCTGCCGGGGCCACGCTGGCCAGCGCGTGCCGCCAGGCGGTAACGCCGCGGCCGGTGAGCACGCCCAAGCCGAGCGGGAACGCCTCGGCGCGTGCGTGCAGGGCAGCATGACGCAGTTGCTCGTAGCGGGCGTCCAGCCCGCCGCCGGGAACGCGATCCTGGCCGGCATCCGGGCCGGTGCCCGGTTCAGCAGCCGCGAGGCCAGGTGATGTGAGCAGGGACAGGGACGGGTGGTCCTCCTTTCCGCTCTTGCGGGCGGGCAGGTCAGCGGCTTTTGGAGCGGCGCTCCCGGTAGCGGGCCAGCGCTCTTTCGATGCTGCGGGGGTGCGCGCGCACGCCGAAGGCCTGCTCGATCGGCCCGGCCAGGGCCGCGGGCCGCAGCCCGGGGTCGGCGCGCAGCTGCTGGTCCGCCCAGGCGCAGATGTCCTCGGTGAGCTTGTGGGCGCCGCGCGGCCCGGGCTTGGCGGGCACCAGTCCCTCCAGGCCGGAACGCTCCAGCGCGGTGGCCGCCTCGTAGTAGGAGGGCCGTGAGTACCCGAACGCCGCGGCGGCGCTGGTGACCGAGGCCCCCTCGGCCTTGACCCGCCGCACCATCTCGTATTTGACCTGCACCAGGTCGCGGGCGTCGAAGAACTCGCTGGCCAGGAACGCCTCGTCGCGGATCTGTTCGGGATGGGGGTTGAGGCAGCGTGTCTCGGCGAGGGCAGCCTGCTTGGGGTCCGGTCTGGGGTCTCGCGTGGCCATGCCGCCTCCTGATCACCGGGAATGACAGGACAATATTGCCGGACCTGGCTGCGGGATGCAGGCAGGCATGCCGTTGCTTCTGCCATTTTCCATGGATAATCCCCGTCAGTGTTCTCAGGATCACCATGATGACGCCCGGCCAGGAAGAACATCCCGGCGTAATCTCCCTGACGTTCACGGCGTAATCTCCCTGACAGCGAGCTCGCCGCCTGGCTGCCCGCGAAGCCGGTCGATCAGATCGGCCAGGGCGAGCAGGCCATCGGTGGTGAACGGGCAGCGGCCATCCGCGATCACCGTGAACGGATCGACAGCCCTGGCGTCGGTCCAGCCCGCCAGGAGCGAGAACAACTCCCCGTCCTCGTCGCGCAGGTAGACCCGGTCCTCGCCCCAGTTCTGGCGGTGCTCGACGAACTCATACTCCCGGCCGGCCAGCGGGTGGAACGGGTGCGTCACCCGCACCCGGCGGTACCGATCGTGCGGATCAGGTGTAGTTGACGATGCGGGGCAAACCCAACATCGAAAGAGCGTTCGGCTCGCTGGGGTCGCTGTTCTGCCAGTTCGTCTCCGGCTATCTGGGCCGCAACCCGGACCGGCGTGGCCGCGGCATCGACGCCAGGCCGCTGTGGTCGATGCTGGAGCTGCAGGAACTGCTGGATGAGTGGCTGATCGCACGCTGGCAGAACCGGCCGCACGACGGCCTGCGCGACCCGCAGCACCCAGGGCGGGCATTCACCCCGAACGAGAAGTACGCCGCGCTGGTGGAGGCGGCCGGGTATGTCCCGGTCGCGTTGTCAGCCGACGATTACATCGAGCTGCTGCCCGCCCAGTGGCGTGCGGTCAACGCCTACGGGATCAAGCTGAAACGCCGTAGCTACGACAGCGAAGCGCTCAACCCGCTGCGGCTACGGCCCTCGGGGGTGGCCGAGCGCAAGGACCTGTGGGAAGTCCACCACGACCCCTACGACGTGTCGAAGATCTTCGTGCGGGGCCCGGACGGATGGCTCACCGTGTTCTGGAAGCACCTGAACCGGGTCCCGGTGCCGTTCGGGGAGCTGGCCTGGGACCACGCCCGCCGTCATCTGCTAGACGATTGCCAGGCGGGGGGTGAGGAGCAGATCGCCGATGCGGTTGCCGGGTTGCTGCGCTGTGCTCACCAGGGACCCGGGCAGGCCAGGGGAACGACGGCATCCCGGCCGTCGCAGCGGGACCTGCGCGTGGCGGCCCGCACTCGCGCCGTCCAGCCCGTCCCGCCGCCGGCACCGCCGGATCACCCCGGAGCCGGGCCGGCCCGCGATCACGCTGACGACGCTGCGCAGGCCGGGGACGCCGGCGGGGAGCGAGTGGCGACGGTGATCCCGATGCCGATCTTCGATCCGTTCGCCGAAGCCGACAAGCGGTGGTGAGCATCCCCGGGGGTGACGCCGGAGGCCCGGACCGTGCCGGGGAGGGTGAGCAGCTTCAGCTCACCACGCTCGGCGGATGGCGGCGTTTCGTCACCGATATGCCGTCGGTTCCGCAACTGCTGGACGAGCAGGTGTGGCTGGGCCTGGACGAGGACAAGCGGGCAGCCTATGACGATGACCGCATCGAGCATCACGCCCGGCTCCTGGTGGTGCAGACCCCTGCGGTCGGTGAGGTCATCAGTCAGGGGCGGCGGCTTGCTCACCTGAACAGGTCAGCGCACTTCGGCCGGTGCGGGCTGGTCGTGTCCGGGCCGGCCCGCACCGGGAAGACCACCGCGATCACCCAGCTGGGCAAGACGATCGAGGTGATCCGCCGGCGCCGGTATCCCCGCCCGGGCGGCGGCATCCCGGTCGTCTACATCACCGTGCCGCCCGCGGCCACCCCGAAGATGATCGCCGTGGAGTTCGCCCGGTTCCTCGGCCTGCCCATCTCGCGACGGTCCAACATCACCGACATCACCGAATCGGTCTGCGGCGTCTGCCTGGACGCGAGGGTGACCCTGGTGGCCGTCGATGAACTGCATAACCTCAACACCGCCACCCGGGCCGGCGCCGAGGCCTCCGACACGCTGAAGTACTTCTCCGAGCGGATCCCCGCCACGTTCGCCTACGCCGGGATCAGCCTGGAACGCTCCGGGCTTCTAGCCGGGACCCGTGGTGAGCAGATCGCCGGCCGGTTCGGCATAGTCCGCACCGGTGCGTTCGGCTGCAACCAGCAGTGGACCGCGCTGATCGCCGCGCTCGAAGGCAGCCTCCGGCTGCACCGCCACCGGCCCGGCACCCTCACCGGGCTCGACCGCTACCTGCACCAGCGCACCCGCGGAATGATCGGCAGCCTGCTGTGGCTGATCCGCAGCGCCGCGATCGGCGTCGTCATCGACGGCACCGAGAAGATCACCAGGAAGACCCTGGACACGATCGAGACCGACATCGCCTCCCAGGCCAGGCCACCGGCCACGCGGTGACCAGAAGCCGGAAACTGGCCGCCGGAGAATTCCGCAAGGCCAGGCACTGGCAGAACAAGGGCTGGCCGGTCGCGGTGATCGCCCGGCACCTGCGGCGCAGCCCCGCCACCATCAAGGCATATCTCAGCGGGCAGCGCGTTCCCGGACCCCGGGCCGCCCGCGCAGACACCTTCGCCTCATTCGCCGGCTACAGCCGCCGGCGGCTCGCCGACGATCCCCACCTGACCACCAGGTCGCTGTTCCGGGAAGTGGCCGGCCTCGGCTATCCCGGCAGCTACCAGTCCTTCTGCCGGGCGCTGCAACGCCACCATCTCCAGCCCGGCTGCCAGCCGTGCCGGGCGCCTTCCCGCCCCGGCGTTCCCCCGCCGCCCGCCGGGCATAGCCAGCATCCAGGACCGCTGCCGATACCAGCGTCACCGGTCACCGGCGAAACGCTCGTGTCCTATCTCGGCCGGCTCGCCGCCGCCAATCACCTCACCACCAGCGACCTGCTCGTCATCCTGCCTGCCTGGTTCCGCACCAAGATCTCCAGCCACGATGACCGCGGACAGCACCACATGCTGGCCCCGGCGGCCGCCGGGGCCCTCCGCCGGCTCGCTATCGCCACAGGCATGGCCCCCACCGCCCTGGCACGCGCGCTGCCGGCCTTCGGCGGCGGCCCGCCAGACCCGGTCCGGGCCACCACCGCATGCCGGCGCTGCGCCGCCACCCGCGGCATCCACCAGCCAGTCCCCGTGCACGTCCCGGCTCACCAGCAGATCTGCACCCGCCACGGCATATGGCTCACCGGCGCCGGCCGGCCCCAGCTCGATCTCGCGGCCTGCCCGGAGATCATCGCCGCCCAGCACCACGCCCGCAGGCTCCTGCGGCACGGCACGGCACAGCAGCTGATCTTCGCGCAGCTCGCGGCGGCCCGGCGCATCGCCAGCCAGCCTGACCACGACACCGTTTCCGCCGTTAGATCACCTCAAGACCGGCAGCGGCGAGCCCGGCTCCTCAAGGCCAGCAACCCCCACACGAGCAGCACGGCAGCCCAAGACGAGCTCATCTGCGCAGCGATCTACCCAGACGCCATCGCACTCGCCGCTACCACGCTCACCGGCGTGAGCACCCATGCGAGCCCAAGCCAGCCTCGCCCTTAAGCACAGCCATCACCGGGCCGGATCAGCTGGCAAGGACCTCTCCGAACGCACCCGCGGGCCGACTTCGATAGCAGCCGAAACCTTCATCGCCTGCCACCAGATCAGGCCCGCCCAGGTCGAGGCACAAGTGATGG
>Ga0137381_10003814_pt1 | contig 10814 bp, 5 predicted proteins | sample SagtaG_16_FD_104808 | JGI IMG/M metagenome (GOLD analysis project Ga0137381, IMG submission 104808) | Vadose zone soil microbial communities from Sagehorn Ranch, Mendocino, California, USA - Sage2_L_115_16 metaG | ecosystem: Environmental > Terrestrial > Soil > Vadose zone | place: USA... | reverse complement strand
TGTCAGAAGAACTTCCTGGATTAGGGGACCGGATGCCGGATATTCGAATTGTATCTGAAGACAGAAGATACTATCAGAGACCTCCATGCATAGAACGCTGGCTCCGAAACAGGGTCCTAACGACCAGGAAGCATTATCTAGGCTACATGGGTCGGTTCCAAATTCTAACAGGATTCACACCTGAACGATTCTTGGAATGGAGCAAGACTGTCGAATCCGTCGAGGTCCAAGACCTAATCGACAGAACTTCTCTGGAGTTCAGGCCTGCTATTCAGTTTTGCTATCGAATCGCACTCAGAAGCTTTCTCAGCCATAACGGCTACAACAGCCTACCCAAGACTGATCTCCAATACGCTTCCCAGGCATGGCATCGAGGATACAAGCGCCACGAGATCCAGTCACTACTCCTCAATCTCAGACAGAGACATCACAAGCTCTCCGTCTTGATGGCAACTGAATCCGGGCTTCGTTCTAACGTCCTGATGGAGATAAGATATCGCCACATCGTGGAAGACCTTCAGGATGGGAGAATTCCAATAGCCATCCGCCTTGAGCCACGATTCCATGTAGGAAAGAAGGCTGCTGGGTACACTTTCCTCGGACCCGGGTCCGTCGGCTTGCTCAAGCAATGCATCGAAGTAGGGATTGTCGAAGCCAGACCCGACGCTAGACTCATTCCAAGAAGCTACTACGGCGTCTGGGCGGCAATTCATCGAGCCAGCAGGAGAGCAAGCTTGGACCCTAAGATTCAGACATGTCACGGATTCCGAAAGTACTTCGAGAACGCGCTAGACGATGCGAACATCGACCACGAGAGGAAGATGATCATCGAGGGCCACTTCGCTGGGACCCGAGCCCAACACTACACTGATCGTGACATTGAACATCTTCGAGAAGTCTACAGAAAGTCGTATCCTTTCATCGAAGTGGGACAAAGCCCTCACACTTCAGCAGAAGGCAGGGAAGCTATTTGGCAAAACAGAATAATTCAAGTCGAGACCCAAATAGCAAGACAGAGGATTCTAGAGGCGAAACTTGTCGTCATGCAGGATGACCTCAACAGCCTGATGCAGATTGTCGCGAATTCGAAGGGTAATTCTTACGGATAATCAGGTTTCCAAGTTATTCCTTCTTTACGCTTAACAGTAGGCCCTGCTGTTTGAACCAGGAGCTGAGAGTGTCCGAGAGAACGTCGAACTGTTTGTTGACCTTCCTCATTCCTAGGAGGCCGCCGGCCATTCCAGATCCAGACTTGATTAGTCTTAGAGTTCCACCCTCTGCCGCCTGAGATATCTGGAAATCGACAGCATAGCGCTGCGCTAGGACCCCGAGAGCGATATTGGCGCCTTTGCTTCCCTTCTCAGCCTTCCCTGACATAGGGCTCAGCCAGGTGACAGTGAAGCCATTTATTGCGAACGCTTGTTGGACGAGATTCTTGACGTTGTCAACAGACCCTCTCACTACAAGATCGGCATATTTCGCCATAGAAGCCCACTTTCTCGGTAGACGGGGTATCCTTCGGATGGATAAGGTTATCATTTAACGAAGATGCCGGTGCGTTGTTTCTTGAGTTCGTGCTCCGCGGTCATCGTCTTCGAATTATCATATACATAATCCGTATCCCAACACCAACGAGAATCGCGGGAAGACCGAAACCGAACTCAAGGGCTTGAGGATACCTTTGGGAAGCTATTGCCAAGCTGACCCCTCCGGCGGTAATGGCAAAACCAGTCAGTTTCGTTACTCTGGTAGACGTGGACACATATGGAAATGCGCCTACAACCGTGAAAACGGCAAAACCCGACCAGTACAGAGGGCTTGAGAAGAAGGACCCTGGGGTCAAATACAGTTCAGCCAGAAATGCCAGGACACCTAGTCCCAGCGCTACAAAAATCGCGACGACACGTTTCGCTCTCAACGAATGTTGCACACGAGTATCTTGTTCAAACTCAATAAATGAAAAGGGTGTCTGCTAAACCTTGGATCCCTGATGACCTAAGACTCATTGCTAGCACGTCCCTTGGCATTTGGTAGGTCGAGATTTGATACGCGAGACTCTTGAATCCATAGAGGTCAGCATCGGACGGCAGGGAGGTCCCGGAAGCGGCGCCAAAGCCAAACGCTATGCTTGCGTCAGCGAGTGTTTGCGCCGAGCTCTTACCTCCAGCAATGTCAATTGAGGCCTGTCCCACCGCGTCGATTGCTCCTGCAATTCCTCGACTCGAGGGAGCCGCCAGCGCAGAGGCACCTGTAACCTCTTCGACAGAGAAGGACCCAGCTATGGGACCTGCAACCCCCCCGAGCGCTCCTAGCGCACCCCCCGACAGCACCGCCGCTCCGAAGCCCTCTGCGGAACAGCCGCCTTTACTCCCGCTACATGTGGCACCATAGAACAGGCCGGAAATCCCTGCCCCAGACAAGCCTCCGATGAGAACGGGAGTTACCGCTAGACCTAGTCCTCCTGTAGCAACGGCAACCACAGCAATCACTGCTACCGAAATTACCATAGTTCGGAAGTTGGGATCATTGTTCCACTCATTTACGACACCATTGCCAAAGCTTACTGCTCCATTGTAGAGCGTAGTGGCTCCGCCTACGACAGTGTTTGTGAAGCTGTTGACGTGGCAGCCTACATCCCAGAAGCCGCATCCGTCCAACCCGGACGGGTCCACTAGAGAAGTGGGCCGATCCAGAACATAGCTGTACAGATTCAGGCTTTGTGGATTCGACAGTTTGCCCTGTTTCGGGTCAGGTGAGATGAACCGGCCAATAGACGGGTCGTACCAGCGGTGATAGTAATAGTACAAACCTGTCGTTTGGCTGACAGGTTTGCCTGTGAAGTTGTAGTTCTCGCTGCCCGATGCGGAATTTTCCTGACCTCTCTGCTAGTAGGCGTTCGAAAGAACCAATTCTTTGTGGACGATGATCGCGTTTGGGGTGATAGTGGAAGGTCCGGTCGTAGAACACACTGTCGAATTCGGAAAGAAGCACTTATTTCTAGAGCCGTGAAACCCTTCCTAACGCAAAATACTCGACCTTCGCAAAGTCCAAGACAGACTCATCATCAGGGATAGGAGCGAGCACATTCGCTATGCCCACGGTGACGAGTTTACCAGAGGGCTGACCTGTCAGGCTATCCAGCGAGTCTCCCTTGTAACGATTTGTTATAGCTAGGTTAAGCAGAACCCAATCCTGTTTCGTAGAAGCCTGCAGCGACCTCACAGGATGATCCAATCGGACGACAAAATACGTTCCGCGATCTGTTCCAACCAAACTCCGTACAACTGTGCCAGGAGGTAGCTCGGGGGGTTTACCGGTCCCATCGTCATCGAGTATGATCTTGATTCGCTCTCCAACGAGCGTATGTTCCATTTTCATAGGCCGCATACTCTACAATGACAGCGCCAAGACAAGGGCTATTGTAGGAATCCAAGGTCCTGTGTAAATAATTGCGTTCGGGTCGATTATTCGCATCTCTATCCCACCTCCGAGATGCCCATATTGAGGTTCAACGACTTGTGGCTCAGTTAGACCGTTCTCCGATACGACCATCTCTCTAAACCAGCTGGCAGTATTATGCGGAGGAAGTGACAGTTTCTCCTGGAACTCGCCTTGAGTCATGTAATTTTCAGAAGTCACCCAAGGTGTGTCGTAGCCCGGATACGATCCCACTTGATACACCTTAATTCCTCGTCCTGCATTTTGCCCAACAGTGTCCGCTTGTGAGGCCGGTTCGGTTGCTCCTACTGTTGGGTTTGTGTCGGCTATTGTGGTTGTGGAGGTTGTTGACGCATCTAGTTGGGTGCTGCTAAGCTCTTGGATGTTCGGTGGTGCTGTGACTCGTATCTCGTTTTCCGGTGGAGGCAGTGGAGGGTCTCCGGCTCCGATGGTTGACCCCCCGCCTCCAGCGTTGCCAGTGCTGGACCTCGCTGATGGGTCGTCACAGCCATCAACGCCACAATTCAGAACATTCATACCGGTAGGGTCTCTGAGAACGGTCGGAAGATTCCGGACATACGCGTACCCGTTCAGGCTCTGAGGACTAGGAGCATCACCAGGAAGAGGATCACGGCTGACAAACCGTCCCGTAGACGCGTCATACCAGCGCTCTAATTCGTAGTAGAATCCCGTAGCAGAACTATACGGCTTACCGGTAAACCGGTAAGTCTCTGAGCCGGTAGAGCCATTGTCTTGTCCGTAGGGCTGGTAGTTGTCGGAGAAGACTACTGTCTTGGTGGATGATGTGACGAGTCGTGTGCTCCCAAGCGCGTCCGTATGATAGTAGAACAGGCTGCTGCCGGTGGCCCGGGTGATTCTGAGATTTCCAGCAAAGACGTAATCGTTCTCGGTCCCATTGATGTAATACTCGGACAGCGTCTCAGTACCATGATACGAATAGAAGGTCCAAGTGTTCTCATTAGACTCCAAGCGCCGTCCCAGTCCATCGTACGCATAGTAGCCCTGCGGAACATTGTTCAGACTGGCCTTGAGAAGATGACCCGCGACATCCCATCCATAGACCCAGCTATTACCGGCTGAGCTCTTGGAGAGCAGATTCCCGTTGGCGTCGTAGGAGTATGTCGTAGCCGTGCCCGATGTGGAGGAGGAGACCAGTTCGTTGTTGGCCTGATTATAGCTATAGGTCGAGAGGATGCCATTCGAGCTCTGTCTCTGACGGTTGCCAAAAACATCATACTGGTACCAGAGAGGAGTCGTGATAGCGTTGTGGCCTGTGCCTGTCGTTAGGCTGGCGTTGGTCAACCGAGCCAGAGGGTCATAGTTGTATTGCTCACTAGTCGCCACAGAGTTCACCTGGCCCGTTACACTAGCGACAGTGCCGGTTTTGTTGTACTGATAGTTCAGGTGAAAGAGACTGGTCGCGGGGCGGGTGCTGGTATTGTTGAGGCCGATACTGCTGACGCGGGCTAGATTGTCAAAGGTGTAGTTGCCTACTAGACCATTACCGTACGTGACGCCCCTCACACTGTCATCCCGGTAGTAGCTGAAGCCGGCGTAGACGGGACCTCCAGGCTTCGAAGCGCTGAGAAGCCTGCCTAGGGTATCATAGGTATAGTTGACTACGAGCCCGTCCGGGTAGCTGATCGAATAGAGATTCTCCCCAGCGTACGCGTACTTGACAAAGTACTGCGACCCTATTATTCCGCCGGAGGGCGAGGAGCCGGTGGGACCGCTGACAGGACCCATCTTGCAGATGTTATAGCAGTCAGGATACCCGTTGGCAATGTATTCTAACAATAGACCGGTGCTCGTAAAGGATGGAGTTATGGTCAGATCGTACATCGTATGCTGTCCACCATACGTGATGGTGACACCACTAACGCTGACCCAGGATCCCACGTCATAATTGTAGATCTTGTCTCCGGGCTGTATCAGCGTGATCGGTTTCTCTACAGTTCCAGTACCAGTGAGGATCCATAGTTTCATCAGCGGATTGGCGTCTGCTCTGAAGGGAAGACCTGCCGTTGTGTGTATTGTCAGAGTACTGTTTGTAGTGACCCTGCGTATCTGAGACACCGTGGCGACGGTCTGGTACTCTGTAGGCGCATTGTAGGCTATGACCTTGTTGCCCGGGGTAATGTCTTGTACTGGAACCTGGGTCCCGTTGGCGAGAGTTATCAGTGTACCCTCGGCCACGCTGCCACTTCCCCCACCCCCAGGAGAATACGGGCATCCGCTGAATGGATTGTTCACGTAGTAGCACTCTTCTGTAACCCTGTTTCGGGAATCGTAAGTGTAGCCCATTGTCGCGTTCTGGCTCTGCAACTCCAACAGGTTACCGTCTCGATCATAGGTGTAACTATCGCTCGTCCCGGTGTTCCCGTGGGTTATGCTTGAGACTCTGTCCAATGAGTCGTAAGAGTATGCTGTCCGAACCCCATTCCTGTCAATCTTGCCTGCAATGTTATTGTTACTATCATAGTTGTAGGACTCGAAGGTTCCGTCAGAGTAGTCTGTCCTGACTAGCCGGTTCAGACTGTCATAGGAGAAGACCTCAGTCTGAGGCGCCGTCAGGAGGAAGTCATCGAAGGAAAATGTAGGAAAGCAGGATGATGCTTTGGCTGCCGAGATCTCGATTCCCACCACATTCTTTGTCGTGTCAACGTTCACTTTTACCATCGTCCATGTTCCAGGGGATTTCAGTGAAGTCTGGGAATTTGTTCCGTCGGAGTAGAGAACCTGTACGATGGGATTGACACCATTGTTTGGGTCGCCTCCCATATACCAGAACTGGAAGCTTGTGATCATTCTGCCTGGAACCAGCGCCGCGAAATTCTCTTGAAGCGTGAAGGCTACGGGTATGCATCCGCTGACATTTTGTACTGCCGCGGCGGTTCCTGTGTGACCGGGGCCGCGTACCGCCATCCCTGTCCGGGTCCAGCCGTAGAAAGTGCCTGTCTCAAAACCGGGATTAACAAACAGGTTTTCGTTGGCTGATACAGTTCTCCGGAGGTTTCCGACCTCATCATAGTAGTAGTTCGTCAGATAGTAGTGTCCACTCAAGAGTGGGGCGTTGCACTTGGAGTCTGAGAATTCGACTACGGAGATGAGGCGTCCCAGCCGGTCGTATACGCTGCAGAAATAGCTGCCGTTCTCGTCTGTTCTCCGGACCCACGAACCGGTATCATTGTAATAGGTGCGAACAACGTTACCGTTCGGTTCGGTGAGCTGAACCTCTCTCCCGAGGACATCATACTGGTAGGTGGTGGTATTGTTCAAGGGATTCGTGTCAGAGACCTGTTTGTCCATCCAGCTGTAGGCGAAGGTTTCAGTCGAATACACAGCGGCCCCGGAGAACTTCTTCAGACTTGCTAGTCGTCCTAGGCCATCATAGATCTGCCGCGTCTTCCAGCCGTTCTCGTTGGCGATGTCCACGTAGTTCCCTGTGTCATTGTAAGAATAATTGGTATAGTCACTCGTAGGATACGTGACTCTCGTCACGCGGCCTAGAATGTCGTACTGGTAGCTTGTCATATTGCCGTTTGGGTCCGTGCTTGTAAGGAGTGTTCCCGTGGCGAAATTGTATGTATAACGCGAAGAGGCGAGGGCACCGCCTGGTATGAGAGTCTGGTTCCTGATCGTCACGTACGCTTGCTGATAGGAAGAGGAGTATCCAAAGAGGGTCCAGTTTCCCCTCGCATCGGTGAGCTTGACGAGGTTTCCGTATCTATCGTAGTTTCTAGCTGTTGTGAGCCATTGGGGGCTTCCTGAACTGTAGAGTTGCCGGGTCTGGTTGAGTCCTCCCCAAGGGTAGTAGCTGTTGTAATTCTCGGTCGCCACGGAAGCGGAGGTCCCCGTCGCATTCTGCAGTTCTGCGGTTCCTGCAAGCGAAATGTGAATGTTCGGGTTTGGGGCCCCATTCTTGAAGAATGAGTTTGTAAAGCCGGGAGGAGCTACTTGCGGAGACACCGTCGTCGCGGTAAGGTTATCGAAGAGTGCTGAGTATCCCCCCGCGTAAACACCGAAGCCAGTTCCAGCGGAGGCAAATGGGCTGGAAAGGGATGAGAAAGTTCCTGAGACCTGGCAGGGATTCTGACCCGGGAGGCTAGCAGTCCCAACCGCGTGATAGTTCTGGACTGTCAGCGTGAAGTTGTACCATTTCCCGAGAGCTATAGCGCAAGAAATCTTCGCGCTAGGCTGTGGATTAGAGAAGTTGTCTGCAAGGAATTCTGGACCAAAAATATTCCCATCGTCCAGCAGCTCAAGGAAGGTCCCTGATGGGCCTCTGTTGTGGAGGACTAAAGCCCACTTGGAAATCCCCGACCCGGGAGAATGGGTGAATATGCCGATTCTCTGGTCTGACGAGTTTACTGGTTTGCTAATGTACACTTTAGCCTGGAGGGACAAGTCTCCCTTACCAATGTCAGCCCGGGCGAAGACGCTCGCCTGTTGCCCTACAGTTTCAGTGCCATTGTAGGCGCCGTTCTGGACTGTCCAAGAACCATAATGGGCTGACCATTGGTTGTCTGTATTGGTGTAGTTAGCGTTGCTGAAGGTTTCTTGGAACGAATAGAAGCCAGGCGATAGTCCATTGTTGTAGTAGGAGTTGAAGGCCTCGTGATACCAATTGGACAGGGGATTGATTACTCTACGACTATAGACCCGGTTTCCCCAAGAATCATAGCCATAGAAGGTGGTGTAGCTCCCAAGGCGAGGATTAGAAGAGTCGTCTGACACGATTACGGTCTCATTGGTAACATCTCCATGGGTATCAAAGAACTGGCGGACTCCTCGGAACCCGTTGTTGTCGTCCGAAACATTCCAGCTCACACCAATGTTCGAAAACGCGTAGGTTGTCGTTATAGCCGGCGACGTCCCATCGTAGGTGATAACGACCGTACCGGGAACCTGCGGTCCCGCACCTAGGGAATAGAAGTATGTCAATGCACGAACTTGCTGACCCCCGTCCGTTGCAGTTATCTGATGAGTGACCCGGTAAGAATTGGCCTGGACAAACTGTAGCGTGCTGTAGGAATAGTCGGTCGACCATCTCGTTGGGTAGGTAATGCTAGAGGGAATCCAAGGAGCAATGTTGGGATCATTCACGGAATTGTACTGGAAACTGGTCATCCTTCCGGCAGGGTCAGTAACCGAGATTAGGCTCTGACCGCTATACGCGAATACGATCCCTCTCACAGAGCCTGACCCCATCAGACTCGTCTGGTTAATGCTGAGCAAGAGCCCCGCACTGTTGTAGTAGAACTGGAATGTTCTTCCGACAGTATCATTAACAGTAGAAATTCTGTTTGCAGGAGTATAGCCCAGTGTTTATGTTGTTGCCCAAGGCGTCTGTGATCTTACTCAGCCGGTTCGAATGGCTGGGGTCGAACTTGTAATTCACTCCAGACCTAGATAGGAGAAAGACTCCTGTAATGTTTCTGACCAGTTGGAAATTCTCTCCCTGATGATTCACGTAGACGCTACTGGGTCCGGTCAGCCAGAAACCCGTCGGAATTCTGTAACCTTCTCCATTCCACAAGTGTATGTACTGTGGGGTCAGTGAGTTGTTCATCCAGGGGAAGTTGAGCTGCCAGCCGTTCCCAAGGGGAGCCCACGGATAGGACTCGTAAAGGTATGGCTTACCGTTGAGAAAAGTGTAGGGTTCCGTGTAAACCCGGGTAAATTCGAGGTTGAGCCCTCGTCCGGGAACGTTCAGGTCTCTCTGAACTATCGTCAGCATCCCGTTGCTGGGGGAGACGTACTCTCCGAGATTGTTGAAGTACTGTCCGTAGGGGGCTAGTCCGTTGCCGTCCCAGGGATCGCTGGGAGTTGCGAAAGGCGACCAGGCGGTGGTGATTGGTATCGAGGCGAAGGTTGCGTTGTATGGTCCAGAACCCTCGGTCCAGATAAGCGCAATCTGAGTTGAGCCAGAGCCGCTGGCGGAAGCATAGTTGGAGCCGAGACTGCTTGGTACATTCCTGTTTGTCACAGCAAGAATTGTCGATTGGTCTGACCATTTCTCTCCCGAAGGTCTATGGACCATGGCTATCGAGGAGCCCTGAATGGCAAATGCGTAGAGGTCACTCGTTGAAGAATCAACCGTGATGGTGGGAGAGGAGTAGGAGGCTGGAAATAATGGCATCTTGCTCCATAGGCCAGAAGCTGGACGATACGCGTAGTTTACTCCGGCGCTGTACGCGCGGTACAATACATGCGCCCCGAAACTCGCGTCTGAGACGCCTGTCAACTCAGAACCATCAGCCACCGATTGATCGACATACTCGACCTGTCCAACACCGTTATTCGACACTAGTTTCGACCGTAACTCGACTTGGGGAAAATTGCATGGAAGAGGGCACGACTGGTACACCACCCTCATCGAGCCATCGGCCGAAGGAATAAGGACTGACCTATAATGATCGTAAACAATCGCGGCAACACAGTCCTTCGATTGCTCAACTAGAGTTGGGTTCTTACCATAAAGAACATAGAGGTCGCTTTCCATTGACGGAAAGTAAGAACACGCAGGATCAGACCCAATTTGTTTGTAATAGTTGAAAGCAAAGGTCAGATTTCCATACTTGCTAAAGGCGATATTCACATTCCTAACTCCGAGCGACATAGAACAGCCGGGAGCTGTCCAAAACGTACACGTGCCGGTCAGCACACCGGTCTGACCGACGCTTCCCCAAGATATTGCCCAGTTACCGTTACTCCCCGTAATGTTCCCAACTATGTAGTGCAGTGCGACTTGCCGAGTCCAGTTACCCGAGTAGGTTCCTTCGTAACTATCCCCAGCCGCCACAACGACCGTCTGTCCGAAACTTATTACAGCCGGGAAAGAAACTTCAGAATCAGAACTTACCCAGGCGGGCCAGCTCTGTGGCATCGAATAGCTCTTCCAGCTGATACCGTCATGAGAATAAGCGTACCATAGAGATTCGTAACCGTATGTCTGGCCATAGTAAAAGACCCAGTAGTTGCCTCCGACCGGTTCGTAGAAGACCTTCCTTTGAAAGGTCTGAGCCGTGGGCGCGAAGCCGTTGATGTTAGTGGATATTAGGCTTGGATCGATGGAGACAGTTGACCCTGCCGGCAGGTCTCCCAGGCTTATGTTCAGGCGGAAATTTCCTAGACCAATTGTCGCAGTTGAGCTCAGTGACTCCGGGACATCGCTCCAGGAGAAAGTATAGTTGCCCGTGCCATAGTCTACCCTGAACTGCTTCGAGGCTGTTCCGAGAGCATGCTTGTCGGTAATGTTCTTCCAAGAGTAGACGATCCTATAACTTCCGAAAGAATTTGCGGTGAATTGCAAGTCCCATCTCAACGGACCAGCTGATAATGCCTTGTAGACG
>Ga0137381_10003812_pt1 | contig 10815 bp, 14 predicted proteins | sample SagtaG_16_FD_104808 | JGI IMG/M metagenome (GOLD analysis project Ga0137381, IMG submission 104808) | Vadose zone soil microbial communities from Sagehorn Ranch, Mendocino, California, USA - Sage2_L_115_16 metaG | ecosystem: Environmental > Terrestrial > Soil > Vadose zone | place: USA... | reverse complement strand
GTTTGCTGCATCCATTCAAGCCGGCAACGTACCGCCGACCTTCGGGCCGAGCGAGCTCCTGCGCCCTGACAGCCTCTCTGCGCTGTTGATGGTGTGCGTCACCGCCGTCGCGACTCTGGCGCTATTCTTTAGCCCGGGCCTCGGCCGAGAGAGCCACTACGACGTTGCGCAGCTCCGGCGCTACCATATCTTCACCAATCTATTCATCTTCGCGATGCTGCTCGCGGTCTCTGCCAATAACGTTGGCATTATGTGGATTGCGGTGGAGGCGACGACGATCTTCTCGGCGATGGTTATCCCGCTGGCGCTCAGCAAAGCTTCGGTGGAGGCCTCGTGGAAATACATCCTCATCAGCTCGGTGGGAATTACTTTGGCATTTGCCGGGACGGTGCTTGCCTATTTCGATTTCGTTGCACTGTCAGGGCATACCGAGAATGCGCTCAACTGGCCGGTGCTGCTGTTGGCGGCCCCGCATCTGCACCCCGAAGTGATGCGGCTTGCCTTCGTATTTCTCCTCATTGGTTTTGGGACGAAAGCGGGCATCGCGCCGATGCACACCTGGCTGCCCGACGCCCATTCCGAAGCGCCCTCACCGCTCTCTGCCATGATGTCAGGTGTCCTGCTCGCGGTCGCTCTGTATGCGATCACGCGCTGGAAAGTTGTCGTGGACGCAACTCTCGGTCCCGCCTTCTCGAATCAACTGCTTCTTTGGCTGGGGCTGTTCTCTTTGTTGGTGGCCGCCTTCAGCCTCGTGATCCAGCGAAACTACAAGCGCATGCTGGCATACTCCAGCATTGAGCATACCGGGCTGATCTGTATTGGGCTAGGACTGGGGCCGCTGGGTGTGTTTGCTGCTTTTTTGCATCTAGTCTGTCACACGGCGGCCAAGTCCATGCTGTTCCTGTTGTCGGGAGAAGTGCTGCACCATTACCGCAGCACAGAACTGGAAAGGGTCTCCGGTATGCTCAAGGTCATGCCTTGGACCGGCGCGCTGTTTATGGTTGGAATACTGGCAGTCGTCGGGCTGCCGCCGTTCGGTTTGTTTATATCGGAATTCGCACTGATCAGAGCAGGCTTTGCCAATGGGCGGCCGGGCTTGATGGCTGCCGTGCTGGTGTTACTCGCGGTCGGCTTCGTCGCGCTTCTTCGCCACTCCAACCGGATGCTATACGGGACACCGCCGCAGGGAGTTACCATAGGAGAAGTCGGCAAGTGGCGGATCGCGCCGCTTTTGCTCAGTGTGGGCGTGCTAGTCGTACTGGGTCTAACGCTGCCGGCACCGCTGGAGCGGCTGCTCAATCAGGTCGTGAAGGTCGTGACAAAGTGACCGACTTCTCTCGACTACGATCCGCGCTGGCGGAAAAGCTCGAGGGACAGGCGGTGAACCTCCATGTCCGGCGCGGGAACGAACTTCATTTTCAGATAGATCGCGCGGAGGTGCTCGATCTGGCCGAGTTCTTTCGTTCCGATTTTGGCGCGGAGTTGATGCTCGTGGTCGCAAACGACCGCCGCGGTGATAAGGGCGCATTCGAGCTGAATTATCTATTCGCCAATAACCGGGAGAACTGGTTCGCCCATGCCACGGCAGATCTCCCGCCAGGCAACCCCACTATCCCCTCGCTGGCAACGTTCTACTATCCGGCGTCGCGCTTCGAACGCGAAATCAAGGATCTGTTTGGCATCGAAGCCACCGGTCACCCAGATCGCCGCTCGCTGGTGCGCCACGCCTTCTGGCCGAAAGACTACTTCCCTCTTCGCAGAGGGTCGTCACCGCCCGGGAAGTTTGAAGACGACGGCACGCCGTTTCCCTTTCTTCCGGTAGAAGGCGAGGGCGTATACGAAATTCCCGTCGGGCCGGTGCACGCCGGTATCATCGAGCCGGGACACTTCCGTTTCAGCGTGGTGGGCGAAACGGTGATCGATCTCAAAATTCGCCTCTACTTCACGCACAAGGGCACGGAAAAGTTATTCGAGGGGCGCGCGCCTGCCGAGGGTGTGGAGCTAGCGGAACGCATCTCCGGCGACTCGACCATCGGGCACTCGCTGGCATATTGCCAGGCGTTGGAGGCTCTCGCCGGAGTCGAAGTCCCAGCGCGCGCGCAGTATATCCGCGTTGTCCTCCTGGAAATGGAGCGGTTGTACAACCACGTGGCGGACTTCGGGATGATCTGCAACGATACGGGCTTCGCCGTGGCCCACTCCCATTGTTTTCGCATTCGCGAGCGGCTGCTGCGCCTGAACAAGCGCCTTACCGGAAACCGTCTTTTGCGCGGTGGCATCGTACCTGGCGGCGTCTCTCGGCCCATCCCACACGACCTCAATCTCGCGGCCGAGCTTGACTCGATTCTGACTGACTTCAATGAAGTTGTCGAAATCAGCCTCAATAACACGATGGTCATGGACCGGCTAGAGGGGACCGGACGGCTAACGAGGAAGACTGCGACCGATCTCGGTGTTTTGGGCTACGTCGCCCGTGCCTCCGGCATTAACGTGGACGTGCGGCGCGATCATCCCTTTGCCTCGTATCACCACTTGAAGTTCAAGGTGCCGGTGTTTGAGTCTGGCGATGTCTATGCGCGAACGATAGTCCGCGTGGAAGAGGCGCGCGAGTCGGTGAGCCTGATCAAGCAGGCGATGGCACAGGTGGCCGGCGGGCGACTGGCCGCGCCGCTCGGCTGGCTGCCCGCGTTTGAACCGGCATTCGGGATTGTGGAAGGCTGGCGCGGCGCCATCGTGCACTGGGTGATGGTCGACCACGAGGGCAAACTCTTCCGTGTGAAAGTCAAAGATCCGTCCTTTGCGAACTGGCCCGCGCTTTCGTTTGCCCTGCTCAAAAACATCGTTCCCGACTTTCCATTGTGCAACAAGTCGTTCAATCAATCGTATTCAGGAAACGATCTATGATTACTGGACACTGTTTATGATTGACTCGGTATCGGTTGTTTCGCGGACACTGAGGAGGGCTATGAGCGCGGATCAAAAAGACGGCGGTGATAAGTTCCGAAAGACCTCCCCCGAGAAGCTTAGTCCCTGCTCGAGGTAAAAGTGCGCTAACCGGGCTTTTCTTTCTGACCGAAGGCATAATATGATCTTGTCATGCAAAGAGTAAAACAATTTACTTCGGCAAATACCATGGTCGATGAAATTGTCCGGAGAATCCGTAACCCACTTAACGCACTGCTGCTCAATATAGACAATCTGGAAGATGAGATTGCCGAGGTCAATATAGAGACTAGCCGGGAGCGGCTCAGAAGGATGCGAAATACAATCGCGGAGTTGGATTCCCTTCTCTGTGAGGTTCTCCGGCTTTCAGACCTGCCAAAGCCCCGAGTCACGGCCATCGACGTCAATGCACTGGTCAGGGATGTAGAAACTTTTGCCAAACCCGAGTCATCGAAAAAGGAATTGACCGTAAGAATAAATCTTCAAGATAATTTGCCGACGATGCAAGGTGACCCGATACAAATTAAGCAAGCGATCTTAAACATTCTTCTCAACGCGATTGAGAACTCTCACTCGATCGGCTCTATTACCCTTGCTACAGAAACGAAAGACAGTAACGTATTGATCAAAGTTGAAGACAAAGGCGAAGGCATTCAGCTGGCTCATCGCGACCGTATCTTTGACCCTTTCTTTTCTACCAAAGAGGGAGGGATAGGGCTCGGACTTGCGCTGGCATCAGAAATCATAAAGATGCATCACGGCCATATATCCGTCACCTCCGAAATCGGCAAGGGCAGTAGCTTCATCATCTCTTTACCCTTCAGGCGGTAGCGGCGAGAAACCATGCACGGTCGGAAAGTGTTAATCGTTGAAGATCATCAGGAAAGCCGCGAAAGCTTGGCGACAGCTCTAAAAAAAGCGCGCTTTGATGTGCTGGAGGCTGGTTCGTTAAAGGCTGCTTATTCTATGACTTCCGACGGTCAGGTGGCGGTCATCGTCAGCGAGCTCAAGCTCTCTGACGGCGACGGCCTAAGCCTTCTCGGTCAGCTTAAAAAAAATGGCCTGGAATGCCCCATCGTTTTTGTTACAGCCTTTGGAACTATGAGTTCCGCCATTCAGGCCATGAAGATGGGTGCGGCGGATTTCTTGACAAAGCCTGCCACCGCAAAAGATTTGACAGAGGCAGTAAGCACTGCCCTGCGAAGATGGGACCAACAACATGGCCGAGAAAGCTTGGAAGCTTCCGCGCAAGCCATCCAACCTCAAAACGTGGTCATCGGAGTGTCGCGGGCGATGAGAGAACTTTTTTCACTCGTGGAACGCGTTGCACCCTACGGCGGTAACGTTCTGATCTGTGGCGAAAGCGGATCAGGAAAAGAGGTTATCGCCCGTGAAATCCACCGCTTCAGCCCAAGAAGAGATCACCCGTTTGTTCCGGTCAACTGCGCATCCGTTTCAGACGAGCTTTTAGAGAATGAACTCTTTGGTCACGAGAGAGGAGCTTTCACGGGTGCCAACGAGAAAAAAATCGGCGTATTTGAAACAGCCAACGAGGGCACTTTGTTTCTCGATGAGATCAATGAAATGGGGCTCAGATCGCAAGCCAAGTTGCTTCGTGCATTGGAGCGCAAGGAATTTCGTAGGCTCGGCGGGACACAAAAAGTTAGAACCAACTTGAGACTTATCTCCGCCACGAACGTTAGCCTCGAAGATGAGGTTGGGACTCGAAGGTTCCGTGAGGACCTTTACTACCGAATCAAAGTGGTCACGCTGATCGTCCCGCCGTTACGTGAGCGGAAAGATGATATTCCTTATCTGATCAAAGCTTTTCTGGCGGAATTGGAGCGAACCAGTGGCAAGTCCAACCTCAAGATCACGCCCGAAGCCCTGGCTCGATTACAACGCTACCTGTGGCCGGGCAACGTCAGGGAGCTAAAGAATGTTGTGGAAAGTATGGTTCTGATGACGGAAGGGGACACTTTGGATGTGGATAATCTCCCGCAAAACATCCGTGGCGGCGTGAACGCCAAAGAGATCAAATTCCCAGTCGGTGTGACCATGGAGGAAGCTGAGAAGGAGATTATTCGCCGGTATTTGGAGTATTTTCCAACGAAAAAACAGGCTGCACATGTCCTCAGGATAGGGCTTCGCACCCTTCACCATAAAGTAAAGAAATTTGGCCTCCCGTGGTCTGGCTGTAAATCCTTAAGAAAGCCATCGACGATCCGTTCCTCTAAATATTCGAAGAGTAAGTGGCTGAAAATTGTCCTTGAAGCGGGGCTTGGCATCCTCCACCACAAAGACTCAGCATTATTTTCATTGCCTTTCCGCCGAGTTTCTAAGGCTGCAACAATTGCACTCTTAAGCCCGGCAAAATACAAATCTAATGCGGTTTTTGCACTCCTCTCGGCTATTTCGAATCATCAATGCAAAATTTGCACTCGAGACGCAATTCCTATTGGAAAATTGGTCCTTAAAACTTGGTCCGGCAAAAAATTCCCTCGAACTTTTAGCAACTTAGCGTCATCCAAAAAAACGGCCTCAGTCTTGCGGTTAGCCTAAGATGAAGAGGCGTCAACAAATGAAACCGTTTGGATGGTTTTCCACGGCGATGCTCATTGGACTCTTGCTTTCAACCAACGAAGCAATGGCGCAAAAACCCACTCCCACGACCCACACAATATTCGTGACTGCGGTAGAGCTAAAGGGCGCAACCACGGCCGATAAACTTCTGCCGCCTCCAGTCAATCCGAACGATCTCTCGAAAGGTTACGAATTTAAGCCTCCAGGCGAGGCCGACAAGAATGATCCGAAGAAATGGGAAGTGTCAAGCTACAGGTTCGATCCCGGTTTCGTGACCGTGCGCCAGGGAGATTCAGTAAAGCTTAGGATCTTCGTCGTCAATGGTGATGAGCATGAGGTGGGGATTGCGGATCCTGACAGACGCGAGGTGGTGGCGAAGGCCAAGTTGAACCGCGGCCGGGAGTACGAGCTATCTTTCAGCGCGAAAAAGATTGGCAGTTACCAACTGACATGCCACACCCACGCGCCCACCATGGCTGCCACTATCCTCGTTTTGCCGCGAAAGTGAGGGACGTTCTGTGGCCCACGGATCGTTGCTCGCTCACCCGGGTGTCTGAAAAATCACGGCGAATCACTGAAGGCAAAGGAGAGAGCAGAGACGAGGAAAATGGCAGAGGAGAAGAAAAGAGTTTTGTTGATTGGCAAGCAGCCAGACATCCAGCTTTTCGCCACGCTGGGACAAGAAGGCTACGAGGTTGCTGTCCTTGAATCGGTGTACACCGCTCGGAGCTTGAGTCTCTTATACAGGCCTCACTCCATCATTGTTTACCTTCGCTACCCCAAAGACATATCCATATTAGAGGAGTGCGTGGCCATGGCCGGGAGAGTGCCTGTTGTTGCTGCTATTTCCATTCTCGCCAAGGAAGCCTTCGTCAAAGCCGTGAAAGAAAAGGCCGCGTCTGTTGTCATTCTTCCAGTGAAACCACAGACCATTAGAGAAACCTTACGGAGCTTGGAGCTGTCTGAGGATGAAGGGCAATTTCCTTCGGCTCGGAAAAAGAGTTTGGGAACTGATTACCCAGGAGAAAAAGAACCTACCCAGGAGATTCTCTTTAGGAGGCGCTGATGACAACAACCGCTTTGATACAAACCGAAGAGTGTTCGCAAAGTTTCCCGAAGCGCAGCGAAAATAACAGAATGGCGCTAGCCGGAAAAAAAATCTTACTCATCGACGATCAATGGGATACTTCACTGTTCATTGCCCTCCAGCAGGAAGGGTATGAGGTCATAGCAGTTGAGTCTCCCCAAAAGGCATGGGGTGTGGTCTGGACGTTCCGGCCTCACTTCATCATTATCCATCTAACCAACCCGAGTCGCGGGGATATTTCCACACTGCAGGGATGCGGTGTCCTAGCCGGCGGCGTTCCTATTATCATTGCTGCGCCCATCTCTGGAAGCGAGGCCATCATCAAAGCTCTGGAAAAGGTGGCCTCGGTTTTTCTCTCTTTTCCACTAGGACCGTATGGCATAGAGAAAATTTTGGCTGAACTGGACAAGTGAGATTAAGGGAACGCGAAAGAGGCCCTAGCAATATTCAAAAATTGATTCGGTCTCCTATTACGACAAGGGACACAGTCGCCTGAAAAATGTTTTTGATGCGCTGTTTCCAAATTTGATCGCGGACGGGGCGGAAAGGAAAATTTGAGAATGCGTGCAGAAAAGATACAGAACAAGAAAGAAATTCTGTTGATCAATGGAAAATCGGACACCCAGCTTTTTGCCGGCCTTCAGGAGGAAGGGTGCAAGGTCACTGTCTGCGAGTCGCCTCAGAAGGCCTGGGGTTTTGTCTATCCAATTCCGCCCGATGTCATCATCCTTCATCTTCAGCACCTAAGTAGTAAGGGTGTTTATGCACTACAGGAATGCCTCGCGCTGGCAGACGGCGTGCCAGTTATAATTGCCACAGGTGCGTCACGAAGCGAAGCTTTTACGAAAGAGCTGAGACAGGTTGTTCCGCGGTTTCTGTCGCTTCCATTGAAGCCGAACGCAGTTAGAGAAATCCTCGACGATTTAGAATCTTCTACCGGCGATAGACGGTCCGGATCTGAATGGAGCAGACAATTCTAGGTAGCGGTTTGTCATCGTTTTCATGCGGGCGTCCTGTGCCCTTTGTAACGAGAAAAAGAAAAGATAGAGGAGAACAACGCATGATGAAAGAGAAAGGAAAGAAAGACAGGACAAAAATTTTGTTGATCGGCGAGAACCCGGACATCCAGCTTTTTACTGCCCTTCAGAAAGAAGGGTACGAGGCCATTGCTAGCGAGTCACCGCAAAAAGCCTGGCCCTTGGTTTACGCATTCCGCCCTCATTTGATCATCGTCCACCTGCGCCACCCAAGTAGGAATGACATAGCTACATTGCAGGAATGTCGCGTCGTGGCACAGGGGATTCCCATCGTGGTTGCGACCTCGGTTCCAGGACACGAGACGGTCATGAGGGCCCTCGAAGAAGGTGCCACATCATTTCTGTCTTTGCCGGTGGAAGGAGCAAAAATCAAGAAAGTATTTGATGACCTGGTGGCTAGCCATGGATAAACGTGATCCTCGTCTCTCAGCACCTATTCATGGTTATGACAGCGACGAACTCTTCCGGAAAGATTTGTGGCTTAGACGAATCGCCGACAGCCGTCAAAAGCTCGCCACGATGCGTGAGGATCAAGCCAACGGCGCTCACCACTGCTTCCGTAAAGAAATCCAACGAGGCACTGGAGCTTCTCAAGGAAAAATAAAGGTGCCGGACATGGAAGAGACAAAAGAAAAAGCTTTAATGCTTGCGGATCTTATTGCCTCACGCGAGGTCCTGCTTTTGTTAACAGTGGACGAAGCGACGGAAGAGCTAAGAGGACTTCTTACTAAATTGGACGCAGAAACGCAAAAAGAGGTCATGGAGCGAATCTGCAGTTTTCTTGATTAACTTAATGAGAGAAACCGAGGTGATACGGATGGACAAGCGATACGTCATTTGGTTAGCACCTGGCGTTGTTGCTTTTACTCTTGTGCTTGCCGGGTGTCAGAAGAAAGAGGAACCGGTTCCGGCTGCAAACCCTGCACCGGCCGCCGCGCCTGCGGGTAATGCATCTGCAGGGGCTGGCGCTGTCGCGACAGGGCCAGGAAGTGATGCAAGCCCGAGAAATTCGCCAGCTACTGAGGGAACCAAAACCCCAGATAAGCAAGAAACCGGCAAGAAGACATTTTAGGTTCGCTTTTTCCCTGTGATCCAAATGACGGGGAGGATTTTCGTCTCCCTCTTCGTTTGGCCGGCAAGTCGGTGAGTGAGCCTCGAGGCTCTTCAAAAGGGAACTTTGGGCAAAGGTGCTGATGAAGGTCCTCTTCGTGACGTCAACTTTGACTTCGACCGTTACGAGCTTCGCCCGGATATGAGGGAGATACTTAAGGGTCAAGCCACATGGCTCAAAGCGAATCCTCAAGTCAGGGTCGAGGTCAAAGGGCATTGTGACGAGCGTGGAACCAGCGAGTACAACCGCGCATTGGGTGCCAAGAGAGCAGAGAGCGTGAAACGGTACCTCATTGATCTCGGAATCTCACCGGATCGTTTTTCGACCGTAAGTTACGGTGAAGAGCTTCCTACGTGCAGGGAGGAGACTGAAGCTTGCTGGGCAAAGAATCGGCGCGCGCACTTTGTCGTCAGGGCTGCGCCAACTGCATAGACCTTTGGAGGACAAATCGATGGCAGGTGAGAAGAATGGGCATGTAAGACATATTTTGCAGAAGATTGAAAAGCACGAAAGCCTGGCCGGTGTCGATCTCAGAAATCTTTATCTCTCTGGCATGGACCTCTCCAACTTGGACCTGAGAGGGGCCAATCTTAAGGGTTGCCGTTTGAGTCATGGAAAACTCGCGGCGAGCGATCTAACGAATGCCGATTTAACGGACACAATGCTGATCAACACGAGCTTCAAGAAAGCAAATCTGGTAGGCACCCGCTTTCGTGGCGCGGTCGTGGTTGGAGCCGATTTTTCTGAGGCGAAGGGCCTGAATACGGAGCTGATAAGATACCTGAAGTCTAAAGGGGCTACGGGGCTACAACAAGAGGTCGACCGAGCTGCGGCGAATGGCTCGCCAACACCTTGACTGAAAAGTTCATCCATAAGGAAGAAAATTATAAAAGAGCATCATGTCAGCGATGAAAACCTTTCCCATTATTCGGGATCTGGTCACTGACGTCTCGTTTAACTACGAAAAAGCGAAACCGATTCCCGAGTTCAAGCCAAGGCCGAAAGAGCCCGACGGGACCCGGCGAATGTATCAGGAGGATATCGATCGGGGGCAGGAATTTCACAAGTGCATCGAGTGCTTTTTGTGCCAGAACGTGTGCCACGTCATTCGTGATCACGAAGACAACAAAAAGTATTTTGCCGGCCCGCGCTTTTTTGCCCGCGTGGCCGCGTTGGAAATGCACCCCTTGGATACCAATCATCGCAGACAACTCTTGAAGGAGAAGGCCGGACTGGGTTTTTGCAATATCACGAAGTGCTGCACCGAGGTTTGCCCGGAGCACATTCATATAACAGATAACGCGATGATCCCTCTTAAAGAGCGTGTCGTGGATGTACTGCACGAAAGAAAATCATGAGAAGCTCGACTTTGGCGAACGCAAGCTTCTATATCAGCTATCTTCAAGGAGGTAAGAGTCTGTAATGGACAATATATATCTCGATAACAACGCTACAACGAAGAGTGATGATAGGGTCTTCGCCGCTATGCGTCCCTACCTCACGAATCAGTTTGCTCACCCTTCCAGCCCGCATCTATTAGGGGCTAAGGTTCGGGAAAAAATTGAGCAAGCACGAGATTCGGTCGCTGTTCTTCTTGGTACCAGCCATCCTGATGAGATCGTCTTCACGAGCGGGGGAACCGAAAGCATCAATACCGCAATCAAGGGAATTTTGGCTGCGGCACCAACGCGAAACCACATCGTGACAACCAAAGTCGAGCATGTTTCAGTCCTTAACCTCTGTCTCTACATGGAAAAGCATCGCTACCGAATCACTTACTTACCGGTGGACAGACAAGGGATGTTGAACCTGGAAGAGCTAAGGAGATCTCTTACCGATCACACGGCTATTGTCTCAGTCATGTGGGCAAACAACGAAACAGGGGTCGTCTTCCCGATCGAGGAGATTGGAGAGATTGTCAAGGAGCGGGGGATTATATTTCACGTGGATGCCGTCCAAGCCGTAGGTCGTATTCCCATTAACTTGAGAAAGCTCTCCCACGTTGATCTTCTTTCCCTCTCCGGGCACAAATTCCACGGGCCCAAAGGGGTTGG
>Ga0137381_10003811_pt1 | contig 10817 bp, 7 predicted proteins | sample SagtaG_16_FD_104808 | JGI IMG/M metagenome (GOLD analysis project Ga0137381, IMG submission 104808) | Vadose zone soil microbial communities from Sagehorn Ranch, Mendocino, California, USA - Sage2_L_115_16 metaG | ecosystem: Environmental > Terrestrial > Soil > Vadose zone | place: USA... | reverse complement strand
GAGGCCCTTCATCGCCAGGCCGATCCCCTTCGAGACCTCGGCGACCGTGCCCGGGTCGTCGAAGTGGGCGACGGCATCGACGATCGCGCGGCCGCGGGTCTCCGGGTTCTCCGACTTGAAGATGCCCGATCCGACGAAGACGCCGTCGCAGCCCATGAGCATCATCATCGCCGCGTCCGCCGGGGTCGCGATCCCGCCCGCCGCGAAGTTCACGACGGGCAGCCGCTGGATCTTCTTGACCTCACCGAGGATCTGGAAGATGCCCTCCGAGATGTCGTCCAAGGTCGCGCCGGCAAACACAACGTCGGCCTCATGCACGACGGCATCCTGGCCGTGCGCCGTCCGGACCTCCCGCAGAAGGGTCGTGAAGCTGTCCGCGAACTTCGTCGCAATCCCATAGAGGCGGTCGTTGTCCTGCGGCTTGAGCTCCGCGATGGCTTGCGTCATGAGGCGCATGTGACGGACCGCCTCGACGACGTCGCCGGTGCCCGGCTCGCCCTTCGTGCGGATCATCGCCGCGCCTTCCCAGACGCGCCGCACCGCCTCCCCGAGGTTGCGGGCCCCGCAGACGAACGGGACCTCGAAGGCGCGCTTGTTGACATGGAGGAAGGGATCCGCGGGCGTCAGGACCTCGGACTCGTCGATCATGTCCGCCCCGAGCGACTCGAGCGCCCGGGCCTCGGCCTCGTGACCGATGCGGCACTTCGCCATCACGGGGACCGTGACGGCATCCATGATCTCCTGGATCTTGATCGGGTCCGCCATGCGGGCCACGCCGCCGGCCGCACGGATGTCCGCGGGGACGCGCTCGAGCGCCATTACCGCGACGGCGCCGGCCTCCTCCGCGATCAGGGCCTGCTCGGCGTTCGTGACGTCCATCACGACGCCGCCTTTCTGCATTTTCGCGAAGCCGCGCTTGAGCAGCTCCGTGCCGAATCGCAGCTTTGTCAGGTCGAGGTCGAGGGGCATCGTCGCGCTCCCGCTCGAGCTACGGTCCGTGGGTATTTCTATGTTGCTACTCGCGTGCTTTCAAATCGAGGCTGCCCCGTTGCATTGCCTCAAGTCAAGGCGGCCCCGATGTCTTGAGTCGCGGCAAGAATATGTCGGGAGCGGGGGATAACCGCTTCGGCATGCGAACGAGCCCGAGGATTCCGCCGAATCGAAAGCAGGTCCGTAGCTATGTCGTCGCCGTAATGGTCGGGGCGATTGCTGGGTCTGCAGCCTGGGTCGTCGTGGTGAGACCGAACTTGTTGGAGGCGGCGCTCCTCCTGATTTGCGCGCCGAGCGTCGTCCTCGTCGTAGTTGCCATCGCAATCCTCGCCGCTCCGAACGAGTGGCGGAAAGCCATGCTTGCCAAAACCAGGTGATGCCCCGCCGAAAGTGCTTTGCCGATATAGAGGATAGAGATTTCGGCATCCAAATGTGGTTCGACGCATTCAACGAGCGCGGCAGGCTGAAAATCAGTTTTGTCGCGCTCTTCGTCAGCGGCACTTTGGGCTTCGTTGGCCTCGCGATGTTTCAGACGGCCTTTGGCGGGTACGTGTCCCCCTGGTGGCTCATCGCGGGATTCTTCCTGTGGCTGCTCGTTATGATGCCCACAACCTTCGGAATGGCACTTTTGCAGAGGCGGGCGTACACCGAGAACAGAGAGTTCGTCCCGGTAGGACACCGGTATGTCGGGTCGATCCTTCTCGTGGGCGCGCTGCTGTTGGTCCTTGGGCTCGTTGGCATCCTCCTGGAATTCTCGATTGGGATGTGCGTTGCCGAAGGCGGCTGTGGGTCGCTGCCTCCGGAAGCGGCGTCGGCGTTCCTGGTGTCCTTGGTGACTGGTGTTGCCCTCTTGGCCCTCGTCTTCGTCCTGGCCATGCGCGGAGTCGTTCGAAGTGGCGGTGCAAGAACCAATTGATTGCGGCACGGCTATGTCTGCGTCGCGGCCACAAAGCGGCAAGGAGCCCGTGAGCCTTGCTGCCGTGGGGATGAGAGAGACCGCGAAATCGTGTCGTTTGAACGCGAGGGCCGCTGCAAGAAAATAGGAACTGAATCTCAGCGTCCTGAGATCCGCGTCCGCAGGAGCAGCTGAGAACGTCATGGACTCCATTCGTACTGGCATGGCGCGGCGGAGCTTAGGTCTTGTGAGCCGGCCGGCTCGCCGTTCCCGGTTTCGGGGACGAGGCCGACGCGCTGCGGGAAACGCTTAAGCCGGGCTCCCGTTTCCTCGCGTCCCGTGCACGTCGTCTGCGTCACGGGGATGCCCGGATGCGGCAAGGAGGAAGTCCTGTCCGTGGCGCAGGAACTCGGGTTCTCGATCGTCCGCATGGGCGACGTCGTGCGAGAGGCGGCGCAACGCCGTGGCCTGCCGATCACCGACGCCGCAGTCGGCGGGCTCGCGCATGCGGAGCGTCAGGCGCACGGGTACGGCGTGTGGGCCGAGCGGAGCCTGCCTCGGATCCGGGGCGAGCGTATCCTAGTCGACGGCCTCCGGGGCCGTGCCGAACTCGATGTGTTCCGCAAGGCGTTCGGGGATCACCTGACGGTCCTCGCGATCCACGCCTCCCCGACGACTCGCTACCAACGCATGATGAAGCGCCGCCGGACGGACGACGCGCCGGGGTACGAGGCGTTCCGGGCCCGGGACATCCGGGAGCTGGGGTGGGGGCTTGGCGAGGTCATCGCGATCGCGGACGTCATGCTCGTGAACGAGGGCGCTCTCGAGGAATTCCGCCGGCTGGCGCGCGAGGCGTTGGAGCGGCTGCATGGCTAAGTTGCCCGTGCACTGGATCGAGGCCCGCGTGTATTGCCACGCGACGGAAGACGAGGCGAGGGTCGCCCAGGCGCTCGAGGCCGCCTGTCCCGCGGGCGAGACCGTGCGGGAATCGTTGGAGGGACATTTTGGCAACCCACTTGTCCGGCTCACGCGACGCGTCGAAGAGGGGAAGGCGATCCGCTCGGTTTGGGATCGATGGACCGCCGCCGGCCTCCCGGAGAGCATCGCGCGGAATCTCGAGAGCCGGGTGGACGACGATGGGGTCCTCCACTTCCGGATCGACAAGCAGGCCGCCTACCTCGAGAAGCTGACGCTCGCGCAGGACACCGACCCGATCGATGTGCGGCTGAAGCTGATGGCGTTCCCGGCGAAGCCGGAGGTGGCGAGGCAGCTCGCCCGCTCGGTCCTCGCGGGAGGACTTTGAGTGCGGCTCACGACGGCGCAACGGCGCCTCCGGGACGAAGGCTCGCCCGCCCAACGGACGTCGATGCGGCTCCTCCTGACGGTCGCCCGACTCTCGGACGCGGACCGGCTCGTGCCGATCACCTCGGCCCACGTCTCCGGGGCGTCGTACAAGATGATCGGCGACCCGGGACTCGAGTTCCTCGAGGACTTCGCCCGAGACGCCCGCGTCCGGGTGCCGACGACGGTGAACCCGCTGGGCACGGACCTTGCGCAATGGAGGGAACTCGGGGTGCCGGAGACGTTCGCGACGAAACAGAGACGCATCGCGTCTGCCTACGAGACGATGGGCGCGCGGCCGACGTACTCGTGCACGCCTTACGACGAGCTCCCCCGTCCGGCGTTCGGCGAGCATCTCGCGTGGGCCGAATCGAATGCGGTGTGTTTCGCAAATTCCGTGCTCGGCGCCCGCACGAACCGGGAAGGCGGTCCGTCCGCACTCGCCGCGGCGATCGTCGGCGCAACACCCGACTACGGGCTGCATCGGGACGAGGGACGCCAGCCCACGGTGATCGTCGACGTGCACACGAGGCCCCGAGGCATCGACTTCTCCCTCCTCGGACTCGTCGCCGGGGAGCGGGCGGGGGACGGCCTCCCGTACTTCCGCGGATTCCGCGGGACGGAAGCCGACCTGAAGTGGCTCGGCGCGGCACTCGCCTCCTCCGGATCGTGCGCGATGTTCCATCTCGCGGGCATCACGCCCGAGGCGCGTCGGGCGCGCCTCCAGGGGCTGAAGGTCCTCTCGATCACCCGGGCGGACCTTCAGGAGACCGAGCGGCGCTACTCCGACGGCACGGACGCCGACCTGATTGCGTTCGGGTCACCGCAGCTCTCGGCTGCCGAGTTGCGCGACGTCGCGACGCTCCTCGGTCGGACGCCTCCTCGCATCCCGGTCTGGGTCTTCACGAGCCGCGCGGTGCGAGAGGCGAATCCGGATTCCGTGGCCGCGATCGAGCGGCACGGAGGCCGAGTCCTTGCCGACACCTGCCTCGAGGTCACGATGCTGGAGCACCGATTCGGCACGGTCGCGACGCCCTCGGGCAAGGGCGCGTACTATCTGCCGAGCCTGTGCCATCAGAAGGTCATCCTGGCCGACGTCCGGGATCTCCTGGAGCGATACGCATGAGGATCCGCGCGCGGCCGATCGCACCCGGTCGGGCGACCGGGACCGCCCTCGTCCATCCGCAGCCATTCTCCTTCGTGGGCGGGGTGGATCCGAGGACCGGGGCCGTGCTCGACCGCGGCGCGCCCGCGCCGGGACTTTCGCTCGCGGGGCGCGTGTTCGCCTTCCCGCATGGAAAGGGGAGCACGGTCGGGTCGTACGTGCTCTACGGCCTGGGACGGCGCGGCGTCGGGCCGGCGGCGATCGTGAATTCGCGCGCCGAAGCGATCGTTGCGGTCGGCGCCGTCCTCGCGGGCGTCCCGATGGTCGACCGAGTGGATGTCGGAGGAATCCGGTCGGAGGATCAAATCACGGTCGATGGGGATCGCGGCGTCGTCGAGCTCCCCGAGGTACGTGCGCGCGCCGTCGTGTCCGCGGTCCTCCGAAACCGTGGGCGGATCCTGATCGTCAGGCGGAGCGAAGCGGTCGGGAGCTTCCAAGGTCGCTGGTCCGCGGTGTCCGGTTACATCGAAGGACGCGAGGACCCGCGCGACCGCGCGGTCCGCGAGGTCCGGGAGGAGACGGGCCTCCGACGTCTCGTCCTTCGGGCGACCGGGCAGCCGGTGCTCGCACGGACCGACGCCACGGTGTACGTCGTCCATCCGTTCCTCTTCGACGTCCCGAGCCGCGCGGTCCGACTCGACTGGGAGAACATCGATCACGCGTGGGTCCGGCCCGAGGACCTGGGCCGATACGACACGGTCCCCCGGCTGGAGGACGTCATCGGGTCCGTCCTGCCGTCGACCGCGTCGACTCCCACGCCGTCCCCGAGGCGTCCGCGGAAGACGATCAGGAAGACGGTTTCCCCGGGATGACTCGGTCCACTTCCCGCTCCAAGAGCGTCAGCTGATGCGCATCGAGGGCGGACGGGTTGACGGACAGCAGGAGGACCGCCCCGTTGATTGCCACCTGGTCTCGCAGGGACTGGATGAGCCGAAGGATCGTGATGAAATTGTTATTCGTCACGAGGTATTCGAGGCCGTCGATCAAGATGACTCCGGTCGTCCCGCCGAGGAATTGCTCGACCGAGAGGGAGAGTTTCTCCAGGTCCTTCGGTCGAACCGAGTTCTCCTTCCCGACGTTGCTGAGCCAGAGGATCCGGAGGTCCGCGTCTCCGTACCGCTCCCGGACCTTCTTCGGATAGACCCGCGTGATGCAGAGGCCCGTCTTGCCGGCCTGCAAGGCGGTCCGGAACAGGTCGTACACCTCGCTCGGGGTCTTCTCCTCGATCAGGTACGTCGAGGAGTCCTTCAGAGGCTGCGCGGCCCCTTTCGCATCGCCGGCCTCGGGGTGACCCGCGCCCGGCGTCTGCGAGGCGCCACACGCGGGGCACACCGTCCACTCGGGTGGAAGCAGGGCGCCGCAGGCGACGCACGCGACGCGGGGTGCGACGGACGGCCCGATACCCGAGAGCATGAAGCCGCATGCCTCGCATGCGTCCGAGCCGGGCGGGACCGGAGCTTGGCAGTGGGGACAGGGCGTCGCCTTCGTCGTCGCGGGCTCGCCGCACCGGGGGCATCGTCGCACGCCGGCGGGAATCGTCGCGCCGCAGGTCGGGCACTCGACGTCGGCGGGTCCTTCCTTCGACAGCGCCGCCATGATCCGGTCGGCATCGGAGGGTTCGAGGCCCTCGATGACTGCGAGTTCCCCCTTCGTCGCCGCCTTCAGCGCGGCGACGCTTTTGTACCCGGCATCGAAGAGGGCCATCGCCTTCGCTGTCGTGATGCCGGGAACCTTCGTGAATTCGCGGAGCGACTCCGACATGTGGAGCGGCGTCACCCCGATCGTGACCGAGCGGCCATCGACATCATTCCATTCGACCACGTACTCCGACTCGACGTCCTTGTCCGTGAACGCGAATCTGCGGGACCGCGTCTCCCGCGCCATGAACGCGACCTGGGGCGCGAGGGTCGCGGCGAACTCCTTGTTCGTCTTGACGACCGTCGCAATGAAATCGTCCACCTCGAGGTCGATTTCCTTCCGCATCTGTTGCACGCGCCGGGTGATCTCGCGGGCGTAGGCCTCCGCCTGGAGCTCCGGCGTCACACGGAGGTCGAGGTACAGCTCGCCATGCGGCGTGGTCGCGACAAGGACGTCCGGAGGCACCTGCTTCTCGAACCGCACCATGGACGCGTCGATCGTGACGATCTGGCCCTCCACGCCGACCTCGTACGGCCCCCGCTCGAGCGCCTTCCGGATCTCCTCGGCGGGCCGGGCCTCGAGGACCTTCACGATCTTCGGCTGGAGGACCTTGTACGCCTTTCCGATCGCGGCGGGATCCGGCTTCGCGACGATCGTCATCCCGGGGAACTCGTCCGCGGGCTTGAGGACGGCGAGCTCCTTCGCGTTCGTCAGCTCGAGGAAAACGCCTTTCAACGAATCGAGGGCGGCGGCCGCACCCGGCGTGGGTCCCCGGACCGCCACGAGCTGGAGGGGCCAGCGGAGCTTGCGGCCCCCCTTCTGCCGCTCCTTCGAGACGACCTCGACGAGCTCTTGCACGATCGCCATCGACGCTTCGAGGTCCTCCTTGCGGCGTCCTTCGATGGCCGATGGCCAATCCAGCATGTGGACGCTGAGCTTGCGGCCGTCGAGACGCTGGTAGATCGCCTCGGCGATGTGCGGCGTGATCGGCGCGAGCAGCGTGGCGACCGTCCCGAGCGATTCGTGCAGGACCCGGTAGGCGGCGAGCTTGTCGCGATCCGTCGCGTCGGTCCACGTCCGTTCGCGGACGAGCTTGACGTACCATCGGGACAAGTCGTCCAGGATGAACGACTCGACGGCGCGATACGCTCGGTGGAGGCTGTACGTCGCCATCTCGGCGTCGACCGTCGCCTTCACGCCCTCGAGGCGCGAGAGGAGCCAGCGGTCCTCGTGTCGAAGATGGCCCTCGACGTTCGGCGCGCCGGGTGCAAACGGATCGAACCGATCCAGTACCATGTACGTCGTCGCGAATCGGAGGACGTTCCACAGGATATTCAAGGTGCGAAGGGCCGTCCGGACCCCGTCCTCCTGGAACGTGATGTCGTCCCACGGCGCGTTCACGAGGACCATGTAGAGGCGGAGCGCGTCGACGCCGAACTTGTCCACGACCGTCGACGGCTCGACGTAGTTCCCGAGGGACTTGTGCATCTGCCTACCATCCGGCCCGTTCACCCATCCGTGCAACAGGACGGCTTCGTACGGGGCGCGGTCGAAGGCGACGACGCCGGCGGCGAGTTGCGAGTTGAACCAGCCGCGCGTCTGGTCCGGACCCTCGACGATCCAATCCGCGGGCCACCACCGCTTGAACTCGTCCTCCCCCGTCGGATAGCCGAGGCTCGCCCAGGTCGAGACGCCGCTGTCGAACCAGACATCGACGATGTCGCGCACCCGCGCCATCGTCCCGCCGCACTCGCCGCACGGCAGGGTGACGGCATCGATGCCCGGCCGGTGGAGGTCCATGCCGTCCTGGTAGCCGCGGCCCTGCCGGAGCTCCGCGGACGACCCCACGACGATCCAGTGGCGGCACTTTACGCACCGCCAGATCGGGAGAGGGATGCCCCAGTAGCGCTGTCGGGAAACGCACCAGTCGCGCAGGTCCTCCGTCCAGCGGAGCTGCCGGGCGGAGCCGGCCCAGTCCGGGTACCACCGGACGCGCCGCACCTCGTCGACCATCTTCGGCTTGATGTCCGAGACCTTCAGGAACCATTGGACCGTGGCGCGGAAGAGGATCGGCGTGTTGCACCGCCAGCAGTGGCCGTAGGCGTGGACGAGGGTCCCCTCGGCGAACAGCGCGCCCGCGGATCGCAGATCGTCGATGATGATCGGGTTCGCCTCCTTCACGTGTTTCCCGGCGTACTCGCCGGCGTCCGGGGAGAAGTGCCCCCGCTCGTCGACCGGGGAGAACGCCGGCAGGCCCAGCCGCTGACCGAGCTCGAAGTCCTCCGGACCGTGACCGGGCGCGGAGTGGACCAGGCCCGTGTGCTCGGCCTCGACGACCTCGGAGGCGACGACCTTGTGCACCCAATCGCCCTTGACGCCGGCCTGGTACGGGATCCGCGGGGCGAGCGGATGCCCGTACGCGCGACCGACGAGTCGATCCCCCGTCGTCCGTTCGACGATCTCGTAAGAGCCGATGCCGCCGAGCGTCATCACCGTCGGGACCGCGGATTCCATCATCCAGACGTACTCCGTCTTGTCGCCGGAACCGGCCCGCACCTTGGCGTACGAGAACCGCGGATGGACCGCGATCGCGAGGTTCGCGGGCAGCGTCCAGGGCGTCGTCGTCCAGATGAGCAGGGATTCCTTCGGCTCGTCGGCGAGCGGGAACTTCACGTAGATCGAAGGATCCGTCTCGTCCGCGTACTCGACCTCCGCGTCCGCGAGGGCCGTCTCGTCCCGCGTGCACCATTGGATCGATCGCAGCGCTTCGTACAGGAGCCCCCTTTCGTGCGCGCGCTTCAGGGTCCACCATGCGCCTTCGATGTACTCGTTGCGAATCGTCATGTAGGGACGGTCCCAGTCCAGCCAGACGCCGAGCGATTGGAACTGCTCCGTCATCTTCCTCAGGAGATCCAGGGAGAAGGTCCGGCAGGTGTCGATGAACTTCGCGATGCCGAGGTCCTCGATCTCCTTCTTGTTCGTGATCCCGAGGGTCTTCTCGACCTGGACCTCGATCGGGAGGCCATGCATGTCGTAACCCGGCTGGTCGCGGACGCGGAAGCCCCGCATCCGGCGGTAGCGGACGACGGCGTCCTTGATCGTCTTGTTCAGCACCTGTCCAAGGTGGATCGAGCCGGTCGTGTACGGCGGGCCGTCACCGAAGTAGTATTCCTCTCCGCGCTCGCGCGCGGCGATCGTCTTCTGGTAGACTTTCGCGCGCGTCCAGAATTCCTGGACCTGACGCTCCAGCTCCGCTGGAGCGTACGACTTCTCCGCCTGCTTGATCATCGCAGCCCCGCTCCCGGGGAATTCGGGCGACCGCGGGGCTTCTTCATCGCCCCGGAGACGCGGTGCGCCCATTCGACAGGCTCTATAAGAACATGCGGGGCCGAAGGATCACGAATCGAGCCGCACAGGTCCGCGGCGCCGGACCAGCGCCCGGAGGGCCGGGAGCGAGATTTGAACTCGCGTCAAGGGATCCACAGTCCCCTAGCATAAGACCAGGCTAGCCCATCCCGGCCGCAGGGCGACCGAAGATTCGAGATGCATATAGGGTTTTGGTCGGTTCGGCGCGAAGCCGGAGACCGGCGTGCACTCGAGTTCTTTCACCGACCTCCCGGGGCGGGGTTGAGCTACCTCCGAGGCGGTTCGAATCCACGGTCCGATCATGGCCTTGCCGAAACGTAGCCCCCGACTCCGTCCCGACCGCGAGGAGCGGAGACGGGTCGCCCGCCTCCTCAACGAACTCGGGATGGCCGCGCTCGTGCCGGAAGATGACTTTTCTCGAGACGTTGGCGCCTCCGTCTTGGAGCGCGCAATCCTGTCCCGGGCCGACGTCGACTTGGTTTTCGTCAGCGTGGAGTCGTGGGGAATCGCTACCGAGTTCGGGCAATTCCACACGGATCCGCGAATCGCCAGCAAACTCCGGGTCCTCGTCGACCCCGAGCACCATCCGCTCCATGATCCGAGAGATGGATATCTGAAGGACCTTTACCTGCCCCACCTCGCCGCATACGGCCACGTGTACGCCGTGGACGGCGGCCGCATGGTGCGCGTGCCTTCGAAGGAATCCCTCGTGCTCCTGATGGCGGAACGATACCGACAGCTCAAACGGTCTCAGCCAAACCTTATCAGGTAAATATACTTATACTTCATCAACTATCGTTGATTCACGAAAGCCGTTCCCGATATCCAAGAGATCGGCCCAGAGCTCCTCGACCTCCTGCGGGCGTACACCGCCCTCGACAATCCTATTCGCCTCAAGGCGTATCTTCTCATCCGCGCGTCGGACGACATCCCGTTTCACGCGCTGGCGAAGAGGTTGGGTGTGGAGAGTGGATTGCTCGCCTACCACCTCGGAGTCCTCAAGGTGGCGGACCTGGTCGAGATGAGATACGAGCGCGCGGGGCGCGAAATCTCGAGATACCGCCTCTCCGAACGTGGAAGGGAGCTCTACCCCACGCTGTTCCCGCCACGCAAGGAAGCGTCCAGGAAGTCCGCGAAGGCTTCCGTCCGAGTCGCCGCTCGGTAGGCGGACGGCGGCGTCGCGTCACTCTTTGGGCATCTCGAGAAGCCCCGCGAGTGGTTTTTGGACGAGGACCAGCGCCGATACGATGAAGACGATGCCGATCCCCATGACTCCGAGGAGCACCGCAACGTTCGCCGGGGTGAGGATGACGCCGATGCCGCCTGCGAACAGCAGCACGACGCCCGCGGTCCCGAGCCGCACGCTCGTTCTCCGCCGACGTGCCGCGGCCTCCCGGGCCTCCCGCGCTCGCTCGGCGGGCG
>Ga0137381_10003805_pt1 | contig 10823 bp, 14 predicted proteins | sample SagtaG_16_FD_104808 | JGI IMG/M metagenome (GOLD analysis project Ga0137381, IMG submission 104808) | Vadose zone soil microbial communities from Sagehorn Ranch, Mendocino, California, USA - Sage2_L_115_16 metaG | ecosystem: Environmental > Terrestrial > Soil > Vadose zone | place: USA... | reverse complement strand
TTCCACAGACGTAACAGGTGTCGGAGATTTCATCACTGAAGAAATGAAAAGATCCGGAATACCTCAGACCGTTGGAATCCAGCTCACCATTCCAAGCAAGACTGACATTCTCGGAAATCTGAAGGAGATGATGCAGTCGGGACGATTGAGCATTCCATATGATTCCGAGCTGATCTCCGAGATTACAAGCCAAAGGTTCGAACTCATGAAGAGCGGACAGGTCCAGTTCTCGCATCCCGAAGACTCTCATGACGATCGGCTTTGGGCTCTCGCATTAGCATGCTACGGAACCAGAATGATAGGACCAGTTCCGACGTACCACCCGGTGGCTGCAGTCGGTAGAAACCCAAGCAGCCTAATGCCGAATCTTCCACGTAGCCTCTGGAAGCGGTGAGAGTTGAAGAAATCGCAGCACTGGATATCACCGGCGGCCGATAATGAATTCCCGCTAGATTCACCCTCACCGCCCCCACGCAGAATCTGCATCATCTGCGGAACCAAGTACCTACACGTTCAAGGCGAACCAAGCCCCTGCGGACATGTAAAAGCAGACGGCAGCACGATCAACCCGGAGCCTCCTAGCTGGAGACCCACCAACAAGAAGCCCGTGTTATGATCACCATTGAAAATCCTCCAAAGATTCCGAAGCAGGAACAACGCTACCAAGCCACTCACTCCCACAATAGCTCTAGGCAGAAACCCCCTACCAGACGTCAACAGCATAATTGAGAACGTTCCCATTGCATGGATCCAACAGGGCCGAATAGCCAAGAGAGACATTCTCACCGCGCAAAGTCACGAGTATAATCCGAATCGCATAGCTACCAAGATCAGAGAAGCAGATCTTGCGCTTGCCGCGACAACACCGGTTCTAGGACAGTACGCACCAACTTTCGGTTGGCCAGAGTCACAATAGCGACGGCTAAACGACTGGGGTTGGTATTGGGAATATCTCGACGCATACCTCTTCGTTCCCGAAGTCGCCTATGCGGTCAAACTCAAAACGCGCCAAGTATGGAAACCCGGCTTCGAATTTGAGGCCAGTAGCCAGACCCTAATCGACAAACTCCAACGCGAATGGAAGCGTCGCAAGATTTTCCAGAGTCTCTTCGAGGCTACCAAGAACGCCCTCATCTGGGGCAATAGCTACATCGAATCAGTCGACAACAGCGAAGCCATCTGGGAGGAAGGCACTCCCGCGGACGTTGCCCAGGGTGCACAAACTGCATACGGCCCAGGTGGCAACCCTAACATCACGTACGCTCCTCGGCCACTAAAAGACTTCAAACCCGCGACGAAATTCTACGGGCTCAAGAACACAGATCCCCGAACCTGTCGAATCCAGATTCATCCCCAGATGTGGGACACCGACAAGGCAACCATTAAGATCGAGAAGATCATACAGCGCCGCTGGTCCGGTCCGCTCGCACCCACAGCCATACTTGGTTCAGAGACAGAGCTCGATTTCCATCCAGAACAAATGCTTCTCCTCCAGCTCAACAAGATATCCGGCGGCATATACGGGAGTAGTACATTCAGGGAGGCCCTCTTCGCCATCAAAGGCTACCTCGTAATGCTGGAACTGTTGCCTTCCATCGTTGCAAAGCGCGCGGATACCACCGTTCATTTCCGGATAGGAGGTCCTCGGAAAACTGAGACCGGCCAAGAAGTCACAACCGTTCCAACGCAGGACGAGATTCTCGGACAGAAGACTTGGATCGAGAGCAGAGCCTCAGGCGATGATATCTTCACAGATATCTTCACCGACAGCAAACCACTCTACTCAGGCGGCGGCGGGACGGAACGGGTCAACGAGTTCTTACAGTACTACAAGGAACGCGCCATGATGGGACTCGGAATCCCGCTCACTGCAGCCACTCTATCGAAAGGAGGAGCAGAGGTCAAGTTCGGAGATCTCTCCTTCGAAATGATGGAGGACGAGACGCGCGAGAACGAACAGAAGCACGAGGATCTCATCAGCGACTACATCCTTCCCAGATTGATGCTGAACCTTCGTTCAGGGCGTGAGCTCGGCGATGGACCCGAAGTCGAGATGCGATTGAACAGCACTTAGTTGGGCGAGTAACAAAACCTTTGATCTGCTCTCAATGTGGGAACTCCATAGACAATCAGCAGTTTCCGATAGGAGTATGCTCTGAATGCCAGTCGACCTTCTGCTACGAACCAGAACGGCACAAGGACGAATGGCAACTTGTGCCTGAGGGAACGTTTGGCATCTACATTGTTGGAGGCCGTTGCAAACCGTGCAAACAGAAAAACGAACTAATCCGTAAGAATCATGTCAATCAGCCCGCTGCGGAAGCTGGTTTCTCAGCCGATCCCCAAACCGCCGATGGAAGAGAAAGAAGAGGAAGTGTCCCCGAGTTTCCACTTCAAAGAGATAACGCCAGAGGACTGGAGAGCTAACGAAGCACCTCTGGCTGATCTATACCAGCAAGGCATTGTCTCAGCCGAGTACGTGCGTGAGAGGCTGAAGATTCCTGAGGAGGCTGGGAAGGGAAGCATGGCACCCGCCCCCTCGCAAACACCAAAGCCGCTAGGTGATGTCAAGTCGGAAATGCCTGAGCGCTGGCGTTTGAAGCATAGTAAACGCGGAATCATTGCTGAGAGGTTAGGATGATCATGTCAGAAAAATTCGATGTCGACCTCGACTACCTGAAAGATATAGAAGTCGAAGGCGATGAACCAGTGGTGAAAGTAGAATTCAGCGGAATGAATACGATTCATGCCGTGTGGCTTACACTCGATCAGTCCAAGAGACTCGCTGCAAGATTGCTCGAAGTGAGCGCAGAACTCAGCAGGCTCCGGACAGCGCTACGGAAAAGAGCGAAATGACAGAATGTCAGAACAAATCGTACAGGTCCAGGACGCCGCCGCTCCGACCAAGAATATGCGGACGATCCAGCAGACGGTTGGAGGAAATACTGTACAGTCGGAGGTAGTGATTCTCGCAACTGGCGCTCCTAACGGTGGGGACACCTATGATGCTCGACAGATCCGAACACTCACATCTGCCGATATTGTCAAAGCCATTCTGAGTGATGGAACAAACTCAGTCCTAGTTACTAACACGGGGAGCCTACAGGTCACACAGCCATTCGCCCAGATCACCAAAGCGACCTGGGGACCCGGCTGGGGCAATTTCACAGGATGGTAATCTAACATGTCAGCAGTAGACCAGGGTAGAGTTGGCGAGCTCCTCGGAACAGACGGAGCAATTCAACCACTTCGTCTCACAAGAAAAGGCGGATTAGCGGCTGCTGACGTTCAGGCGAGATATCAGGAATCAGTTCTCAGAGGAAACGTCTACTTCCTCTCTCTCAGCGCTGGAGCACCTACCGCGTTCATAGGAGCTGCCGGAGGAACCCCTCTCTTAGGGATCTATAACCCTGTAGGGAGCGGTAAGGCCCTAGTCTTGTTAGTATGTTCTGGGGCAGAAACTACAGTGCCGAGTGCGGCGGGAGTCATCGACTATGAAATGTGGGCTGGCGTTAGCGTACTTCCTACAGGTACAGTAACAACTCCGACCAACATGGCAAGTCAACAGGCAACAGGATCAGCCGCTAAGGGATTTGTGAATACAGCTATGACCGGCTCTACAGCACTCAATCTCGTGACCCCTGTCAACGGCGTCTACTGGGCAACTGCGGCCGGCTCAAACCTTGTGGGCACTGGACTGGTGGACTTGGCGGGTATGATAGTTGCCACCCCCGGAGTGCTCGTAGCCTTCGGTTCAAGAACGGCCCTAACCTCTACAGTCACAGACGCCTTCCTGATGTGGGAAGAAGTACCTTACCCGTAGGCTAGTGAAGCGATGGGTCAGATTGCCCTAATCATTAGACTCTCGAGTGTATCCGCAGCTGATCTCGCAACTCTGCGACAGCAGTTTCAGCAATTCCTGCAGACGACCCTTCCAGCAGCTCTCTTGGCTGCAAACGCCAACACCCAGGTGACGATCGTGGTTGACAAGAATTCGACCTACGCCGAAAACTTCTGAGAAAATAGTCGAAGTTCTCATACCTCTAATGATTCCACTCCAGAGAAGTGGAGCTCAGCCGACCCCGCCTCCTTCACTCGGTGGCGGACCCGAAGACGTTGGGGCCTTCCTGTACTGGCTGATGAACCGCTCTAGAAAGAAGCGGGGGACAGGAAAAGTTGTCCTCTCGAGAAAATACCAACAGGTGATCAGGCTACTGCAGGCGCTTGACGCGGCCCGGACCTTACAGCTGGCCCGTCAACTGGGGCAATTTTCATGACCGCATGATGCATTGTAAGAGACTCAAGTTTCCTCCTCTAATCGCTCTTAACTTCTTTCACGGATTGGAGAATAGGTATCCGCTCTGTTGCATCATCGCCTATTGTTTCTCGGTATTCGTTGGGCGACTTCCTGCCCTGACCCGCGGGGTGATTTTCGACACAAGCAAGGTATGGGTTCCATGCCGTCGGCACATCGGTACAAAAGGATGGGCATCTTTCAGAGAATCCGTGCTTCTGTTTGGAGACCCTCGGGTCCAACCAACATCATGAGTGCATAAACACATGCCTACAACCGTAACCGTAACGAAACCCGCAGCGATCCAGACGGTCCACGCTCGGCCTACAACCGGTCATTATCATCGGTTTGAGACTGGTGTCACTAGCGCGACTCTTCAGGATCCGAACAATGATAATTCTGCGTTCAACGGAACGAGTGTGACCTTCTCAGCCGGTTCGGCAACCATCACGCCCACGTTTCCCGCTGGCTTGACCCAAGTCCACGTTCTCCTGACAAATAGTCACTACTACAGATTCGAGTCTAGCGGCCAAGTTACAACTCTGCAGAATGGTGACGTGACCGGTAGCTTCCAGACGATCACCTTCGCAACCTCCTAGAGGAATAGAAGCATGCAAAAGAAATTATTCTTGATAGCAACGCTTCTGATCGTAGTCTTCGGAAGCGCGGCCGCAACTATCTACGTAATCGATTCCAACACGACCCATATCGTTTGGAGCCTCTCCTGCGGATCGGGAACCACCGTCTGCGTATTCTTCGGCAGCCTATCAGGCAACTCAACCCTAGCAAACTACTCAATCAGGATCCTCGCGAATCAAGCAGTTTCAAATCAGTACATCAACACCACAGTAATCTCTACTCCCCCGAACATCGCTTACTATCTCAACGGGACCCTAGGAACACACTGGCTGAACGGACCCTACAACTTCACCGCTAACCGATACTATCCATTCGCGTTTCAGCTGAACTACAATGGGACCGCCGGCGCCTACGATTTCGCAGTAAACGTTCTGCAAGCACAGTGACCAAGAATTGACTGAATTCAAATGTGGAAACTGCAAAGAAGTTCACATCCTCTCTCCCAAGGCCAGATTCTGCCCTAACTGCGGCTCCTCAAGTCTCAATCTCATCATCAAGGAGCTCAAGGAGCCGGCGCAGAAAGAAACCCTTGGGGTCTATTCTCCCGACACAATTCACGAAGGCGCTACCTTGCCTGACGTGAGTCTACGTTCGACTGAAATCAAAGAAGAGGAGGATCAGCCACGACGGCGCAGACGGTAACGTTACGGAAGAAGAAGAAAACCGCCTCGGTGACCAAGGAGGATATCGCCCGAAAGTGGCTGCAGGATCACAATATGTCGACGCGACATTTCACCATCAGAGAATCAGCCCCGCCCGGGCTTGTCGGATTCAGAGCCCGCATCTTAGCCGCGGTGCCAGGTAAGAGTCTGAATGGAAGAATCTACACAAGAGAGCTCCTCCAACAGACCGCGCCTCTCTATCCGAGCGACGGTGTCAATCCGCGACCCTTCACCCTTGACCACGACATCGAACACTGCGAACGCGTCATGGGAATGATCACGGGCTCAAGCTATGGCATCCAAGAAGCAATGGACGGACGACCCGTAGAAGGCCTCTGGCTAGAAGCCATAGGGTACATGGACCAAGAACTCTTCACCAAAGTCGCTGGAACAAAACAAGTTCCACCGTTCATCAGAGGAGTATCGATCGGCGGCGAAGGAGAAGGAGAATGGACCGGCAACGGCGTTCTGATCAGGAGCTTCAAGCCTGCGGAGCTCGCGATGACCGCCTTCCCAGGAATACCCACTGCGCACATTGCGGCGATCAATATGATCCGAGAACACTACCTGAAAAATCGTAGTAATGAGGTGAAAAAAACGAGTTTCCAGATACAGGAGAAAGATCTCTCCCTGGAAGAAGCGGAAAAACAAGCAGCCCACGATAGCAGGAACCCACGGAAGACCCGCGAGGGACCACTACCGCCTCCGGACAGAGGAATGAACGATGGTCGACCTGGTCTTCCAGAGCCGGCGGTCCGCACAAATGTTCTACACACTCAACCGGCGGCCACGACAGGCTCCGATTCAGGATTCAAACTCAACCCTGAAACCTCAACCGCAGGCAAACCGAGAATTGGTGGCAAAGCACCAGCAGGTCAATACGCCAGAGGAGGCTACTCACCAACCTCTACTCCTGGCTACGGAAAACAGGCCAAGTCCGGCACTGGATTACCTGAGCAGGAGGCCGCTCCAGGAACAGCCGCCGGAGCTGGAGCACTAGGGAGTCGCGACGCGAAAGCCAACAAGAAAATCAAGATTCCGAAGACAGGCAACACAACTACCACTCACCCCGGACACGGAAATCTCTCACCCTCAGGAACAGGACTGGACTCCGAGGAGGAAGAGGGCGAGGAAGAGTCGATGCAAAATCTCGGAAATCAGACCAACCCACTTCCAATGTCAAGCGGACAGCCTACGGGTCAGACAGATCTCAAACGTTCCAAGAACCCCGCCGCAGGCAAGCCCTCTGTAAATCCTCACGCAAAAGACGGTGAAGAAGAGGAAGAGCGATCGAAACGAGCCAACACTTCAGAGCAAGAGGAAGAGGGCGAAGAAGAGGAAGGCGAGGAAGAGGAGGAAGGTGAAGAAGAAGAGGGCGAGGAAGAAGAAAGTGAAGAACATGGTCCCAGTCCTCACATTCCAGGCAACCCTGTAGGAAAGAAGACTCCTCACTCAGCAAAGGATGCGTACGATTCTCCAGCTGACGACGCCGTGGGTCCTGAAGAGAGCGAAGAAGAAAGCCGAACAAGAGAAGATGATGAGCCGGTTGGCGTAACTCCCGGAGCGAAGGCTGGCACTGACAGTTCAGACGATCGCCCGGAGGAAGAGGGTGAAGAAGAGGAAGATGGTGTCAGCGTAGATCCCGTCAGAAAAGTCGCCGGCCAAGGCCAACACCTGAGAGCCAATCCAACCAAAGAGGAGAATACGAAGATTCTCTTTAGCGAAGCCGAACCCATCCAGGCACGCGCATTCTCACTACCAACAAACTCTGGAATCCTCAAGACCCTAGCCCAGCTCGCAACGCCCGAGAAGGCGAAGGAGGCCATGGAGAAGGGTGACGTCGAGGAGTTAGTGAAAGCCCTGACCCGGCCAAACCACACAATGTCTCGCGAGAACGTTGCTCAGTTGCTCGAGAACTGGAACAAGGGCAAGATGCCTAAAGAGCAAAAGACGCAGAAGATCGTCATCCGGAAGCCTGGAATCGGCCAGTCCAAGGATCTCAGCATTCCCCAAGCTCGCAAAGCCCCGGACATCGCAGAAGGAGTCGTGAAGACCAGGAGCGTAACGGCTGTGGCGCCAACAATGGGTGCCTCGACGATATCCACGATTCCATCATCGCGCTTGCAGGAGCTTATGACGGAAGAGAGCAAGAGACCCTACACGAACGTGAGCTACCTCAACGTTGCAAAGCGCACCTGGAATAGGGCAGTCCAGGAACTCCTAGAGTTCCGCTAAACCTCCAGAATTCGTTGTCAAAAGATCTTTCCTGAGAGAATACTTCTCTCGAGAGAACTGTTCATAGTAGCGCCGTATCCAACCAGCCGTCTTGCCCAACGAGCCCCGGGGTTGGTCTCCCCCGAACAAGACTCCAGGCGTTCGACGGTACGGCGCTACAATTCTCTCAGAGTAACACCCGTAGCGGCGCTGCGCGAGGTCCCCGGCTCGGCTCGACGCGGTAGAACCATTCCGCTGCGGGGTTACACCGATTTCCAGAAACGATTCCAAGGAGGAAAAATGAAAATTTGGCAGTGGCAGTAGGTCCAGCAATGAGCGCTCAATCGCTCGACTTCGGGCGACTCACGGAACAGTACAGCAACGTCACCGTACGAGAAGTGATCAGCTCAACTGGTGGAGTCTCGCTCGCTCAGCTCGTCGCAACCCGAGCGGCCATACAGCTACTAACCCTGGTAGACGCGAGACGATTCACTCGCGTCGAACTAGTGCCGCCAGGTGGAGGTAGTACGTTCCACTTCCAGCAAGTAGTAACTCCAACGCCCTCTGGTTCCGGTGAGCCCAGTGCAGACATCACCCTCCAGGACCCGACCCTTACCGATATCACGGCGGTGCTGACGATGTTCCGAATCGGAACGTTCATCGGCGACATGGCACAACGCCAAGCAGCTGTCAACCTGGCCGAAGTTGTGGGCATCGCTCACGGCAATGGAATCAACCAGCAAATGAACAACGACATCTACACCGTTCTCGCAACCAACTCAGTCGTCACAAGAACCGTAGGCACAGCAGCCGACGGAAAGACCACCAACTTCGCCTACTCTGATGTATTCAATATCAGAGGTCAGATCGAACGCCAACGAGGAAGACCAGACACCATGGTCACCGTTCCTCAGTCACCCGCTGTTTCCACCGGTGTGGAGATTGGCTGGTACCCGTTCGTTCAGAGCAACATCACCTCAGTGCAGTTCACAGCCGCACTTGCGGACTATCTCAGATCAGGGTCAATCGCCGAGATCTTCGGCTTGCGACTCTTCGTCGACAAAGTCTACGATCGCGCAATAGCAAACTTCGGCAGCACTAACGGAGACAAGATAGCTCACGTACTAGTATCCAACGAAGCTGTTGGTTGGGCACAGGCGGAAGACATTGTGAGCGAGGTACAACGATGGGCGTTGCAGGTAGGGTTCAGAATCGTGACGCACAGCATCGGCAAGACCGGACTCATCCTGGACGCCTTCACTGGTTCGATCCAGCACGCCTAAAGTCCGGTTTTCTTCCTCCCGGTTATTGACGCCCGGGAGATTCCCCTCCTATTCGAGATCAGTCTCTAAACTTGTAGTTGAACAAGAAATGTCCCAAGCCCTCAGAACGCCCGCAGGCCAAACAGTAGTCCAGGTATCAGAAAGATTCGACTCTGGAACGATCACAGTTTCGGCAGCGAACACTGCTGAAACGAGCATCGTCGTACTCAACACTGGAGTATGGCGCGAAGGAGTACTTCTGATCAAAGTAACAACCCTCTCGGCCACAACACCCCAGCTCATCGTAAACCTCTGGGCGCTAGACAACTCCGGAAACAGGTATCCCTTACCAGGAGCTGCTCCAGCCAACAACGGATTCATTGCAAAAACTTTCGCTGCAGTCGGTGCAACGAGAGACAACATTCCAGCACCCATCGGTGCCCAGATAGAAATCACCTACAACACCGGAACCAGTAGCGGCGCGATCAGCATGATCTTCACCGTTGAAGCTCAATTCAAGAGCGCATGAAAAACGCTGTCTATCTCTCCTGGCGTAACTACGATCGCACCACCGAGACTGGCGAGATCTACGTTGAGTGTCCGACCTGCGACCTCATCGAAGAATTCTCGACAATGATAGCCGCGACCGCGTTCGAGCGAGCTCACCTGAACTCTCCGGGCCACATCAAGAAATTCTACTTCGGCGAAAAGAATGGACACCCTACCAGCGAGACATTACCGCAACGGTCGACGCATTGACGGGTCCTATCCATGTCTTGACTGTTCCTACGGCGACAACAAGACTTGTTCGATGTGTGTCTTCGCCCGCTGGAACGTTGAAGGGGTCCTAGCCGGATTCTCGCCGGATGAGGCTTACAGGAAAGCACACGGGAAAGACGCAAGCCAATCACCACTGATTCAGAAGATCCAGAAACGGCCGACTCCGCTCGAGAGAGGCTTTCCCGCAAACGAGGTCCTACCGAGACGTTCCACGAATCCGCTCTTTCCAGTTCCCAGCTACAACAGCATCCAGCAGTCCCTACGGAAAATCCTCACATTGAGAAGGTGAAAACGTGAGTCAAGAGCAACAGAAACCGGCCCGGCTAGCGGGTATCTGCAAGAAGTGTCACAGCTTCCGTTTCGGATATCTGCTCTACGGACACGGCCCCTTCATCTGCTACCAATGCGCTGAGGCGGCTGCCAAGAGAATTCCCCCCACAACAACGACAACCAATGCCCCTGGAGCAGTCTACTTCTCATACACTTTCACCACGTCGAATTCAACCTCTGGCAATTGGCCCACTGAAAATTCCGGAGGTACGCAGAGTTGAGTGAGAGAGTAGCATACGTTACTGGAACAACGGTTCCATCTGCCTGGCTCAACCACGCAATCATCCGAGAGATGCTGGCGTGCCATTTCATAGTTCACAACGAGACGGCCTCCGGGACCACAACAACTTACGGTGACGCGACAACCCCGGGAGGCACCTCCAGCAACAGCACCTCCAATCCTGGCAGCGTAATTCAGAACGCGATCAACAATGCTTGACGGATACGAAAATCCAAACCCTACAGCGAAGCCACCGAACTGGGCAGATCTCAAAGTTCCTCTTCGACCAATCAGCCCTATCTCCCAACGAATACTCAGCCATGTGAACGAACTCGAGAGAACTGGTCGAACGGCGAGACATTCTTCCTTCGTCGTGGTCCCGGCTGCAGGCCTTTGGAGGAAGATAGGCAACAAGACATTCT
>Ga0137381_10003770_pt1 | contig 10875 bp, 8 predicted proteins | sample SagtaG_16_FD_104808 | JGI IMG/M metagenome (GOLD analysis project Ga0137381, IMG submission 104808) | Vadose zone soil microbial communities from Sagehorn Ranch, Mendocino, California, USA - Sage2_L_115_16 metaG | ecosystem: Environmental > Terrestrial > Soil > Vadose zone | place: USA... | reverse complement strand
TCATCGACGGATAGACGTAGGGGTAGTTCAGCTCGAACGCCGCGGTGCCGGATTCCATCGCGAGCCGGTTCTGGTCCTCCATCTGCACCCCGAGGCTGGGATCCCCGGCGGAGGAGCTGGCGAGCTGCTTCATGATCGACAGCGCCTTGCGCGCGGGCGCGCCTAGCTGGGCGGCGGTCGAGGTCGGGTTCAGGATGCTGCCGCCCGCGCTGACGGTAAGCGTGTTGAACCAGACCACGGTGCCCTCGTACTGCGCGCCCTGGATCTCGATGAGGTGCGGCTTGCCCGCCTTGGCGAGCTGCTCCGCATCGGCGATCATCTGCGCCCACGTCTTCGGCGGGGTCGGCACCAGGTCGGACCGGTACCAGAGCAACTGGGTGTTGCTGTTGTACGGGACCGCGACCAGCTTTCCGCGCCAGATGGCGGTGTTCAGCGGCCCCTTGAGCGTCCCGGCTACGGCCTGGGCCTTGTACGTGCCGGTCCACGGCCGGATCCAGCCAGCCGTGGCGAACTCGGCCTCCCAGGTCACGTCCAACCCGAGGATGTCCATCGAGGTGTCCCCGGCGGCGAGCCGCCGGGCCATCTGCAGCCGCTGCTGGTCGGCCGCGTTCTGCAGCTTGTTGTAGGCAATCTTGTACTTGCCGTGGCTCTGCGCGGTGCAGTTGTCCGCGGCCTGCTGGACCGCACCGGACGGGTCGGGGAAGTTATAGAAGTTCAGCGTCACCGTTCCGCCGGTGCCGGCGCTGCTCGAACCGCACGCCGCAAGCCCCGCGGCGGCCAGGGCCCCGATCATCGTCACGCCGATGTAGCGGGCACCCTTTCTCGACGAGCGGGGCGCGGGGCTCCGGCGCCCCGCGCGAGCATTACCAATGCCGCCTCTCATCTCGCCTCCAGCGCGCCCGCCCCTTGCCGCACGTGCAATCTGCCGCGCCCATGGCGATCACGCCGTCAGGCATCTACCCACTCTGCAACCCCGGCATTCACACGAACGACACAATCGGAGACGAGATAATCAACAGCCGCATTCATCACAAAGGACGAACCAGGCCACAATATGGAACATGTCCTGTCACCTTGCGGACACCGGCGCGTTGACCAGCGGTCATGTGACAGGTAGCCACGTCAGCGGGGGCCCCCGGGCCCGGCGGTTGCCCTGACGGCCGTGTCAGTAAGTGGCCGCGATAGTGGCGCTGCCGAGCACCGCGTCGCCGTCGTAGCAGACCGCGGCCTGGCCGCGGGCCACTCCCCTGGCCGGCTCGGCCAGCACGATCCGCACCAGGCCGGCGCCGGGGATCACGGTCGCCGGATGCGCCTGCCCGTGCGCCCGCAACTGCACCAGGCAGTCCCTGGGCCCGGCCGGCGGGGCGCAGCCGGTCCACACCGGGCGCTCGGCCCCGATCTCGGTCACGTCGAGGGACTCCGCCGGGCCGACGGTCACCGTGCCCGAGGCCGGCTCGATGTCCAGCACGTACCGTGGCCTGCCGTCCGCGGCCGGGGTGCCCACCCGCAGCCCGCGGCGCTGGCCGACGGTGAACCCGTAGGCGCCGTCGTGGCTGCCCACCACCGCCCCGCCGGTGTCCACGATGGGACCGGGGGCCCGGCCGAGCGCGCCGGCCAGGAACGCCCGGGTGTCGCCGTCGGGGATGAAGCAGACGTCGTGGCTGTCCGGCTTGGCCGCCACCGCCAGGCCCCGCTCCGCCGCCTCGGCACGCACCTGGGCCTTGGTGGAGTCGCCCAGCGGGAACAGCGCCCGGCCAAGCTGCTCGCCGGTGAGCACGGCGAGCACGTAGGACTGGTCCTTGGCCAGGTCCGGGCTGCGGTACAGGCGGCCACCGGCGAGCCGGGCATGGTGACCGGTGCAGACCGCGTCGAAGCCCAGCGCCACCGCCCGGTCCAGCACCGCCGCGAACTTGATCTTCTCGTTGCAGCGCAGGCACGGGTTGGGCGTGCGCCCCCGCGCGTACTCCGCGACGAAGTCGGCCACCACGTCCCGGTGGAACCGCTCGGCCATGTCCCAGACGTAGAACGGGATCCCGATCACGTCCGCCGCGCGCCTGGCGTCCCTGGCGTCCTCCAGCGTGCAGCAGCCCCGGGCCCCGGACCGGTGGGACCGCGGGTTCGCCGACAGCGCGAGATGGACTCCGGTCACCTCGTGACCGGCGTCCGCCGCCCGCGCCGCGGCCACGGCCGAGTCCACCCCGCCCGACATGGCCGCCAGCACCCGCATCCCGCTCATGACCCGTCCAGACTATGGGCCCCGGAACGCACCCGCGCCCGGGCCGGCCCATTGTGGTCACCGGCCCGCCGCCGCATCCTTAGACAAGCGGCCTTCCACCGGAACCCGAAGGGAGCGGGAGATGAGCGGGCGCTATGCGCTGGCCTGCTGCGCCGCGATAATAAGCACCGGCGACCCGGTCACGATCAGCGCCACCTTTGCGGTGAGCCCGGGGCAGGCGATCAGCAGCCCGTGACGGAACCGCCGGCGGGTTCCCCCGGAACCGGCTCAGCAGCGGGGAGGAGTCAGCGCGGGCCAGCGTAATTCATCAAGATCGTCCAGCCCGCCGGGCGCGCTCGACCGCCTCGCCGATCACATCGCCCACGGCCGCGCAATCCTCCTGGGCAGACGTCGCGCCGAAGGAGAACCGCAGCGAGCCGCGCGCCCGGGCCTCGTCGGCACCCATGGCGAGCAGCACATGACTGGGCCGGGCCACCCCGGCGGTGCACGCGGAACCGGTGGAGCAGGCGATCCCCCTGGCGTCCAGGAGCATGAGCAGCGCGTCGCCCTCGCAGCCGGGGAAGGAGAAATGGGCGTTCCCCGGCAGCCGGCCCGGGCCGGGCGGGGCGCCGTTGAGCACCGCGTCGGGCACCGCCGCGAGCACCCGGGCGACCAGGTCGTCCCGGAGCGCGGCCAGCCGGATCGCCTCGGAGTCCCTGGTCTTGGCCACAACCTGGGCGGCGGTCGCGAAGCCGCGGATCGCGGGCGCGTCCAGGGTGCCCGACCTGATGTCGCCCTCCTGGCCCCCGCCGTGCAGCACCGGCGCGGGCTGGGCGCCCCGGGCCAGCAGCAGCGCCCCGGCGCCGATCGGGCCGCCGAGCTTGTGCCCGGTGACCGTGAGCGCGTCCGCCCCGCTGTCGGCGAAGTGCACCGGCACCTGCGCCGCGGCCTGCACCGCATCGGTGTGAAACGGGATCTGGTACTCCGCGCAGACCGCCGCGAGCTCCGCCACCGGGGCGATTGTGCCCACCTCGTTGTTCGCCCACATCACGCTGACCAGCGCCACGCTGCCCGGGTCGGCCTCGATCGCGGCGCGCACGCTGTCCGCGGCCACCAGCCCGGTGCCGTCCACCGGGAGCCAGCAGATCTCCGCGCCCTCGTGGCTGGCCAGCCACAGTGCCGAGTCGAGCACCGCGTGGTGCTCGGTCGCCGGTACCAGGACCCGGCGGCGCGGCCCGTCCGCCTGGCGGGCCCAGAACAGGCCCTTCACCGCCAGGTTGTCCGCCTCGGTGCCGCCGCTGGTGAAGATCACCTCACTGGGGCGGGCGCCGAACGCCTCGGCGATCTGCTCCCTGGACTCCTCCACGACCCGGCGGGCTCGCCGCCCGGCGTTGTGCAGCGAGGAGGGATTGCCCAGGCGAGCGAGTTCCTCCGTCATCGCCGCGATGGCCTCGGGGAGCATCGGCGCGGTCGCCGCGTGGTCCAGGTAGACCGGTGGGTGCGGGAGCGGTGCGGCTGCGCCGGCGGCCCCCGGCTGGCCTGCCCCATCGGTGTAGTCCATGACGTTTTCAGCCTAGCTGGACTTTCGGCGGAGTGCCTGGCCAGCGCGGCGGCCCCGGGTGGCTGGCGGCCGGCCCGGCCGGCTCAGGAGCCCTGGCGCCGGGTGATCTCCTCGGTGAGCTGCGGGACGACCTTGAACAGGTCACCGACGACGCCGAAGTCGGCCAGCTCGAAGATGGGCGCCTCGGGGTCCTTGTTGATCACCATGATGGTCTTGGAGGTCTGCATGCCGGCCCGGTGCTGGATCGCGCCGGAGATGCCGACCGCCAGGTAGAGCTGCGGCGACACGGTCTTGCCGGTCTGGCCGACCTGGAACTGGTGCGGGTACCAGCCCGCGTCGGTGGCCGCGCGGGACGCGCCGACCGCGGCGCCCAGCGTGTCCGCCAGGCCCTCGATCAGGGCGAAGTTCTCGGCGTTGCCGACGCCGCGGCCGCCGGACACGACGATGGACGCCTCGGTCAGCTCGGGGCGCTCGCTGCGCTCGGCGACGACCCGCTCGGTGATGCGCGCGCCCTTGGCCGCGTCGCTCAGCTCCACCGCGACCGGCTCGAGCGCGGCGGCGCCGGGGGCCGCCTCGGGCGGCACGGCGTTCGGCCGCACCGCCACGATCGGGATCCCCTTGCTGGCCCGCGACTTCACGATGATCGCGCCGCCGAAGATGGACTGCTCCGCCACCGGGCCGCCGCCGTCCTCGGCCGGGACGAGGTCCACCGCGTCGGTGAGCACGCCGGAACCGGTCTTGACGGCGAGCCGGCCGGCCACCTCCTTGCCCTCGGCCGTGGCGGGCACCAGCACGGCCGCCGGGGAAACCTGGGCCACCAGCGCCGCGAGCACCTCGGCGGCGGGCGCGGCCACGTAGCCGGTCATGTCGTCGCCGGCGGCGGTGTAGACCTTGACGGCGCCGTACTCGGCCAGCCGCTCGCGGCCGGCCTCCGCGCCGGAGCCCAGCCAGACCGCGGCGGGCTCACCGAACCGGCGCGCCAGCGTGAGCAGCTCGAGCGTGACCTTCTTGACCGAATCGCCGTCGTGCGCGGCGAGGACGAGGATCTCAGACATGCGAGTGCGCGGCCCTTCCGGTCAGATGAACTTCTGCGCGGCGAGGAACTCGGCGGCCTTGGCGCCGCCGTCACCCTCGTCCTTGACGATCGTGCCGCCCTCCCGCGGCGGCCGCTTGGTGAAGCTGACCACCTCGGTCGCGGCGGCGCCCAGGCCCACCCGGGCCGGGTCGAGCCCGGCATCGGCGACGCTCAGCACCTCGACCGGCTTCTTCTTGGCCGCCATGATCCCCTTGAACGACGGGTACCGCGGCTCGTTGATCTTCTCCACCACGCTGACCACGGCGGGCAGGCTGGCCTCGACCTTGTCGTAGCCGTAGTCGGCCTGGCGGTGGATGGTGATGGCCGTGCCGTCGATCTCCACCTTGCTGGCCAGGCTGAGCTGCGGGCAGCCGAGCCGCTCGGCCAGCATCGCGGCGAGCAGGCCGGTCCGCGCGTCGGTCGACTCCGAGCCCAGGATGACCAGGTCGAAACCGGTCCGCTGGAGCACGGCCGCGAGGGCCAGCGAGGTGGCCAGCGCGTCGGACCCCTCCAGCGCGTCGTCGACCAGGTGCACCGCCTTGTCGGCGCCCATGGACAGCGCCTTGCGGATCGACTCGCTGGCTTTGCCGGGGCCCATGGTCAGGATGGTCACCTCGCCCCCGTGCGCCTCCGCCAGGCGGAGCCCCTCCTCGATCGCGTACTCGTCGAGTTCGTTGATGACCCCGTCGACCGAGGCACGGTCGAGCCGCGAGTCCTCCGGCCGCAGCGTGCGCTCCGCCCACGTGTCGGGGACCTGCTTGACGCAGACGACGATGTTCATGACCGGTGGCCGACCTCCTGCCCCTGTCCGCTTGCAGCCCGGCGTTGCCTACCGGGCTGGGTCAAGACTGCCAAACGCGGCCGTCCGGGCACGCTGCGGGGTGCCCCTCCCGCGGACGGCACTGCTATGTTACTTGTTAGTAGCTTTCTGGCCTAATCGCTTGCTCCGCGGCCTCGACCACGTTGGTCAGCAGCATCGCCCTGGTCATCGGCCCCACCCCGCCCGGCATCGGCGCCAGGTAGCCGGCCACCTCCGCGACTTCCGGGGCGACATCCCCGGTCAGCCCGGCCTCGGTCCTGGTGATGCCCACGTCCAGGACCGCCGCCCCGGGCTTGACCATGTCCGGGGTGAGCAGGCCCGGGCGGCCCGCCGCCACCACCACGATGTCGGCGCTGCGGGTATGCGCCGCCAGGTCCCTGGTCCCGGTGTGGCACAGCGTGACGGTGGCGTTCTCGGTCCGGCGGGTGAGCAGCAGGCCGAGGGAGCGGCCCACGGTGATCCCGCGCCCGATCACGGTGACGTCCGCGCCGGCGATGGGAACGCCGTACCGCCGCAGCAGTTCCACGATCCCCCGCGGCGTGCACGGCAGCGGGCCCGGCTCGCCGAGCACCAGCTTGCCCAGGTTGACCGGGTGCAGCCCGTCGGCGTCCTTGGCCGGGTCCACCCGGTGCAGCACGGCCAGCGGGTCCAGGCCCGGCGGCAGCGGGAGCTGCACCAGGTAACCGGTGCACTCCGGGCTGGCGTTCAGCTCGTCGATGACCGCCTCGACCTGCCGCTGGCTGGCGTCGGCGGGCAGGTCGCGGCGGATGCTGGCGATGCCGATCTGGACGCTGTCCCGGTGCTTGCCGTTGACGTAGGCGCGGCTGCCCGGGTCGTCCCCGACCAGCACCGTGCCCAGCCCGGGCACCCGGCCCTCGGCGGCCAGGCCGGCCACCCGCTTGCGCAGGTCCTCTTTGATGGCGGCGGCGGTGGCGCGCCCGTCGAGAATGCGCGCGCTCACCGCACGGTCCCGGATTTGCTGATGAACGAAATGTCCATGGCACCCTTTCGGCGTCAGTGGAAGAAGTGCCGGGTTCCGGTGAAGTAGAGGCTGATTCCGGCGGCCTGTGCCGCGGCGATGACCTCCGGGTCGCGGACCGAGCCGCCGGGTTCCACGATGGCACGGACCCCGGCGTCGGTGAGCACCCGCAGGCCGTCCGCGAACGGGAAGAAGGCATCGCTGGCGGCGACCGCGCCCCGGCACCGCTGCCCGCTGCGGGCGACCGCGATCCTGGCCGAGTCGACCCGGTTGACCTGGCCCATGCCCACCCCGACCGTGGCACCGCCGGAGGCGAGGACGATGGCGTTGGACTTGGCCGCGCGGCAGGCCCGCCAGGCGAAGGCCAGGTCGGCGAGGGCGTCGGCGGACCCGGCCGGGCCCGCCGTGAGCTGCCAGGCCGCGGGATCGTCACCGGGAGCGTCCAGCCGGTCGGTGGTCTGCAGCAGCACGCCCCCGTCCACCGGGCGCCACTCGACCTCGCGGCCGGCCGGGGCGGCCGGGGGCGGGCAGCGCAGCAGCCGCAGGTTCTTCTTGACGGTGAGCGCCTCGAGCGCGGCGTCCTCGTAGCCCGGCGCGACGATCACCTCGGTGAAGATGTCCGCGACCTGCGCCGCCATCGCGGCCGTGACCACGCCGTTGGCCGCGATCACCCCGCCGTAGGCGGACACCGGGTCGCACGCGTGCGCCTTGCGGTGCGCCTCGGCCAGGTCGGCGCCGACGGCGATGCCGCACGGGTTCGCGTGCTTGACGATCGCCACGCACGGCTCGGTGAAGTCGAACGCGGTACGGAAGGCCGCCGCGGCGTCGCCGTAGTTGTTGTAGGACATCGCCTTGCCGTGCAGCTGGGTCGCCGTGGCCAGCCCGGGCGGCGCGCCGGGGCGCACGTAGAGCGCCGCGCCCTGATGCGGGTTCTCCCCGTAACGCAGCACCTCGCGGCGGGTCCACACGGCGGACACCAGGTCCGGCCAGCCGGTGTCCCGCGCCACCTCGTCGGGTGCGTAGGCGGCGGCGAACCAGGAGGCGACGGCGGCATCGTAGCGGGCGGTGCTCGCGTACGCCGCGGCGGCCAGCCGCTGCCGCTGCTCACGGGTGAAGCCGCCGCCGCGGACCGCGTCGGCGGCCTCCCGGTACTGGGACGGGTCGGTGATCACCGCCACCCTGGCGTGGTTCTTCGCGGCCGCCCGGACCATGGCCGGGCCGCCGATGTCGATCTGCTCGACGCACTCCTCCGGCGCGGCCCCGCCGGCCACGGTGGCCTCGAACGGGTACAGGCCGGACACCAGCAGCTCGAACGTGGCGATGCCGAGTTCGGCGAGCTGCTCGGCGTGCCCGGGCCGGCCGGTGTCGGCGAGCAGCCCGGCGTGCACGCCCGGGTGCAGGGTCTTCACCCGGCCCTCCAGGCATTCGGGGAACCCGGTCACCTCCTCCACGCCGGTCACCGGCACGCCCGCCGCGGCGATGGCGGCCGCGGTGCTGCCGGTGCTGACGATCTGCACGCCGGCCGCGGCCAGGGCGCCGGCCAGCTCGGCGAGCCCGGTCTTGTCGTAGACGCTGACCAGCGCCCGCTTGATGGGAACCTTCGTCACTTCCTGACCCTCTTCATCTCCGGCCGGCGTCATCCCGGCCGCCTTCGTCCCGGCCGCGGCGTCATCACCGGCCGGACCGCGTCGCCGCCGCCTGGCGGCCGACCAGCACCGTCCTGCCCCGCACCGACCATCCGTCGCGGACCATCCTGCCGACCGTAGCGACCAGCAGCGCGCGCTCGGTCACCTTGATCCGCTCGTGCAGCGAGGCCACGTCGTCATCCTCGTGGACCGGCACCGCCGCCTGGGCGATCACCGGGCCGGTGTCGGTGCCCGCGTCCACCAGGAACACGGTGCAGCCGGTGACCTTCACCCCGTACCCGAGGGCGTCCCGTACCGCGTGCATGCCGGCGAACGCCGGCAGCAGCGAGGGGTGGGTGTTGACGAAGCGGCCGCCGAAGCGGTCAAGGAAGTCCCGGCCGACCAGCTTCATGAACCCCGCCGAGATGACCAGGTCCGGCTCGTACCGCTCGCACGACCGGGCGAGGGCACGGTCCCACGCGGCCCGGGAGGGGTGGTCGGCCACCTGGTGGGTGAAGACGGGAACCCCGGCCCGGCGCGCCCGCGCCAGCCCTTCGATCCCGGTGCGGTCCGCGCCCACCGCCACCACGGCCGCGCCGTATGAGCCGTCCGCGCACGCGTCGAGCAGCGCCTGGAGGTTGGTGCCCGCCCCGGAGACGAGGACCACGAGGCGTGCCGTCATGCGAGCCACCCTAACGGCTCCCGGCGGTGGCCCGGCGCGCGTCACCGCGCGGGGTGATGCGCGCCACATCGCGGAACCACACAGGTCAGCGGGCTCCGCCGGGCACAATGGGGGAGCTATGCCCCCCATCGACCCGCGCCGGGGCGGGCGCCAGGCCGCCGCGCCCGCCGAGCCGGCCGCCCAGCAGCGGGCGCTGGCGGCGCTGCTCGTGGCGCTGCTCAGCCTGACCGGCGTGCTGGCGCTCGGTGTCCCGCAGCGCGGGGTCTACCTGGTGGCCTACGCGCTGCTGGCGGGCGTCGTCGCGATGTGGCTGGCGGTGACCGCGCTGGCGCGCGCCAGGCGGAGCCGCACCGCGCGGCCGCACGGATCGGCCGCCGCCACCGCGATCGCCGGGATCGGCATCCTGCTGAGCATGATCTTGCTGCTTGCCTTCGCCGTGTTCGGACGGTAGTTGTCCGCGTATGGCCGGTGCCTGAGCGAGGCGGGCACGGCCACCGCCCAGCAGGCCTGCCAGGCCCAGCTCACCCACGCGCTGAACCGGGAGATCACCACGCTGCAGTCCGCGGAACGGGGCTAGCGCCCGCCCGGTCAGGGCAGCATGGACGCGGCCAGGTCAGGGCAGCATGGATGGGCCAAGCGGGGGATGGTCGCGGGGCGGCTCGTCGTCCGCCTCGCCGGCCCAGGGGTCCACGTAGATCCGGTGCCCCCCGTGCTCGGCGGGCGGTGGCATGACCGGCCGGGACGGCGGGGAGGCGACCCGGAGGGCCCGCGCGGCGGCGAGTTCCGGATCCCTGCGCACCCGGAGCCAGTTGGCGATGCCGGTGGCCACGGCCGCCGAGACGCCGATCTCCAGGATGGCCACCACGGCCGCCTGCCAGCCGGACGGCCCGACCGCGGCCAGCCGGCCGCTGCCCAGCGGGCCGCCGGAGAACGCGGCGAGCACCCCGATCACGCACCCGGTGGCCACGCCGCAGGCGAACCCCCACAGCGGGGCAACCTCGCACGCCGGGGTGGGCGCGGCGCGGGCCACCAGGATGCCGCCCACGATCCCGGCCAGGTACGGCAGGGCGAGCACCCAGACGGAGGCCCAGCCGGGGATGCCGCCGGTGCCGGCCGGCAGCCCGGCCAGCATCGGGAACAGCGGGAGCGGCCCGAGTGCCGCCCCGGTGGGGGCCACCACGGTCGAGGTCCCGAACGCGAAACCCGGCCCGAGCGAGTAGCAGATCGCCCAGCCGACGGCGTTGGGCACGTAGGCGAGCTGTGCCAGGACCAGCAGCGAGCCGCCGACCAGCCCGGGCGCCAGCGCGGCGTTCATGGCGCGGTACTCGCCCAGGTGCGCGGCGAGCGAGCCGGCCGCCAGCAGCGCCCCGCCCGCGGTCAGCACGGCGAGTGCCCCGGCGGTGCCCAGCACCACGGAGCGGGACCGCGGCGGCATGAGCCGGAACAGGCGGCGCCACGGCGCCAGCGCCCGCGCGCCGCCGAGGCCCCCCGCGCACAGGGCGAGCAGGAATCCGGCGATGACCGCCTCGGGCAGGGAGGGCGCCGCCAGCCGGGACCGGCTGGCGAGCGCCAGCGCCCCGCACAGCGCGGCGTACGGAACGGCGAGCGCGAGGGCCGCGTACCCGATGTCGCTGAGCTTGGTCATCTCGCCGGTGCGGACCACCCAGCGCCCGGCCCGCCACAGCAGCGCGCCGGGCAGCAGCACCAGGCCGAGCGGGAGCATGCCGATCCGGCCCGCGCCGGACAGGGTGATCTCCACGTGGTGGGCGGCCAGCCACAGGCAGGTCGCGGTGCGCACCACCCCGGGCAGCCCGAGGCCGGAGTGCGGGGCGGCGATCCACCCGGCGACCACCAGCGGCGTCAGGATGACCAGGCCGGTGATCGTGACCACGGAGGCCGCCAGGGCACCGGACACCAC
>Ga0137381_10003769_pt1 | contig 10876 bp, 9 predicted proteins | sample SagtaG_16_FD_104808 | JGI IMG/M metagenome (GOLD analysis project Ga0137381, IMG submission 104808) | Vadose zone soil microbial communities from Sagehorn Ranch, Mendocino, California, USA - Sage2_L_115_16 metaG | ecosystem: Environmental > Terrestrial > Soil > Vadose zone | place: USA... | reverse complement strand
TCACCCGCTGATGGTGTGGGTGCTGATAAACTTGCTGTTTGCCACAGGTGCAGTGGCACATCGGCTTTGGAAAGCTGCAGTGTTGGCTTCGCTGGCAAGTGTCGTTGTGACAGCGCTCGCGATGAGGGCCAAGGGTTGAACAGGTTATTTAATGTGCTGCCCCTGCAGCGCGTTCGTTTGCGGCGTCGAAATGCCCGTCTGCTGCGCCGCCGGCTTGGCCAGGATCAAGCGCCCCACCCGCATCCCTTCCATTTCCTTCACGCGCAGTTCGTAGGGGCCGATCATCAAGACATCGCCGGTTTTGGGAAAGCCGCCCAGCCGATGAGTGACCCAGCCGCTGACGGTGGTGATTCCTTCCTCCTGGAGCGGTTCGCCGACCAGTTCTTCCAATTCATGCAAAGGCAGGGCGCCCAGCGCTTCCCAGGCGTTTTCACCGGTCCGCAACAGCAGTGGCTTTTCCTGATCGAACTCGTCTTGAATCTGGCCGACCAATTCTTCCAGGATGTTTTCCAGAGTGACCATGCCCAGGGTGCCGCCATATTCATCCACGACGATCGCCAGATGCAGTCTGCGTTCGAGAAACAACTGGAGCAATTTCTCAAGCCGGGCCGATTCCGGGACATAAATCAGTTTGCGCGCAACCGGCAGAAGGTCGGTGCCACTCCGGGCCTTAAGCCGCATGGCGTACAGGTCTTTGATGTGAACCACGCCCAGGGTTTTGTCGAGGTCGCCGCGTTCGCATAGCGGAAAGCGCGAGTAGCGCGTCTTTTCCGCGAGCTCCAGGCATTGGGCGATGGCGGCTTGGGTGTCCAACGCGGCGATTTCCTGGCGTGGCCGCATGACCTCGCGCGCGACGCGCCGACGCAAATCCAGCGCATTGAGAACGATGTCGCGGCCCAGAGTTGAGGCGCCGGCGCGCTTCTGCGAAGCGGCCACCAGCAGGCGCAATTCCTCTTCGGAATGGGCGCGTTCGGCATCGCTGACCGGCTCGATGCCCGCCTGGCGCAACAGCCATTGCGCGGCGTGGTTCAGCAGCCAGTTGAAGGGATAGGAGGCGATGTAAAACCATTTAAGCGGTTGGGCCACCCAGAGGGAAATGCGCAGGGGTTGTTGAATCGCCGTCCATTTGGGCGCCAGTTCGCCGGCGCTAATGTGCAAAAAGGTCAGCGCCGAGAAGCCGACCGCAAACGAAATCGAGTGCCGCATGGCTTCCGATTCAACGCGCAGTGAAGCCAGCAGGGGTGAGAGCAAGGCGCTAAAAATCGGTTCGCCCACCCAGCCCAATCCGAGGCTGGCCATGGTGATGCCCAACTGCGTGGCGCTCAGGAAAGAGTTGAGGTGGGCGATGATGTGCCGGGCGGTCTTCGCCCGACGATGGCCTTTGGCAACCAGCGTGTCCAGTTGCGTTTCCCGGATTTTAACCAACGCAAATTCGGCAGCGACGAAAAAGCCATTCACCAGCACCAACCCCAGGACGAGCAAGAGCTTCAAAATGATATCAACAAAATCGGCGGTATTATGCATGGCCATCCAGGAACACTGTAGGCTGGTTACAATAGTTACCTGGTTACAAAGTTACATGGTTGGGTTGTTGAATGGTTCAACGATTTAGGTCAGTGAATTAAGCGATGAATGAAATGGAGGCGCAGTCGGAGGGATGTAACCATGTAAATCCTGCAGCCCTTGCCTCACAAACTCACCTCTCCAAAGATGATTTTCAGCACGTCCTGCAAGCTGAGGATGCCGCTCTCATGCCGGTCGCGGCCCAAGACGATTGCCAGACGCTGCCCGCTCCGTTGTAAGCGCCGCAACGCTACTTCCAATCTCATGTCCTCGTCCAGGTAAAGGGCGGGTTTGACATAGTCGCCTGCCACTTTGGGGGTGACGATGACCTCCTGGAAGAGCAGCATATTCAGGCTGAGCAAGCCCACAATCCGTTGCTGGCCTTCGCGAGTTTCCCAAACCGGCAACCGGGTCAGCTTGCGCTCGCGGCACAGGGCCAGGACCTGGCTGATGGGCGCCGAGGAGCTCACCGAGACGACTTGGGCCAGAGGCCGCATCGCCTGGCGGACAGTCAGGCTTTGCAAGTCGAGCACCCGATTGATCATCGCGCGCTCTTCCGACGAGAAGGCCTGGCCCGATTCCTGCATGAGGTGCCGGAGTTCCTCGCGGTTGCCGAAGAGGTGTCCGGTATAGACCTTTCCGCCCCGCCAAAGCAGCAGCAGACCTGAGAAGGATTCCACCAGGGCCACCAGCGGGCGCAAGGCCAGATGGATGAGGCGGAAGGGGCGCGCCAACAACACACAGAGCCGGTTCGGATACATCCTGAACAGCATTTTGGGCAATAAATCGAAGAAGGCGTAGAACAAGAAGACCGTAATGGAGAACACGGCGACGAACCAGACCTGGTGGTGCTGCAAGGGCTGATGGAGCACCGCGACCAGCCAGCCCAGAATGATAAAGTTGGCCACGGTGTTGCCCACCAGAATGGTCCACAAGAAATCCTCCGGCTCTTCCAGATAGCGGTGGAGAACTGCGGCGGATGCTCCGCCCGAGCGCATCTGTTGGCGGATGCGCAGGCGGCTCAACGCGAAGACCCCAGCCTCCATGCCGGACAACAAGAACGACAACCCCAGGCAGGCTGTGAACACCAACCAGATTAATGCTTGGGCGCCCATTTATCACCTATGACCTCCACCAGCAACTCCCTCACGCGGCGTTCATCGGTGGCTTGCGCGGTGAGCTTCAGCCCGCGGAAAGTCGCTGACTCTCCCGGATTCGGCACGACGTCCAGCAGACTGGCCAAGAGACCGCCCATCGTTTCAGCCCCCGCCACGTCGCCCAGGGGCGGATATTCGCGCCGAAAATCGTCCAGCCGCAGGGTCCCACTGGCCCGCCAGCGACCCGGCGCGAGTTTCTCCATGACGAAGCTTTCCGACTCGAGTTCACCGCGAATCGTGCCGATCATTTCTTCCAGAATATCTTCCATCGTGACGATGCCGGCCGTGCCGCCAAATTCGTCCAGCACAATGGCCAGACCGCGTTGCTGGCGTTGCAAACTCTTTAACAGTTGCAACAGATTCATGGTCTCCGGGACGAACGAAGGCAGTTCGATGGCATCGGCCAGGTCAATTTGCGGATCGAGCAGCAGCGCGCGCGCGTTGAGGATGCCGACGATGGTGTCGGGCGTCTGGTCGTAAATCGGCAAGCGGCGATGTTTGTATTTGCGCGCGGCGACAATCATCTCCTCGATGGACAAGTCGTCAGGAATGGCCGCCATCCGGGAGCGCGGCTTCATGACCTCTTTGGCCGTGCGCCGATCCAGGCTGATGATTTGCAAAATGATTTCCTTTTCAGACTGGGCCAGCGTGCCCCGCTGAAAAGCCATTTCCAACAACTCCTGATAATCGGCGTCGGTCAGCGCGTTTTGGGGCTGAATCGTGCGCGGAATAACTGTGTTAAGAATCGCCGTGTTGAGGTATTGGGCCACGCGGCGCAAGGGCAGGCTGAAAGTTTGCACTACCAAAAGCAGGCGGGCCACGCGCAACGACCATTGTTCGGGCTTGCGCACCGCCAGCGTCTTGGGCAGCACCTCGCAGCCGATGAGAATTAGCGCCAGCAGGCCGGCGACAGTCACAGCCGGCGGCCAGCGTCCGTTGAGGGCCATCCACAAGGCGGTGGCCAGCATCGCGGCGCTGGCGAACGTATTGCCCAACACCATCATGGCCAGCAAGTCCTGCGGCTCAGCCAATAGGCGCACGACAATGCCCCCGGCGCCTGGTTCGCGCTCGGCCAACTGGCGTGCCTGCCATTTGCTCAGCGAAAAAAGCGCCGTCTCCGCCAGCGCGAAAAAGAAGCTGATCCCCGCAAAATCCAGAACCACCAGGACCGCAACTAAGGGTGCCGCCGCCATGGCGCAAGCATGACCGAAAGAAAGGCCAATGGCAAAAGGCAAAAATCTACGGCCTCTTCACGTCGTAGCACAACAGCAGATCCTGATCGCGCAAGTAAAGCTTGCCTCCCGCTATTACCGGGTGCGCCCAGCTATTCTTGTCCGTCCTCTGTGGCTGCGCGAACCGCCCGTGTTCTTTGTAGCCGTCAGGCGTCGCCTCGATCAGCGCGACTGTGCCGCTCTTGCTTTCCTCACGCAAATACAAATGGCCATCGGCATAAACCAGCGAGCCTTTGCCCAATTTGTCTTTTTCCTGCCACTTGACCTCGCCGGTCTTGAAGTCCTGGCAGGTCCAGCCCTTGCCGTCCGAATAGCCATAAAGGTAATCGCCGACCTCAATGACCCCGCCGTGATGATTGACCATGACTTTGTTGGCATAGACCTGTTGTGCGGTGAACTTGCCGGCAGCAGCAGTGATCGAGAAAAGGTTGCAACCGACGCCGTAGCCGGAGGTGACATAAACGAAACCGTCGTGATAAATCGGCGTCGGCACGACCGCAGTTTGGCCTCTGCGCGGGGCGCGCCAGAGCAATTTCGCATCCGCTGCGGCAATGCCCGCGACACTGGCGGGAGTCAGTTCAATATATTGCCGCACCGCGCCAATCTGCGCGAGCAGCAGCGAGGCGTAATGGGGTGAGTCGGTGAATTCTTTGCTCCGCCAAATCACGGCGCCGGTTTTCCGGTTTAGAGCGACGACCGCGCCCTGGGCACCACCGGGCGTGACCACGACCTGGTCGCCATCGGCCAGAGGTGACTCGGCGAAACCCCAATTTGGGAGCTGGCCTCCAAAGTCTTTGAGATAGTCTTTGCGCCACAGCTCTTTACCCGTCGCGGTTTCCAGGCAAGCCAATTCACCCCATTGTCCAACGGCATAAACCAAATCGCCATCCACAGTCGGGGTTGCGCGGGGTCCTTCGAATTCCGGCGAGCCGGGCGCTCCCGCGCGCCCGAGTTTGGCCGACCAGACCGGTTTGCCATCCCCTACGTTGAGTGCGACGACGAAACTGGAACCATTGCGGTCGCCCAATGTGAAGATGCGGTCGCCGACGACGGATACGCTGGAGTAACCTTCGCCCAAGCCGGCGGCCTTCCACACCAGGGGCGGGCCGCCTGCCGGCCAGGCCTTGAGCAGGCCCGTCTCACTGGAAACGCCGTCGCGATTGGGTCCGCGCCATTGCGGCCAATCGGACGCCGCGGCCAAAGCAGAGCAGGCCAGCAAAAGACCAAGGCTGTACAGCGGGCGGATGAAGAGATAAGTGGTTGGCATAAAACTTAGCGTGGCAGAGCCGCAGCGAAACCCTTCGAATGTTGTCAGTCCACGTTGGTATCCAGAAACCCCTTCATTTCCTGCGGAGCTCGCCCGTTGCGGCCATGATTCTGCCCTCTCGATCTTGCTCCATGAGTTCATTGACTTGGGCCGTGGTAATCGGTTCTGGAAAACTACCAGTGAAAACCAAAACACTCCCCTTCCGAACCAACTCTCCGCCGGCATTCGTGGGCTCAAGCCGAAAACCGTTTCCCTCGACCGACAGGCGGAATTTGTCACCTGGCAAAAGATTGAACTGCTCCCGCAGGGGCTTGGACAGCACCAAGCGGCCTGCTTTATCAATTTGAATCGTTTCATTCTTCATGGCATTCATAAGACTATTTGTCAGAGAAAAATGGAAGGGCAAATGTGTGCGACCACCCCGAAGACCTTGAAAGTGCGGCCAGGGCTTAGTTCAGGGCTACGCCGCGGCGGACGTAGGTCGGCACGTCGAGGTCTTCGCCTTTGTGAATCGTCGGTTCGCTTTTGTCGAAGCGGCCTTTAGAGACAATTTCCAACGGCAACTGGGTCTGCCTTAATTTGGCAGGACGTTTCCGGGGATGGGAACGAGTTGGGGCCTGCCGCGCCAGCAGTTGCTGCATCTGCTCCGGTGGCAAGGCCGGCGGCGGCGGCACAAAACGGGAACCTGGCCGGCCAGTGGCCGAGCCATTGAGGAGTTGGGCGTCCAATTCTTCCGGACCGGACCGGGGCGCGTTCTCCGGTTCTGCGCGGTCCGGTTCCCTTCGGCCAGCCACCAGGGTCACGGCCAGGCGGTCGCGGAATGATTCATCAATGGCGGCGCCCAGGAGCACTTGGGCGTGTTCACAGTGGCGGTTGATTTGCTCCATCACGCGATTGACCTCGGCCATGGTCAAATCGGGTCCGCCCATCAAACTGACCAGCACGCGGTCCGATTCGCCCAGGACCTGCCCGCCATCGAGCATCGGATGGGCCAGCAGTTTCTCGACCACTTCGCGGGAGCGGGCTGGTCCCATGCCCTCGGCGACGGCGAAAAGGCTTTCGGCGTGGCGGGCGCGAAGCACGGCGCCGAGCTCGGCCAAATGGATGTCAATCAAACCACTGTGCCGCAACAAGCGCCAGACGCCGCGCACGCCGTCGGCCAGCAGTTCGTTGGTCAACTTAAAAGTTTCCAGCACGCTGGTGTTTTCATCAATCAACCTGAGGACTTTCTGGTTGGGCAAACAGATGACGCCATCGGCAGCGGTCTTGAGTTGTTCCAAGCCGCGCTGGGCCAGGTGGAGGCGGCGGCTGCCTTCGCACTCGAAGGGCAACGTCACAAATCCCACCACCAGCGCGCCCGCTGCCTGGGCCGCCTGCGCCAAGGCCGGACTGAGGCGGGTGCCGGTCCCGCCGCCGAGGCCCGCGACGATGAAAATCACATCTGCGCCTTCGCAGGCCGCTTTGAGCTTGGGGAACTGTTCGTCCTCGGGGCGTCCGCGCTCCGGAACCTCTTCCCGACTTGTCGGGAGTCCGCGCAGGAGGCTTCGTTCCAGATGAACTTTTTCCAGGGCCGAAGAGGCCGCTAGCGATTGTGCGTCGGTGTTCAGGGCCACAAACGCCACATCTCCCGATAGATCGGGACTGCGGATCAAGGGTTCGATCACTTTGAGGCCGGCGGTGCCGACGCCGAACACCTTGATGGAGACGGTGTTCAATGGCGTTTCGGCTCCGGGTTTGATAGGTGAATTGGTTTGCATTAGATTGCTGGTGGGGGCCGAAAGCTCCAAGCCCTCTCCCTGGCCCTCTCCCACTCGCCGCGCTGCCGCGCCGTCGCAGCGGGTCGGATGGGAGAGGGAAGGGAGAGTGTCCAGAGAGTCTCCGAGCGGCACACTCCGAGACGAGGCCGGCTGGCCGGCACGTTTGGGCCTTGAAGGTTGGGAGTTCCGCGGAGTTCGGAGCTTAGGATTTAGAGTTTTCATAGTTGTCAAGGCCTTTCAAGTTCGATTGAACATCTGGCCGATCGTAGTTTTTATTCCGTCGGCCAGGGAACCTTTGGCGGCGCGCTTTCGTTGCTGGAACGAGCCGAATCTCACCAGGCCGATCGCCGTCGCAAATTCCGGTTGGTCGAGTGCAGATTTAAGGCCGCTGATCGAATTGGTCTTACCAACGCAGGCCGGCATTTGCAGGACTTGTTCGGCCAATCGGGCGATTTGCGGAATACGCGCCCCTCCCCCACAGAGAAACAGCCCGGCGCGCAAATAATCCAAAGCGCCGGCCTGAGCAAGGTCCTGGGCGATAAGCTGAAAGACTTCCTCCAGTCGCAGAGCCATAATGCAATGCAGGTGTTCGAGGTTAATGTTCTTGAGCGGTCCCGATACCGAATCGGGAGACGCGGTGATGGTCCGGCCTTTGATGGCCTCCTCAACACAGGCAGCGCCGTGTTCGATTTTGAGTTGCTCGGCGCGGCTCAGCGGCACTTTCAAACCGTAGGCCAGGTCGTTCGACAGGTGGTCGCCACCGACAGCCAGTACGCCGGTGTGCTTGATGATGCCTTTAGCATAGACGACGTAATCGGTCGTTCCCCCGCCGATGTCAATGACCAGCGAACCGAGTTCCTTTTGCTCGTTAGTCAGCAGCGCCAGAGCGGAGGCCAGTCCGTTAAACACAATGTCGTCCACTTCCAGTTGCAGCCCTTTGACTGTGCGGATGGCATTCTGCAGTCGGTTCAAGTTTCCGTGGATGACGTGTACGTCCACTTCGACCCGGGCGCCGAGCATCCCAACTGGATTGGTGATGCCCTCATGGTCGTCCACGAGAAAATGCTGGCGAATAGCGTGGATGACGTGGTTCTGGGCTGGCAGGTTAATGGTCTTGGCGTTCTTGATGACGTCTTGCACGTCATCATCGGAAATTTCCCGGTCGGCGGATACCACCGGGTGGACGCCGCGATTATTGAAGCCGCGCAAGTGGCCGCCCGTCACGCCCAGATAGACGCTGCGAATTTCGACATCGGCCATTTGCTCGGCTTCGACAATGGCCTGGCGGATGTCCTCCTCGGCCAACGTCGGGTCGGTAATTTCACCTTTGCGCGCGCCGCGGGAGCGAGATTGGCCCAGGCCGACGACATTCAGCGCGCCGTCAGCGGTCAGTTCGCCAACCACGGCACAGACTTTTGAGGTGCCGATTTCCAGTCCGACAATGATGGGAGAGGGATCAAACATGTTTTCTCTTGAAGCGCGAAGGGCTCGGTGACTTGGGTGCAGTCGGCGGGACCTCGCTCGCTTCGAGCCAGCGCGCAGGGATGTTGTCGGTCACAGCCAGATCGAGCGTGGCGATGGCCTTGCCCAGCTTCTGCCCTGCGTCTAAGATGCCACGCCAACGGCGCAGTTGGTGGTCCAGTTCGTGCAAGCCGAAGGTGACCACGCCTCCCTGGCCGGTAGTAACCACCAGCACGTCCGCCGCGGAGACATCGATGCGCCGCAACTCGGCCAGCCCAGCCATGGGCGACTGCTCAAAGGCCAGAATCAATTGCAAAGCGGCCTGGACTTGCGGAGCTTCGATGCGGCGGCCCAGTTGAACCTGGTTGGGGCTGATCCCGGAAATCAGCGGCAATTGTTCGCCCGACTGGCCAGGCGGCAGAGCGCGCTGGCGGGATTCCAGCGGCGGTATGACCACACCCTCCTCATCGAGATAAAGCACGGCCAAGTCCAGGCCATCGTTGGCCAGCGGACGGGGAAATTTAATCTGCGCCAGGGGCTCCCGTTCGTCCACTCGGATGCGCAACGTGTGGGGCAGGATGCGTTCGACCGAGGCAGACCGCACCAGCGGCGCCAACTCCAAGTCCCGCTTGACTCGCGCCAGATCCAGGGCCAGAAGGTTCTCTTCGGGCTTAACTCCCGCCCAGCGCCGGAGTTGGTCAATGGCAATGGCACCGTCGGTCCGCAAGTCAATTTCCTGGAGAGCAAACGCTTTATTGTGATAGACCAGCCGGTCCAGAGCCCATTCGCCAGCGCGCCAGAACAAATAGAGACCGAACACCGTCGCCAAAGCGGCGCCGAGCGCCATCGCCAGCAGGCGCCGACGCCCCGTGCGGACCTGGCTGGAGCGGAGTTTTAACACCTCGCTGCGCGCGAGCCGCCTGTTTTTTGATTTACGTTTGAACCACATTCCCGGTTAACCCTGCGGCGGGATCGGAGGTCAGAGGTCAGAGGTCGGAAGTCGGCCCTCCGCCCTCCGATCTCCGCCCTCCGATCTCTGATCCCGCCGGAGGGCCAGATCCACCATCCGCTGGCAGAGGTCAGCGTAACCGATGCCCGCCGCTGCCGCTGCTTTGGGCAGCAAACTCACTTCTGTCATGCCGGGCAAGGTGTTGACTTCCAGCACCACTGGTTCTCCATTGGGCCTGACCATGACGTCCACTCGAGCGTAATCGCGACCGCCAATGGCGTTGAACGCGCTCAGCGCCGCCGCCTGGATGCCCGCCGAAGTTGGTCCATCGAATGGCGCGGGGCAAAAGTACTCCGTTGTGCCGGCGGTGTACTTGTTTTGGTAATCGTAAATGCCGGACTTGGGCCGGACTTCGACGATCGGCAGCGGTTGGTCGCCCAGAAGACCGACGGTGGCTTCACGACCGCAGATTTTTTCTTCCATCAAGACCTGCGAATCGTAGCGCAGCACTTCAGTCAGGGCTTGGCTCCAATCGGCGACTCGCTCAACGAATTGAAGGCCGAGACTGGAACCTTGGCGGACTGGTTTGAGCACGATCGGCGGATTCCAACCCATGGGCCAACTCGCTGCGGGCGAATCCACCAGCATGAAGCGGGCGGTCGGAACACCAGCCGCCACACAGCGCTGCTTTGTCAGGAACTTATCGAACCCGACGCGGCTGGCCTCGGCATCGCACCCGGTGTAAGGCACACCCAATTCCTCGAGTCGAAGCTGCACGGTGCCATCTTCGCCGTAGGTCCCGTGAAGGGCCAGGAATACGAGCTGCGTGCCTTTGGGCAGCTTCCAGTTGGGGTCCTGCGGGTCCACTTCGTGTACCGAGTGGCCGAGCGAGCGCAATGCCGTAGCCACCTCCGCGCCGGAGCGCAGGGAGACTTCGCGTTCGGCGCTTGGCCCGCCGAGCAGCACGGTAATGTGAAGCTTTCCAGACATTGGCGTTAGAGACGGGGCGCCCGGGCGGGAGAGCGCAGAGCGCAGAGCGCAGAGCGCAGAGGCCCCGAAAGCTTTCGGGGCTCCGTGCGCGCCCTCTCTGCTTTCTTCTTTCTGCCCTCTTCCCTCTTCGCTCTTCTCTCTTCATATCAGGACGGGAGAGGGAAGAGCGGAGAGGGGAGAGAGAAGACTGCCCGTGGTCGCCTTGCCTCTTCCTGCGCTCTTCTCTCTCCTCTCTTCGCTCTTCCTATTCATGCCCTCCGACCTCTGCTCTTCATTGGCCAACAATTTCAACTTCGGTTTCCAATTCGATGCCGCGCTCGGCCCGGACGCGGCGGCGGACAAGATCAATCAAATCCAAAACGTCCTGCGCGCTGGCGGCGGCGTCGGTCACAATGAAATTGCCGTGCTCTGCCGAGACTAGCGCGCCGCCAACGCGGGTTCCCTTGAGCCCCAGTTCCTCAATCAGACGGCCAGCAGGAATTGAATCGGGATTTTTGAAG
>Ga0137381_10003767_pt1 | contig 10878 bp, 9 predicted proteins | sample SagtaG_16_FD_104808 | JGI IMG/M metagenome (GOLD analysis project Ga0137381, IMG submission 104808) | Vadose zone soil microbial communities from Sagehorn Ranch, Mendocino, California, USA - Sage2_L_115_16 metaG | ecosystem: Environmental > Terrestrial > Soil > Vadose zone | place: USA... | reverse complement strand
CTCGTCACCCAGCAGCGCCGCTACCCCAAGGCGGCGACGCGGCGCGACGGTGACGCGCTGTTCGCGCGCATCCAAACGGCGCTCGCCAAGCAGGGCGACGAAGAAGCGCGCCGGTGGCTCAGCCAGAATGCGCAACCGCGGTCGGAGACCGATACCACGCATGCCAAGGGCTGCGCGAGCGAAGACGATGACGATGACATGCGCATCGAGGCGCTCAAGGGCCTGCTGCAGATGGACGCCGCCAATGCGGTGCCGATGCTGCGCAAGGTGCTGGCCCGCCGCGACGCCTGTTCCACGGCGCTGCGCCGCAAGGCGGTGTTCATCGTGTCGCAGAAGCGCACGCCTGAGACCGAGGACATCCTGCTCGACGCCGCCCAGCACGACCCGGACTCGGAGGTGCGCCAGCAGGCGGTGTTCTGGCTGTCGCAGGTACCCACTGACCGCGCGGTCGAGATGCTCGACTCGATTCTCAAGACGTCCAGCGATCAGGAGTTGCTGGAGAAGGCGATCTTCGCGCTGTCGCAGCAGCACAGCCCCAAGGCCGCCGAGATTCTGCGCGCCTACGCCGAGCGCTCGAACGCCCCCGCGGAAGTACGGGAGAAGGCCATCTTCTGGCTGGGGCAACAGCACTCGTCCGAGAACGCCGCCTTCCTGCGGGGCCTGTACGCCAAACTCACGGACGAGGACTTGAAGGACAAGGTGATCTTCTCTCTCTCCCAGATGCGCGGCGCAGAGAACCAGCGCTGGCTGATGGACATCGCTCTGAACGAGCGCGAGCCGATCGAGCAGCGCAAGAAGGCCCTGTTCCGGGCGAGTGAGGCTGGCGCCGACCTGGGCGAGTTGGTGACGCTGTACGACCGGATGCAAAACCGGGACATGAAGGAGCGGCTGATCTTCGTGTACTCGCAGCGCCACGAGCCCGCCGCGCTCGACGCCCTGATCAAGATCGCCAAGACCGAGCAGGACAAGGAGCTGCGCAAAAAGGCGATCTTCTGGCTCGGCCAGTCGCACGACCCGCGCGCCGCGCAGGTCCTCCTGGACATCATCAACCAATGATCGCCTCCCTAGCTCTGGCGCTCGCCCTGCAGGGCGGCCTGCCCGACCGGATCGCGGCCGCGCCCGACGGCGAAGTCCGGCTCTCCTATGCCACCCGCCCCGGCGTGTGCGGCAACGGCCGCAACAACATCTCCTTCGATTGCGAGGACGGCTGGTGCGGCCGGCATCGGATCTCGGTCGGCAAAAATGACGACGACGACGCGGGCTGTCCGTGCGAGCCGGGGCCGGCGCGGGTCGCGCTCCAGAAGCGCGGCGGGCAGGTCACACGTCTGCGGGTGTATGTGGGCGGCGCCTGGCGGGCCGCCGGCGCCGGCGTCACCGACCTGGGCACCGTGTCCGCCGCCGTCGCGGCTCGTTACCTGCTCGACCTGGCGGCCCGCGCCGCCGGCGACGCCGGACACGACGCGGTCTTCCCCGCCGTCCTGGCGGACAGTGTGACCGTATGGCCCGATCTGCTGCGGCTCGCCCGCTCGGCCGCCGTTGCGCGTGAGACACGCCGCTCGGCGGTCTTCTGGCTCGGCCAGGCCGCCGGCGAGGCGGCGACGCGTGGTCTCACGGAATTGCTGGACGACACCACGGTGGCGCTCGAAGTAAAGGAAAGCGCCGTGTTCGCCCTGTCCCAGCAGCCGCGTGACGCAGGCGTCCCGGCGCTGATCCGCGTCGCCCGCACCCACCCCAGTCCGGGAGTGCGCAAGAAGGCCCTGTTCTGGCTGGGCCAGTCCGACGATCCGCGCGCCCTCGCGCTGTTTGAGGAAATCCTCACCAAGGGGCGGTGAAGGGCGGTGGAGGGCGGTGGAGGTCAGTGGAGGGAGGCACGGTCCTCCGCCAACCTCCACCACCTCACCAACTTCCAAAACCTCCCCCGTATATTCCCCGCATGCCCTTCTGGACCTTGCCCCGGAAGCTCGCGGGGGTGCTGGTGCTTGCGATCGCGCTCGTCCTGGGCTGGGCTGCGGTCGTCGTGGCGGCCGCCCTGGCGGCGTCCCGCGACCAGGCGACCACCTCGGACGCGATCGTCGTGCTCGGGGCCGCGCAGTACAACGGTCGGCCCTCGCCGGTATTCCGCGCGCGGCTGGACCACGCCGCCGCGCTATACCAACGCGGGCTCGCCCCCGTGGTGCTGGTGACGGGGGGCGTCGGGACGGGCGACACCCTCAGCGAGTCCGACGTGGGCCGCCGCTACCTGGTCAAAGCGGGCCTCCCGGAAGCAGCGGTGCTGGCCCTCCCCGCCGGCACGAGCACGTCCAGCTCGCTCGACGGCGTGGCGCGGTGGTTCAGCGGCCGGGACAGCCGTCGCGTCCTGCTCGTCTCAGACGGGTTTCACATGCTGCGGCTCCAGATCATCGCGACGCACCTCGGCCTCGCGCCATTCACGTCCCCCGCGCCCAATTCACCGATCCACGCCAACCCGCGCCGCAACGCCGCGTACTTCTTCGCCGAAGGATTCAAGGTCCCCGTCACCTGGCTCTTCAACCGCTGAGGGCGCTCCATGCAACTGGCTACCCGCCGGGTTTACGCAGGCAGGGCCGTGCGACTCGACGTGGATACGGTACGCTTCCCCGATGGCTCCACGGGAGAACTCGAGCTGATTCGACATCCCGGTGCCGCAGCAGTGGTCCCATGTCTCACCGACCCGCAGGGCTCCGATCCCACGATTCTGATGATCAAGCAGTACCGCTACGCGGCAGGCGGTCCGTTGTGGGAGATCCCGGCCGGAACCCTTGACTCGGGCGAAGCGCCCGAAGCGTGCGCGCGGCGCGAGCTGCTCGAGGAGACCGGCGCCACTGCCGAGCGGCTCGAGCCGCTCAGCGCGATTCTCACGACGCCGGGGTTCACAAACGAGGTCATCCACCTGTTCATGGCCAGCGGCTTGGGCCGGGGCACGGCGGCGCCGGAGCGCGACGAGTTCATCGAAGTGGTGCCCAGGCCCCTCTCCGAAGTGCTTGCAGGAATTCGCGATGGCGAGATCCGTGACGCCAAGACGATTGTGGCTATCCTTTATATGGCGCGGTTTCGGTTGGACCAGTGACACAAGGGTCACGTTGCGATGTCACCTCAGGTGGACGATATTCCACCACGTGGCGCCCGGCCGACGCCGGGCCTGAACGCCTTGCCGTCCTAAGACTTGATGGAGTCACGTCGGAACGGGTACGGTTCGTGCCGTACCCGAGCACAATCGAGCCATCCTCGCGCAGGTCCGGAACGTTTCTAGCTGAAACAACGGAGCCCGTGTCATGCGAGCAGCCCTCAAACAGCAGGCCCCAGCCTCTACCACGCCACGCGCCCGGGAGCGCCAGGCGCTCCACGAGCTGGACGACGGCCGGCTGGTGCTCGAGCACCTGGCGGGCGATGGGCAGGCCTTCGGCGCGCTCGTCGACCGATACCAGACCCGACTGCTCAATTTCATCAACCGCACGATCGGGGACCGGGAGCGCGCCGAGGACCTGGTGCAGGAGGTGTTCATCCGGGTATTCCGGCATCTGCACCGCTTCGACCAGACGAAGAAGTTCTCCACCTGGATCTATACGATCGCCTCGAACCTGGCCAAGAACGAGCTGCGCAACCGCAGCCGCAACCCGCTCGTGCTGTTCCAGACGATCAAGAAGCACTGGGAGGCCGACCACCGGCCGCTCCAGTTCGAGGACACGACCGCCCGCCCGGACGATCTGTACCGCAAGCGCTACCTCAAGGAAGCGGTCGATCAGTGCGTCGGGCAGCTCCCCAGCCACCACCGCGCCGTCTTCGTGCTGCGCGAGCTCGAGGGGAAGAGCTACGCCGAGATCGCCGACATCACCGGTTGCAACCTGGGCACGGTGAAGAGCCGCCTCAACCGGGCGCGCAACAGCTTCGCACAGCTGATCGAGCCCTTGCTGGAATAGGTCGGCGGAACCCGCCGGCGCTTGCCGCGGTACTACATAGCCGCATGACGTGTGCTGAGCTCCTGGATCGGTATACCGACTTTCGCGACGGGTTGATCTCCGCCCCGCGAGAGCTGCGGCGTTTCGAGCGTCATCTCACCTGTTGTCCGGCCTGTCGCCGCTATGACGCGGCGGTGCGCCGGGGCGTTCGGGCGCTTCAGACGGTGGAGACGATCGAGCCGTCGCCCGAGTTCCGGCGCCGGCTCGAAGCACGTCTGGCCCAGGAGCGCCGGGCGCTGGTCCAGGTTCCGGCGAGCGCCGGGATCGCGGCGGCGCTGTTCGTCGCGGCCGCGCTGGCGTTGCTGGCCCTCGAAGGGGTGCACCGGCCCCCGGTGGCGCGGGCGCCGGTCCTGCCCCCGGTCCCCTTCCCCAAGCCGGTCGCCCATGCCGGCGTGCCCTTCGTCTCGTTCCAGGACCCGCGTGCGAGCGTCGTTACGGGCAATCCGAGCCCGTACGGCACGGCGCTCGTCGAGCCCGCCAGCGCCGGCCGTTAGGCGTTTTTCGATCCGCTGCACCCGGGGCACGGCACGCCGTGCCCCGACCTTTCTCCGGGCCCTTGGCTACGGTAACTTCCGGCCGATATGGGGGCTCTCACCTTCGATGCGCTGCTCCGGAGCCTCAAGCAGGGGGGGCAAGGGGGGCGGGGGGCGGGGAAGGGCGAAGGGGCGCCCGACGCGGTGTACTATCTCCACGGCGACGAAGCCGTCCTCAAGGACGAAGCCATTCGGGCGCTCGTCGACCAGGTGCTCGACGCCGGGGCGCGGGACTTCAACCTCGACCAACGCAGCGCGGCCGACCTCGACCCCGAAGCGTTCCACAGCCTGGTGAACACCCCGCCGCTGCTCGCCGCCGCCCGGGTCGTGGTGCTCCGGGGAGTCGAAGAAATCCGGAAACCCTCCAAAGTCCGCCAGGCGCTGGTGCGCTACCTCCAGGCGCCCAACCCGACGACGCTGCTGGTCCTCGTGCAGGGGGCGGGCGAGCCGCCGGATGCCGAACTGGCGCGGTTGGCCACGAGCGTGGCGATCGAGCCGCTGCCGGCTCCCCGCGTGCACAAATGGGTGGCGCATCGGGCGCGACAGCTCCAGCTCACACTCGAGCCGGACGCCGCGGAGCTGCTGGTGGAGTCGGTGGGCAACGACCTCGGCGCGCTCACTGGGGAGCTCGACAAGCTGGCCGCGGTCGTGGCAGGGCGGACGGACGGCGGGCGGGCGACGCGGGACGACGTCGCCGCGCTCGTCGGCGCGCGACCGGGCCAGACGCTGCAGGACCTGATCGACGCCGCGCTGGAGCGGCGGGCCGCCGCTGCGGCCCGGATGATCGAGCCCGTGCTCGAGCAAGCGGGGATGACGGGCGTGCGAATTCTCATGGCGCTCGGCACAGCCCTGATCGGCACGGCCCTCGCCAGGGCCGAGCTCGACCGGGGCACGCCGCCGGGCCGCCTCGCTGGCGCCCTGCTCGGCCACCTGCGCGCCGCGCGGCCGTTCGGCCTGGGGAGCTGGGAGCAGACGGCGGCACGCTGGGCGGGCTGGGCGACGCATTGGAGCGCCGGCTCGCTGCGCGCAGCGTTGCGCCTCGCGCTCGATGCTGATCGCGCCCTCAAGTCGACCACGCTCACGGACGAACGAGGAATTCTGGTGCAGCTGGTGCTCGCGTTAGGCGTGCTACAGCGGGAGGCAGCGTGAAGGCGGTCGTCGGTCTTGCGTGGGCTCTGCTGTCCGTCGGTCCGGCCGGGCGGCTGTCCGGCCAAACGGACTCCATCCGCGCAGCCGCGCTGCGGATCGCCCAAACCCGACCGGACTCCGGCCGCGCGATGCTGCGCCGGCTGCTCGCGAGTCTGTCACCGCAAGATTCGCTCTACCCCGGGGCGCTGTTCACCGCCGCGCGCATCGCCCACGACGCCGTGGCCGCCGCCACCAACCTGCAGCGGGTGGTGGTGGAGTACGGCCGCTCGGTGTGGGCCGACTCGGCGCTGGTGCTGCTCACGCAGCTCTACTTCGCGCAGGGCGACCCGGCGGCGACGGCGCAGGCGGCGGAGCGGCTGCGGCGCGACTACCCTGACTCACCGCTCAAGCCCCGCGCCGACTTCTGGGGAGCGCGGGCCTACTTTGACCTGAAGGACGACGCGCACGGCTGCGCCCTGATCCAGGAGGCGCTTGCCGGTCCGGGGACCGACGTCGAGTTCAAGAACCAGGTGAGCTTCTACGCCGCGCGTTGCACGAACGTCACGCCCGCCGCTGCGTCCCCGGCCGCCGACAGTCAACCGAAGGCCGCGTCCACCGCCGGCCCGTATGCCGTCCAGGTGCTCGCCGTGAAGAGCGCGGCTCAGGTAGACGAGATGTTGACCCGCCTCAAGGTGATGGGGTTCGACGCTCGTGTCGTGCGGGATACCAGCGGGCTTTTCAAAGTGCGGGTGGGACGCTATGCCACGCGCGACGAGGCTCAGCAGCTGCAGCGCCGGCTCAAGACCCGAGTCGGCGGACAACCGTTCGTGGTGGAGGAGCAGTGACCCCGCGGGTCGAGGCCGATACGCCGCTCATGCAGCAGTATCGCGAGATCAAGGCGCGCTACCCGCAGACCATTCTGTTCTTCCGCATGGGCGACTTCTACGAGATGTTCGAAGACGACGCCCGCCTCGCCGCCCGCGAGCTCGGTCTCACCCTCACGTCGCGCAACAACGGGGGAGCGGCGGAGGTGCCGCTTGCCGGCGTACCGGTCAAGGCGGGGACCGAATACCTGCGACGCCTGATCGCCAAGGGGCACCGGGTCGCGATCTGCGAGCAGGTCGAGGACCCCAAACTCGCCAAGGGACTGGTGCGGCGCGAAGTGGTGGAGACGATCACCCCCGGGACGGTGCTGGCCGAGGACTGGCTCGAGCGCAAGCGCAACAACTTTCTCCTGGCGCTCGATCCGCGCGGCACCGCACCGGGACTCGCCGCGTTGGACTTGAGCACGGGCGAGCTGGCGCTCGAAACCGTGCCGCTCGAGGACCTGGCGAGCGCGCTCGCCCGCTACGAGGCGCCGGAGGTCGTGCTCCCCGCCGGCTGCGAGCTCGCCCTGCTCCCGGGGCGCGGCTCCTGCGCAGTCACCGAGCGGGAAGCGTGGGAATTCGATCCGGAGCTGGCGCGCGAGGATCTCGTGCGGACGTTCCGGCTCGCCTCACTCGACGGGCTCGGCGTCGAGCCGGGGGACCGGGCCGCGGTCGGCGCCGCCGGGGCGCTGCTCCGCTACGCGAGGGAGCTCAAGCCGGGCGGACTGCCGCATCTGGCGCGCCCCCGCGTGTTGCGGGGCGGCGCCGTGGTGCCGCTCGACGACATGACGCGCCGCAACCTCGAGCTGGTGGAGCCGCTGCGCCCCGGAGCCTCGGGAGCGACGGTACTCGAGGTGCTGGACCGGACGATGACGCCGATGGGCGCGCGGCTGCTGCGCCGCTGGCTGCTGGCGCCGCTCGTCGACCCGGCGGCGATCAACGCGCGGCTCGATGCCGTGGACGTGCTGGTGCGCGATCCGCGGGCCCGCGACCGGGTACGGGAGGCGCTGGACGGCGTACGCGACCTGGAGCGACTCGCGGGCCGTGCCGCGCTCGGTCGCGCGACGCCCCGCGAGCTGGGGGCCCTGCGTGACTCGATCGCGCGCCTGCCGGACGTGCGCTCGGCGCTGGACGGGCTCGAGGCACGGGGGCAGGCCGCTGCGCTGGAGCAGGCAGCCGAGCGATTCGACCTGCTCGCCGATCTGGGGGACGGGCTGGCCAGCGCGCTGGTCGAGCGGCCCCCCGCGCAAACGGCGGACGGCGACGCCATCCGGCCGGGCTACGATCGCGAGCTGGACGAGCTCAAGGACGCGCGCGACGGGGGGAAACAGTACATCGCCTCGCTCCAGGCGCGCGAGCGGGAGCGCACCGCGATCCCTTCCCTCAAGGTCGGCTTCAACAAGGTCTTCGGCTACTACATCGAGGTCACGAACGCGCACAAGGATCGCGTGCCGCCCGACTACGAGCGGCGGCAGACGCTCTCCGGGGCCGAGCGGTTCGTGACCCCGGAGCTCAAGCAATACGAAGCGAAAGTGCTCGGCGCCGAGGAACGGATCGCCGTGCGCGAAGCGGAGCTGGTCGACGCGCTCCGGACGCGAGTGGCGGACGCGGTCACCCGGGTGCAGACGACCGCCGGGATCGTCGCCGAGCTGGACGTGTGGAGCGGGCTCGCCGACCTGGCGCACCGGGAAGCGTACGTCCGGCCCCAAGTGACCGCCGATTTCACGATCGAGCTGGAAGCGAGCCGCCACCCGGTGGTGGAGCGGATGATGGCGCGCGAGGCGTTCATCCCGAACGACGTGCGCCTCGACGAGGGGGCTCGGGTGATCCTCCTGACCGGGCCGAACATGGCGGGAAAGTCCACCCTGCTGCGGCAGGTCGGCCTGTGCGTGCTGCTCGCGCAGGTGGGCTGCTTCGTGCCCGCCCGCCGGGCGGTGATCGGCGTAGTAGACCGATTGTTCACGCGTGTCGGAGCGTCGGACAACCTGGTACGCGGCCAGTCCACTTTCATGGTGGAGATGAGCGAGACGAGCGCGATCCTCCACGGAGCGACCGCCCGGAGCCTCGTGCTGCTCGATGAGATCGGCCGGGGGACGTCGACCTACGACGGCGTCGCGATCGCCTGGGCGGTCACCGAGCACCTGCACAACGTGATCGGCTGCAAGACGGTCTTCGCGACGCACTATCACGAGCTCACCCAGCTCACCGAGGAGCTCGCGCACGCGCGCAACTTTAACGTGGCCGTGCGGGAGGCCGGGGACGAGATCGTGTTCCTGCACCGGCTCGAGCCGGGCGGAGCGGATCGCTCGTACGGCATTCACGTCGGCCGGTTGGCGGGATTGCCCGACCCGGTCGTGACGCGGGCGTGGCAGGTACTCAAGCTGCTCGAGGCGGGACATCACGTCGCCAAGCAACGGCCGCCTGCGCCGATCGACGCGAAGCAGTTGGGCCTCTTCGGAGCCCCCCCCCCACAGCCCGACCCGTTGCTGCTCGAGCTGGATGGCCTGGACGTAAACTCGCTGTCGCCGCTCGATGCGCTGAACCGGCTCGCGGCCTGGAAGAAGCGGCGGCAAGATGAGGCCCGCTAGGATGCGCGGCGCGCCGGCCATCACCGCAATCGCGGTTGCGCTAGCCGGATGCCATGGCTCCGCCCCTCGAGCCGATTCGGCAACGGGGGGGGGGCAGGCAGCGCCGCCGCCTGAGTCGGAAGCGCCGGTCGCCCTCAACCCCAACGTGCCGATCGCCTATCCACCGGCCCTCTTCGATCAGAAGGTCGAAGGCGACGTCACGCTGCGATTGTTCGTCGACTCGACGGGGAAGCTGATTCCTGAATCGACGCGGGTGACCGAGCCGAGTGGCTATCCCGCACTCGATTCCGCGGCGCTGGCCGGCGCGAGTGCGCTGCGGTTCGCACCCGCCAAGCGGCACGGCATTCCGGTCGCCACGGCATTTCTCCAGCCCGTCGAATTTCGCCAGGTCGGTACGACGCGAGCAGGCGGTGGAACCGTGACGTTGCCGGCGCCAGCCGCACCGACACCCTTACCACCGCCCGCCGCCGCGCCGGTTCGACGGAGACCACGCCCGGTCGCCCCCACGGCCCCCCAGCCCACGGCACCGCAACCCGTGCCCGCGGACACCACGCGGAAAGACACGACCAAGACGCGTACGGATACAGGTGGCACAACACACTAAGCCGTACGACAACGTCCTCGAGACGATCGGTTGGACCCCGCTGATCCGGCTGCACAAGGTCACGCGCGGCATCCGCACGCCGGTCTACGCGAAGGCGGAGTTCTTCAATCCCGGTGGATCCGTGAAGGACCGGATTGGGATCGCGATGATCGAGGCCGCTGAGCGGGAAGGCCGCCTCAAGCCGGGCGGACTGATCGTCGAAGCCACGTCCGGTAATACGGGAGTCGGGCTCGCGATTGCGGCAGCGGTGAAGGGCTACCGCTGCATCTTCACGATGCCGGACAAGATGTCGCAGGAAAAAGCTCGGCTGCTGCGCGCATTGGGTGCAGAGGTCATCATCACGCCGACAGCGGTGCCGCCCGATCATCCCGACAACTACATCATGAAAGGCCGCGCCATCGCCGCGGCCAATCAAAACGCGATCTTCGCCGATCAGCACTACAACCCCGTGAATCCGGAAGTGCACTATCAGACAACCGGCCCGGAGATCTGGGAACAGACCAGCGGGAAAGTGACGCATTTCGTCTGCGCTCCCGGCACCGGTGGCACGGTGAGCGGCGCGGGACGCTTTCTGAAGGAGAAGAATCCCAAGGTTCGCATCGTCGCGGGCGATCCCGCCGGCTCGATCTACACCGAATACGCCAAGACGCGACAACAGAGCGAAGGGGCGCCGTACAAAGTCGAAGGCATCGGGGGCGACAAGATCCCGTCCTCATTGCACTGGGACGTGATCGACGACTGGGTCGTCGTCAGCGACAAAGATGCGATGCAGATGGCGCGGCGGCTCGCTAAGGAAGAAGGACTGTTTACCGGCGGGTCGACGGGCGTGAACGTGGTCGCGGCACTCGAGGTCGCGCGCAGGCTCGACGATCCCAAGGCGCTCATCGTCACCGTGCTCGCCGATACAGGGGAGCGCTACCTCAGCAAGGTCTACAACGAAGAGTGGCTGCGTGAAAACCAGCTCATCGACGATGAGCGTCCCACTGTGGGCCGGCTGGTCACATCGAAGAACAACGACTCACCATCGTTAATCCACGTGGCGCCGGAGGCGTCGGTCCGGCAGGCGCTCAACCTGATGACGACGTACAACGTCTCGCAGCTGCCGGTCCTGGACGATGGCGACGGCGTTGGTGCCGTCTCCGAGCAGGCGCTGATGGCTCGCGCGATCGGCCAGCCCAAAATCCT
>Ga0137381_10003766_pt1 | contig 10880 bp, 27 predicted proteins | sample SagtaG_16_FD_104808 | JGI IMG/M metagenome (GOLD analysis project Ga0137381, IMG submission 104808) | Vadose zone soil microbial communities from Sagehorn Ranch, Mendocino, California, USA - Sage2_L_115_16 metaG | ecosystem: Environmental > Terrestrial > Soil > Vadose zone | place: USA... | reverse complement strand
GCTAACTATATGAAATCATTAGCTTTTAGTGGATCCGGAGGGAATTAAACCCTCCCACTAACCTTATAAGAGTCGGTAGCTCAATCAGAGCGTTCGGATCCGTTTTCACTTATTATAATGCGTAAAAATATATTGTCAAGTTAAATATCAAATTGATGTTCCCACTCCTCAATCAAATCTAAAGCCTCGGTTGTACTTTGTATATCACCACGGGCAGTTCTAACACCAAATATAAAAGCCTGATTCATAGCTACACGCATAACAGTTTGTATTGATGGATCTAATACTGTTGGAATGCATGCTTCTTGTAGTTTATTTAAACCTTGTTGAATTTCCTTTTTCGTCATTTCTTTATTATACTCAATGCATCTTGGGCAGCATAATACTCAGCTGAATTATATCTAACAAAGCCATCAGTAACATGGTTAACTGAGATAAAAATCCCGGTAGTTGACGCAATAATAGCAATAATTCCAAACGCAATTTGTCCACCAATATAATCGGGATCTTTTGCCATAAGAGTAGCAAATTGATTATATACAGCTTTTTTGTATATAAAAAGACCGAACAATACAAATAAAAATATTATTTAGCCGGTAATAATATCTTGTACTTCAAATGCTTTCTGCTGATGCACTAAAACTTTCCAAGCATCCGGGGCAATTTTAGCTGCGGCTTGAGCTACAGATGTTAAACCATCTGATACTTTTTGCATGCCATTAGCTAGGTGATTTACAACATCATCAGCTACATCCGCCATTGTTTTATCAGTCATTTTACTACTCTAATACCAAGCAATTCCATCTTGGACTTTAATTTTTCTATTTTAGATTGCGGCACTAAATCATATATTAATTTAATTTCCTGCTTCAGCTCATCTATAATAAGGCTAACTTCTGATAATGTCAAGAGTTTATTATTCATTTTCGATACCGTTTTTAACGTTTTCAATATATTCTTTATATTCCTTTTGACCAGTATTATTAAGCCCAGACAAATCCACTTCTTTATCAGGATTTTCAATAATAAATTCAGCTAAAGATACAGTGTGAAGTCTAATTTTTGATCCGATTTTAGTAACTTTATAACCGGTAACTCTTCCTGTTTTATCTTGTTCTAATACATTCATTGGCCCATCATACCACGCTGGAAGTTTTTCTACAAAAAATATTGGAATACCTTCTGCTTGAACTTCAGATTCACCAGTAGGGTCTTCTTCTTGTAGTGCGGCAATTAATTCTTTGGTTTTCATAGTAATTCCCAAAAAGATCTATGATAGGAACATTATACTCCACTATTATCAATTTTGTGTAAAAAACATTTACTACACGTGAAACATGTATCATTCTTACCACAAGCTGCTTTAAATTTAAAATTATGATCGCAATATTCATCTGAATCAAAAGGAACGATATATTCTTTCATTAATTCAACTTCTTCATTAACCTTTATTAATTTAATTCTATGTGAAGGAATGTGGTTTCCATTATCTAATTCAAATAATTGACTTTTGGCATATACTTTATTTAAATACCAATCGAGATATTCATTGGCTGAAACTAATTTATTATAGTGTTTAAGTTTAATGTCCCAACCCCAACTGCCGCTAATCGCAACATCAATAAAAACATATCCTTCAAATGTAGCAATATGTTCGTGATCGCTGAGATCAAGAATAGTTACAACTGTTTTGCCAATATTATAATTCTTATACATTGGCTTTAATTCTTTTTTCTTACGCTTAAAAAATGAAAACATAATATATTTCCTGTTATAACTTTATAATAATACTTTTAAAATCAAATGTCAAGTCGTTATTCTAAAATATTTTTAATTATATAATCGTTGCAACTTAAAAGTTTATCTGCATGTTTTGTATTTTTATTAAAGTCGCTACTAATTATTATACTTTCATTATGGTCGAAACCATCTTTGGAATACATAATTACAATATAACACACATCACATTGATAATATAAATAACCCGATCCAGCATCTTTACGATATTTATATTCTGAAAAATTGTGTCCGTTAATAACCATAACATTTCTACTCAATTATATTTTTAATAATCATTTCATCACATGTTATTTTTAATGGATCAATATTATCTACCCAATATTGTCCAGCCATATCAGCATCTTATAAAACAACAATGCCACAATTAATACATTTATACAAAATATTATAAATACCCACTTCTTTGTGAAATGTAAACTTATGTCCCAGCATTATTCTATTATATTTTTAATTATTTGTTCTTCGCAAGTTATAACTAATTCACTTTTGTAATAACCAATAAACGGTTCGCCATGTCGCATAAACATATTACCACCTTCATCTTCTTCAATTATTAATCCACAAGCATTACATTTAAAAAATAATGTATAATGACGGTATTTAACAAATGTATGGCCTAATTTTGAAAACATAATTACTCTATTATATTTTTAATAATAACTTCTTCACATGTTAATTCAAAAAGTATACAATATGATCCAACATCATTGCGCTCAAACATTTTATTTGTTTCACAATCAAAGAAAACAATTTTTTTACATATCATACATCTTCTAAAATTTAGATCAGCATATCCTTCATTAAAATTATGCTCTAACATATTATAATTAATCATTCAGATACAAACATATCAAGCATACCTTCTTCGATTGCTTCCATAATATTACAAAAACTACTAATAATAAATTTTTCTTTTGGCCAATAAAACATTACAGTTAAACCAAATTCATCTCCGCAATTACAATAAGAAAATATTTTATTACCATCATCGTCAAAAATAGATTCTATACCTTGAGTTTTTAATTCCTCATTGATTGCGGCAAGAATTAATTGATTATCATCGATTCGAATTGGTAAAGTTCGATCAATCCATTTCGCAACAAATGAATATTCATCTGGGCGTTTGGTTTGATTTAGTAAAGCTTTTATATTAAAATATTGTTCTTGTGAAACAATAGAGTTAAGTATTTGTAATTCTTGTGTGTTCATTCAATTATTTCCTTTATAATAACCTCATTACAATTCAAATCTAATATTCTATTATAATTGCGCTTGTTTACATTAAAATGACTAACATATAAATTATCATTATTTTTATACACAATAATCTTACATATATTACATTTCAAATATCTTGGGTCATCAAATGCAGGGTACTTTACAAAATTATGATCTAAATAACTTGTCATAATTTTATTTATTTAATTTCTTAATGACTTTAATAAATTGTTTCACAGCTTTAATGTATTTAGGCTTTAACAATTCTTTTTCACGCATTTTCCAATATGATTCAGAAACACAATCATGAGCTTCTTTTAATGCTTGCTTAACTATAGGACTATGCGGAAACATATATGGCTCAAGCATATCAATAGCTGATTTTTGTTTCTTTGACATTTATTTAATCTGGAGCGATCACCGGAAATCGAATCCGGCTAGGAACATTGGAGGTGTTCGTTCTCGCCTTGAGAATGATCGCATTTACTCTAAAATATTTTTTATTATTCTTTCATTACAACTTTGAATTTTATAATTTGCCAACATAAATGTATCTAATAAACTTGTATGAGAATTACATTTTCTACAAAAATACTTAAATCCGATATATCTTTTATCTTCTTGTGTTAAGAAGATATATTCATGGCCACAATATTTTATTACTTCATCAAGCATTTAATCTAATATTTTTCGCCTCATGATTTTTTCATGTCTAAACCGTTCTTCAATTATATTAATACACTCTTCTAATTCTTTATTTACCTTGCCCAGATATATAACACAGTCCTTTATATTTTCGTGCTCTTTAAATTCCCAATCTTCCTCAAACCGTTCTCTATCTTGCCAAACAAAATTACATATCGTACATTTCATTTCAGGCATTAATTCCTTTATATAGTTGTGTATCTATTACTATATCAAAGTATTATTAGTAATTTATTCATTTAATTTCATCAGCCACATTCCAGCAAGCATATTCTTCTGGGCCAATTGTATAAAATACCCTTTTAACTCTTTTATTGCGAATTAAAGCTTGACATTTAACACATGGTTTTGCAAGGGCCCATAATCCATCCCTTGTTATTCTTGCGACCCACAGAGTAGCACCAAATCCACATTTTCTGAGGGTCCGTGTCTCCGAGTGCGCCGTATGTTCTGGTCTCTTCGTCAACAAATTAGGAGCAACAACAATGGCCCCATCCGTTCTAATACCCACACACCCTATACGATAATTGCGTTCTTCTGTTCCGCCTTTTGCTATACGAATTGCAAGATCAAGATACTTCATTGTCCATAATTTCTTGTGAAAGATATACAGCTATACCGATAAATAATCCACCCATAAATATAAATTCCCGTAAATTAAATATTAAATCAATCGTTAAACTAAATATTCCAATACATAAAAATATTAAAGCATCAGCATATTTATTCACAAAATCTATAACTTTATTCATTTAATCCAACTTAAATCTAATGCTATTGCTCCAAAAATGCAAAATATAACACACATTATACAAATTACTTTTAATGCTTTCATTTTATTACATCTAATATTTCTTTTGTACAAGGAACGTAAGTCCATGATCCAGGAAAATGTGCATAACAAGTTTGAGTCTGGAAATCCAAATAATACTCTGGCGTAATAAGTTTTTTTTGATCTGGCTTATTTAGCGTCTTTTTCATTGTACATAATAAAATTATAGCACAACCCACAATTAGTAAACCAATAATAGAAAATGCCGCTGATACTAATCCAGAAATATATTCTTTATTTAACATTTCTCTACATCTACTACTGTCTGGCCTAAATCACCTTCCATTACAATTCGTTTTGTATGTTTTGGCTGGAGATCAATTAAATTATATATACTAAGTGCCGGCTCCATATCACCAGAGCAATTAAATGTAGTATAATAATCCCCACCACGAGTTTTACATACTTGAACTTTGAACTCCGTATTATATAGATATGCGTATTTTTTATTTTTGAATTGTGAGATTCTGATCATTTTCTTAATATATCCACTTAAATTATTTTGTCAAGGCTTCTGGTCAAATGATAGCAATTACAATTAGGACAAAGATAAATCCTATACTTGCAATTATATTTCTTTTCGTATCGGAGCATATTTGTGTGAGCTTCGATCTCGGTAAAGAATAACTTTTTATTATGGCATTGGGATTCATTTGGTAATTTCTTTTCCATGTTTTCGTACCAAATAGTTTATCTTTGATTTATATTCAATTGGACTTTGACCAGACCACTCTTCATTGATATTATTTATAGCTTCTTCATTGTATAAAATATCTGTATATTTCTTTAATACTGGGATCTTTTCAAGATATTTATCACTAACTTCAACTATAATATCACATTTGGTCCCACGTTGTTTAAATTGCCCAGCTGACAAATCATATATTTTATTATCTAATTTTACCCAACAGTGTCCATGTTCTTTATTTTTAGTTTGAGCTAAAACAAATGTTGGTAAATATCCTTTTCGTTTTAGAATTTTAAATAATGTATATGAAACAATGGCACAAGCTCCACACATAGTATCAGAATCAATTAGAGAATTATTTTGCACCCACCTATTTACACTCTTCCAAATATCCCAGCATATTTCTTGTAATTCTCTACTTACCATTTTATAATTTTACTTCATATAAAGCTGCGATTTCTTCAACTTCATCTTCTTCTGAATTATCACTATTAACAATCTCAACATTTTCTAATAGCTTAAGAAGACTATTTCGTTCTCGCATAGCAACGGAAGCATAATGACTATCACCTTCTACACCGTTTCGAATGGGTACTTGTCCTCTACAGATCCTAATTACATTTAAAAATTGAAGAGTACCAATTGAATCATAATTAATTAAAGCTTTTTGCAGATAATGATGTAGCATATGTTTTTCCTTTTATATTCGTATGTAAGCGCGTAAATGTATTATATATGTTGTTGATCAATTGTTTTAGCTAACTGAACCTCAATTCTTTTTTCAATTTCACTTAACACCTTAATTGCATCTTTGATATTAACCATTGTAGAGTCGGCTAGTTTGAATTCACCATTAATAATATGTTTAGTTACAGATTTGAGTGCGGATTTTAGACTCGGGTGATAATAACGACTAATCCAACTTTCGCCACCCTTTTTTTGAATAGTCCAATTTCTTTCATCAGATTTAACTATACGAATTGTTGGACTAATTTCTACCGTAAATGATCCTTCTGATTGAACAATATCTTCTGATTCAAATACAATAGTTCTATCTACATTAGGGTCTGCACGAACAATTCCACCAGCCTTACCTTTTTTAATATCATACCCTGGAATAGTACCATCTTTTAGCCAAATAGAAAGCTGATGGCGAAATTGATTTTCCGTTACAGTTGGAATAGATGCACTAACCAATAGAAATAATTCACCAGCAGTAATTCTTGACTGATTATTTAAAATCGCATCTAACATTTCAGCTACAGGAATAGGATCAATTACTACTTTATTTGCTTGATCTGATTTGGATTCTTTTTTACAAATTCCACCAGAAGGACCTGTGCGGATTTCATATCCAGGAATTGTCTCATTATTGATCCATTTACCCACATCTAAACGGAATTGAGCTAAACCGACTCCTTCAATTTGATCTTTACATTTCTCGTACAAATCTGCCATCTTTATTCTGGGCAAAGTTATGAGAATTTCAGCTAAAATTCCGCCAATGATTTCTGGTTTCATTTTTAATTATCCTGATATTGAGTATCAAATCAAACGGCGACACAAATAATATAAGTCAGCAAATTAACTTGTCAAACTATTTCTTTTTCGGGCCAATTAATATTTTCTAATACATATTCCAACGCTATAACTTCTTGTTTTGTGCGATGTAAACTGGTATTGCTATAATAGTTATTGTTAATATTAGTCAGTAGAAAATTTAATCTACGTTCTAAAACTGCTTTAATTTTATTTTTGGTCATAATTTATTGGCAATCTGATTTAATATTTTTACCATCACAATTATGTTTTATACAAAAATTATTTAATGTTACAGTATCAATGCAAAGAATTCCATGTGGAGAAAGTGTCATTAAACCTTCTGTAACATGAATTAATCCAAATGCATGACCCAATTCGTGATTTATAATCTCTTGAAAATTAACATTATCTTTATAAAGAGTGTTATTATATATGGTTATAGCGGTTTCATTTGGCGAATTATTAGTAAAACCATATATATGGAAAGCCGTATCTCCAACATAAGAATTAGATTGCAATATTTTACCTGTATCATTGCCATATAATTCTGGTTGATTGCTTACAATTAGGTTCAATTTAACTAAACCGTCTGTAGTTTTCTCCCATTGATTGACCCCGTTTACAATATAAGTTTGTTCTTCTTGGGTAAAATTAGAGTCAATAACAAAGTCTGAGTGTAATTTAACTGAATCTCTAAAATTACATCCAGTAATAAATAAAAATAAAATAATAAATTTTGTCATATCTATAATGTATGTCGGAATAATTAATTGTCAAGTTGGCTTTCTGTTTAATTGTTCTGATGTATAACTGACGTACGGTTCATACATTACAGTGATCCCAGCATCCTCAAACATTTTTCTCATTCTAAAAGAAGCTACTGTGTTCCAAGAATGAATAATTACTCGGCCAAGATATCCTTTTTTAATCAAATAAGAACAAATTTCCATTCCTGTATGTTCTTTTGGTTTTCTGCCATCATTAAAATATTCATAATCATTTAAATCATGATCTAAATGAATTAGATCAAAATTAAATGCCTCAATATATTTAATGGCAAATTCAACAGTATATGCTTGGGTAATTTGATCGTTAGGATAAATCTGAGCAAATCCCCAATGTCTCTCAGAAGAATCGTCAATAATTAGAATTTTCACGTTCTAACCTTTGTTTTATAATTATCCCATTCTTTTTCATGTTGATTAATAATTTTAACCATACGCCTATTTGAATAATACCATTCGAGAGGCTTAACAATAATATCAATAAGCTTTGTGAGAAATAGAATTGTTTTAATATTACAGCTTCGATGGATAAACATCATTTCCCTGATAATAAAGTTTAATTAGATATTACTTTAAAATGTATTGCCGAAGTCCATAACCAAACATGATATATTCACTATAGTTATTATTTAATATTTGTCAATAGTGCTGGGATTATTTTATTTAAATATTCAACAGCTTTATCATAACCGTGGGCATGGATTAAAAAATTGTCCTTAGTTACATCTTCATTTTCAAATAAATGAGAAAGATTAATTCCAGATTTTTCCCAATAAATATTTATTACCGATTTACGCCAGCCAATAATAATCGGAGCAATTCCTTCGATTCTAACTATATACCACGGTGGGCAACTTTCGCAAGGGCAATGTTGATTTGGGGTCCCGTTTATTGTATACTTTAAATTAAATCCATCTTTATCTATAGCTACTTCTTTAAAAATCTTCTTCCACTTATCCAAAGAAGTTTCGATAATATTTAACCTATTACATTCAGAATGGTAGAATTTATATGTGGAAACAGAGGCTTTATCACCCAATTGAATAATATAATCTTTACTAATATTTTTCCAACCCTTTTCATTGCCGCCATCTTTGTTAATATAATTATCTGATCCAATAATATCATTGCTTACGTAATGCTTTACCCTATTGACTAAAGATCGTATCTGTTTGATATTACTAAGCTTTTGCCCAACATAATTATCTAAACTAAAATGTTCACTATTATTGATTGAAATTACATCATGACAATTTTTAATATTAAATGAGTCATCACAAATTTCGCATTTAACATAAGTAGGAGGTAATGAATAGCCGGTAGTACAAATTGAAGCATTTTCCGGTAAATAGTTTCGGCAAGCATTATATGTAAGTACTGCCGGTATATTTCGAATATATTCAGCGGGTATAATTCCACCACTATCTTTTAAAGGAATATCAAAATTGCCACAAGTATCTAAACGAAATCTGCCCAATACAACAAATTCATTTAATCTTTCTTTTCTAGAATATCCAGCTTCATGCCGTAGATCTTTTAATTCATGCAACCCTTTTAAACCGGTGGAAACAAAAGAATTAATACCTTCTACTGTATCATAAATAGGACTGTGGCCAATAATAGTATTCATTTATCTACTCTATATTTAATCGTAAGCTGTTGAATGTTAAGGGAAATTCTACCTACATTACGGGCAGCTTCATCAATTTTATTTATATTAGTCTTGTTAATGCCAGATTCTAATAGAGAAATTAATTTGTCGGCTTCTGAACGCATCTTCTTAGCTTCTTCCAATACTTCTTTTGTGGGACGAATAGGTATTAGAGTTTTATTAGCCTCTTTGAGAATTTGATTGGCTGTATCAAATTTATGCCGAATTTGTTCCGCTTCTGTACCTAAACGCTTTGGAGGCATTGAATTAGTCATTATGATCCTTACTTTGTTCAGTCAAATAACAATACTCATTATAAGATGTCATTCGCTCTTTGTCAACTTTTTCTTTTAATTTAATTATTCCTTGACAGATTTTTTCAATCAATTCAGAATTAATTTTTACTTCAGAAGATAAATTATGTTTATTGATTAAACTTAATAATTCTTTATGTTGATGAGAATAATTAAATCCAATACCAGTCATAGCCAATATAATTGTTAATCGGCGTTCTACTGTTAGATTATTTTTAAATTGAACTTCTTTCAAAATATAAAATAATTCTCTTGCTGATAGATTTTTTATTTTAATATCATGATGAATGCTATTTTCCATAAACCACTTATTAACAATATCTTTTTCATCATATGTTAATAGCTTTGTGAAAATAGATTCAATCAACCAAGCCTTTAAGTATACTTCATCTGATTTAAATGCATTATAACAAAGACCCTGGAGTTCACAGATATCTTTTGTTAGATTACTGAACTTAGCGGAGAATTCATCATCATATCTATTTGCATAATAAAAATAAGATTCGGTTAAACGAAAAATCTTAAATACATTTGATTGTTCTGATCCATGTCCCGTTTGAAGAAGCTTTACTGCATTTGGGGAATACATGTCCTTATAATTAAAGAACTTTATTACATCTGGATCTAAATCCACTTCGGGCTTTTTCTTCCAATCAATATTACTTTTAGCCTGAAGCATTAATGCGCCGAAAATACTCATTCCATGTATTGTATTATCCGTAGAGGCTGATCCGACAACCCAGTGCGCTCCATTATGTGTTTTGCCCAATAGACTGAACCAAAGATCTTTAATTGGCTTGTTGAATACCTTTAAATAATAATCGGTAAATGGATCCATAGATTTGAATTCATTAATGATCTCAATGATGTTGTTATAACGTTCTTCGTCTGATAAGCCCATAATTTATACCTGTGTCAATACTATATGCACCGAATATTTAAATGTCAAGTAGGTTTGGATATTTTATTTTGGACTTCGGGTAATGGAACTGGACCAGAATAACCGCAACTATGACAATCTTTAGTTGGTTCATTCTTTTCTAAGTCATATACAATCCAAGAGGAAGTATTTTTTTATGAGAATTGCGTGAACGGTTTTCTTACATTTTGGACATTGATAATTGCGAGTAGTCATTTAATCTTTAAACTTTCCGCGAACATAGGTTAAATGATTTCTGGCTCGAGTTTGCCCGACGTACAAAAGATTTCTTTCATCTTCACCATCATCAGGTCTATAAGTATCTCGAAGAAGAAAGATCCTATCTCTTTCTAACCCTTTAAATTTATGAGTTGAAGAAAGAGTGACGCAATATTTACCATCATTAGTCCCAGGTTCTTCATCTTT
>Ga0137381_10003765_pt1 | contig 10881 bp, 12 predicted proteins | sample SagtaG_16_FD_104808 | JGI IMG/M metagenome (GOLD analysis project Ga0137381, IMG submission 104808) | Vadose zone soil microbial communities from Sagehorn Ranch, Mendocino, California, USA - Sage2_L_115_16 metaG | ecosystem: Environmental > Terrestrial > Soil > Vadose zone | place: USA... | reverse complement strand
GCCGAATATGTCGCTGGCCAAAGAGCTCCTCGAGCGCGGAGAAAAGGAGGTTGTGCTGCGATATCTCGATCTCTGCAAAAGCTTTTGGACTTCTTCGCGAGGGCAACCGGATCGCTGGATCGATGAGATCAAAGCCGGCAAGATTCCCGACTTCGGCCCAAACCTGAACTATTGAGCACAGCGCGGGCTTACCGGTACGCTTGCAAACCCAAAGAGCCATAGAGTCTGCGGAAAGGGCAGAGGGTGCACAGCCGAATGATCCACGATCGAACCTCGCTCCAGAAAACCGCTTGACCGTGCAGCAGAAGGTGTCATCCAGAGTGATTAAAGGAGGTTTCATGCACGTGCGAATGTGGGCGGTCTGCCTGGCTAGTTTCTTCTTCCTCCAGTGTCTCTCCGCGCAAGGGCAAGTTCCAGCAGCCCGGCCTGGGAGCGGTTAAGCAACGCAAGGGGCAAAGAAGTTCAGGTGCGGCTCTCGGGTGGGACATCCCGGCAGGGAACGCTCACCCAGGTAACGGATGAAGGTACCTGCGGAGCGGCAGCGACGAGTTCAGCCTGGCGCGGAACGAAGTCAACTCAAGTGTACGAGCTCAGGAGGAAATCCAGAAAACGCTCGGCCTTGATCGGGACCGCTATCGGCGCCGGGGCGGGAGCGATTTTGGGAGCTGCGGGCAGCTCCTCCTGCGGCCAAGGAGAGAATCTTTTCCCTTGCGGCAGAGGCCAGGGGGCGGCGGTGGGCGCAGTGGCCGGGGCCTGGCGACCAACCTGGAGCACATCGGGGTCAGAGAAGCTATCGCGGCGATGGTTCTCCGCCAATGCAAATGATCGCGTGACGCGAAAGCACTACACCCTCGCAATAATGAAACAGGACCTTAAAGGAACTGTCACTGGATTCGGTAGCTTTTGGTTACAAAAACATATCGTTCACCAGTTAAAGGTTGTGTGGAACTCAGTCCAGTAGTCGTACCTCTGTAGATTTAATTACTCTATGAAGTGTGGTGGATTTCACCGCTTTTCCCTTAGCAATGAGAGCAACTGTCTCGCGGTTAACTCCGCTCTCGCGAGCTACTTTTCGAATACCAATTTCGACAATTCTCTTTCTGATTGCGTCGCTAGCAACCGTCTTGCCATCCCTATATTCCGCGCAGCGGAAGTCCACCATGCTCATGTCGTCCCCTTGCTCCCAGCGACGCGACGTTTCTTTGCCAATGTGCCGATGATTATTCGCAACGATGTGACTTCTTCTTAACAGTCCCCGTGTAAGGCTATTGCATGGGTTCCCGTCATGGCCCAGGAATTTAGCTTCCGGGTGCTCTCGATATGCCCCGAGAACATTCCCGTAGCACTTCACCTCGATTTTCTTTGTGAGTCCCTGCGGGTCCAGCAAAGTGATGGAATATGGCTTGCCGGTGTGAGTGTCGATAGCCCGAGTTTTTAACCACAGCTCCCGATGCTTTGAAAAGGGCATGATGAGGCTAAATTTGAGGAATCCTTTCCGGGAGGGTACAGGTTCGGGAACAATAGAGGGACATGAATAAAGTTAAATGGCCTGGTAAATCCCTTCAGCATCCCGAGAATAGCGGGAGTGCTCACAGTCATGCGCATCATGGCTGGAGTGGAAAACCAGTCGGGCGCGGGACGCGGCGCCGCCACTTCGCCTTCCAATATCCAGTGCCATGCCTCAAACAACCAGTCGTCCTCCGGGTGATCTTTAACGGCGTCCTTCGGCGGGTAGAGATACCCGAGCCCGTGTCAGTTTTGGAAGTTCCTGTCTCCTATCAAGTCAACCTGAAGGCTGCCTGGATTTTCACCTACTCTAAAAACATGGACTTCAGATCGCTTCCAAAAGCGGCATTCGACAAGAGCAACACGTTGTTGGACTGCCGACTTAGAACTCCACAAAGCTCTACTGGTATGCCCGAAGAAATTCAGTAGCTGAAGGAGAGGTGTCCAATGGCAATAGCGCTACACCGAACCGGAAGCGGCTGCCCCTCGTACAGTAGACGATTCGGACGATCCCAGCTGAAAAAAAGTGAAGTGACTCACGGGCCTGTCATCGAAGACTTTTGCCTTAGTCCGTCTAACTTCTCCAGAACGCTATTACCCACGGCAGCCATCCAGGCCAGGCCCGGACCGGAATCTGCGCTGCAGGGGTGGCTGGATTTTGACCCGCTCTATAGCTATCCCCGTCAAACCTGGGCTGGAAATAGCCTATACAAGGGGGAAAGTACACGCGTGATTATGCGGCTCATGGGGCCTGCGTGAGAGTGTGGTTCGGCGCGTGGGCCGACACCAGTGACAGCGCGCGCCGGAGGGGTGGGTAGAGGCGCTTGCCTAGCGAGTCTCGCCCTCCGCGGGAATCAGCTTCAGCTCACGGGTTTCGCTGCTGCCCGGGGAGAGCCGCAGCGAGCTTCCCAGGTCTTCGTATTTGCGCAGGAAGTCAGGATCCTGATAGGCGCCCGGTTCTACGTTCTCCCACGCAAACAGCTTGTATTCCCCGAGTGGGATGCCGCGCAGCGAGTAGCGGCCGTACTGGTCGGTGGATGTCGCTTTGAAAAGGTTAGGGTCATTGCGCCGGGAGCCCTCCGGCACCAGCACCACTCGCGCGCTGTTGAAGGCCTGTTGTTGACCGTCGAGCACGGTGCCATCCACGCGGGCGCCGTTGGCACTGATCACAATATCCAGCGGACCGCTTCGCTTGTGGCTCAGATCTAAACCGGAATCCGGCACCTCGCGCTCCCCAAATCGCACCGCGCTTACAAAAAAATCCTCGGGCATGCCGGCGACACGCACGCGATAGGTATTCGCCGCGACGCTTTCCAACTTGAATGTCATATCCGGTTTCACCATTGCAGCCTGGGGCCCGAAAGCCATGATTTCTGTTGGTTCCAGAATCACCCGCAACTCGCGGCCATCGACGGCAGCGTTGCCCTCCACGCGGACAGTCCCCGCCAGATCGTTGCCCGGCGTAATTACCAGATTGATAGCATCCACATCGCCGCTGCCTAACTCCACCACCTGCTGAGCACTGAGCCTCTTGTTGTTCTCGAGCAGGGTGGCGATCACAGCATAGGTGCCGGGCGTGACGCCGCGAAACTCGAAACTGCCGTTCTTATCGGTGGGTGACGTTCGGTGGGAAGGAGCGAACGCCCGCACCATCGAGATTTTTGGCACCAACATCACTTGGGCATTGAGTGCCGAGACGCCGACAAGCGTGCTTACCACGCGCCCGCGTACCCGGACTGCACGCATGGGGAGCATGGTGAAATCAATGCGGTGCAGATCATCTCCCGCTCTTACCTCCAAAGGGGCCGCTTGCGTGAGATCGTAGGTTCCAGGGTAAAAAACCGCCGCGTAACCTTACGGTTTCAGTAGAGGACGCCGCGGTGGTCACACTGGCGAAGTTTCCGCGGCCATAGACGGCGCTAACGTAATAGCGTCCAGGTGCCATGGAGTGGATGCGATATTCCCCCAAGTCATTGGTCTGTTCCTCACCGGCTGGAACCAACTGCCGTTGTCCGCGGACGTAGCCATAGCGAAGCGCCTGGACCGTCGCTCCCAGCAGGGGTTCATTATCTTCATCCACCACGCGGCCGGTGATCACGGCCGCAGGGACCAGGCGGAAGAGCACATCTTTGACATGCTGGCCGGGGACAAGCGAGAGAATTGTGCCCGTGCCGAAATACGAAAGGTTCACTCCGCCAGAGGCATATTCCAGGCGCACATAGCCGTTGCGGTCCGCTGCCAGGCTGTAGTTGCCGGGAACCACATCGTTCAGCAGAAAGTGTCCATTCTCGTCCGTGGTTGTGCTCGGCGGGCGGGGATGTCCAGCAGAGGAAGCTGTCCGTACGAGCGTTACGAAAGCCTTCTTTAGCGGCTCGCCCGAGGCCGCACTCACTACGCGGCCCTCGACCATGCATTTTTCAGGCGGCTTTTGGGGAAGAGGCGATTTCGGACCGGGGGTAGCGCCCGGCGGTACGTTGGGCACGCTGGGCTGCTGCGCCGCCAGCGAGGCGGCCAACAACGATACAAGCACGAGCCCAGCCTTCATTGCAACTCCGAACTTATCAGAAACCCAACCTTATAGCGAAGGCGCAAGTCTCGTCGAGAACCACGAACGGCAGCGCAAGCAAGCTCAAGACTTGATCGGTACCTGTCGCGCCAGAGAGGCTGCCGGGGCCGCTGCTGTCGGCGCCGCCATGGGCAGCTTTGGTCTAATTGCATTTGCCTGCTGTGCCTCGTGGTGGCTGCCCTCGCATCAGCCAATTCTCGTGATCGCAGCCGCTACCGCAGCATGGGCGGTGATAGCAGCGATGGGGGTGGAAGCGCAATGTCTTTGCCCGGTTACGGAGTATCGCGACTCATGCGAGATGAACTAGTCGGAAGCAGCCCCTGCCGCAGATCGCCCCCGGGAACTCCCGGCCCCGCTGATTAGAGGCAGTGTTACCACGAAGGGGCACGTTTTTCCGCCCAGCGGACAGCAGACACAAAATCAACATCAAACCATCAGGGGGGTAATCGCTATGAGGACCATTCTGCTGCTAATCCTGCTGCTGCTTCTGATAGGGGCTCTACCAACTTGGCCATACAGCAGTGGATGGGGTTACTATCCGAGCGGTGGGCTTGGACTGGTGCTGCTCATCGTTTTGATTCTGATTTTGATGGGTCGCCTTTAATGCCTTGCCCGAATCTGGGGCAATTTAAAGCGACAGCTAGACACATTACGGCTACGGGCCTTGGAGGCAAGGCTTCGCAGTAGCAGCTATCCGATTGGTGGTTACGACCCCTAGAGCCGTGTAATGCTGCCATCGCAACTGCCGGCGATTACAAATTACTCGAGTTTCTCCGCACTTCCCATCCCACCGCCACCACAAATCCCAGAGCCGCTCCCGCCGCCGCCAGCGGAAACGCCACCCGCCGGTAAGCGAGCGTCATGTCCACGTGCTGCCCGCCGCGATAGAGCGAGAGTGCCACCATCCCCAAAATCCCCAGCAGTAGGCCAATGCCCATGGCCAGCAGCGCCGCCAGAAAAGTTTTGATCGCCACCCGAAAGCAGGCGCGCAGGAGGCGAACTGCCAGGCTTCTTTTCTGGGGCAGAGCTTGCGGTAACGCCTGGCCGTCGCGCGGCCGGCTGTCGTCCCAGCGCATTACGCTACAATAGTCGCAAATGTCCCAGGCAGCGCAGGCGATTACGCGCTCTCCCACAGAAGTCATTCGGCTGGCGGCGATTTCCCAGGCCGCCATTGGCATATGTTTTGCCGGCGTCGGCGAAATCCCCATCCCCATCGCTGACCTGGAGCGCATGGTCAGCGCGGTGCCGCGCTCTATCGCCGCGGCACTCGAACGCAAGGCGTACTACTTTGTGCCCCTCACCGTCAGTCAGGGTGAAGAGACTCTCATCGCCGACCGCTACGACATCGCCCTCAGCGACCAGGCCGTATGTCATCGCAACCTCACTCTGGGCGACGCCCAGTGCGTTTTCATCTCCACCCGGCTCATGGACGACCGCTTTTCCGTTGCCTTTGAGTTCTATATCAACGTTGGACACGCCTTCGTGGACCATGCCGGGGTCTCCCAGGACTTCAGCGAAGTTGCCTGGAAGCAGGCGCTGCAAAATGTCCGCGGCGAAACCAGCCTCGATGCTTACGAATTCCGCAAGCTGGCCAGCGCTGGCGGCGCGTCAGCCGAAAAGTCAAAAAACGAGTACTTCGCCGCCACCTTCGCCGACGCCATCGCCATCTACATGCTCTCGGTTTATCTCGACGTGGACTACTACGACCTGCGTGAGCGCGAATATCCTCTACTCGCTCCTTCCGCGCTGGCTGAGCGCCTGCGCAAAATTTCGGAACTTTTGCCGGCCAACCCTGGATTTGAATTCTCCATTGCCTACCGCAAGCGTCAGTAACCAGGATTGAATCCTTGCAATCAGTGGTACTCTGCATCTGACCGCTAAACCTAGATTGCTGCTGGTTGAGATCTTAAAAAAGCCGAGCGCCTAACAAAGCAGAGAGCTTAAAACAAAATGATTGCCCACCTCCGCGGACGCCTCCTCTCCAAGCACCCCAATCAGGCCGTGCTGGAAGTTGAAAACGGAGTCGGCTACGACGTGACCATTAGTATCCCCACATTTTCCGAGCTGCCCGCGGTCGGCAGCGGCGTCTCACTTCACATCCACACCCATGTGCGCGAGGAGGCCATCGCCCTCTTCGGCTTCCTCCGCCGCGAAGAAAAGCAGCTATTTGAAAAATTGATCACTGTCAGCGGCATCGGCCCTAAGCTCGCCATAACCTTGCTCAGCGGAATGCCGGCGGCAGAAATAGTCGGCGCCATCCGGGGCAACGATGCTCCCCGCCTCACCCGCATTCCCGGCATCGGCAGAAAGACCGCAGAGCGCATGGTTTTGGAGCTGCGCGACAAACTCGATGACTTTGGTCTTGGTCCCGCGTCTGCAGCTGCCACCCCGATCGAAGAGGACGTGCTCTCCGCGCTCGCCAACCTCGGCTACCAGCGGGCTGCCGCCGAGCGCGCCCTCATTGCCATCGCCAAAAATGCCAGGCATGCGGACCGAACCCCAGGCGAGGCGGCCAACTTCGAACTCCTCTTTCGCGAGGCGCTCTCCGCCCTTTCCAAATAGCTCTGCGCATGACCGAAAACTGCTGCCTGCCCGCGCCGTACAGTCCGCGCTTTTCAATGCTCAACCGCCAGATAATGCAATCCTCTCGGTGTTAGCATCGTCAAAGTGCCGGCAGCATTGCTCGAGCTCCGCGACCTGGTAAAAGTTTTCCCCCTCGGCGAATCCATTTTTGGGGGAGGCGCGCGTAGCGAGATCCGCGCCGTGGATGGCGTCTCGTTCGAAATTCGTGCGGGAGAAACCCTCGGCCTGGTTGGCGAATCCGGTTCGGGAAAAAGCACGCTGGGCAGGCTCATCCTTCGCCTCATCCAGCCCACTTCCGGCGCTGTGCGTTTCGATGGGCAAGACGTGCTTGCCGCCGGCGGCAGCGCAATCCGCCGCCTGCGCCGCGAAATGCAAATCATCTTTCAAGATCCCTTCGGCTCGCTCGACCCTCGCATGCGGGTGCGCGAGATCGTGACCGAACCGATGGTCATCCACGCCACCGCCGGAGGCGACGCCAGAAATCTTCGCGCAGCCGAGCTCATGCGCGCCGTCGGGCTGGATGACTCCGCGCTCGGCCGCTATCCCCACGAGTTCTCCGGCGGACAACGGCAGCGCATTGGGATTGCGCGCGCCTTGGCGCTGCAGCCGCGCTTCATCGTCGCTGATGAGCCGGTATCGGCGCTGGACGTGAGCGTGGGCGCCCAAATCGTGAACCTGCTGGCTCAACTGCAGCGCGACTTCCGCTTGACCTATCTTTTTATCTCTCATTCCATGCCCTTGGTGCGCTACCTCGCGACCCGCATCGCAGTAATGTATCGCGGCCAGATACTGGAAATCGGAGAGACTGAGTCGGTGACTACGAATCCCGCTCATCCCTACACGCGCAGCTTGCTGGCGGCTACGCCGGAGATTCGCTTGTCAGCCGCTGACCAGATTCGCTAGAATCCGCCCGACTTCAGGAGAAAAGATGAGCACCACCAACGGCATCCCGGTGCTCGGGCCAGAGACTCCCGCCTTGTCCGAGCCCCAGCGCATTGTTGATACTTTCATTGCGCCCACCAAAACCTTCACTGATTTAAAGCGCAACTCCAGTTGGTGGGTTCCGTGGGTGATCACTGCGGTTTTTTCCTACATCTTCGTGGCCGTGGTGGCAAATAAGGTGGGCTTCGATCAGGTGGCAGAGAACCAGATTAAGATGTCCCCGAAGCGGGCGGCGCAGATCGAAAAATTGTCCGCCGAGCAGCGTGCCAGGCAAATGGATATGCAACTCAAAATCACGAAGGGCATCGCCTATACATTTCCCTTTGTGAACCTGATTTCGTTGATCGTCGTGGCCGCCCTCCTGATGGCCACCTTCAAGTTTGGCGCCAGCGCCGAAGTCCCCTTCAAAACATCTCTAGCCATCGTGATGTATGCCAGTTTGCCGTTGCTGGTGAAGACTACCCTGGCCATTGTCTCCCTGCTCGCCGGCGCAAATCCCGAGGGGTTTACCTTCCAGAATCCCGTGGGCACGAACATCGGGTATTACATTGATCCGGCAACTTCCGCCTTCCTGCACAGCTTTGGGTCGGGACTGGATGCCATCATGATGTGGACGCTCGCCCTCACCGCCATCGGCTTTACCTGTGTGAGCAAGGTCAAGCGCGGCGCTAGCTTTGCCATCGTCTATGGCTGGTATTTTTTGGTGATCTTGGTGGGTTCAGGATTGGCCGCCGCCTTCGCCTAGCATCCGCCGCGACCGCGCGGCTCGCTTCGCTTGCGACTCGAATCTGGGCGCGCCATTAATTGACCGAATTCCCCATTGGGATATGAAAAATCGCTGCTCAAAGCCCAGCCTGGCGCGACCACGGGTCGCCTGTGTTCTAATACAATCTTCGCAATAGCATGCCCGCTAGATCCCTATTTTGGCGCCGTCAGGCAAAAATCATGCATCGCCGCTCGCGCGAGTGGCGGATGATCCTGAAGGCGCTGCTCTCCACCCATCATCCTGTGCTGGCGCATATTATCCCCATGCGCCGGTGCAATCTTTCCTGCGCCTATTGCAACGAGTACGACGATTTTTCCAAGCCGGTTCCCTTGGCAAGCATCTGCCGCCGCCTCGACCGCTTGGCCGATTTGGGCACCAGCATTATTACCATCAGCGGTGGAGAACCGCTGCTCCATCCGGAGCTCGACGAGATCATCCGCCACATCCGCAAGCGCGGCATGATGGCCGGGCTCATCACCAATGGATACCTGCTCACGCCCGAGCGGATCGAGCGGCTCAACCGGGCCGGGCTGGAATATTTCCAAATAAGCATTGATAACGTCACGCCCGACGATGTTTCCAAAAAAAGTCTTAAGGTCCTGGACAGGAAATTGCAGTTGCTGGGCGAGTGCGCCGAGTTCCACGTAAACATCAATTCAGTGGTGGGCGGAGGCATCCATAATCCCCAAGACGCACTGGTGATAGGAAAACGCGCTTTGCAGTTGGGTTTCACCTCCACCGTGGGAATCATCCATGACAGCGAGGGGCAACTGCAGCCGCTCAAGGACGACGAGCGCGAGGTCTATCACCGCATGAAGAGCATGGAGAAAGGCAGCTTCGCGCGCATCAACTACTTCCAGGACAATATTGCCCAGGGCAAGCCCAACGACTGGCGATGCCGCGCTGGCAGCCGCTATTTATACATCTGCGAAAACGGCTTGGTGCATTACTGTTCGCAACAGCGCGGGTATCCCGGCAAGCCGCTGGAAGAATATTCGCCAGCCGATCTCCGGCGCGAATTCCTTACTCCCAAGGCCTGCGCTCCGCATTGCACCGTCTCCTGCGTGCATCAGGTTTCCTATCTCGACGCCTGGCGCGCTCCCCAAAGCCTGGGTCGCGCCAGAGCCGCAGCCGCCGCCGCTGGACAATTCGTAAGGATTAAATAAGGGACTGCTCAACGGCTGTCGTCGCCTTATCGTAACAACCTATCTTGGTACACTTGTAGTCCCGTTACTATCGATACCTTAGGCGCAGCCCGGATTCTCTACGGCAATCTTGTGCCACCACGATTTGGCAAACCGCAGCTCTTCGCCGTCCTCCTGCTGCTGGCTTTTTTAGGACAGTGCTCATGGCTACTCGCGCGCATCCCCCTCAATGCAAGTGAGTTCGCCTACATTCAGCAGGGAGAGTTGCAATGGCACGGAAAGGGGATGGCGGGAAGTTTGCAGCGCTCTCCGCTGGCCGCTCTGGCCGCTGCTGCGCCGCTTCTGCTCATTCGATTTCAAAGTTCCGTAATGGATAGGAGGGCGCTCCACCCCTGGCGCTGGCTGCTACGGCTGCCGTTTCTGGGATGCGGGCTTTTGTTGGGTGCATCCCTCTGGTACGTCTCGCGGCGCTTATACGGAAACGCGGGCGGCTACATTGCGCTGGCGCTCTATTGCTTCTCACCGATAGCCATTGCTTACAGCTCGGCAGTACGGCCGGAGATTGCAGCCGCGTGGGGGGCCTTCGGCGTCGTGTTCACTACCATCGCCCTTACCCACACGTTGTATGCTCCGCGCACCCTGGTGCTGTGGAACTGGCCGCGTATTGCGCTGCTGGGCATTTCGATGGCGCTCGTCACCGGCGCGCAGTTTTCCCTGGTTACGATTGTCACACCGCTGGCGCTTGGCTTCATGCTGTATCTGGTTCCCGGGCGTCGGCCAGCCGCGCTGCTCACGTTCGCGGCGGCCGTTGTAATCGCGTTAGCATTGCTGGCCGGCACTTATGGATTTCATCCCGTAGTTTTTTGGAAAGCGTTGCGCAATGCTAGGTGGCTCGACCTGATGCCCGGCGCTTTCTCATCGAAGCTGAGCTATGCCTTAATGACGACCGCGCTATTGCGCAGCAGTCCGGCTCTGGTGGTGCTGTTCGCGATTGCGCTGGCCACCTATGGGTTGTGGAAACGGCCGCGCTATTTTGGAAATGCCGCGCCCTTGCTGGTGGCCGTCACCCTGCTGGCGGTCGGAATAGCCATGCCATATTTGGCCGGCTTCCGCCACCTGCTGTTTATGTCACCCTTCCTTTTCGTCTTTGTCGCCGGAATATTTTCCGACCTGCTGGAAAGCAGTGAGCGTGCCCTGGCGCTCGGCGCCGTGCTCGGGCTGGTAGTGCTGCACGTGGTCTTCAGTCTGAGCGTGCTGGCGCGGCGCTAGGCCATCGCCGGGGATGCTCGCATCCCCGGCGAAATCTCCGCTTTTTCATTACCGTCGCTGAAACGATGCCGCGCTCCCTTGAGACCACCCGCGCTGGAATCCGG
>Ga0137381_10003764_pt1 | contig 10881 bp, 12 predicted proteins | sample SagtaG_16_FD_104808 | JGI IMG/M metagenome (GOLD analysis project Ga0137381, IMG submission 104808) | Vadose zone soil microbial communities from Sagehorn Ranch, Mendocino, California, USA - Sage2_L_115_16 metaG | ecosystem: Environmental > Terrestrial > Soil > Vadose zone | place: USA... | reverse complement strand
CAGATCGGCCCGCTCGCGCACGAATTTGTCCCAGTTGGCCGCCGCTTCGGCCTCCTTGGCGGCCAGGGCTTCTTCCAGCTGCTTTATCCGCTCATTCGTCTCCGATACCTGCTCTCCGGCGGGAGCAGCAACGGCCTCCTGGTCGGTATGTCCCGCATCGCCCGGATGGGGATGGTTTTTTTTCTTGTCCACGATACGTGTCCTCCTTATTGCAGGTTTTGAAAATGCACGGTGAAGCGGGCCGTCTTATTCCATCTCCAGAAGCCTGCTCACCAGCTGCGCCGTATAATCAACAATCGGAATGACCTTGGCGTACCCCATCCTGGTCGGACCGATGATCCCCAGCACCCCCAGGGTGTTTTTACCCGTCATGTAGGTGGCGGTGATCAGGCTCATCCCCACCATCTGGCTCATGTGGGCTTCCGAGCCGATATAGATATGGACCCCCTGCGCTTCCATGCAGCGGTCGAGAAGCCCCAGAAGCTGCCCCTTTTCCTCAAAGGCCCGGAAAATGTCCTTCATCCGCGCCGCGTCGGCGAATTCCGGCTGTTCCAGGATGTTCGCCTGTCCGCCGATGAACACCTCCGAATCGGTATCGGTCAGGGTCTCCTGGGAGAGCCGGAGCGCCTGCGCCAGGAGGGCGTCATACCTGATCTTGTCGCTTCGCATCTCGTCCAGGATTTTTTCTTTCACCTGGGCGATCGGAAGCCCCAGGAGCAGATGGTTGAGATAGTTGGACATCCTGGTGAGGTCCGCGGCGCGCAGTTCCTCGTCCGTCTCGATGATCTTGTTCTGGATGGTCCCTTTGTGGGAGACGAGGATGGCGAGCAGCCGCCTCCCCCCCAGCTTGACGAATTCGATGTGGCGGAACAGATTGGCGGTGAAGCGGGGCGCGACCACGATCCCCATGTAGTGGGAGAGGGACGAGAGCATCCGGCTCGTATCCTTGAGCACCGCCCCCAGGTCCCTGCCGGCCAGGCTGCAACGCTTGCGGATCTCTTCCTGCTCTTCCCGTGCGACGTTACGCACTTCCAGGAGCGAATCGACATAGAAGCGATAGGCCTTGTCGGTGGGAACCCGGCCGGCCGAGGTATGGGGGGAGGCGAGGAAACCCAGTTCTTCCAGGTCAGACATGACGTTGCGGACCGTGGCCGGCGACAGGGAGAGGCCATGCCGGCGGGTGACCGTCCGGCTGCCGACCGGTTCGGCGGTCGCAATATAATCCTCGATGATCGCTTCGAGGATCTGCTTGCCTCTTTCTGTCAGATGATCGTGCATACGTGCCCCAAAAAAATTTAGCACTCCCAATTCCCGAGTGCTAATTCCTATCCTCAATCTAATAATAATTGCCCGTCTTGTCAAGGCAATTCCCGAAAAAAATGGCCGGTTCCGGAAAGGCGGGACGCTCCTAAATGAACCTCATGAACACCTGATTGGCGAGACAGACTCCCCTCCGCGAGAGCCGGAGAAAACCCCCATGGCATTCGATGAGACCCTCCGCCGCAAGCCGCTCCACCTCCCCCGGATACGCATCTGCCACGGTGCAGCCGAATTCGCGCCGGAACTCCGCCGGCTCAACCCCGTCCAGCATCCGCAGGCCGAGGAAGAAGAACTCCGCCATGGCGTCCCGTTCCGTGAGGAATGTCAGCTCCTCCTCGGGGAGCGTGGAGCTCGCGACGGCCCGCAGGTAGGACTCGGGGGAAAGGGCGTTTCGCCACCGCGAGCCGAAGGCGGGCGCCCGGAGAAACGAGTGGGCGCCGGCGCCGAAGCCGAGGCAGTTGCCCCGCCGCCAGTAGACCTGGTTGTGGCGGGAGCGGAAGCCGGGGAGGGCGAAGTTGGAGATCTCGTAATGCTCGTACCCCGCCCACTCGAGAAACTCTCCCGTCTCCCGGAACATCGCTGCCCCGACTTCCTCGTCGGGGAGATGCAACCGCCCTTCCCTTTCCATACGATGAAACGGGGTCCCCTCCTCGACGGTCAGGCCGTAGGCGGAGATATGTTCGGGGCGGAGGTCGATTGCCCGGATCAGTTCGTCTCGCCAGTCGGCCGGCGTTTCGCCCGGCAGGGAATGGATCAGGTCGATGCCGATGTTGTCGAATCCGACCTCGCGCGCGGCCATGAAGGAATCGAGTGCCTGCCGGGCAGTGTGCACCCGCCCCAGCAGAACAAGCATTTCGTCGCTGAACGACTGCACCCCGAGCGACAGGCGGTTCACCCCGGCGGCCCGGTAGCCGGCGAGCTTCCCGGCAGTGAGGGTGCCGGGGTTCGCCTCGATGGTCACCTCGGCGTCGGCCGCCAGGCCGAAGAGGCGTTGCGCCGCTTCAATCAGCCGCGCCACCAGGGGAGGCTCCATGAGGGAAGGAGTGCCGCCGCCGAAGTAGAGGGTTGGTGCGGTGGCGGGACTGTCGAGCCGCTCGGCGCGCAGCTCCATCTCCCGCACGACCGCCGTGACGTACTCCTCCGCCGCGATCCGTGATCCGGCCAGGGAATTGAAGTCGCAGTAGAGGCATTTCTTGAGACAGAAGGGGAAATGGATGTAGAGGGAGATGGATTGTGTCGAGGACATCAGCGGTTCTTTCTCCGTGATTTCTTCGCCATCTTGTTTTTCTTTCGGCTGCTGCTTTTTCCCCTCCGCTCCCGACTTGCGGCATTTGCCTCCGTTTTGGCAATCCGCTTGCCCGGCTCGTCCCACCAGTTGATGTAGTCGTGGATATTCTCGGGTACGAATCTCTCATACTCCCGGCGCAGGTCCGCGAAGGCCTCCTCCACATCCCGCGACGCCCGTTCCTCGATGTAGGAAAACGGGGCAAAGTCATCACCCACCAACCCCCTCTCGTAGGCCGTGCGGATCTGCTCCAGCGTCGAGCCAGGATGCAGCTCCACCAGGGTTGCCACCACCCCTGTCCAGAAACTCGACCCCTCTTCCGCCTGATCTTCACGCAGAAGCCCGGTGAGAAACTCCACTACATCGTCCCGGTTGAAAATGCCGGGGACCGTAGCGTATGACAGGGCGCTGCAGGCGGCCCAGCGACAATAGTCGGAGGTCTGCCGGTTTAGGATTAGCTCCCTGATCCCTTCCATGGAGCCGCCGCAGGTCTTGAGAAGCGCTGCTGGCAGCGTCTCGCCGATGACATCTCCAAACAGTTCGTCCGTCAATGGCTCCGGCAGGCTGAAGATATCGACGATCAGCCGGTGGGCGCGGGTCTCTTCGAAATGAGTGAGCAGAACGAGAGCGTAGCTGACGATGTCGTGCTCCTCGTCCAGCCAGGCCTCTGGATCGGCCAGTATCTTCTCCAGGACGGCCATGAGATGCGGCGTGATCTCCTCCCGCCGCTCCACCGCTTTATCCACCAAGTCGTACTTGGTGAATCCGGTAAATTCGTCGAGGTCTTCAAGCAGCTCTTTGATGGGGCGTGAGGCCATGGGGTGTCCTTTTACTTAATTATCCTTGGGTGCCTTAGACGGGGGCTGGCTGGGTTAGCATGCCACTCAGACGTCAAAAGATAATTAACTTTTTTACATCACACTGATTTTTATACGTTTTTACTGATTATAAAGTTAGTTATCCTGCGCCTAATAATAAAACACCTTGTGTTGCAGGGCTGGGCAAGCTTCGCGTAAACGGTGTAGCGTTTTGCCCGGTCGGGCATGGTTTCTTTCGGTATTGTCATTGGTAATCCATTTTTTAGAACTCAATAAAACCAATGATAATATGCTGTTATTCATAGACAATTTCTTAAGGGACAGATTTATTTGCTTCTTTTCTATTGGTTCTTCCAGGCGTTCTATTTGGTTCAAAATCTGTTCAATCACGATGTTACGTTTTCGACAACACCCACCGCGAAACTAGAGGACGTTTGGGTCAAGAAACCGATAGCATTTGCCGCAACTTTTCAATCTCCTCCTGAGGAAGTCTCCTTCCGACAGTCGGCCAAACCGAAAGCCAGCGTAAAAGTTCTACAGCAGCCACAAGCCCATGTCGATAGGCTTCTTCTACAATCCAGATACTCCCCCGAAATTCAACCCCCTCTTCCTCGCATCTCTCTCGCAACGGACGATCTCCCGCAAGCACCACGCGATCATGTTCCAGTGCATAGCAAACCGTCATCATATCATTGGTGCTGACCCCGCGCCTGCGCATGGCGGTTGCCCTTTCTGCCAATTTGAACGTGGTCTCGACGACAGTAATTCCAGAGCGAATGATCTTCTCCACCAGATCAGGCTGTTCTCCGTGCTCGCATTCGGCCAGCACGACGTCCAGGACCTCGCATGGGGCCAACTGCGGCAGTACGTCGATCCCCCCGACATACTCAAGGTCAATCAATATGCTGGTATCGGCAAGGAGAATCAAGAAGGTTCTTCCGAAAGCCACTTTGCAAGTTCGGTTCTGACTGCGTGAACCGGTTCTCCAAGCACCTCGGCGGCTTTTGACGTCGTGATTTTCTCTTGGATCAGGGCTTGATATACCAGCCGATCGAGACGGCGGAGCGAACCTGGAGGTTTTAAGTCCACCGCCTCGTTTACCTTGCCATACTTTTCATTGATCTTGGCGATTTGCTGGAATGACTGCCTGGAAGAAATAATGTCCAGCTGGGCCGCGCGTACCAGGATCGTCCTCATGCTCACGGAGTAGCGAATCTTGATGTCTGCAAGCAGGGAGTATGGCAGCCAGCGGTTACGGTATGCGTAAAGTTCCGCCTCGACAATATTGCGCGGCAAAATCACCGCCCCAGCCAGATAATTGGCGGCCTGCTCACGGGGGTCCGTCTTGCCGGGTTTCTGATGCATTGCGGTGGGAGTCTGATACTCCCGGCGATGAAAAATGAGATGGGAGAGTTCGTGAAGCGCGGTAAAGTATTGCCTCTCCGTGCGGTGAGTCGAGTTGACGAAAATAACCCCACCGACTTCTTCCGTGTAGGCGGAAAACCCGGAAACCGCGTCAGGGAGCTGGTACAGGAAAACTTTGAGCCCCTTGGTCTCTAGGAGGGAAAGGACATCTCCCAAGGGAGCGTCCTCAACACCCAGCCAATCCCTCACCTCATTGGCAACCTGCTCGACAATATGCTGATCGAACGCATCAAGAGGCCGGGATACAGGGAGATTTGGCAGGGCTCCGGCCAACTTCTCGATCTCGGCGTAATCGCATGCCTTGCGGGTCAGCAACCTTTTCAGGGCTGGCGACAGGGTTTCGGCGGCATCGGCGCGGAACAGCAGCACCGGTTCGGTCACGTTGCCCGTGCCGAGCATGACATCGATGGGGACATGCAGAATCTGGCAGAGTTTTACCACCTGCTGCATTGAAGGTTGTCGTTCCCCACGTTCCCAGGCGGCTATGGTTTGGCGGGTAACACCGGCAAGTTCGCCCAAGGCTTCTTGCTTCATACCGGCAAGCTCTCTAAGCTCCCGTAAAATCATAGGATACCTCCCTTCCCCTTCATATCAATCAAGCATTGAGCAACCCATGACGTGTTCTATATGTATAACATACTACCAATAAATTATATGTTTGACAACCATAAAATGTTATATTATATATGTTGTAGCCAACTAGAAAAAAAGCCACAAGATATGGGGATATCCTGTGGCCATCCGCAAGCCCGGCGGGGACCGGACTGCCTGTCTGAGTGCATGGGAAGCTCTCTATGGTCTTCTCAATATCATAGATGAAGACTCTTAAGACGGGGATTATTATCGTTCTCGTTTTCTGAACAGCAAGCATCACCCCAAGGTTAGACTATTTATAACTACATAATATTTTGTGTTTTTTCCGGAAACAGGTCCGCTTTTTAAGCTAAAAACAAAGCTAACTATGTTGATCAGAAGCCGTTTTAGCTAACTTCCAGATTGCCGCCGAACCGTGGCCTTCGCAGTTGAGCGTACCTTCACGCCGCATCTCTTGCAACAGATTGCGGATTCGGTGGGTTTTTTGGTCTGGCGAGAGAGCGTCGGAAATCTTTTCCCGCAGAAATCCGTCGAGGTCTTCTCTTTTGGACACCTTGAACTTCTCCAGGAATGAGACCACCAGAGCCTTGTAGTGTGTTTTGTCCAACCCACGATTTTTAATGTAGGCCGCTTTGTCGCCCGTCGTTACCGCTACCTTGGCCGACACAAACAGGTTGGGGCGACGACCTTCAATCAAATGTTGTCCCTTTAGCCGCTTGAATTCGTCGTCACTGACAGGCCGCTGCTTTTGCACCTTGTCTAAGGCTATAACATCCATTAAATCCAGCTCACTGCGTACCATCAACAGCTGGGTGTATTTTTCGTCCAGAATACGCCCAGCCAACTGCACACTCACCTGATTCGCTTTACTCAGATCAAAATCAGGCATGGGGAAATTGCGCTGACGTTGCGCCATGAACATCTTCTTGATGCCGCTGCCGATGGTGTCAATCATGTTGAGGTTTACCATGGCCTCCGCCAGAAATTTGTTCCGATATACTGACGGCGGCGAGTCACTGCGAATCATCTCTTCCACGGTGCCGGGGATGAATGTACCTAAATTCGTGAACAGCAGAGAATCGGGCGTTTCCACCAGGCTGATACGGCCACGCAGCGTGTAGTCCTGATGTGCAATGCAGTTGTGCAAGGTCTCGCGCATCACCCATGGATCGTATTGTGAAACTTCCTGCGGGAACAGTGTCCCGCTGGGCAAGTGCCGAATGGTCAAGTTGCGCACTTTCTGTAGAATGCGATCACTGGACAAGATCAGTGGCAGGCCAAAATGTTCGTAGTCCTGCTCCACTTTGACTTCATTACGCAGAATCCAGGTCAGTTGGCCGACAGCAGGTGCCAACAGATGCGCGGATTCTTCCTTACCCAAAAGGACAAGTGCGGCATGGGTAATCCTGCTGCCAATGCAGGCCTTGGCCTTGTTCAAAAATGTAATATCATCCCACAAAACCATTTCATCAGCACGCTGCGGGTGTTTGACACGATATTGGGTGCGAGCAAAACGTAATGCGTCAGGGTCAAGATCATCCAGGCTGGCCCCTTCAACAATTTGCGCCGACCAATCCTGTTGCGTACCAGAGAGTAACTGCCACAACCGACGCTCCTTCTCGGGGAAATCCTTCAGTCTTTTCTTGTAGCTCCCCACACGGATGAAGGCATCCGATTGAAAGCGAACGGGGGTGGAGTTGGCCGCCTGCACTTCCCACAGCACCAGCGGCAAGCCATCGCGCTCAAACTCATGAATCGTGAAATCAATGCGGGGTGTGAGCATCCGATGCAGCCAGTTTTCCAACGCCTCGTTACCAACCTTCGCCCGTCGCGGCTGGAACGTCGTTCCCAGAATCCGTTTAGTACCATCCTCAATACCCCAGACGATGTAGCCCGTCTCCTTCCCGTGCAGGGCCGCGCCATTCGAGAGGGAGGAAAGGTATTCGCCAAGCTCCTCAGGCTTATCGTTGTTGCGCTTGAACTCTACCCACTCTGTTTCAGACGGAAGGCGGAGCAGCTCGTCAAGTTTCTTTCGAAGGTCAATGGTCGTCATGCCTTTCCCTCCGCCACCGCTATTTCATCGTCGGTCAGGCCATACAGCGCGAAGACGAGGCGGTCGATCTCAGTTTCAAGCGCCGGAATATCAGGGCTGTCAGAGGCGACAAAAAATTCCTGTGTACGCTCGATGATGGGGGCATGCTGGATATCGGGAGAGATGGGGAGCAGTTCCATATTGGTGTCTCTTTTTGTAAAGGTGATGGAGATATTAGCCGTTCTTATACTCATGGAAAAATTGCTCATCGATTTCGTAAATTTTAATCGGCTTAAGCCCGAGTTCTCTGTTCTCAAACAAGTCCACAAGTCCATCCGCATCTATAAGTTCAATGGGAGGAGCGCCATCTCTTATGGCCTCTTTCTTTGCGTCTTTTGTGAAATTTGAGGTTGTGAGAATTATTCCTTTGTCGGCTCTACCCTGCATTGCACCTCTAAAGTCTCTTACCGTTGATGGCCCGATAGAGTTGTTGTCCTTATATCGCTTACATTGGAAAAGCACCTTAAATGTGATGAGTGGGTTGATTTCCAAAATACCTTCACCATCAATTCCGCCATCGCCTGTCTTGCCTGTTACGATAACCTTTTTGAACCCTGATTCTCTGAGTAATCGTTGACAAATTTTTTCAAAACCTGCAGGTGGAAGTGCTCGCAATATAGAAATAATCTGTTCTCGATGGGAGGTCCGGAATTCAGCTTCGTTAATTATTTCATCAGCAACGTTTTCTATCGATTTTTCTTTTTCTTCTACAATAGTCCTGTCCGACTTTTGACTTGCATAAATTGCCTTGAAGAGACGAATTGCCTCTTCGTGATTTTCGATATTAAGTTTTTCGCCCTTGTCCGTCAGTGCCCAGACACCTCTCGTCGCATTGTCAATTGCCCCGAAATGAACTAAATACATCCGTGCCCATGCAACCTGATTCTTGATTCTCGACCCTCCGTTTTTATTTAAAACCGAGAGTTCTATGTCTGAAATATTCATACGCTCAATAACGCTATCGACGATTTCACCGGCATTACCGGAGCCTCCAAGTTCTTTCAGTACCTCTAGAATCGGTTGAAAGAACCTTATGAACTCTGGTCCATTGGCTTTTCTCTCTTTTTTAGCGACCGTTGCCATCTGAATATTTACTCCTTTTTCTCATTCGAGTCATTGACAATACCCCATGTTGTTTTTACCAGAATACCGCGTTGATATCCATTAAAAACGCCTCAACTTCCGTGCAAACATCCCCCTTGAAATCCGCCTGTTATCGGTTTACACTGCCCCATCTACATTGTCATGCCGGGGGAGGTAACGCCATGAAGCGCGAAACCAAGGCCGCCGCCATACAGTTCAACATCAAGCTGGGGGACATCGACGCCAACGTGGAGCAGGTCAGGAGCGCAGTGGCGCGGGTCGCCGCGCAGGGCTGCCAACTGGCCGTCCTCCCCGAGATGTGGAGCTGCGGCTTCGATTACCGGAACCTGCCGGAGCTGGCGCGCCGCACCCCGGAGGTGGTGGAGGAGATGGGAAGGCTCTCCGCCCAGCACGGGATGGTGCTGGTCGGGAGCCTCCCGGAGCCGGACGGGGAAAAGGTCTGCAACACTGCCTACGTCCTCGACCGCGGTCGGCTCGCCGGGAAGTACCGGAAGATCCACCTCTTCTCCCTGATGAACGAGGACCGCTCCTTCACCGGCGGCGACTCCTGGCTAGTGACCGACACTTCCGCCGGCCGGATCGGGGTGTTCATCTGCTACGACCTCCGCTTTCCCGAGCTGGCCCGCCGGCTCGCCCTGGAGGGGGCGGAGATCCTCGTGGTCCCCGGTGAATGGCCGAAGCCACGGGAGGAGCACTGGCGGGCGCTCCTCAAGGGGCGCGCCATCGAGAACCAGCTGTTTATCGTGGCCGCCAACTGCTGCGGTGTGGTAGGCAAGCTCGACTTCTTCGGCGCCAGCCTGATCATCGGCCCAAAGGGGGAGGTCCTCGCAGAGGGGGGATACGAAAACTGCGAGCCGGCCGCCACCCTCGACTTCACGGCCATGGAAAACTGGCGGCAGCAGATTCCCTGTTTTAGCGATAGAAAGCCGCAATGCTATTAGCAGGGGCTCCAGCGGGGTAGCTACAGCCTCTGGAACTCCCCCCTGGTGCGGCAACCCGAAAATACGTGTTGACTTACCGGTGCTTAAGGATATATTTTTTGTACGTTTGAGAATAATCAACTATTTCGGAGGTAACTACCTTGCCATCAATCTTCGCAGGGACCGGCCTGGTCGTAAAACTGGTATTGGCCATTCTCCTCTACTTCTCGGTGGTCTCGTGGGCCATCATTTTCTACAAGTTCAGACAGGTGCACCGCGCCAATCTCGAGTCTGAGCGGTTCATGGACTTCTTCTGGAAGACCAAACGCTTTGACGCCATTAACGCCCAGCTCGACCGCTTCGCCAACTCTCCCCTCTCCGTTCTTTTCAACGAGGGGTACGGCGAACTGACCAAGTTGACGCATAAGAAAGAGGAGAAGGAAGAGCCCGATTTAATCAGCACGGATCTGGGGGGGATCGACAACATTGCCCGCTCCTTGCGCCGGGCCACAACTTCGGAAATAACCAGGCTGGAAAAGTACCTCACTTTCCTTGCCACCACCGGTTCCACTGCCCCGTTCATCGGCCTGTTCGGCACGGTCTGGGGGATTATGACTGCATTCAAGGGAATCGGCGAAACAGGTTCCGCTTCCCTGGCGGTCGTGGCACCCGGGATCGCCGAGGCGCTGATCGCCACCGCCATCGGCCTGGTCGCCGCCATTCCGGCGGTCGTGGGGTACAACCATTTTCAGAACAAGATCAGGGTGTTGAGTGCGGAGATGGACAGTTTCTCGACCGAATTTCTGAACATCGTACATCGCACGTTCGCCGGGAAATAAAGGGGGGTCGGATGGAAATAGGCAGCAGAAGCAATAGCGACCGCTCGGCAATGTCCCAGATCAACGTCACCCCGCTGGTTGACGTGATGCTCGTCCTCCTGATCATCTTCATGGTAACCGCCCCCATGATGCAGCAGGGGGTCCAGGTCAACCTGCCCAAAGCGGAAACCAAGGCCCTGACCCCTCAGGAAACAACCGTTGTGGTCTCCATCGACAAGTCCGGCCGGCAGTTCATCAACAGCTCCGAAGTCCCCGGCAACGAACTCAGGACCAAACTCACAGCCATGTTCGCCACCCGGAGCAAGAAAGAGGTGTTCCTCAAGGCCGACAGGGATGTGCCGTATGGCGAGGTGATCAAGGCCATGGCGGAGATCAAGGGCGCGGGTATTGAACGGCTCGGTATGGTCACGGAGCCCGCCCAGAGGAAATGAGCCGCGCGGTTACCTCACAACAAAAAAACGGGGCATTGGGGGTGATGGTCGGT